>Ga0163144_10005449_pt1 | contig 28248 bp, 21 predicted proteins | sample OliLak19BULKMAT1_FD_123175 | JGI IMG/M metagenome (GOLD analysis project Ga0163144, IMG submission 123175) | Freshwater microbial mat bacterial communities from Lake Vanda, McMurdo Dry Valleys, Antarctica - Oligotrophic Lake LV.19.BULKMAT1 | ecosystem: Environmental > Aquatic > Freshwater >... | reverse complement strand
GGATCCAGTGCTTCTTGACCGGAGCGAAGATCAGCATCTGGGATTTGATCGGCATGAAGCTGCGCAACGTCGACTATCACATGATCGTGCGACAAAAAATTTCGCTCATCCAGGCCGGCACGAAAGTGTCGACCCAGGAAATGGAAGCCCACTACCTTTCGCGCGGCAACGTGCCCAAGACCACGGCGGCAGTCATCGCGGCGCACAAGGCGAGCATCGACCTGCCCTGGCGCATCGCCGCGGCGATCGACCTGGCCGGCCGCGATGTGCTCGACGCGGTCAAGACCAGCGTCAATCCCAAGGTCATCGACTGCCCCGATCCGACCAAGGGCCGGCCCACGCTCGACGGCGTGTGTAAGAACGGCATTCAGCTTAGAGCACGAGCCCGCGTCACTGTCCGCACCAAGCTCGAACGTCTCGTCGGCGGCGCCACCGAGGAAACGATCATCGCCCGCGTCGGCGAGGGCATCGTCAAGGCCATCGGCTCCGCGGAACACCATACCGACGTGCTCGCCAATCCGAACCAGATTTCGCAAGCGGTGCTCAAGAACAGCTTGGACGCCCAGACCGCGTTCGAGATCGTGTCGATCGACGTGGCGGAGATTGATGTGGGCGCCAACGTTGGCGCGGAACTGCAAGCGAACCAGGCGGCCGCCGACTTGCGCGTCGCGCAGGCGAAAGCGGAAGAGCGCCGTGCCGCGGCCGTGGCGCGGGAGCAAGAAATGAAGGCGCTCGTCGAGGAAAATCGCGCCAAGGTCGTACTCGCCGAGGCGGAGGTGCCGCTGGCCATCTCGCAGGCGTTCCGCGATGGGCACATGGGCATCATGGATTACTACAGCATGCGCAACGTGCAAGCCGACACGTCGATGCGCAACGCCATCGCAGGCACCAGCGCCGCGGGCGACCATCCCGGCGCCAACAACACTTAGTGTCGTTGCAAAAAATCGTGGCCGGGGTCGGTACTCCGACCCCGGTTTGCCTTGGCGACCGCCGGGGTCGGAGTACCGACCCCGGCCACGACCTTGTCCTGGTTGGAGGATCGAGCATGAATTGGGTACAGCTGGCTATTCCGCTGATCGCGCTGGCGGTGTGGATTTTGGCGAGCATCATCGGCAACGCCCAGCAGCAACAACGGGCGCCGCGCCGCAATCTCCCCAAGCCGCCGCAACAGGGACCGGACATTCCCCGCGGCGCGGAAGGCGAGGCGCCGCAGCCCACGGAAGAGCAAGAACGTAGGCTGGAAGAGGCGAAGAGCCGTCGTCGGACGGCGGCGCAAAAGCAAAGCGGCCTGGAGCATCAACGACAACAGGAACGCGATCAGGCGCGGCGACGCGCCACTTCGGAAGAGCCGTTGCGTCTTCCCCCGCCCTTGCCGGAAAAGCCGCGCCGCACCGAACGTCAACCCGAGCGCCCGCCCGAACGGCCGCCGGAACGTCGTCCCGCCAGCCGTCCCTCCGAACGTAGAGAAGAACGGAAGGAGGAACGGCGGGAGGACTTTATCCCGGTCGCGAAGCCGATCGCGAAGCCGGCAACCCAACGCGAAGCCGCGCGGGAAGTGCCGGGCCGTGAGTCTGCGGCGAGCATGACCGCACGGCGCGATCGGCCGAGAAACCAATCGTATCAGGCAACCTCGCTTACCGACGAAATGCCGTCGATGGGACTGTTGACGGAGGCGCTGGAAGCGGCCGCGACGGTGCAGCGCGACGCGCCGTCCCCCGTGGCGCTCGAGGTTGCCCGTTTGTTGCAGAATCCGCGCAGCCTGGCGGCCGCGTTCGTCTTGCGCGAAGTGTTCGATCCGCCCAAGGCGATGCGAAATCGGAAGGCGCCGTTAGCACGACGCGCCAGCGAGTGACGTCACTTGCGCGTCGCGCTAACAGGAGAATCTGGTTAGCCGCGCAAGCCCGCTTTTTGCATGAGACGATCCGTCGCCGTGTACGCTTCGCGAACCCAGTCGACGATCTTCGCCGGATCGGGCGAATATTCCAGTTCGATGCTGACGGCGCCGTCGATGCCCAGGGCCTTGATTTCTTGCAGATACGGATCGAAATTCATCATGCCTCGGCCCGGCGGCAAGTCGCCGTGTACTTGGCCGTCGCAATCACTCAGGTGAACATGGATCGCCTTGCCCTTGAGGCGGCGCAGTTCCTCCGGCTTCGTGCGCGAAAGCTCCAGGTGGGAAATGTCGATGTTGGCGCGGACGGCGGCATGATCGACCTCCTCGATGAAGCGCACCATGCTGTCGACGTTGTTAAGCAGCGATAATTTGAACGGCTCAAGCTCCAGAGCGATGCCCAGACCGAGGTCGGCCGCGTATTTGCCCAGTTCGCGCGTGTTGCGCACGGCCGTCTGCCATTGCTCGGGCGGGGGGATCACCTGCTTTTCCCAGATGTATTCGCCCAGGACGAGGAGCAGATTCTTGGCCTCGTATTCGTAACAGAGATCGAGAAACGCCTTGGTTCGCTGCATGTGAAAGCGCTGGACGGCGGGGTTAAAGTCGATAAGCCCGACCGCGACGCAGCAGATGGAAACGATGGGCAGGCCGACGCGGTCGCATTCGCGCTTGATGAGGCGGCGTTCCTTGATGTCGATATCAAGCGGATCGGTGAAGATGTCGATGGTGTCGAAGCCGATTTCCTTGGTCATGCGGATGCCGTAAGCGGTGTCGCGTCCGGATTGCACCCAGGCGGAGTTGATGAGGCCGAGTTTCATGGGGAGAGGTCTCCGGGGAGTGATGCTGAGTCTGCCCCGGCAATTCTACGCGCTTGATTGCTTTATGGCATGCGGCGAACGCGCCGTCCTCGCGATAAAAGGCAGCGAACCCCTTCCCGGTTTGAGAGCATCGCTGGTTTCGAAGCTGGAGCGCGCGGTCCAATTTTTTTTAATTTGCCTTGTTTTTTTTCCCCAACGCGCGCACAGTTGAAGAAGCGACTTTTTTTTGCTCATATAATCCTCAGAAACTTGTGATATTCTTCATAGTGCGTCAGTTGCATCAAGTTTTCCCTTCCTTTTTGTTTTTGTCCCAATCGTAAGAGGCAGCACATGTCAAGACGAAGGTCCGGTTTCACCCTGATCGAGTTGTTGGTCGTGATCGCCATCATTGCCATTCTTATTGCTTTGCTCGTTCCGGCGGTGCAGAAAGTACGCGAATCCGCCGCCCGTACGCAGTGCATCAACAATCTCAAGCAGATCGGCGTCGCCATGCACGCCTACCACGACGTTGCCAAAAAGCTGCCCCCCGGTGCCGCCAACGACATGCGTCCCTTTGGCACCGCTACGGGCGCTGGATGGGGTTCGTCGTGGAAAGTATACATCCTGCCCTACATCGAGCAGGGGCCCATCTACTCCAGATGGCAGTTTTTCGGCAATAGCGGTTATCAAAACGCGAACAACGCCGCCTTGATCACCAATGTGACGATCTCGATTTATCGTTGTCCCACCACGATTGTCCCTGATTTTCACGCAAGCTCCGGCGTCACCTCGCAGAAAATGCATACCTCGTACACGGGCATCGCGGGGTCCGTGGTCCCGGGCGTCATTGGTTCCACGCCGGTTTACAACGTTGCGTGCTGTAATGGCGCCGGTTCTCTCGCTACCGACAATGGAACGCTCTACGCGGGCAGCCGCGTCACGCTGACGGGATTCGGGGACGGCACGAGCAATACCATCATAGTGGGTGAGCAAAGCGATCATTTGCGCGACCAAAATCGCACCCCGATCACCGCCGGTTATTCCTCAACAGTCGGAAATAGCGCCGGCCTGTACGGTTGGACCATGGGCGCCGCCCATGCCAACAACGGCAGCCAAGCCGGCTGGGGCGATGGCCGCCATTTCAACTGCACCTCGGTTCGCTATGCGATCAACCAGATCGGCTTCGCTAATACCGCGGCCCAAGGTACGAACAACGACGTTGGAACGAACTTTCCGCTCAGCTCCAACCACACCGGCGGCATCTGCGTTCTGATGGGCGACGGCTCCGTGCGTTTCCTTTCGGATACGACGTCCCTTAATGTCCTCGCGGGCAGCTGCACCCGCTCGTCCAACGACATCGTTTCTTTGAACTAATGTGGCTTAGGTGTTTTTTTATAGGGCAGGGCGGCTCAAACGAGTCGCCCTCTCTTTGTTTTTGGCGTCGCGAAAGATGCCCGACTTTGTGGTCGGCGTCCCCATGCCGCCTCATCTTTTAAAAGGCAGGATCCCTTCGATGAGGCGGTTTTTTTCGGCCGCCTTGAGCCGGTTCGCGGTTTGTTGGTTCGTGGGGTGCGGACAAGATGCCGCCAAGGCGCCTACGCCGGTAAAGGTCAGCGGCACCGTAAAAATGGACGGCAAGGCGATGGGCGGCGGCGAAGTTCGCTTCGCACTGCCGGGACAACCGCCCAAAGCGATGCCGATCAATGCGGGCACGTTTGCGGGCGAAGCCTTTGTTGGAAAAAACAATGTCACCGTCGTCTGGGAAAAAGACGGCCCGCCCCATCCGATGGATCCGACGGCGCGCCTGAAAGTCAATGTCGTCGCCGGCAAATTCTCTGGGCCTGAATCCCCTCTCAACGCGGAAGTCGGCGAATCGGGTGCGAGCGATCTCAAGTTCGAAGTAACCTCCGAACGCAAATAGGCGTTGCCGAATGTCGCGACGGGGCAAACAGAAAGCGGCAGCGAGTGAATCCACTCGCCGCCGCTTTTCATGTCATCGACGGCATGGATGAAGCCGGGCCTCAGGCGGAGCGTGGATCCACCCCGGCCAGCAGACCGGCAATGGATAGGTCTTCATCCAGTTCCGGCCAATGGAGGCTGACGCCGCCGCTGGCGATTTCGTAGTGGGTCCGCTGCTCGGGGGTCGCTTGGCGCAGGGTCGGAAACCAGGCCAACGGAACACCGAGAACGCGTCCATCGGCAAATGTCACTTGCATCATCGCGTCGTCGAATTCCACTCGCTTGGCCAACGCGGAGACCGGCACGAAACTGCGTTCGCGTGGAAGGTTTTGGTTTCGCGTTGGCTGCTTTGGATTACGTGCTGAAGTACTCATTCCATGCCTCCACGAATACTCACGCGTTATCTATTGTAGCGGAAGCGCGCCTCAGGGAGGAAGCGAGCAAATCAAGTCCTCGGTTTTGCTCGACCGGCCAATGCTACGATCGCGTCTAGTTTGTCCCGGATTTCCGCATCAATCTCGTTCTTAGGGACAAGGCCGGCCAATATATGATAGTCCGCTTTGCGAAACGTGATGGGCAATGACAGTTTCTTGAAGAACGTACGAAATAGCGGATCAAGAAAATCATCGGTCGCCTTGACGTCTCCGCTCCAAGGATCGGCATTTTTCAATGTGCGTAGAGCTTGCGACACTTCGTCGATGGAAGTCCTCATCGCGTGTTGTCTTTTTTCTCTGTCGGCCAATCCGAAGAGATCATCCGGTTGATCTCCACGGGCGTAGGACATCAGGACGGATTCGGTACAAAAGTAGTTCTCCAGTTCCCGCTTGTTCCACATCAATTCCACAAACGGGTTATTCTGTTGCAATGGGGTTGCGATTCGATCGAAAATCGCGATTCCCACAAGATCCGGTTTGGCCTCACGAAGTCCGTGGAACAAATCGCGCGCCTTTTGCGGTAGGTTCGTTGAAACATAATGAACGAATGGACGTTCGAGGCACTCGACCGCGGCGTGCTCAAGTTTTGCCGCGAATGCTCTGAGAATGCTTAGGTCGGTGGAACCTTCCAGGCAGAGAAGCCACCCGGCAGTCTCGGCTTGATAATATTGGTCCCAGCCGATATCCGTCAGCGATTTCATTACTTGACTGCTGCGGTCGTTCACCGTGTGTGGCTTGCCGACGAACGCAATGACCTTGCCGCGCCCCGCCGCTTCATTCAGGACTATTTCGGAATGGCTTGCGGAAATGATCTGCGACCCTTGCATCTGGGCGACTTCCGTCAGCAGTTGGTAGGTTTGTCGCTGGCGCAGGATCTCCAGATGCGCGTCTGGTTCGTCCAGTAGAAGAACCGTGCGAGGATTCGCATAAAGATGCGCCAATAACAGGAGCGTCTGTTGGAGTCCGCGACCGGCGCTGGATAGATCAAGCTTGGCGCCCCCCTCTTCGTACTCCATTGTAATCTCGCTCCGTTCCGCGACGTATTTCGGAGGGTTGAGTGTTACCCCGAAAAGGCCGGCGATTCGCCTTACGATATCATCCCAAGCGGAATTGTCGTCGCGCTGATGGACCTGATAACAGAGATTGCGCAGGACTTCCGCGGTTCGACCCTGGCCGATCAAGAAGCCAATTTCGCCGGATTGCTTCAAGTGCTCCCGATCCGTCAACCCGGACATGGGTGGAAGATAGGCGACTCGAACGGACTGCGCATGTTCGGAAATTTCCGAGAATTTGGCCTGGCTCACTTTGGCGTTTTGGTATTCGGGCAGGCGCACGGGGCGACACACGAACGATTCTTCGTTTTGATAGTCGAATTCAAAGCCACTTTGCCAAACCTCGTCATCAGTAATTCCGTCCACGACGACATCAACGCGAATGTTCCCGGTTCGCATCGACTGTTTTCCGTCAACTTCAAAGCGGTGAAGATTTCGCGTGTGTAGCTGATGCCAAAGAAGGTTTGCCGCCGGTACTGGAATTGAGATCAGGTCGCGCCGATTGATTGCAACACCAGGTCGTTTCTCGGGAGACGCTTTGCCGCCTCGCTTCGGAATCCACGCGCGCATCCCGATATCCCAAAGGGCAAGCGCTTGAAGGGCGGTAGATTTGCCCGAATTGTTCGGACCAATGAATACGACCGATTTGCCAAGTTCAATCTCAGCGAGCGAGAATCGTTTGAAGTTTCGAATCGTAAGTTTGGTCAGCATGAATCGTGCAAACTCCCAGCAACGGCTTTATCGGTTTGGTCCGACTAAGGAGCATTCGCCTCATTTCGCGTATTCACATGGCGCCAGGAAACGGCAGCGCGTAGTTTTGGGGACGTCCGGTATTGATGACGGACGTGCCGCGGTCGCGAATCTGAATTGGTTCGGCTGTAGATCAGTTGTCGGCTTTCGCTTTACCCATTATAGAAAATGAGTTTAGCGAGAGAGAGATTGTTTTCTTGGACACTTATGCGAAAAACCGCGCCTCGCCCAGATCGGTCGCACTTAGAGAGCATCAGTCATTCTCCGGCCGACGATCCAGCGCCCGCGTTCCCGCTCGCGCGATGAAGCGCAGCTTCTGTGCCGGGCAGAGTTCGCGGAAGTATTTCGCGCGGGCGGCGTCGATCCAGCGGACGGGGCGGCCGCGGTAGTCGATGCAAATGCGGGTGAGCACGGGGCCGTCGCACAGGAGACTGCCGGCGATACGGGATTCGAGTTGGTCGTTGCTGGTGATTTCCTGGTAGGAGACGCCCCAGCCCTGGGCGAGGGCGCGGTAGTCGAGGCGGGCAAGGATCGTCGCGGTCGTCCGCATGTACGCCGCTTGTTGGAGTTCCTGCATGTAGTGGTAGGCCTGGTCGTCGAGAATGAAGAACTTGACGGGCAGGCCGGCGCGGGCGGCGGTGGAGATTTCCATCGCGGACATGAGGAAGCAGCCGTCGCCGGTGATGGTGATGACCTGCCGGCCGGGGTGGGCGCGCTGGGCCCCCAAAGCGGCGGGGATCGACCAGCCCATCGACTGGTTGTTGGTGGGGTTGAAATATGTGCGCGGCTGCACGGTGGTGAAGACTTCGGTGGCCCAGTATTGCGAGAGCGTGACGTCGACGAAGGCGAGCGTGTCGTCGCCGGTGAGGCGGCGCAGGGTGCGGAGGAAGCACATGGGATCGACGCCGCAGCGGGCGTAGTTGATGCTTGCCTTGCGTGCTTCCTGCCGCTTCGATGCTTCGATGGACGGCACAAGATGCGCGTTGCAGGGGCGGCGAATGCGGTCGGCTTGCTCCAGGGCCTGGCTGAGGAAGACGCCGGCGTCGGCGTGGACGCATTGCGTCGTGCGCATGATCCGGCCGAGGTTGTTCTCGTTGATGTCGACGTGGATCAGTTGCGGCGTCTGCGGCTGGGAGTAGAAGCCGGTGGAGACCTCGGCGTACTTGACGCCGATGGCGAGGACGCAATCGACATGGCGGAACGCTTGCTGAGCGGCGAGACGGCCCTGCGGACCGTAGCCCCAGCCGACGGAGAGCGGATGCGTTTCGGGCATGGCGCCCTTGCCGGCCATGCTGGTCGCGACGGGGGCTTGCAGCACCTCGGCGAGTTGGACGACGGAAGGGGCGTAGTTCATGCAGCCCTGGCCGACGTAGAGGCCGACGCGATGCCGGCGGTCGGCGAGGATCATCATGGCTTGCTCGAAAGCGGGCTGATCAAAGGGGACGCCGGGCTCAGCGAGGGGAGGGCAGTTGAAGCGCGCGGTCTCGATCAAGAGGTTGTAGGGGATGACGACAGCCGTTGGTCCGGGTTCGCCGCTGCACGCGCGTTGGAAGGCCAACTGGATCATGCTGGGAATGTCGGCGATGCGTTCGACGGTGAAGACTTCCTTGGTGACGGGGCGCAACAGGGCGGTTTGATCGAGTGAATGAACCTGGAAGGCGTGATGCCGGCAGCCGTTGGCGACGTCGCCGACGATGGCGACGATGGGCACGCTGTCCAGGAGCGCCTCGCCCAGGCCGCTGAGGGCGTTGGTGAGGCCGGGGCCGGGGACGATGCAGATCACGCCGGGCCGGCCGGTGCTGCGGGCATAGCCATCGGCCATGCCGGCGGCGGAGAATTCGTGGGTGACGAGAAGGTAGCCCAGGCGGCGCGACTTCATCGTGTCCCAGAGTTCGTTCTGCTGGGCGCCGGGGATGCCGAAGACGCAGGAGACGCCTTCCTGGATGAGGGTATCGACGACCGCCTCCGCGCCGGTCAGGTTGCCCTGCACCACGCCGACATCGCGCCCGCCGACGCGCCGCAGTCGGCTCAAAGGGCCGGTGCCGAGGACGCCGGCGGCGGCGGTCTGGAGGATGTCGCGTCGAGAAGGGAGCATAGATCTCTCCACATAGTTTATGGCGAGCCGGGAGCGTAAGCGACCGGAGCGGCGCCCAGAGCAATCTTCCATGTCTTATCGGCAAAATAGGCATTCCCCTTCAGCCCAGAAAAAATAGGAAAGACGGATAAGCACGCAAACCTGGAGAATCGCGATGTCCGCCTCCCCGAATCGGCCTCTCGTCATTGGCGGCGCCATTTCACTGGGCGCGGCTATCGTGTTTGGGCTCATCGCGACACAGGCTCTAAAACTCAGCCCATTACAACAGTTTGACAAAGAAACCGCCCAACGAATGCGTGAGTACACGCAAGAAGAGCGTTCGCTGGGTTGGTTCATGGTAGGTCTGACGATCGCGGGCGGCGTGACGCCCATGTTCACGCTTGCCATCTTGGGCGCGACCTGGCGTTTTCTGCGCCGCGAACGCCTCCTAGGCGCCGCCTGGATCTTGATTCCGCTCACCGGTGCGATCCTTAATCTCGCCCTCAAAGTATCGTTCGACCGCCCCCGCCCACCGGAAGATTGGCGCGACCCATTCGTCGATGAAACCAACGAGAGCTTCCCCAGCGGCCATGCCATGGGATCGACCATCGGCTTCGGCGTCCTTGCCTACATGCTCTGCCTGCAAGTGAAACCTGGATGGCGGCGCGGCGCGATTACGGCGTTGATGACGCTTTTCATCGCGGGCGTGGGTCTGAGCCGCGTCTATCTGCGCGCCCATTGGTTCAGCGATGTGATGGCGGGGTTCGTGATCGGCGCGGGTTGGCTGGCGCTGGGGATCGGCGTAACGGAGATGTTGCGGCGGCGAAAGTCCGCGGAGTGAAAGCCCACGGACGGCCGTCCGTGGGCTTTCATTCCGCGCGCAGATACTTCGCCAACGTTTGATGAAAATGATACCCCCCCCGCTCCCGCTTTACGCTGAAACGCCCCGTGTCATACGACGCGCTCTTTAGTCCCTGCTGCACCTCGGCGCAGATGTCCGTATCCTCCTGTTGCACCTGGTCGGCCACCGCGACGCTGTCGGCGATGTATTTTTGATTCGCCTCGCCTTCGACATTCGGAAAGTAAAAATCGAAGATCACCCGGCATCGGTCCGGTCCCAGCGGCAAGACGAGATTCGTGTCCATCACGCCGGAATACAGATTCACCATCAGGTTCGGGAAGATCCACCAGTAATAGGCGTGCCCGGTTCGCACCTTGCCGACGGTCGCGTCGTCGGACGACTTCATCGGCGCCGACTGCACGCTGCAATGGCCCAGGTTCTCCGTGCGATACTGCGAATAGTCCAGGGCGCTCGCCAATGCCGGATGCACGGTGTTGACGTGATAGCCGCCGTCCTGATAGTTGTCGACGAACACCTTCCAGTTGCAGCCCAACTCGTATTCTTTGCGCGCCGCGAAATGCAAGCCGCCGAGGTTCATGTCCTTGGTCCGCTCCAGAAACGGGCCGAGAAACTCGGCGAGCGGCAACTTCGGCGCGCCCGCGTGCACGAACACGAACGGCGCCGCCTCGCTCACTTCCATCGGCCGCAAGCCTTCGTTCTCCTTGCAGAACTCCTCCACGCCGTCGAACTCCGGCACGCCGCGCAGTTGCCCGGCCAGGTCATAGGTCCAACCATGATAACGGCAGCGCAACTTGGTCAGCGTTCCTTCCGGCTGGTTGATGACCTGCGCCGCCCGATGCCGGCAAACGTTGTGAAACGCCCGCAACACGCCCTCTTCATCGCGCACCACGAGGATCGGCTCGCCCGCGATTTCGACCGTCGCGAACGCCCCCGGTTTGGCCACCTGTTCCGTGCGACACGCGAGCAGCCAGGTCGCTCCGAACACGCGTTGGCATTCGAGGCGATAGAGTTCCGGATCGAAGTACCACGAACTGGGAATCGTGCGGGCGCGAGCCAGCGGAAGGTTCGCGTCGAAAGCGGCCAACTGCTCCATCACAAGCGGTGTCATGCGAATCCTCTCCCAAGGCGGACGCGGCTAGTCCACATACGGATCGGCGCCCAAATCCTTGAGTATTTCCTGGCGTTGGCGTTCGTAGATGAGCAGATCGACGCGTTGGCGGAAATGGCGATGTTCCAGGCGTCGCTGGGCTTGAATGAAGTACGGGTGATATTTGCCGCATTCGCGGGCGCCGGCGTTTTGGCCGATCTTGTTGAGCGATTCCTGTCGCTTGGGGCCGAGCCCTTCCAGGAGTTCGTCTTCGAGCGAGAGAAAGAACTGGGAACTGCCCGGATCGCCTTGCCGCGCGGAACGGCCTTGCAACTGCCGGTCGATGCGGAGCGCTTCATGGCGGTCGGTGCCCAAGACATGCAGTCCGCCGGCCTCGTTGACCTGGCGGCGCAGGTCGAGAATCTTCTCCTCCTGTTCGATCTCCTCGACGGTTTGCTTCCACAAAAGGGGCGGCACTTCGTGGCGATGCTTGTATTGGGCTTGCAGACGCGCCCAGGCGATGGCTTCCGGATTGCCGCCGAGCAAAATGTCGGTGCCGCGGCCGGCCATATTGGTGGCGATGGTCACCATTCCCGGCCGGCCCGCCTGGGCGATGATGTCCGCCTCGCGGTCGGCGATGTCCGGCCGGGCGTTGAGCACCTGATGATCGACCGCTTCCTCGAGCAGCCTCGCCCCCAGGCGCTCGGAGCGCTCGACGGAGCGGGTGCCGATCAGCACGGGCCGGCCCAGGGCGCGCAACCGTTTCACTTCCGCGACGATGGCTTCGATCTTGGAATTCTCCGTGGAGAAAACGCGATCGGGCATCTGCACGCGCACGCAGGGCTTGTTCGTCGGCAAGCAGACCACGCGGAGCTTATACACGCGCTTGAGTTCGCGCCAGTTCTGCGCCGCCGTGCCGCTCATGCCCGCCAGTTTCGTGTAAAGTCGGAAATACGATTGAAACGTCACCTGGGCGGCATGGTCGGCCGCCAACGTGATCGCCACCTTTTCTTTCGCCTCCACCGCCTGATGCAGCCCTTCGCGCCAATGGCGGTCGGGCATGCGCCGGCCGGTGAATTCATCGATGATGACGACCTTCCCGTTCTCGATGAGATAGTGCTGATCGAGCCGGAAGCGGAATTGCGCATGCAGCGCGCGCTCGACATGCTCGTGCAGCTTGTCCATGCCATGGGCATGCGTCGGCGGATTGGCGTAGCGAATCAGGGTGCGGCCGACTTCGCTGAGCTCGACCTTTTGTTTCTTCTCGTCCAAATGAAAATGCTGATTGCGCACCATCTGTTGCGCGAGTTGGTCCGCCCAATTATAGACGGCCGACTCCTGCTCGTTGGCCATGCGCGTCGGCAGGCTGATGATGAGCGGGGTGCGCGCCTCGTCAACGAAGATATTGTCCGCTTCGTCGACCAGCGCGAAATGATGCCCGCGCTGCACGCGGGGATCGGACGCCTTGGGATCGACCGTCGCCCCCTTGGTCCAGGCGGCCCAGAACGGCGCTCCCTGGGTGCGGCTGTTTTTTTGTTTGAGCCGATCTCTTAGAAAGTCGAACCCGAACTCCGATGCGGTGCCGTAGGTGATGTCGGCCTTATACGCCTCGGTGCGCGCCTCTTCCGACATCTTCATTTGCAACACGCCCACCGAAAGGCCCAGGAGGCGATAGATCGCGCCCGTCCAGTCCGCGTCACGCTGGGCGAGATAGTCGTTGACGGTCGTGACATGCGTCCCCTTGCCCACCAGCGCGTTGAGGGCGATGGGCAGCGTGGCGATCAAAGTCTTGCCTTCGCCGGTCGCAACTTCGGCGAGCGCTCCATGATGCAGGACGACGCCCGCGGCGAGTTGGACGTCGAAGGGTCGCAAGCGCACGGCCCGATACGCCGCGACGCAGGTCAGGCCGAATACTTCGGGCAGCAGGTTGTCGAGAGATTCGCCGCCGCGGGCCCGGCCGCGAAATTGCTGGGCGCGCCGGCGGAGGTCGTCTTCGGAAAGCCGACTGTACTCTTGTTCCCAGTGGCGAATTTGCGGGACCGCCAGCCCGCCCCGGGCCAGCCGCCGCTGCGCGGGCGTGCCGCACAGAAGCCGCAGGAGGTTGAACGGGCGGGAGCCGAGCCGATTTTTCCCGTGCAGCCGCTCGAACACGTCGGACACGGGTTCAACGGCGGCGGTGGATTCGGTCGCGCTGGGATTCACGACATTTCCTCGTGATGGTGCGGCGTCAAATGAAAGTTCAAGATAACACAAAGACATGACGGGCGATAGCCGCCTCTTGGCGCGCGGTTCGCTTGATCGCCTCAAACGGCGCAGTCGGCAAGATCGAATGGCGAAGGCGGGAGCAATGTACGGAAGGGGATGCCGTCGGAGCCGGTCCCGCCGCGATTAGTAACCATTTTCTCTTGATGCGGGAGACGGTAAAGGCAAGGGTTTTTTGTCGCCTTTGCAACCCATGGATCGCCCAAAGAAATAGGTTGGCAAAACAATGTTACGATCTACGAGCCTCGTGGCCTTTGTCCTCTTCGCGCTACCACTTTCGGCGCGGGCGGGCGAAGACTACTACCTGCTGATGTTTGGAGCGCAAACCGTCCCGGCCGACCCGAAATTCGCGCACAGCTTCGCCACCTTCGCGCGCGCGAGTTGGGAAGGCGACGGCCCGTGCCCGGAAAAGGCGACACTGGAGGCGTTCACCATCAGTTGGCTGCCCAGCAACATGACGATCCGCCTCTATACGCTTCTGCCCGAATGCGGCACGAATTTCGACTTGCCCACGACGCTGCGCTTCTGCCAGGACAACTGCATGCGCGTTTCGCTCTGGGGGCCTTATCGCATTTGTCCTAGCCTCTATTGCCTGGCGCTCCAGCAGAAGGCCCATTTGGAAAGCGGCGCCGTTCGATACAAAGCGCTTGACAGTGGACGCAACACCGCCAAGGTCAGCAACTGCATCCATGCGCTTGCCGACGTTGTCGAAGGTTCGCGGATCCGCATCGCGAGCCCGGGGTGGGGCGAAACCGCGAGCTTCGTCGTTCTGGAGCGTTATAAACGTTATATTCTGAACCCTGGTTGCACGCATCCATGGGTTGGGTCGGCACTTTGTTTGGACCAGCATCCCATCATCTACCGCGATTGGCAACGTCCGTTCAGCGGTCCGGCCGGGTCGATCTTTCGCCTCTTGGGCGGCGAACGCGATCTCGTGGCGACCTATGGACCGCCGGCGCGTTAACTTCCTTGGCTGCCCATTGAATCCATCACCTGGGATAGCTCGGGGCTTCCGACTGTGAGGCTGCCGGGGCCATCATCACGGGAATCATGTATGGTCCGACCGGGTCGTAGGGCAAGCCGCTCTGCAGATAGCGCGCGTCCGAGGGCACCGCGCGGCAGGGATAACGGATCACAGTGACGGAATTGGGCACGCCCGCGTGCAAGTCCGTCGCATGCCCGCTGAAGCCGACCTTGTGTCCGTACGGAAAGCGACAGAGGGCGGGCGCCCAGTAATGCAACGGGGAATACGCCCTGTCCCCCCGGCATTCTTTCGGTTCCGGCCTCAACCACGGCCCAGCATGGGTGCGTGCCGCGGCCATCCAACCGCAACTCGCCAGGAATGAAAGGACTAAGGTTTTTGTCATCGTCTGTTCCTCCCACTTCCTATCGGCGAAGCATTCGGAATAACACAATGACGAACCGCCGCTGCGGCAACGACGGACCCAAAAAAGGCCGCACGGTCGGAGCAGCCTTCCTCGCTTGCCCTTCTTCCCAACCCGTCAGATGCCGCGCTCGATGACTTGCCGAGCCTGCCGGCTGCGAAAGCTGTCCGGTTCGAGGCGCTCCAATCGATCCAGCGTCGTCCGCGCCTCCGTGAGGCGCCCTTGCCCCGGCAGCAAAATTGTCAGACGCGCCAAGAACTGAGCGTTTTCGGGCTGGGCCAGCGCGAGTTGTTCGAGGATGTCCACGGCTTCGAAGGTTATGCCGGCCCTCTCGTAAAGACTCGCGAACAAATAGAGTTCCTCGTCCGACGCGGGCGCGCGTTTTTGGGACTCCTTGAAGAGGCGAATGGATTCTTCCGCTTGCGCCATGCCGGAGTAGGACGCAACCACCGCGCGCATGCGTTGATTCGTCGGCGAATCCGCTCCCGCCTTGCCGTTCAAGTCGAGCACCGCCATCGCTTTGCTGGTCAGTGCATTGTCTGTCTCGACCAAAGCCAAGGCAAGTTGACGATATAACCGCGGGCGAAACTCGCGCGGCACGAGTGAACCCGGTTGCAACAATCCTTCGAGCAGGGGACGCGCCTTGGCCATCTGATCGCCTCGCTGGAAAAAGGCGACCGCCTGCATGGCGAGAATGAAGTCGTCCGGTTGGTTCTTCCAGCCCTTGACGAATGCCTCCTCTGCCTTGTCCCGCTCCCCGAGCGCTTCGTAACAGCGGGCGAGCGTAAAGGCCGCGGCGGGAGCGGGAACCTTTTTGACGGCCTGTTCGGCCAACTTCTCGGCTTCTTCACGCCTGCCCATGCGGGCAAGTTGCGTGACCAACGCGATCCAAGTGTCCGGCGTGCCGGGGTGCTGCGCCGCCGCTTTGCGGGCGAGTTTCTCCGCCTCCACGTCGTCGCCCAGAGCGCGATAGACGCTCACCAGCCAGGTCTGCACGCGATAATCGTTCGACTCCAAGTTGATCGGCCGCAACGCCCGATGCCGCGCCTTGCCGGGATTGGGCAGCGCCAGCGCGACGTCCGTGCCCAGGCGGGCCAAATTCAACGGCAAGGGGCCCTGTTCCTCCAGCAGGACCAGGAGGTCGTCCGCTTCCTGGATACGTCTGCGCGCGGCAAGCTCCGTCACGACCAGTCGCACCAAACGCGGGTCGGACTCGCCCAGTCGCAGCGCCTCTTGATAATGGACCAGCGCCGCTTCCAGATTGCCACGCGTCTCCTCAATACGCGCACGCAGGAGCGGCAAGCGGGACCAATCGCGATGCTGCGCCGCCAGCCGGTCGAGCAGCTTGCGCGCTTCTTCGAGCTTCGCGGGATGCTTCTTACCTTCCCGCATCAAGAGCGCGGCCGTTCCGTAATGCCACCAGGCGCCATCTTCCCCTTCCAAGTCTCGCAACTGATTGATTGACGTACGGGCCGCGCTAACGTCGTTTTCCTCCAGCGCAATCTCCAAGAGAGCCGCCCGACTTCGGATATCGCGCGGTTCCAATGCCGCCACTTGACGCCAGAATTGCTCCGCCTGCTTCACTTCCCCCAACTGCTGCGCCACGCCCGCCAGCCTGCGCAAAAGTTGCGTGCGCGACGATTTTGACCAACCTTCCGTGCCCTGCGTGAACTTCGCGAAGTTTGTTGCCGGATCGTGTCCCCCCGCGTGCGTCCACAAACGAACGCGCGCCAGGCGCAACTCCAGGCTATCGCCAAGGTCCTTCTGGGCCTCATCCAAAAGATGGGTCGCACGGTCGAAGTGATTTTGGCGCGCCGCGAGATCGGCCGCGATGGTTCGATACGCCAGCGTTTTGGGATGCGCCGCCCGCGCCGCGGCGAGCGCTGTCTCCGCCTCGGCAAACCGTTTTTCGCCGGCAAGCAACTCCGCGCGCAGCAGCGCCAATTCCGACGCATCGGCCCCGCGCTTGCCCGCCCCGAGGATTGCCCGATTCACCGGCTCCCAGTTGCGCTCCCGTTCCGGACGCCGCAGGGTCTGCCAAAGCAGCGTGCGCGCGTACAGAAGATCGAGCCCCGGCAGGCGTGCCGTCGCTTCGTTGGACGCCCGCAAATCAGCCAGTTGGAGCAACGACTCTTCGAGCCGGCCGCTCTGGGCCAGCGCCGCGGCCAAACCGTACCGCGCCTCCGCCCAGCCCGGCTCCTTCCGCACCGCTCGACGAAAGGAAACGAGCTGCTGTTCCGTGTCGCCCAACTGTTGATAACACAGTCCGAGCAACGCATGAAGCCGGCTTTGCCAATCGGAGGTTTGGCTCAAATCGGAGCGCACCAGTTCCAGCAACCCAAGGGCCTCTGCCCATTGCTTGTTCTCGATCGCGAGCCTGGCCTTCAAGTACCCGGCGAGCAGTGAAGCGTTCCCTTCCGCATGAAGGATATCGAGCCGTCGCTTCGCTTCTTCCAGTTGCTTCTTATCGATGAGCAGTTCGATCAAGAGGACCGACAAATCCGTGGCGGCGGGCAGGTCGACGACGGCGTCGCGCAACAGCCCGATCGCGTCGTCGTTTTTCCCAGCGCGCATGTCGAGCCCCGCGTGCGCCTTGAGGAGTCCCAGATGGCGCGGATGCTTGCCCTGGCTTTCCTCGACGAGAAGCCGCGCCGCTTTCGCGTCGCCTTGCCCCAGATGCCAATCGGCCAAAGCCAGCGCGACGTCCGGCTCCCCGGCCGCGAGCCGGACCGCAGCGTCGAGAGCGTCCTTGCTCTCCTTGGGGAATCCCAGTTCCCCTAGAAAACTCGCCCGTGTCAGGTAGGCTTGAAAGTTGCCTGCGTTTGCCGCAACCATACGATCCAGGACCGCGCGAACTTTTTCATCGGGAGGCTGTTCGCCCTCGGCCGACGGCAGACGCAGCAGGAGCCGAGCCCAAGATTCATAACTGTCGATGCGCCCCGCGTCCAGGTCCACGGCCCGCTCGTAGGCGGTTGTCGCCTCCGCATATTTCTTCAGCGTCTCCAGACACTGTCCCCGCATCTGTTGCAACTCTGCCGGTTTCGCCCAGGTCGGCCCGAACTTCTCCAGTTGCGCCAGCGCCGGACCCAACCGCTCCAGCTCGATCAAATTGAGTACCAGGCGAAAACGAATCGGATCCTGCGAAGAATCCTCGGCGAGAATCCGCTCCATCTGCGCGACCGCGAGCAAACGCTGCGAGTTGTTGCGTCCCTTGCTCTCCAGCGTAAGCGCATACTCGACGCGGGCAGCGACATCTTGCGGCTCAATCGTCAGATAATGCTGAAAATAAACGAGCGCCTGCCCGCGGTCCCCCGCCTCCAAAGAGAAGAGCCGCGCCGTCGCGAGAAAATGGTCCGCGTTGCGACGCACCTGCACGCCATGCAACAAATGCACGCCCAGGCCAAGCGCTGCCGTGACCGCCAAGAACCGCACCAAAAATCGAACATTCAAGCGCCGCTTCATCTTGCGCCGACCTCGTAAAAATGGAAGACCTGTTCCATTGTAGGTCACAAACAAGCAGACTTGGCGAAAAACGCCAACGTCGATTCCCTTCTTCGTGAGGTTTCGGGCAACCACTTCCTCAGTGGAGAGCAGTACGACACGGAAGGCGTCGTAGTAGTGGGGAGAGTTGTCGTTGCGGTCTCGGTCTGGTTAGGGGGGTGCAACGTCCCGGCGGGGGCAGACATTCGCGAGGAGGCATTGATCGCAGAGGGGTTTGCGGGCGGCGCAAACTTGGCGGCCGTGGAAGATCATGCGGTGGCTGAAGAGGGTCCACTCATTGGGGGGGATGAGGGCCATGAGGTCGCGTTCGATCTTGACGGGGTCGTCGTGGATGGTGAGGCCGAGGCGTTGGCTGAGGCGGCGAACGTGGGTGTCGACGGTGATGCCGGGGGTGTCGAAGGCGTTGCCGAGGATGACGTTGGCGGTCTTGCGGCCCACTCCGGCGAGGGGGACGAGTTCGTCCATGGTGCGCGGGACTTGGCCGGCGTGGCGTTCGACGAGTTGTTGGCAACAGGTCTGTATGTTGCGGGCCTTGTTGCGGAAGAAGCCGGTGGACTGGATGAGGCGCTGGAGTTCGGGGAGGTCGGCGTCGGCGTAGTCCTGGGCGGTGAGATAGCGGGCGAAGAGGGCGGGCGTGACGAGGTTGACGCGGACATCGGTGCATTGCGCGGAAAGGATGGTGGCGACGAGAAGCTGGAGCGGGTTCTCGTGATTGAGGGCGCAGTGGGCGTCGGGGTAGAGCTTGGCGAGGCCGCGGAGGATGGGACGGACGCGCTGGGCGGGTTCGTCGGTAGGGGAGACCTTGGAGGCGGGCATCAGGGGACGTTCCAGAGGTAGATGGTCTTGTCGGCGCCGGCGGCGGCGACGGTCTTGGCATCGGGCGACAGAGCGAGGGTGTGCAGCGGGGCGGTCGCGCCTTCGAGATGGGCGTGCTCGACGCCGGTTTCGAGATCCCAGACGCGGACGGTGCCGTCGTGGCCCGCAGAGAGGAAGCGTTCGCCATCGGGGAGGAAGGCGACGGCGGCGACCATCTGCTTGTGGCCCAGGAACCGGCGAAGTTCGCGGCCGGTGGCGACGTCCCAGAGGCGGATGAGCGTGTCGAAGTGGGCGGTGAGGAGGAACCGGCCATCGACGGAGAGGGCCAGGGCGAGGATGGCGGCGCCGCCGGACGGGATCTCGCGCGCGAGTTGGCCGGAGCGCAAATCCCAGGAGCGGAGGACGGCGTCACGTCCGGCGGAGAAGAGCGGACCGTCGGGCGGGACGAGGGCGAGGGATGTCACCTCGGCGGTGTGGCGGGAGAAGCGCTGGACGTCGCGGCCGGTGGGGAGTTCCCAGGCGCGGACGGCGCGATCTTCGCCGGCGGAGTAGAGGCGCTTGCCGTCGGGAGCGGCGAGGAGGCACTTGACGGCGGCGGTGTGGCCGGTGAGGCGGAGGAGTTCTTGGCCCGTGCCAAGGTCGACCAGGCGGATGCCGGCGCCGACGGCAAGCGCGGCGCGGTCGTTGCCGGGCAGGAAGGTCACGGCGCGGACGTCCTGGTTGAAACCGTGGAACATGCGGAGTTGGCGGGCGGCCGCGACATCCCAGAGGCGGGCGCCGCGGTCCTTGCCGCCGGAAATAAGTTTGGATCCATCCGCGGACCAGGCGAGGGACCAGATGGTGTTCTCGTGCCCGGTGAGCTTGGCGATGGCTGGGAAGGTGGTCAACGGCGGGGCCGACGCGAAGCCGCTGCGGGGCATTTGTTCGAGAGCCTGGACCAGTTCGCCGGGAGTGCGGAAGCGGTCGCGCGGGTTCTTGGCCATCAAGCGCTGGATGATGGTGACGAGGGCGGGCGGGACGTTGTCGCGCAGTTGATGGATGGAGGTCGGCGTCTGCCAGCGTTGCTGATCGAGCTTGGCAACGAGGGAGTTGCCGGGGAAAGGAACCTGTCCGGTGAGGATGAAGTAGAACGAGCAACCGAGGCTGTAGAGGTCGGAGCGGATATCGGCCCGGCGCGGGTCTTCGAGTTGCTCGGGGGCGACGTAGTCGGCGGTGCCGATGACGGCGCCGCCCTGCGTCAAGGTGCTGAGCGAGTCGGGTTGGCCCGCCCACTGCAATAGCCGCGCGACGCTCATGTCCAGCAGCTTGACGACGCAACCGTAACGGGCGGCACGCTGGTCCTGATCGGGAGGCGGCGGCGCGGGCGTGACCATCAGGTTGGACGGTTTGACGTCGCGATGGACCAGGCCGCGTTCCAAGGCATGTTGCAAGCCGAGGGCGGCCTGGCGCAGAAAGTCGATGGTGCGCGGGATGGGTTGCGGGCCCTGCTTGGCGACGAGTTGGTCGAGATTGAGGCCGTCGATGTACTCCATCACGAGATAGTGCAGGTCGCCCGCTTGATCGGCGGTGAAGACCTGGACGATGTTGGGATGAGACAGTCGCGCCATGGCCTGGGCTTCGCGGCGGAAGCGGCGCACGGCATCCTCGTGTTGCAGGCGATCCTTGCGGATGACCTTGAGCGCGACGATCCGGTCGTCCTGCCGGCGGCGGGCCTTGTAGACGACGCCCATGCCGCCGCGTCCCAGCTTGGCGAGGATTTCGTACTCAGGGAGGATCGGGACGTCTTCGTTGCCAAAAAGGTAGCCCGCGAGTGAGGCTGCGGAGGGTTGCAGGACGGTCGCGTCGTGATCGGCACGAGGAGGCGGCGCAGGCGCGAGCACCGTGGAGGCGACGGCGATGCCGCAGGTGGGACACGAGGAGGGGATTTGCGTCGAATCCTCCCAAGTCCAGGCGTGTCCATTGGCGCAGCGATATCGCGGCGACATCCAGGGCCTCTTGCGAATGACGAAGGGGTAGCGGCCGGAAACACAATCATATCGTCCGCCGCCGCCCGTGCCAAGGTACGGAGCAAAGTGCCAGGCGAGCCGGGCGGCGTCAGCCCCCGGTGGACGTCTGTCGTTAACGAGCGTACACTCCGGGGGCTGACGCCGCCCGGCTCGCCTGGGTTTAGATCGTCCAACTCTCCGCGGAGTTCTTGGCCGCGATCTTGACGAGCGGGCGCGGGGAAGCACGTTGGAGTTGAAAGGTGAGCGGGAGGTTCGCGCTGACGAGGATTTTGGGATCGTTGGCGTCGGTCTTGCCGACCAACTGCAACGTCTCAGCGTCGAGGCGATAGAGTTCGAGGGCCCAGGGAAAACGATCGATGAGGAGAACCTCCTGCACGCCGACTTTCTCGTAGAACTCCAGTTTGTCGCGGCTCCTGTCGCCTTCGCTGATGATTTCCACGATGAAGCTGAGGCCGCCCACCCAGTGGGAACCGTGGTCGACCGCGGGGCAATCGTTGAGGGCGACGACGACGTCGGGGCAGCGGAAGTTCTTCATCCAGTCGATGTCGCGATCACTGACATTGACGCCGGGGAAGACTTTGGCGGTCATTCCTTTGCATGCAACCCAAAGTACGCCTGCGAGATCTCCAAGCAATCGTTGATGCTCATTGTCGCAAGTTGGCGGAACGATGTAGATCCCGTCCCAGACCTCATCGCGCTGATCGATACCGCGTTCTCTCCGATTGGCGATGACCTGTTCTTGCAGCCAAGGATCGAGAATAAGCAAAGACATGAAAGCCTCTGACGTTCTTGACGCATGAGATTCGCACGTCGCTAGCGCGACGTGTCTGGTCAGGGCCTCAAATATGCAACTCGACGACGTCCTTATCGTGCAGCACATGATCGCGTTTGACGGATTGTCCCTCGAAGACGCCGGTGCCCCAGATGCGGGCGGACTTGAGGTTGTCGGCGAAGTCGCGGTGGACCTCGGCGGCCATCTCGACGAGCGTGCTGCCGGCGGGGACGGTGAACGGCGACGTCATGTCGGCTTGTTTGCCGGGTTGCTTGGTGTAGACGCGGATGACGTCCAGAAACTTGTAGATGGCTTCGCGCGCCTCCTCCAGACCTTGGCCATGCTCGGCGGAGAGGACGTGGATCGGAAAACGATTTGCGTACATCTCGCGGACGATCTCCAGGCGTTCCGCGGCGCCGGGCATGTCGATCTTGTTGGCAAGCAGGAGCGTCTTGACATATTGCGTCGAGAAGTCCTCATCGTCCGAAGGCGGTTCGCCGGCGAGGATGGTCTTCACGTCCTTGAGGCGGTCGAGGACGCTGTCGGCGGCGAAGGGGCCGTCGTCGTCGCCGAGATCGACGAGAAAAACAGCCGCGTCGGCCGAACGCACCATGCTCGATACCCAGCCCTCCATGAAGTCTGGCGTGATCGGCGGCGTATCGACAAGTTGTACCTTCACGTCTTCCCATTCCATCATCCCCACCTGCGGCTCGCGCGTGGTGAAAGGATAGGGAGCAACCTCGGGCTGAGCACGGGTGAGGCGCGAAAGCAATCGACTCTTGCCCGCGTTAGGGGCGCCGACGAGGACGACCTGCCCCGCGCCTTGTTTGGGCACCTTGTAGCTGACGCCGGCTTTCTTGCTGGTCTTCTTGCCTTGCTCGATGTCGTCCTTGGCGTCGCTGATCTTCGACTTCAAGTCGGCCTGGAGCTTGTCGGTGCCCTTGTGCTTGGGCAGGAGCGCCCACATCTTCTTGAGGCATTCGAGCCGTTCGTCAAGCGTCTTCGCCTTCTTGTATTCGTGCTCGGCTTCGTTGTACTGAGGCGTGAGATTGGCTGGCATGGGATTTAACCTGCGTTCAGGACGGAATCGACGTTGACGGTGAAACCAGGCAGCAGGACGGACGTGGCGCTTTGGCCTCGTTGAAAAACGCCGTGCCGACGATAGTTCTTCTTGCCCAGGGTAAGGACGCTGATGGTTTCGTCCAGCGGATTGACGATCCAGTATTCGGGGATCTTACCTTCCGCGTAGTCCTTGCGTTTTTCGACGAGGTCGCGGTCCGGGTCGTCTGCACTGACGATCTCGACGACAAGATCGGCGCCGAGCAGATAGCGTTTTTCAATGCGAGGATCGTCGCGGCGCCGAAAGATGATCAGGTCCGGCTCGCGGAACTTTCCCTTTCGGATTCTCACACGCAACGGCGCATAATATGCCTGACCGTTCGGTCTCAAATACTCCTCAAAGAGGTATAAAAGAAACTTCGAGATTAACTGGTGCTTGGGCGTGGGCATGGGCAAAACCTCCAAGCGGCCATCGGTAAACTCAACCAGCTTGTTCGTACTTTCGGTCAGCCAGAGGTATGCGTCGTCGCTCCACTGGCCTTGCGACGGGAGCAAGTCGAGCAGATCCGCGTCGAGATGCGATCCGTTGCCGTTGGGCGTCGCCGACGTTCGACGTCGCTGGGGCGGTTTTTTCTTCACTGTCGCCATGGCTTGCCTCACTCTAAGGGAGCACTAATCCGCGTCGAACACGGCATCCACCTCGACGGAGAAGTCGGGAAGGAGAAGAGAGGTCATCCTCTCCTTGCGACGAAAAACGCCATGCTTGCGATAGCTTTTCTTGCCAAGCGCGAGAACGGTGATCGTTTCGTCCAGCGGGTTGACGATCCAGTATTCGGGGACTTTACCTTCGGCGTAGTCCTTCCGCTTTTCGACGATATCACGATTCGGATCGTCTTCACTGACGATCTCGACGACGAGATCGGCGCCCAGCCAGTAGCGGTTCTGGCGGCGTTCGTCGCGCGCGGAAAGTAGGGCCAACAAATCGGGTTCACGAAACTTGCCAGGCCGAATTCGCAGGCGAAGAGGAGAATAATAAACTTTGCCTCCCGTCGGCTTGAGACAGGCATCAAGCAGGAAGAGAAGGCATTTCGAAACGGCCTGGTGTTTTTCGGTAGGCATGGGCAATATGTCCAAGCGGCCATCGGTGAACTCGACGAGCTTGTTCGTATGATCGGTGAGCCAAAGATAGCCATCCTCGGTCCACTGTCCCTGCGACGGCAGCAAGTCGAGAAGCACCGCGTCGAGATGCGAACCATTGCCGTTGGACGCCGCCGTCATTGGTGGTCGCTCGGTCCGCCTTTTCTTCAATGTCGCCATAACTTATTCCCGCACAAGAGTCTTAATCCGCGTCGAAAACGGCATCCACCTCGACGGAGAAATCCGGAAGGAGAAGAGAGGTCATCCTCTCCTTACGACGAAAAACGCCATGCTTGCGATAGCTTTTCTTGCCGAGCGTGAGAACGGTGATCGTTTCGTCCAGCGGGTTGACGATCCAGTATTCGGGAACCTTACCTTCGGCGTAGTCCTTTCGCTTTTCGACGATATCACGATTCGGGTCGTCTTCACTGACGATCTCGACGACGAGATCCGCGCCGAGCCAATAACGATTCTGGCGGCGCTCGTCGCGCGCGGAAAGATGGGCCAGCAGATCCGGCTCGCGAAATTTACCCTCGCGAATGCGCAACCGCAAGGGAGCAAAACGAACTTTGCCACCTTTGGCGTCGAGTAGCTCCTTCAGCTTGGAAAACAACAAGTCCGCAATCGCCTGGTGGTTATCCGTGGGCATGGGCAGGACTTCCAATTGACCGTCCGTGAATTCGATGAGCTTGTTCGTCGAATCCGTGAGCCAAAGATAGGCATCCTCGCTCCACTGTCCCTGCGAGGGAAGCAAGTCGAGAAGCACCGCATCGAGTGCGGAGCCATTGCGATCGGGCGTCGCTTTCTTCTTTTGTTTGAGGGTCGGCATGGTCGTGGCCCGGTGCGGAGCGCAAACCACCTTTCGGCTTCGGTGGGCGTGCGTTAAAGGAAAAGGCGAAGGTGGCCCCTGGATGACGTTCATTATAACGTATCGAAGATTGCCCCGGCATCTCAATCATGGGTGACGCATCATGCCCGAGCTATACGAGCAGATTCAGGAAGCCAAAGAGACGATCCGCGGGAAGTGGGACGGCGCGCCGGCGATTGGCATCGTCCTGGGCACCGGCCTGGGCGGACTTACCGAGGAAATCGAGGTGGAGGCGTCGTTTCCTTACGAGAGCATCCCCCATTTCCCTTCCTCGACGGTCAAATCGCACGCGGGCCGGCTGACATGCGGCAAGCTGGCGGGCAAGACGGTGATGGCGATGGAGGGACGCTTTCACTTTTACGAGGGCTATTCCCTTCGGCAAATCACATTTCCGGTCCGCGTCATGAAGGCGCTGGGCTGCGAGACGCTCCTGGTCAGCAACGCTTGCGGCGGCATGAATCCCCAATGGGACAAGGGCGACATCATGCTCATCGAGGACCACATCAACCTCCTGGGCGACAATCCACTCATCGGCCCGAACGACGATCGCCTCGGCCTGCGCTTCCCCGACATGAGCCATCCGTATGACCGCGAACTGTTGGCCCTCGCGCAACGGCTGGCACTGGAGGAGAAGATCCCCTGCCGCAAGGGCGTGTTCGTCGCGGTGCCGGGCCCGAACCTGGAGACGCGGGCGGAATATCGGTTTTTGAAGGGCATCGGGGCCGACGTGGTGGGCATGTCGACGGTGCCCGAGGTGATCGTAGGGGTGCATGCCAAGATGCGAATCCTGGGCTTTTCGATCGTGACGGACATGTGCCTGCCGGACGCGCTCGAGGCGGTAAGCTTGGAGGAAGTGATCGCGGTGGCGATGAAGGCGGAGAAGAAGCTGCGGGTGTTGGTGCGGCGCGTCATCGAGCATCTTTAAGACGCCAAAACCAGAACTCGTGCGCAAGCACGAGTAACGATTTTTTTTGTCCACGCCCGCGCACGGATGGTTGCGATGAGAAGGCTCGCAAGGAATTTCAGAATCCCACGGGGCATTTGTCTGGTATATGAATAAGCGGCGGCGGATTTGGTGGGGAGGACGGTGAAAAGAGGTCGAAGCAATCTTACACGCCCTCTTGCGCTGACTGACTCGTCGTGAGGCGGGGAGCTTCAGGCAAAAAGGGATTCTTGCACGATTTGCCCGGATCGTTCATGATGTTACGATAGGGGAAGTTGGCCGGGCGGTGGGGACTAAGTTGTTTTACGCATGGCGTCTCTGCCGCGCAAAAAAGGGAACGGCTCCAGCCGGGGTTCTTGATGGCTTTGTCGAATGCGTGTCCCGATGCGGGCGTATTGAGACAGTTCGCGCTGGACCGATTGGCCACGCGGCAGGCGCAGCAAGCAGTTGAGCATATTCGTGGCTGCGCTCGTTGTCAGGAAAAATTGCGCGTGCTCCGGCAAGGGCAGCCCGGCCCCAATCCAGCGGTGCGGGGCATAGTGGATGCGACGGCCGCGTTCGCCGTCGGCGTGGAACCCGAACCAACGCAGTTTACCGTGGCGCAACCGTCCGACTACCCATTTCTGTTGCCCCCGGCGGCTCCCGGAGAACTGGGGCGCATGAGCCATTACCGCGTGCTGAAACTCCTGGGGGAGGGAGGCATGGGAATCGTGTTCCAGGCGGAGGACATGAACCTGGAGCGGTATGTGGCGCTGAAGGTGATGAAGCCCCAGCTGGCGGCGGCCAAGCCGAAGCAAAAGGATCGCTTCAAGAGGGAGGCACGCGCGTCGGCGGCCCTTAAAAACGACAATGTCGTTACAATCTATCATGTCGGCGAGGAAAACGGTCTGCCCTTTCTGGCGATGGAATACCTGCAAGGCATCCCGATGGACGCCTGGCTCGTGCGCGTGAAGAAGCCGACCATCCAACAGATCCTTCGCCTTGGAAAGCAAACGGCGCTGGGACTGGCGGCGGCCCACGAGAAGGGATTGATCCATCGCGACATCAAGCCGGCGAACCTGTGGATCGAGTCGACCGGCGGCGGACGCATCAAAATTTTGGATTTCGGGCTGGCGTGGTCGGAGGAAGACAATGTGCATCTTACGCAGTCCGGAGTGATCGTGGGCACGCCGGCTTACATGTCGCCGGAGCAGGCGCGGGGAGAGAAGCTGGATCCGCGCGCGGACCTGTTCTCGCTCGGCTGCGTCTTGTATCGCCTGGTGACGGGGCAGATTCCGTTTCGCGGCGACACGACGATGGCGGTGCTTACCAGTTTAGCGATGGATGAGCCCAAACCGGTGCGCGAATGGAACCCCGAGGCGCCGTTGCCGCTGGCGGAGTTGATCCACAATCTGCTGGCCAAGAATCCGAAGAAGAGGCCGGCGTCGGCAAAGGTGGTCGCGCAGACGCTGGGGGCGATGGAGAAGGAACTGGCGGCGGCCGCCGGCATTCAAGTATTGGGCTCCGGCCTGGTTCCCCGAGTCGGCGTGGGCATGCCTCCTCCCCCGCCCCCACCGCCAGCGCCGCCCATGGCGCCGCCGCAGGATTCGCCGCTTGCTTCGGCGCATTCTCTCTCTCGGCGCAGGAAATGGCGCTGGGTGCGTTATGTGGGATATGCCGTCGCGGGACTCGTCACGCTGGGAATTTTGAACAGCATTCTTCATCCGCGCGGCACGCTGGATGTCCAGATGGCCGATGCCCAGGTGGAACTTACCGTGCGCATGGGCGAAGAGTTGATCGCGGATCGGTCGGTATTGCGCGAGTTCGAGATGCCCGTGGGAAAAGGACAGTTGGAGGCGTTTGAGCCGGGCAAAGATCGGCTGTTCGCGATTGACTTCCACATCGTGCGCAATCAACGAACGGTGTTGAATTTGAACGACGCCTTGGCGCAAAAGCGCGCCGCGAAGAAGACGCCGCCGCCGCCGCCGTTGAACGCGGGTTGGTTGAAACTGGTGCAAGGCCTCGAGAAGTTCAAGAGATTCAAAGCGATCGAGGAGGAATTGCGCGCGCGCAATCCTGCGTTCAAGGGGAATATGGAGTTTCAACCGCGGTTGGGGGCCTTGAAGGAGCCGCATGTGGTCCTCCGACCTAGCAATGGGCTGGAGGATTTGTCGCCCTTGCAAGCTCTTCCCCAGATAAAACGACTGACGCTGCAACCGGAGGGCATGGTGTCGCCGCTGAAGGCGAACCTGGAATCGCTGTCGAAATTGAGGATCGAGTCCCTGTCGATTACCGGGCATGCGCTCACAAATCTGGGAGCGCTCCATGACCTGCCGGGGCTGAGGGCGCTGGACATCTCCCACACTGACGTGCGCGACCTCGCGCCTTTGAAGGACATCGGTTTGACGCACTTGAGCATTTGGGGATTGCGAGGACTGGATCTGACGCCGCTGGTTGAGATGCCGTTGGTGGATCTGAGCGGCGACTTTGTGCCGGCGGACGCGGTGGTGTTGCGAAGGATTAAAACGCTGCGGAAGATCAACGCCAGGCCGAAAGATGAGTTCTTGAAGAGTTTGGAGCGAAAGGGCACGGAAAAACTCGCGACCACGCAGTT
>Ga0163144_10005448_pt1 | contig 28250 bp, 25 predicted proteins | sample OliLak19BULKMAT1_FD_123175 | JGI IMG/M metagenome (GOLD analysis project Ga0163144, IMG submission 123175) | Freshwater microbial mat bacterial communities from Lake Vanda, McMurdo Dry Valleys, Antarctica - Oligotrophic Lake LV.19.BULKMAT1 | ecosystem: Environmental > Aquatic > Freshwater >... | reverse complement strand
GGCAACAGAGACGCCAAACCACGCGGGGCATCCCGCGTCCCCGAGCCCTCCATCGGGCTCAAAACGACAGCATCTCAGGCGGCTCAAACTGCCCTGAATGCGAACCCATGTCCCCAACTTCCCGCCATCATGACGCCGGGGCTTGCCATGTCGCCCCCCTGTCACGATGTTATGAGACAGAATCAATCACCCCGGTTGCTGGAGCCATGTGGCGCAAAGCGGGGAACCTGACCGGCCCTGCGGGTTGCGCCGCCTGACCTGTCATAGACATCGGGTACACATGACCCAGGTCGTAACGCACGCGCCAAACGGGTGGCCCGCCCTCGTTCTGAACGCCGATTTCCGTCCGCTGTCCTACTATCCGCTCTCCCTCTGGCCCTGGCAGGAGGTGGTGAAATCCGTCTTTCTCGAGCGGGTCGATGTGGTCGCGGAATACGACGAGTACGTGCACTCGCCCTCGATCACCATGCGCCTCCCAAGCGTCATCGCGCTGCGCGAATTCGTGAAGCAGGATCGCCAGCCGGCGTTCACCCGCTTCAACGTCTTTCTCCGCGATGGTTTCGCCTGCGCCTATTGCGGCGACCACGAAGACCTGACTTTCGACCACGTCATCCCGCGCTCCAAGGGCGGGCGGACGAGCTGGGAGAACATCGTTGCCGCGTGCAGCCCGTGCAACCTGCGCAAGGGCGGACGGCTGGCCCGCGAGATCGGCATGCACCCGAGCGTGCGGCCGCATCGCCCCACCACGTTCCAGCTGCAGGAGCAGGGCCGCAAATTCCCGCCCAACCACCTGCACCAGACCTGGCTCGACTATCTCTACTGGGATGTCGAACTGGAAACGTGAGCCGCACGTCGCCGCTCTGTGCGCTGCTGTCCGCGTGTTTCGCACGAACCATAAGGACAGGGGCGAGTTACCTGTGAAACATCACCGATCACAGGACCCACCATGCCGCCTCGCGAACGCATCGCAATCATCGGCGCCGGCAATGTCGGCGCGACGACAGCCTACGCGCTGATGCTCCGTGCGCTAGTCCGCGAGATCGTCCTGATCGACAGCGATAGGGCGCTCGCAGAGGCTGAAGCGGCGGACCTGTCGCACGCCAACGCGCTGGCCCGTCCCGCGCGGATCTGGGCGGGCGACTACGCCGATGCGGCGTCAGCGCGGATTGCGGTCATCACCGCGGGCGCGGCGACGCAGGGCTCACAGAGCCGGCTATCCGTCGCATCGCGCAGCGCCGAAATCGTCACCGCGTGCGTGAAACAACTCGCGGCCGCAGGCTTCGACGGTGTGATCGTCGTGGCGTCGAACCCTGTGGATCTCATGGCGCTCATCGCCTCGCGCCATGCCGGCTTGCCGCCCGGGCGTGTCATCGGCACAGGCACGTTGCTGGACTCCAGCAGGCTGCGTCAATTGCTGGCCGATGCGCTCGGCGTCGCGCCTGCCTCGGTCGATGGTGACGTGCTGGGCGAGCATGGCGACAGCGAAGTCGTCGCATTCTCCACCGTGCGGATCGGCGGCGTCCCGCTTCGCCAGTTCACAGGCGAAGCGCCCGCCGCCGACCACCACCAGCTTGCCGAAGACGTCCGACAAGCTGGCTATCGCATCGTCGCCGGCAAGGGATACACATCGTTCGGCGTCGCAACTGCAACCGTCCGCATATGCGAGGCGATCCTGCGCGACGAAAAGGCGGTGCTGCCGGTGTCCACGCTGCTGTCAGGCCAGTACGCCATCGCCGACATCTTCCTGAGCCTGCCCTGCATCCTGGGCGCAGCCGGCGCCGAGCGCATCCTCACGCCAGATCTGACCGCTGACGAAAAAGATGCGCTGCAGGCCTCCGCCGCGATCCTTACCGCCGCCCTGGAAGTCCTCGACACCAGCGGCGGCCTGCTGACTTGATGAACTTCACCTAACGGCGCCATTCCCTCCGGAGGCTAGCTGAGGCAGGTTGCCATCGGGGCTGGCCATCGTTCGCAGAAACGACATCGGCCCCAGGGAAACGCAAAGCAGGCGGAGCACGATCATGAACAAGCGCACTCAGGCGGCGGGCAGGGGTCATTCGCGCCGGGCAATCCTCGCCGGCAGCGCAGCTGCAGCAGCATGGTCAATGCTCCCCGGTTGCGCTACCGCGCAAGGCCCGATGCGGCCCGGCGCAGGCAGGCGCGTCAACGTCGCCGCCATCGGCGCCGGCGGCATGGGTGCAGGCAACATGTCCGCGCTAACCGGCCAGAACATCGTCGCCGCCTGCGATGTCGACTTCGACCGCGTGGCGCGCCAGATGCTCAAGGACGGCCAGCTCCGCCCCGAGCGCGTCGAGCTGAAAGCCGCCTACGACAAGGCTGAGCGTTTCACCGACTACCGCCAGATGCTCGACAAGCGGAAAGACATCGAGGCCGTCGTCATCGCGACGCCCGACCATCATCACGCCGTCGCCGCCCGCATGGCGATGGAGCGCGGGCTGCATGTCTATGTGCAGAAGCCGCTCACCTACACCGTGCGCGAATCGCGCCTGTTGACGAAAATGGCGAAGGATAATCCCAAGCTCGTCACCCAGATGGGCAATCAGGGCCACTCCAGCGACGATGGCCGCCGTGCTGTCGAGCTGATCCGCGGCGGGGCCATCGGCAAGGTGAAGGAGGTCCACATCTGGACCAACCGACCGGTCTGGCCGCAGGGCGTCGGCAAGCCCGAAGCAAAGCCCCTGCCGGCGGGCCTCGACTGGGACATGTGGCGCGGTCCCGCCAATGTCGATTGGGGCTACCACCCCGACTACGCTCACTTCAACTGGCGCGGCTGGACGCCCTTTGGCACCGGCGCGCTCGGCGACATGGGCGCCCACCTGATGGACTTCCCCGTGTGGGCGCTCGAACTCGGCCTGCCCACGCGAGTCGAAACACGCCACACGCTGTGGGGCGGCGACACCGATCCGTGGGACTACAAACGCCCCGAGACGCTCACCAGCTATCCGCTCGCTGCGATCACCTATTACGAGTTCGGCAACGCCAAGGACGGCCCGGTCCGCATCGTCTGGCAGGATGGCGGCCTCGCCCCGCCGACCGTGCCCAACCTCCCGGTCGATCGCATCATGGAAGAGGAGGGCGGCGTCCTCTACACCGGCGACAAGGGCCTGCTCCTGCATGACACCTATGGCGCCAAGCCCACGCTGATCGGCGATGAAGCCGTCGCACGCGGCGCGGCAATTCCGGTAACGCTTCCTCGCATCATCGACGGATCGAAAGGCCACGAGAACAACTGGATCCGCGCCATCCGTGGCGAAGAGAAAATCTCGAACCCGTTCGAATTCTCAGGTCCGCTCACCGAAGCCATGCTGCTCGGCGTCGTTGCGATGAACGCCGGCAAGCCGATCACCTATGACGGCGCTGCGGGCAAGATCACCAACCTGCCCGGCATGGATCACCTGCTGGACCGCGAATACCGGAAAGGGTGGGAGCTCTAGCGCCTATTCGTTCCGCGTCTCGCGCCAGCCATCGCGCGGGCGCAGGCCGGTCGCCGTCGCCGCGCCAAGTTCATCGCACGCGCCCGGCTCCATGCTGGAAAGCGCGGAGTGGATCTTCCATGCGCCCTCCAGCTTCACCATCTGGAACGCGTTGATCCCGCAATGCACGACAGCCCCGTTGTCGCGCAGCACGTAGGGCGTCCAAACTTGCGCAAACGATCCGCGCACGAGCATGTCCGGCGCCCAGTACATCTCGACGAACGGATCATGGTTCGGCGTCGGCTTCTGGAAATCGCTCGCCGGCATCCGCCGCACCGGACCGTCCACGCCATCGCGCGAACGATAGATGGCAAGCCCTCCGTCCGGCAGTTCCACCGACGCCTGCAACACCCGGTCGCCATTGCCGACCGCCAGAAGGAAACTATCGATGACCTGCAGGATCGCTGCTTCCTCGGCCGGTGCCGGCGCAAAGGCCGGCGCTGGTGCGGCAGCTGGCGCTCCCGGCAGCGTGGTCGAACAGGCGGCGGTGGAGAGCAGGGCCGCCGCAGCAAGCAAGCGTTTCATGGATCAATCCCTCCAATGTGATCCCGGCTTACCTTAGCACCCGGCCGCATGCGTCGGCGAGGCTGGATTTCCATCCGGACTCGCCCCTATGGTCCCCCCCTCGCTGGAGAGCCTCAATGCCGCAATATCTGTCGAACATGATGACGCCGGTGCTCGCGCTGGTCGTCTGGACCATGGTGATCCTGGTCTGGCTCTACCTGCGCCGCATCCCGGCGATGCGGAAAGCCGGCATTGATCCCGCCAAGATGAAGGGCTCGGAATCCTACGCCAGCTTGCCGCCAATGAATCCCAAGGCGGTGTGGGTGGCCGACAACTACAACCACCTGCACGAACAGCCCGTGATATTCTACGCCCTCTGCGTCTACACCCATCTGGTCGGCGTCTGGGACGGGTTGAATGTCGGCCTGGCGTGGACATATGTGGCCATACGCATCGTGCACAGCCTGATCCAGGTCACGACCAATTTTGTGCCGCTGCGCTTCGCGGTTTTCAATCTGGGGTCTCTTGTTCTTACGATCATCGCGATCCGCAACGTGCTCGGCCTGTTCGGCATCTGATCGTATAAGTCTGTACTTATATAAGTCGTACCTGATATCTGCTCTGACTGGATCAGTGCAGGAGCCCCAAGCATGGATATCGCAGCCCATCTCGGCGCCGTGTCGCGTGTGGTGGAGGACCGCCTTCACGAAGGCCAGCAGACGCGCGTCGTCATCGCCTCGCGCGCCTATGACACCACGATCGACGATCTGTGGGACTGCCTCACAAACCCGGAACGCCTGCCACGCTGGTTCGCGCCGGTCGACGGCGACCTCAGGCTCGGAGGCCGCTTCCAGGTCAAGAACAACGCCTGCGGGACAATCACCGCCTGCACGCCGCCCAGATCGTTCAGCGCGACATGGGAGTTCGGCGGCGACGTCAGCTGGATCAATGTCATGCTCCAGCCGACGAAAGATGGCGTCGCCCACTTGACGCTCGAACACATCTGCCCGCCAAACGCGCATTGGGACAAGTTCGGCCCCGGCGCCGTGGGCGTCGGCTGGGAGCTTGGCCTCCTCGGACTCGGCATGCACACCCGTTCAAAGGCCGCGCGCGACACGTTCGACGAGCACGCTTTCGGCGTGTCGGAGGAGGGCAAGGACTTCGTCAGCCAGACCGGCGCCGGCTGGATCGCAGCCGACATCGCCGGCGGCGAAAATGCGGCCGAAGCAACAAAGCGCGGCCAGCTCACTATCGCCTTCTATCGCGGCGAAGCCTCCGACCCTATCTGACGCCATGCACGCCTTCGATGTCCTCGCCGATCCCGTCCGCCGACGCATTCTCGAATTGCTGGCGGAAGGGGAGCGTGCCTCCGGCGAAGTCGTGGATGTCATCGCGACAGAGTTCGGCATCAGCCAGGCCGCCGTCTCGCAGCATCTCAAGGTGCTGCGCGACTCAGGCTTCGCATCCGTCCGCGTGGAAGGCTCGCGTCGGGTCTATGTCGTGGACGCCGCTCCCATGCGCGAAATCGACGAATGGCTGGCTCCATTCCGCGTGTTCTGGAGATCAAAGCTGGACGCACTGGCCACAGAAGTTGCGCGCGGCAAGAAAGCCCGGAAAAAGTAGCGGGCTCAAGGTGCCGCTGCGCCTCTGGACGTGCCGACAGGCTTGGCCCATATGAGGCGCCTCCCCTGAAGGACACTCATGGCCGCCCTGCCTGAATCACGCCTGCGCCAGATGATCGACCGCTTTGAGCAGGTCGAGGCGCGCATGGGCGTCGCGACCGACGCGAAGGAGATCGTCCAGCTCTCGCGCGACCATGCGGAACTCAAGCGCGTGGCGGAGAAAGCGCGCGAGGTGCTTACGCTCCGCAACCAGTTGGCCGAGGCCGAAGCGCTGATCGAGGACGCAGGTGCCGACCGCGATTTTGTCAACATGGCGATCGAGGAGCGCGCCGAAATCAGGTCGAAATTGCCAGGCATCGAGCGCGAAATGCAGCTCATGCTCCTGCCCAAGGATCGCGACGACGACGGCTCGGCTATCATCGAGATGCGCGCCGGCACGGGCGGCGACGAAGCCGCCCTGTTCGCAGGCGACCTGTGGCGCATGTACCAGCGCTACGCGTCCGGCCGCGGCTGGCAGGTCGAGCTTGTCTCGGCGACCGATGGCGAGATGGGCGGCTACAAGGAAGTCGTGGCCCAGCTCAACGGCTCGGGCGTGTTCGGCCGCATGAAGTTCGAAAGCGGTGTTCACCGCGTGCAGCGTGTTCCGGCTACCGAAGCGCAGGGCCGGATCCACACTTCGGCAGCGACCGTGGCGATCCTGCCGGTGCCGGAAGAAGTGAACATCGAAGTCCGCGACCAGGACATCCGCATCGACACTTACCGGTCGTCGGGAGCAGGAGGCCAGCACGTCAACAAGACCGACTCGGCCGTGCGCATCACCCACCTGCCGACCAACATCGTCGTGACGTCCTCGGAAAAGTCGCAACACGAGAACCGCCGCAAGGCGATGGAGCAGCTGAAGATCCGCCTCTACGAACGCGAACGCGAGATGAAAGACACGGCCCGGTCGGAAGCGCGCAAGCTGCAGGTCGGATCAGGCGACCGCTCCGAACGCATCCGCACCTACAACTTCCCGCAGGGCCGTGTCACCGACCACCGGATCAACTTCACCGCCTACAATCTCGATCAATTCGTCCAGGGTGACATCGAGGAACTCCTGGACGCGCTGCATGCGGAGGACCAGGCTGAACGTCTGGCGCAGCTAGAGAACAGCTGACCCATTGCCATCAGCCCCACGGGCCCGGCTTGCGATCATCGCCCTGCGGGCTGTCCCACGGCCCCTTCGGCCGATTGCGGCGCGGCGAGACCAGTTCCGGCTGAGGTGCCGCAGCGCGACCACCGAATTTCGCTGCGAGCGCCTTGACGCGATTCTGCGTGCTCGGGTGTGTCGAGAACAGGTTGTCCGCGCCGCGGCCAAGCAGGGGGTTGATAATGAACATGTGCGCCGTGGCGGGATTGCGCTCGGCTTGCAAGTTCACGCGTCCGCCGCGCGCATAGGCGTCGATCTTTTGCAGCGCAGAAGCCAGCGCGGTCGGATCACCGGAAATTTCCGCACCGGCAGCGTCCGCTTCATACTCGCGGCCGCGGCTGATCGCCATCTGCACGAGGGCAGCGGCGATGGGGGCAAGTATCATGATCGCGATGACGCCCAGAAATCCGCCGGGACGTTCCCTGTCATTGCCGCCGAAAAAGAAGGCGAAGTTGGCCAGCGCCGAGATCGCTCCGGCAATCGTGGCAGTGACGGTCATGGTCAGCGTGTCGCGATTCTTCACATGGGCCAGCTCATGCCCCATCACCGCCCGGATCTCGCGGCGGTCGAGCATGGCCAGCAGGCCCGTGGTGGCCGCGACGGCGGCGTGCGCCGGGTCCCGGCCGGTCGCGAATGCGTTCGGTTGGTCGCTCTCGATAATTGTGATCTTCGGCATCGGCATGCCGGCGCGCTGGGCCATCTCGCGCACGTCGCTCGCATAGGCGCGAACACGGGCGTCGGGATGGTTGGGCGGCACTTCCTGCGCCTTGTACATGGACAGCACGATCTTGTCGGCGTTCCAGTAACTGATCAGGTTACCGACAAGCGCAAAGGCTAGTGCGATGGCCATGCCGGCCGGGCCGCCGATCAGGTAACCGACGCCTACAAAAAGGGCCGTCATGGCGGCCAGGAGCATGAATGTCTTGATGTGGTTCATAGGCGATATCTGGGCCTTCCCGGCGCTGACTCAAGTCCCTCCAGCCACTGATCGCGCAGGCGTCCAGGCAACGGATTCGCGTGCGACATTGGCCTGTCTGCCGGCGAGCCCGGGCCCGGCGCTGGCCCTACTGCACGTTCACCGTGATCTTGCCGGACATGATCGGCGCAGGCTTGTGCAATTCATGATTGAGGTCGCCAAAGGCGAGCTGTAGCGTGTGCGGCCCGGGGCTTAGCTGCAGCACCACTTCCGTCTGCCCGCCTCCGAAATGCATGTGCTGTTCATCGTTGGGAATGGCGAACTGCTTCTCCTCCTCGCTCAGCTCGGTGTCGATGAGCAGATGGTGGTGGCCTGTGTTTGGCTTGTCGGTCAGCGCAGGCGCTACGCCGATGCCGCTGGCGCCGAACACCACGCGAAAGGATTGCGGCACCGTCATGCCGTCGCGCAGGTTGACGAAGTAGACCATCGGGCCCGCGGCTCCATGAATCTTCACTGCCTCGGCGTCGCGCGCGGCCAGAGCCTCGGCGACGGCGGTGTCGGTCGCTGCCTGCAGTGTGGCCGGATCCGGAGCGGCGGCGCTCGGCGTGCTCGGACCGGAGCAGGCGGCGAGCGACATGGCGAAGGCGGTGGCGGCGATGAGGCTGGCAAGTCGCATGGCGGGTTCCCTGTTTCATCCGCTGCATAGCATGTGCGGACGCTCAGGCGAGAGGCCGCCTGGGTGAATTCCAATCAAGCCGGATAGAAGATCCGTGACCTGCTGACGGCGCCATCATCTGTGCGAACTTCGCGCTGCCGGGCGCATGTGTTAGACTGGCGGAATGCGCCCCACGCTGCTTGCCATCGCCAGCCTCTGCATCACCGGTCAGCCGGCGTTGGCGCAGGAGGGCGCCACGCCGCGCACGTCGTTCGGTGCGCCCAGCCTGGAAGGCGTCTGGTCGACCCTGACCGCGACACCGCTTGAGCGCCCGCCTGTCTTCGACGGCCCGATCACAACCGAAGAGCGTGCAGCAGCCTTTGCCGTGGCAAGCGCGGACGCCTTCACGTCCGACACCAGCGACGGCGTCGGCGCGCGTCAGTCCGAATGGTGGGAATTCGGCGGCGGCATGACGCGCATCAATGGCGAGATACGCACGTCCTTGATCATCGACCTGGCTGACGGCCGCATGCCCTACAGCGAGGCCGGCCGCGCGAAGCTGAAAAAACTTCAAGGCCAGGTGATGAACGGTTTCGATGGGCCTGAGGTGCGGCCCGCGACTGAGCGCTGTCTGGCCGGCGGTTCGGGCGCGACGGGCGCGCCGCTGTTCGTGCCACGCTATAACGCAAACTACCAGATCGTGCAGACGCCGGGCTATGTCGTGATCCTTGCCGAACAGAACCATGACGCGCGCATCATCCCGCTAGACGCGAAGCGCGCCCCGGGGGGGATGCGCCGATGGATGGGATACTCCGCCGGCCATTGGGAAGGCGACACGCTGGTTATCGAGACCTCGGGTTTCGTGCCGGGTGACGAATTCAAGCCCGCGGCCCCGATCCTCGTTGGCCAGAACGCGCGCGTGACGGAAAGATTCACGCGGACTTCCGACAAGGAGATCCTTTATCGCTTCCGCGTCGAGGACCCCGAGACATTCTCGCGCCCATGGTCAGCCGAAATGCTGCTGACCAACACCGGCGAGCAGATGTTCGAATACGCTTGCCACGAGGCCAACGTTTCGATGGTCAACATGCTCGCTGGCGGACGGGCGGCGGAGCGCAGGACGCAACGCTGAACCAGCCTCAGTTCAATATCGCCGCCATCAGCAGGCCGTCGCCCCTTGTGAGCATGCCAAAGCGGTTCCACGCGCCAAGCGTCACCAGCTTGCCCTGTTCGAGATAGGGCGCGACTGACGCGCCCTGGATCAGCAACGCGACATTCAGATCGGGCGGATCGGTGAGCAGGCGGCGCAGGTTGATGCCCACACCGGTCGTGGCACCCTCAGGCCCCGGCGGCGTGCGCCAGAAGGGGACGAGGGCGCGGCCCTCGAGCATCTCTTCCAGCTCCGCCAGCACCTCCTGCCATCCCGCAGCGACCTCACTTGTGATCTCGATGCCGAAGGGCGATGTCTGCGACGGGTTGGGCAGCCACTCATCGTCGTTGTCGGTTTCCGCCATCATCTCAGGCCAGAATTTCCGGTTGTGGGCGATCATCGAGCGGAAATGGTCGAGCGCCGTGCGTGTCCGCGCCGCATCCGGTTTGCCGTCGAGCGTCACGAGCACGGCTGCGATCTGGTCGATCAGGTCGTCCGTCCCGAACAACGGGTCAGGCGCGCCGATCGCGCCAACCTCCGCCAACTGCTGTCGCGCCTCATAGACGGTCCTGATCGCAGACGTCGGATCGACCGCCAGAACCATCTCGCTCGTGCCCGAGAGGAGGTGGACATAGGCGGCGAGCCACTCCGCATCCGCCGTGTCGAAACGGATCGTGCCGTCGAAGATCGCCCAGTCCGCCTGCGCCCCGAGGCCTTCGAGAATCACGCGAAGCGACTCCCACTCCGCGCGTTTGCGGTCGCCATCAATGTCGAACCACAGCGCATCGAGCGGCAGAGCCGTCGCGAACTCACCATCGGTGGCCGCTGCCAATGCCGCGCTCGCGCCGTCGAGATGCACCAGCGCACCCTTCAGAGCTGTCTCGATAAAGTCCGGGCTGAACTTCGCGCTGGGGTTCGGCGGGAGGGGCGCGGTCATCCCCGGTATGAACGGCACGCTGCCGTCGTAGCTGGCATACCGCGTCTGCAGGATCGTCTCGACCGCACGCAGGAAGCGGATGCCGCCAAGCTGGAAACTCGTTTCAGCCGTTTGCGTTCGCCCGGCGAGGGCGGCATCGGCGGCGGCAAGGCCATCCGCCGCAAGGATCACTTCGGCTGGTCGCGGGTCCTGCGAAACAGGCGCTGTTGTTGGGCCCTGACAGGCCGAAACCGCCAGCGCGAGGCACGCCACCCGAATCATTTTCATTGGCCACATGTCCTACGGCCCCATCCATAGGGCACGCCGCATTCTACAACCCCCACAGCTAGACGCGCGCAAGAAACTCAACCGCCGCGTATTTTCACGCTTTGTTCTCAAGAACATTTGTAGTACGAATGGGCCAGAACGAGCTGGGAATCGGACGGATTTGCCGCCCCATCACCAGCATGGCACATGAGGAGTCGAACATGGCGGGAGCCGCTCTGAAGCTGGTGGAAGACAAGGGCATGGACAAGCAGAAGGCCCTGGAAACGGCGCTCGGCCAGATAGAGCGCAATTTCGGCAAGGGCTCGATCATGCGCCTTGGCGAGCAGCGGGCGATGGATATCGAGGCGCTGTCGACGGGCTCGCTGAGCCTGGATATCGCGCTCGGCATTGGCGGCCTGCCGCGCGGCCGCATCATCGAAATCTACGGCCCGGAAAGCTCCGGCAAGACCACGCTGGCGCTTCACGTCATCGCCGAAGCCCAGAAGAGCGGCGGCGTCGGCGCCTTCGTGGACGCCGAGCATGCGCTTGACCCGGTGTACGCCGGCAAGCTGGGCGTCGATCTCGACGACCTGCTGGTCTCGCAGCCGGATACCGGCGAACAGGCGCTGGAAATCGCTGACACGCTGGTCCGCTCCGGCGCGGTCGACGTGCTGGTGATCGACTCGGTGGCGGCTCTCACCCCGCGCGCCGAACTCGAAGGCGAGATGGGCGACAGCCTGCCGGGTCTTCAGGCGCGCCTGATGAGCCAGGCGCTGCGCAAGCTGACGGCGTCGGTCTCCAAGTCCAAGACGATGGTCATCTTCATCAACCAGATCCGCATGAAGATCGGCGTGATGTACGGTTCGCCCGAAACCACTACGGGCGGCAACGCGCTCAAATTCTATGCCTCCGTGCGCCTCGACATTCGCCGTGTCGGCTCGATCAAGGATCGCGATGAGGTGATCGGCAACGAGACCCGTGTGAAGGTGGTCAAGAACAAGGTCGCCCCGCCGTTCCGGCAGGTCGATTTCGACATCATCTACGGGGAAGGCATCTCCAAGACGGGGGAACTGATCGATCTTGGTGTGAAGGGCAATATCATCGAGAAATCGGGCTCCTGGTTCTCCTACGGATCGCAGCGCATCGGCCAGGGCCGTGAGAACGCTCGCAAATTCCTCAAGGAGAATCCGGCCATGGCTGCCGAGATAGAGGACGCCATCCGCCGTAACTCCGGCGTTCTTGGTGAAGCCCTGCTGGTCGAGGGTAAGGAAGACGAGGACGACGAGAAATAGCGTCTGGCGCTCATGTCAGAATGGGAAAGCGTCGGCCTCTGGCCGACGCTTTCTTTTTGCGCTCTCGCCCCCACCCGGCTATGCCCGGAGGATGGTTCCGCAGCCTTGGCGGATTGGCGGGGCAGCCTTATACCGCCCTCAAGGTTCGCGCGCCGGGCTGGGATGGCTGGCGCCGGAACCGAAACCGACCGGACGTGGGAAAGTGGGCCCGCCTGACGCGTGGCGGCCCGCACCCTGCGTCCCCATCTATGCCTGTCGATTGCTGGAGCCGCCGATGACGTCCAAGAGCCCCTCGCCGAAGTCCGGAAGCCAGTCGGGCGTCAAAGCCATCCGCGCCGCCTTCCTCGACTATTTCGCCAAGGCCGGCCACTCCGTGAAGCCGTCGTCCTCCCTTGTCCCGCAGGGCGACAATACCCTGCTGTTCACCAACGCCGGCATGGTGCAGTTCAAGAACATCTTCACCGGTGCCGAGAAGCCCTCTGCGCCACGCGCGGCCACGTCCCAGAAGTGCGTCCGCGCTGGCGGCAAGCACAACGACCTAGACAATGTCGGCTACACAGCGCGACACCTCACCTTCTTCGAGATGCTCGGCAACTTCTCGTTCGGCGACTATTTCAAGGAACTCGCCATCGAGCATGCCTGGACGCTGGTCACGCGCGATTTCGGCCTGCCCAAGGACAAGCTGCTCGTCACGGTCTACCACGACGATGACGAGGCGCTTGGCCTCTGGAAGAAGATCGCCGGCTTGCCGGATTCGCGGATCATCCGGATCCCGACGAACGACAATTTCTGGATGATGGGGGATACTGGCCCTTGCGGCCCCTGCTCCGAAATCTTCATCGACCGCGGCGACCACATCTGGGGCGGCCCGCCCGGCTCTCCCGAACAGGACGGTGACCGGTTCCTCGAATTCTGGAACCTCGTCTTCATGCAGTACGAGCAGTTCAACGACGGTCGTCCGCGCGTATCCTTGCCCAAGCCGTCAATAGACACGGGCATGGGTCTCGAACGCATCTCGGCCATCATGCAGGGCGTCGACTCCGTCTTCGAGACCGACCTGTTCGTCAATCTCATCGCGGCCGGGGAAGAGCTCTACAAGGTGAAGGCGCAGGGCGAGCAGACAGCCTCCTTCCGCGTCATCGCGGATCACCTTCGCTCCGCCTGCTTCCTTATCGCCGATGGCGTCTCGCCCTCGAACGAGGGCAGGGGCTATGTGCTTCGCCGCATCATGCGCCGCGCCATGCGTCACGCGCATATCCTCGGCACGCGCGAGGCGAACATGTACAACCTCGTCGGCGCACTGGCGAAGGAAATGGGTGAGGCCTATCCCGATCTCATCCGCGCCCAGCCCGCGATCGAAAGTGCCTTCCAACAGGAGGAGCAGAGCTTCCAGCGCACCCTCGGCCGCGGCCTCGCCCTGCTGGACGAGGCGACGTCGAAACTTGGCCAGGACGGCGTGCTCGCGGGCGATGTCGCTTTCAAGCTCTACGACACGTTCGGCTTCCCGCTGGACCTGACGCAGGACGTGCTCCGTGCGCGCAGCATGACGGTCGATGAAGCCGGCTTCAACGTCGCGATGGACGAGCAGCGCACGCGCAGCCAGGAACACTCGAAATTCGCGGCGGGTGAAGGCGCGGGCGAGATCTGGTTCGCTGTACGCGACGCCTCAGGCGCCACGAACTTCCAGGGCTACGAAGCCGAAGAGACCTCGGGCCGTCTCGTCACCGCGCTGGTCGGCGGCCAGCGGGTCACTGCGCTCAACCAAGGCGACAAGGCCGAACTCGTCTTCGACCAGACGCCATTCTACGCCGAGTCCGGCGGCCAGTCGGGCGACAAGGGCGAAATCTATTTCCCCAATGGCGCTCGCTTCCGCGTCGACGACATGCAGAAACGCGCCAGCGACGTTTTCTCCCATGTCGGCGAACTCGTATCCGGTTCTGCGAAGGTGGGCGACGTGGCCGAGCTGAAGATCGATCGCATGCGCCGCGCGAAAATCCGCGCCAACCATTCGGCAACGCACCTGCTGCATGCCGCGCTACGCAACCGCCTCGGCAAGCATGTGACGCAGAAGGGCTCGCTGGTTGAAGCCGACTACTTCCGCTTCGACTTCTCGCACACCGCCCCGATGACGCGCGATGACATCGAGGTCGTCGAGGCCGAAGTGAACGCCGTCATCCGCCAGAACGCGCCGGCCGAAATCCGCGTCATGGCGCCGGACAAGGCTATTGAGGCGGGAGCGATGGCGCTCTTCGGCGAGAAGTACGGCGACGAAGTGCGGGTGCTGCGCCTCGGCAATTCCGTGTCCGAAGCCAACGCGCCTTACTCCGTCGAACTCTGCGGCGGCACGCATGTCGCGCGCACGGGCGATATCGCCGTGTTCGTCATCACCTCCGAAGGCGGCGTCGCGCAGGGCGTGCGCCGCATCGAGGGCGTGACGGGCGCAGCCGCGCTCGACTTCCTCAAGGCGCGCGTCAACATCGCGCGCGAGATCGCCGACCAGTTCAAGGCGCCCATCGCCGACGCGCCCACACGCGTCGCGGCGCTTACTGCCGAGCGCAAGCGGCTCGAGGCCGAACTCGCCGACGCGCGCAAGAAGCTCGCCATGGGTGGCGGCGGCGCAGCCTCCGGCCCGGAAGACGTCAACGGCGTGAAATTCATCGGCAAGGTCGTCGATGTCCCCGCAAAGGACCTCAAGGGCCTCGCCGACGACGCAAAGAAATCTCTCGGCTCCGGCGTCGCCGTGTTCGTTGCGGTGGCGGAGGGCAGGGCGACCGTCGTCGTCGGCGTCACCGATGATCTCACGACGCGCTTCCCCGCCGGCGACCTCGTCACCAAGGCTGTGCAGGCTGTTGGCGGCGCCAAGGGTGGCGGCCGCCCCGACATGGCGCAAGGTGGCGGACCGGACGGCGCAAAGGCCGAGGACGCGATCGCAGCCGTAAAGGCGGCGCTGGTGGGTTAAGGCCGAAAGGCGCGCACGGAAACGGGCCGTCGTATTGAAGCCAGACTTTCGACGTGCGACGGCAGTGAATGACCACTTTCGAGTTTGTCTTTGGCCTGATCTCTGTGATCACGTCGCTTGCGTTGACCCAACTCGTTTCGGGGCTGGTCAGCTTTGCCCGCAAGTCGGCGAAGGTGACCTGGTCGTTACGACATGCACTGTGGATGTGGGTAGCTTTCGCGCTGGTGATCGCGAACTGGGCGGGTTTCTGGGATCGTCGCGATCTGGACTGGAACGCGTTTGAGTTGTTGCGCGCCCTGGTGCTCGTGATCACGCTCTATGCTTTCTGCGCGCTGGTTGTACCGGAAACCGAGAAAGGAGCGCCGATTGATCTGCGTGCCTTCCATGAGAATGAAGGCAGCCGGTATATGTTGGCGCAAGTGGTCTTTTCGGTTGCGGTCATCGCAAACTTCATGGTCACGAGCACGTCGGTAAACGAATGGCTGATGCAATCGTCGTTTGCGTGGATCGCATTGGTGCTCGCCATCATCGCCGTCATTGCCCGGCCCGTCTGGTTGCAACAAGCGGTCGCCACACTGCTCGGCCTGCTTGCCGCATTCTTCCTGGCTTACGGAACAGCTCGTCTAGGCGCGTGACGCCATCGAAGCGGCGAAAGCGTCGCTCGGGAGCTAGACTCCACTCGTCTGCTTGGTTTGCGTGACTTTGCGGGCGCATTTGACGCCGCCCACTCCCCTTGCATGATACGCGCGGGGCCATAGGGACGCCGCGCATGAAAACCCGTTCGTTCACCGCCTTCATCGCCCTATGTGCAGCGTCAGCCTGCGCGTCGTCCGCGCCGCCACCTGTCACCATCCCAGTCGCGCAGACGGCAGTTTGTGCGCCTGGCGTATCGTTCGGCAAGGTTGTCGTTGCGCCGCTCACGCGCTGGCGCACCGATCAGAAGGAGCCGGAAGTGCGCGAGGCCATCGCAATGAAGGCGATCAACACGGCATTCGCGGCCACGCCATGTGCCGCAGGCGCCACCATTTTTCCCATCGCAACTGACGATACATCCGTCGCGCGCCTGGGCCAGGCCAGGATGGAAGGCGCCAACACGGCGATCCTCGTCCGTATCGACGAACTCGGGCCAATCGGTGTCCTGTCATTCCCGGCGCTGTGGAGCACGTGGAGCGACGTGCAGTTCACGCTTGATGTCGTCGAGGTGGCGACGGGGAACGTCCTTCGTTCCATCCCTCATCGACGCCAGAAGGGTGGCGCATTCGAGATGCGTGGACTTGAGCCGCTGCAGGCAGAGATGGAAATCGCGCTGAGGGACGTGCTGCTGGGCGCTACTCCGCAGCCCTGATGCTCAAGCCGCCCGCACTTCGCGGAGGAATAGATCCACCTGCGTTCGCAGCGTCTCGCCATTGCGGGCCAGTTCGGATGCGGCGGTGAGCACCTGGCCCGAACCATGACTGGTCTCTTCCGACGCACGCGCCACGCCGTCGATGCTCGTCGACGCCTGAGTGACGCCGCCCGAAGCGGACTGTACGTTGCGCGAGATTTCCTGAGTAGCGGCGCCTTGCTGCTCGACGGCGGCCGCGATCACCGAGGCCACCTGGCTCATCCGGTCGATCGTGCCGCGGATGTTGGTGATGGCTGAAACTGAGGAGGTCGTCGCATCCTGCATGCTACGGATCTGGGCGGCAATCTCGTCGGTCGCTTTGGCGGTCTGGCTGGCCAGCGTCTTGACCTCTGAGGCCACTACTGCGAATCCGCGCCCGCTTTCGCCCGCACGCGCGGCCTCTATTGTGGCGTTCAGCGCGAGCAGGTTGGTCTGGTTGGCGATCTGGTTGATCAGCTCCACAACCTGACCAATGTTCACCGCGCTGTCCGCCAGAGCCTGCACCTGGCTGGATGTGTGGTCCGCCTGGCGTACCGCCTCGGCAACAATGCGCGAGGACTCGCTGGTCTGCCCCGAGATTTCGCGGATCGAGGCAGACAGCTGTTCCGTGGCGGCCGCCACGTCCTGCATGTTGCGCGTCACGTCCTCGACGACATGAGCGACGGCGACCGATTTCGTGGATGCGTCGCCCGCTGTCCGCGAAAGCGTTTCGGCGGTAGCCTGCATCTCGACGGCTGCGGCCGAGACGGAGGCGACCACGTCGCCGACGGTACGTTCGAACTGATTGGCCATCGCCTGCATGGCGCGCTTGCGCTCTTCCTCGGCGCGGATGCGGGTCTGCTCCTGCTGCGCCCGCGCCTGATCCTGCTCCGAGCGGAGGCGGTTTGCTTCAATCATGTTGTCCTTGAAGACCTGGACGGCGTTGGCGATCCTGCCGAGTTCGTTGCTTTTGCTTGCGAAGGGGATGATCGTCTTCGTGTCGCCGCCCGCCAGGGCGCCCATTGCCCTGACAATACGCCCGATCGGGCGCACGACGCCAAGCATCGCGTAAGCAAGCAACAGCATGGACAGCAGGCACAGCGCGCCCACGGCCATCATGATTGTCTGCGACGTGCTTGCATAAGTCGCGTCAGTTTCCGCTTTGGTCGCGGTTGCGTCCTCTTTGTTAGCGAGGGCCAGCCTGTCGAGCGATGCCATAGCCGTGTTGTAGCCGCTTACCATGTCACCCAGGTAGAAGGCCCTTGCCTGGCCCGCCTCGCCGGCTGCGGCGTACTTGGCGAGACGCTCGCCCATGGCGCGATAATTCATGTACTGGATTTTGATATCGTCGAAGCGTGCGCGTTCCTCGGTGGCCTCGTCCGGGATCAGTTCTGGATACTTGACCACCCCCTCATCGAATTTTGCCGTCTCGACGGCGACTTTATCTCGCACGCCATCGACCTCGGATGGGTCAGCAACGCGGATGAGCCAAGCCTCGGCGATGCGGATTTCAGCCAGCGTCACTCGCATTTCCTCGGATACCTGCAGGCCAGGCAGGATGTCTTCAATATATCGGATGGAGCTGCTGTTAAGCGTTTGAGCGCTGGTCAACGCAATGTAGCCAACACCAGCGGACAATCCGAGTGTCGCGGTCGAGATCGCGAGGAGGCCCGTGCGAATGGTTAAGGAAGGCATACGAACCGCTCCTCGTTGCGGCGGCACCATTCGATTCAAGAACGGGGTCCGCATTTCGATGAACCTTTGCCGCCCTTCCATTAATGACCGCTTAAAGTACCGCAGCGATCGACTTGCCAGTTCTGTCAGAGCCGAAACGCAGACGGGCGGAATGCCCACGCATTCCGCCCGCCGGACTTCTGGCTGGATGGATGTATCAGTCCTCCGACATCGCTTCCTGGAAGTTGGATGCAATCTTCTCGATGAAGCCCTCGGTCGTCAGCCACGGCTGCTCCGGCCCGATAAGCAGCGACAGATCCTTGGTCATGAAGCCGGCTTCCACAGTGGCGATCACGGTCTTCTCGAGCCTGTCGGAGAACTTGGCGAGCTCCGCATTGCCGTCCAGCTTGGCGCGGTGGGCGAGGCCGCGCGTCCAGGCGAAGATCGAGGCCACCGAGTTGGTGGAGGTCGACTTGCCTTGCTGGTGTGCGCGGTAGTGGCGCGTCACGGTGCCGTGCGCAGCTTCGGCTTCCACCGTCTTGCCGTCCGGCGTCATCAGCACCGAAGTCATCAGGCCCAGCGAGCCATAGCCCTGCGCCACCGTGTCGGATTGCACGTCGCCGTCATAGTTCTTGCACGCCCAGACATAGCCGCCCGACCATTTCAGACAGGCCGCCACCATGTCGTCGATCAGGCGGTGCTCGTAAACGCCGCCGAACGCCTTGAATTTGTCGGCGAACTCCGCGTCAAACACTTCCTGGAAGATGTCCTTGAAGCGGCCGTCATAGGCCTTGAGGATCGTGTTCTTGGTCGACAGGTAGACCGGCCATTTGCGCTGCAGGCCGAAGTTGAACGAGGCGCGCGCAAAATCGCGGATCGACTTGTCGAGGTTGAACATCCCCATGGCGATGCCTTCGCCGGGGAAGTCGAACACCTCGCGCGTGATGGGCGCGCCGCCGTCGGACGGCGTGAACGTCATCGTGAGCTTGCCTTTTCCTGGCACGCGGAAGTCCGTCGCGCGATACTGGTCGCCGAAGGCATGGCGGCCGATCACAACCGGCTGCGTCCAGCCCGGCACGAGCCGTGGCACGTTCTTCATCAAGATCGGCTCGCGGAACACCACGCCGTCCAGGATGTTGCGGATCGTGCCGTTGGGCGACTTCCACATCTTCTTCAGCTTGAACTCCTCGACCCGCGCCTCGTCCGGCGTGATCGTCGCGCACTTTACAGCGACGCCATATTTCTTGGTCGCTTCTGCGCTGTCGATTGTGACCTGATCGTTGGTAGCGTCGCGGTTCTCGATCGAAAGGTCGTAATACTTCAGGTCGATGTCGAGATAGGGCAGGATCAGCCGCTCCTTGATCAGCGCCCAGATGATGCGGGTCATCTCGTCCCCGTCCATTTCGACGACGGGGTTCGCAACCTTGATGACGGCCATGAAGAAGCTCCTGAAACGCGATTCCGCGGGCTATACCAGACAAGGGCCGATGCACAATGGGCGGGTGAGGCCGTTCCGGAATCCTGCCCTTCCGACGATGGAATAACCAGCATTCCGCTCGCAGTGGTTCCACATTAGAGGATAAGCATGGTCCCGCCCGCCTTCATTCTCGTCGCCCCGCAGCTGGGCGAGAACATCGGTGCCGCCGCGCGCGTGATGGCCAATTTTGGCCTCACCGACCTGCGGCTCGTCACCCCGCGCGATGGCTGGCCCAACCCTGCCGCAGAGACGATGAGCGCCGGGGCGCTGCCGGACGTCGTGACAGTTGCTGTGTTCGACACAGTCGAGCGGGCGATTGCCGACTGCGCGCTGGTGCTGGCCACGACGGCGCGTCCGCGCGGGATGGAGAAGCCGGTGCTATGCACAGCGGAAGCTGTTGAACGGCTGCAGAGCATCCCCTCACGCTCGGGCATTCTGTTTGGAGCTGAAAGGGCGGGGCTGCCGAACGAGGCGGTCGCGCTTGCCGACGCCATCCTCTCCTTTCCTGTTTCGCCCCGTTTCGCCTCGTTGAATCTGGCGCAAGCTGCCGCGCTCGTCGCCCATGCTATCGCAGAAGGAAACGCGAGCGGGCCTCCCGCCGCTTTCGAAAGCGTCGGCGCGCCTGCAACGCGAGATGAACTCATAGGCATGATGGAACATTTCGAGGAGGAGCTTGATCGCGCCGGATTCTTCTATCCCGACGCAAAGCGGGCACCGATGGCGCAGAACCTGCGCAACGCGTTCACGCGGGCAGGATGGACACCCCAGGAAGTCAGCACGTTTCGCGGTGCCATCAAGGCGCTGGCGCATGGCCGGGGAAAAGCGCGCGTGAAACGTGTCCAAGACACCTAGGACTGCGTCCGCGTCGCCGATTCATGAACGATCAGCGGCTCGATCGATACCGGCTCGGCACGCACCCGTTCCGCTTCGTCGTCGGTCAGGAGGGTCATCATGGAGCCGCTGCTGCTCGCTGTTGGCATCGGCGCATCCGGGTCGTCCGCCCCGATGCCGTGCACGCCGAGTGAAGCCATCGACATCACAGCGTCGTCCTGGGATTGGCTATCGCCATCCCTGACGCAGCCCCTCGCGCAGTATCTCCTCCATGGCCATGTCTTAAACGCTCCAAGGATTGCGTTGAGGCGTCGATTGGAGTGTCCCCTCGATGGAGGCGAGGCGCACGGGAACTGCCTGAATTGGCGAAGCCGTACCGGTCTCCTATCAGGCGTTCACGTTGACGATGGGCGGTCCTGGCGGCTTCGCGGCGGTGACTGAAGACGCTACAACTCCGCCTGCGAAGGCAAGTGAAGCCTCCCCGATCGCGGCACGTGCAAACAGTATCCTGGAAGCTGTCGTCACCGATTGCTCCGTGCGTTTCGTAACTGATCTGTCTCAGGAACGCGCCTGATCCGATCCGGTTCAGGCCGGCGCGCGCCGGGGCCTGACTCGGACGGGTTTCCTGCCTAGGCTCGGTGCAGAAGGGCGGCTGTCTGCAGATCGCTCAAGGGGACGGTGGAGGTGGAAATGATCAAGACGCTGCTCGTGGCAGCCGTCGCTGGCGGTTCGGGTTTTGCCGGGTGGCTTGGTGGCAGCATCTGGCCGGCCCCGCCCGAATGGACCGACACGGTCAGCCGCACCGCAACTGACCTGCGCACGAAATTCCGGCTCGAGAATGTCAGTTTCGACGGTCTTCGAGAACTCATTCCTGAAGCCCAGTTCGCTGCGATCAGGGAAGAGATCACGGACTTGGCCGTTGCGACCGGCGAAATGATCGTGATCGACCGAACGCCCAGCACGCTGGAAGAACAGCTCGACAACCTCGCGCTCGATGAAGCTTCGGCCGTGCCGGCAGGGATGGAGGTGATCACCGTCCCGGCCGCGCCGCCTCCCGCGCCTGCCGGAGCTCCAGCCCAACCCGCTGCGGGCGATGCCGCGGTGACGCCCGCGCCATCGCCCGTGCCCAGACCGCCCTCGACCACGCAGGTGATCGCGCCATCGATCCAGTCCGCCGATGCTGCACAGATCTTTCCGGCGAAGCTCGAACTGTGCCCGCGTATGAGTATCTCGAACGCTCCATCGAGCGTGGACGGCGTCGTCAGCGACTATCGCAGGATCGTACGCGTCAACGACGCGCGCATCGCAACATTCCCGACACCCGGGGCCTGTCTCTCGTCAGGCTACGGTCCGCGCAATGATCGCCTCCACAAGGGTCTCGACTTCCACGCGGATACAGGCGTGCCTGTCCTTGCTGGCGGCGATGGCGAGATACTCGAAATCAGCTATCGCGAAGACTACGGCAACATGATCCTGATCGACCACGGTGGAGGCGTTTACACACGCTATGCACACCTTGCCTCGTTCGGCCGCGGCCTCTCGCCGGGCGTCACCGTCAGGGCAGGCGATGCGCTGGGGCTGATGGGAAACTCGGCGAGCTACCAGATCCCGATCCACCTGCACTACGAGTTGCTGATCGGGGACTATCGGACGCCGAAGGCGTCGTTCGGCCTCCAGCCTGCCGATCCGATGACCTTTCCGCGGGTCGAATAAGCGGCAGCAGGTCAGCTACAAAAAAGTAGCGCCCGCAACTAGAAACCTAGTTGACAGCTATATCGATAAACGGCAACACTTTGGGCACCTAAGGAACTAGTTGTCCCGGCGCAGGTCAGGACGTTCAACCGGAAGCCGAAGGCCAGAAAAGCACGGAGAAGACCCGGTCCACCGGGCCCCAAAATCAGAGAAAACGCCATGCCGAAGCCCAAATCCGACGTTCTTACCGAAGCCGAGCAGCGCGTCATGCGCGTGCTCTGGGAGAAGGGAGAAGCGAGCGTGCGTGATGTCACGGATGCGCTCGAGCCTACCTATCCCGTCGCCTACAACACCGTCCTTACGCTCCTGCGGATCTTGACGGACAAAGCCTATGTGGTCCCGCGCCAGGATGGGCGGGCCTTCATCTACAAACCGACGGTATCCCGCGCCGAGGCTCGTTCGCGCGCATTGCGAAAAGTCGTGTCGACCTTTTTCGAAGGATCGCCGACTGCGCTTGCGCAACACCTCATCAGAAGCGAGACCCTCAGCACGGAAGAACTCCGGGCACTGAAGGATGAACTCGACAGCGTCTCCCCGGAGGACGGCAATGACTGACATCGGCCTGTCTCAGACAATGGTGTTCGGCCATCTCTGGCAGAGCGTCGTCATCGCGGCCGCGCTCGCCGCCGCCCTGATCATCGGCAAGCGCATGCGCGGTGCCACGCGCTACGGCCTCGGCGTCGCGGCGTTTCTTGCCAGCCTCGCTCTGCCGCTTGCCGTCTTCATTCCGGGCCAGACAATTGTCGCCGGCCTCCTGAAGCAGCTGAATGCGCCGGTCTCCATCGCAGCCCCGGCTGTCGCCTTCGAGACTGTCGCCAGCGCGGGCCTGCGGGCCGAAGCGCCCGCTGCTCCGGTGTCGCCCGCTCCTCCCGTCCTGGTCGATGGCGTCGAGCTGCTGCCGGTCAACATGGACTCTGTGCCGATGGCGCCAGCGCAACCGCGCGTCACAAGTACGCGCGGGGCCCCGGCCGCCCCCGCCCACCTCATCACGCTGCCCGCGATCGGCATGCCTGACGTCGGCCTGCCGCTCCTCCTCATCTGGGCAGGAGTAGCCGCCTTCCTTCTCATTCGCATCGGTCGCGACCTTGTGGCTGTGGAGCGGCTCGTCGCGCGCGCCCGCCCGGCAGACCTTCCGTCCGCGCTCAAGTCGCGTTTCGCTGGCGTCCGCGTTGTTGTAAGCGAGGATGCGCCCGGTCCGATGGCCGCTGGCCTCCTGCGTCCGTCCATCGTCCTGCCCGAAGCGATCGCCCTCGGCTCGCCGGGGATTGCTGCGCTGCTGGAACACGAACACGCCCACATACGCCGCCACGACATGCTTGCAGCCCTCAGCCAGCGCATTGTGCTTGCACTCCTGTGGTGGAGCCCGGCGCTTTACTGGATCAGCCGGCGTATCGATGAAGAGCGCGAAGTTGCTTGCGACGAAGCCGCAGTCGACCGCACCGGCGATGCAAGGGCTTTCGCCCGCTCGCTCACTACGCAGGCGGAAAATCAGCTCTGGGCGCGCGCCCCGCGTCTTGCCGTCGGAGCCATCGGTCCGCGCTCACATTTCAGCCGCCGCGTCCGCCGGCTTATCGACCTCACGAAATCCGGCGGTTCGCCCGCGCGGTATTCGGGGCGGCTCGCGTTCGCTGGCCTTGCCGTCGCCGTCGGCGTCGCCGCAATGGTCACGCCGCGTTTCACTGCCAACGCCCAGCAGGCCGACCGCAACGGCGCCATCGACCTTACCGTGCCCGACGCTCCCGATCTGGCGCGCAATGAGATCCAGCCGCCCGACCCGCCATCCCCGCCGGATGCTCTCGATTTCAGCTTCGATTTCGACGGCGCCGAGTTCTCTGGCTTCGGCGAGGAACTCCAGGCGATGATGGCAGAGCTTGGGCCCGAGCTGCAACTCGTGATGACCGAACTCGGACCCGAGTTTGAAGCAGAGATGGCCGGCCTTTCCACCGAGCTGGCCGCGATGGGCGTCGAACTCGGCACCATGGCCAGCCTCGAGGTGATGGAGCACATGCCTGAAATCCTGCAAGAGGTCCGCCGCGCTCTCGATGAAGCCGGCATCGATGCCGACAACATCGGTGGCTGGGACCAACTCTCGGAACTCGACCGGAAAGAACTTCGCGTCGCTCTTGAGGATGCCCGCGAGGAAATGAAGCAGGCGCTCGGACCGGAGCTTCAGACCGAGATCCGCGCTGCGATGGACGAAGCGCGCCAGGAGCTGGCCGCCAATCGCGAGCAGATCGCTGACGCCATGCGCGAGCAGCACGATGGCCTCGCCATCGCGCGGCAGGCGCTCGCTGCGGCCCGCGATGAACTCAGGGCCGCGCGCGAGCGGGGCGACTTCAAAGCCTTCGGCCCGGACGGCATCAAGTTCGACTTTGATTTCGATAGGGACGTGATGGAAGGCCTGCGCAAGGCGGGCATTTCGCTCGACGATGCGAAGCTCGATGGTGGGGCAAGCTCGCGTATCAGGCTGGACCCGCACGCGAAGGCGCGCGCCCTGATCGAAGCAGCCGATGATTGCGATGTCGAACAACTGAGAAAGCTCGTCGTCGAGCAGAAGATTGACGCAAACACCATGATGCCAGGCCATGGCACTGCCCTCATGGCGGCCGCCGACGCCAACTGCTCTGACGCCGCCCGAATGCTCATCAACTCCGGTGCCGATGTGAACCTCGGTTTTCCGGGGCAAGGCACGCCGCTGTCGATCGCAGCCTCCAGCAGCGCGCTGCCCATCCTGCAGCTGCTGCTCAACCGCAGCGCCGATGCCAACGCGTCAACGCCGGGACAGGACACCCCTCTGGTCGAGGCCATCCGCGAAGGTAATCTCGCGATTGTGAAGGCGCTTGTCGAAGAGGGTGCCGACATCCACCGCAAATCGCTCACATCGGCCAATCGCACGCCGCTCGAGTTGGCCGACCGCCACGGTGATGCCGAAATCTCCGCCTACCTCCGCAGCAAGGGTGCTGTTGCGACGATGCCCAAGGCTCATTGACGCCTAGCGCGTTAACGCGGCTTAAGGACGATCGCAGCAGACAGAACGACCGCATACAGGCTTACGGCTGTATACGATCTCTGGAGTGAACGGCGCACTCCGGGCGGCGGTGGTTCCTCGAAGGAATTGCCCCGTGCAAAAGCCGCGCAGGGACGGAGAATGCCGTTAAAACGTAAGGGCGCATCGCGTGCGGGCGGGCTGACTCTGGCTGGCGGGCTCGCCCTGCTCAACGCTGTGACCCCCTGTTTTGCGCAAGTGGCCGCGCGACCCGTTTCGTCGGCGCAGACCCAGGTCTATGAGCCCGCCTACTTCGCTCGCTTCGCCCCCCAGACTGCCGCCGACATGGTCGGCAATGTCCCCGGCTTCGCTATCACGGGGAACGATGGTGACGAGCGAGGGTTCGGGCAAGCCAGCCAGAACGTGCTCATCAATGGCAGGCGCGTCTCAGGCAAAGCCAACGATGCGGCCACAGCACTCGGCCGCATTGCAGCGGAGAGCGTCCTGCGTATCGAGATCGTCGACGGTGCCACGCTCAGCATACCCGGCCTCTCGGGCCAGGTGGCGAACGTCGTCGCGAAGGTCGATGCGTTCAGCGGGAACTGGGACTGGAATCCTGAATTCAAGGAAAATGGACAGCCATCCTGGTTTCGCGGCTCTGTGTCCGCGAACGGTAAGACCGAAGACGGCTGGGCGTGGTCGGCCGAGCTTGGCGGATTTGAGTTCAACAACCGGAACGACGGTGCTGGCTTCATCAGCGACGGCTCGGGCAAAGTGATCGATGCCCGTCGGGAAGGTTTTACCGGATCAGGTGACGGCCCAAGGCTCGCCGCCACGCTGACCTATGAGGCGCCCGAGGGCGGCATCGCCAACCTCAATCTCTCTCTCGGTGCCTTCAATTTCGTCGGCCGTGAGGACTCCTTCCGCAACCCAATGAATGCCCCGCCGTCCGCCCGCTTCGCAAACTTCGGCGGTGACAACAAAGAGGGCGAATTCGGCGCGGATTACGAGTTCGACGTCGGTCCGGGTCGCCTGAAGCTGATAGCGCTACAGAGATATCAGCAGGAAGATGATCTTGTTACGGTCGAATCTTACGATCAGTCAGGCGCGTTCATTGATGGCTCAGGGGTCCGCGCGCTGGAACACGCGGAAACCGGCGAGAGCATCGCGCGCGGCGAGTATGGCTTTGCAGCCCTGGGCGGAGACGTGCAGCTTGCCGCCGAAGTCGCGTTCAACTTCCTCGATCTGAGCACCGACCTCGGTGAGCGCCAGGCGGACGGTAGCTATCCGATGAGCCCGCTGCCGGAAGGCACCGCACGTGTCGAGGAGCGCCGCGCCGAAACAAATCTCTCCTACAGCCGCCAGCTCGATGCTGCGTGGAGCATGCAGAGTTCGCTCGGGCTTGAATACTCCGAACTAATGCAGACGGGGGCCAACGGCCAGATGCGCGAGTTCGTCCGCCCGAAGGGCTTCGTGTCGCTCGCATGGAAGCCCGCCGACGATTTCGACTTTAACGTGAAGGGCGAACGCAAGGTCGGCCAGCTCGACTTCGATGATTTTCTCTCTTCGGTCGATATCCAGGACAACAACGAGTCCTCCGGCAATGCAGAGCTGGTGCCTGAACAGTCATGGGTTATCTCATCTGAAATCAATCGCAAGCTAGGTCCCTGGGGCGCGGTGAAGTTGGCTGGTGAATACCAATGGATCGAGGACGTGGTCGACGGCGTGCCGATCAACGCCAGCGGCCAGCCCGTCCAGGACCCGATCCAGAATCCCGCCCAGGTCGTGGGGCAGGGCGTCGGCAACATCGACAAGGCCTGGGCCGGGTCGATCACCGCATCCGGCACGCTTAACTTCGACCCGATCGGTGCGAAGGGCCTGCAGCTCGAATTCAGCTATCGCTATCGCGACAGCGAAGTGGACGATCCTCTCACCGGCATCGCGCGCAAGATCAGCAGCTCCGCGAAGGTCAACACATTCGCGCGTCTGCGTTGGGACATCCCGGAGACCCCCTGGGCGGTGGTCGCAGGCATCGAGGAACGACAGAACTATGCCAACTATCGTCTCGACCAGGTGTCACAGAACTGGCAGGCGCCATCGAGCAATTTCTTCTTCCTCGAGAACAAGGATGTCTTCGGCATGAGGGTCCGCGTGGAGGCGGCGAACCTCAACGACACCTCAGAGCCTGAACGAAAAGGAAGTGAGCGATATCAGCAGGTTGTGATTCAACCGTCTTTGCGAAGAGATGGAGGAACACGATGGCCTGGGATGATATCGCCCGAAGCGAGCATAGACGCGAAGGTCTGCGCTATCCAAGTGATTTGACGGACCTCGAGTGGGTGGTGATCGCCTCGATGCTGCCCGGCCCAAGGCCGGGCGGGCGTCCGCGCACGACGAGCCTGCGCGATGTCTTGGAAGCGATTCTCTACATAGCCTCGACGGGCTGCCAGTGGAGGATGTTGCCCAAGGACTTTCCCCCGGTGTCGACGGTGCAGGGCTATTTCTATGCATGGCGCGACATCGGCCTGTGGTCCCAGCTCAACGAAGTTCTCGTCGGCTGGGTGCGCATTCTGGAAGATCGCAGCGCTCAACCTTCAGCGGGCGTGATCGACAGTCAAAGCGTCAAAACCACTGAAAGCGGTGGCGTTACGGGCTACGACGCCGGCAAGAAGATCAAGGGACGCAAGCGCCACATCCTGACCGATACGCTCGGACTGATGCTCGTCGCGGTCGTGCATTCGGCCGGCATCCAGGACCGCGACGGCGCGCCACTCGTGTTCAAACTTTCAGCCATGCGCTTCCCCGGCGTGCGCCACGTCTTTGCCGATGGCGGCTATGCTGGCGAGAAGCTGCGTGAGGCGCTTTTGCCACTGGGAAAGTTCAGGCTTGAGATCATCCGACGGTGCGACACGGCGCAGGGCTTCGAGGTTCTTCCCCGCCGCTGGGTCGTCGAGCGCACGCTGGCATGGCTTGGCCGTTGCCGCCGCCTGGCTAAAGACTGGGAAAGATCCATCGAAAGCTCTACCGCATGGACAGTCATCGCCAGCGTGCGCATGCTCATCCGCCGAACCGCAAGCCGCTGTTTCGCTTGAGGGACTTTTGAATCAGGCTCTTAAAGGGCGGCAGGGAGTGGGCAGTCGGATCCCCTTCCCCTACTGCCTATTGCCTACCGCCCATTGGCCATTACCGTACGACCGTTCCAG
>Ga0163144_10005447_pt1 | contig 28251 bp, 30 predicted proteins | sample OliLak19BULKMAT1_FD_123175 | JGI IMG/M metagenome (GOLD analysis project Ga0163144, IMG submission 123175) | Freshwater microbial mat bacterial communities from Lake Vanda, McMurdo Dry Valleys, Antarctica - Oligotrophic Lake LV.19.BULKMAT1 | ecosystem: Environmental > Aquatic > Freshwater >... | reverse complement strand
TGGTATGTAAAATTGTTTTAAGTAAAAGTTGAACCAAGCGAAACCTCAAGCCGGCGGCGTTTTCTGCAGTGAAATTCTATAAGTAATTGAACTGTCTTGTTTTGCGTGATTCGACTGCTGTCCGGTTTGACGCCCCCAGATTTATAACCTTTCATAAGGTTTCCCCTACCTTTGGTCTTACCGGATGCCCTATACAATACCTATACGATATGCTAAGCTCGTATTATGTTTAAATTCGAGTATCGAATAACTCCGCATCTTATGAAACTTTTGGAAAATATTGCCGTAGCTGCCGCTTTGATCATGAACGCACGTCTCCAGACGTCTTTAAAAATGCCTCTTGAGCGTGATGCCTTTGCCAGGAGCGTGCATTCTTCGACTTGGATTGAAGGCAATCTCCTTTCTTTGGCTCAGGTCAAAATGATCGCAGAAGGTCAGGATGTCCTTGTGGAACAGAAACAAAAGTTTGAGGTGACCAATTGTCTTGAAGCGATGCAATGGGTTCTGAAAAATAAAGCTAAGCCAGTCACGGAGAAAGGCATTTTAGAAGTCCATGACCGGATGGTCAAAGGACTGTTAACCATTGAGAGGATTGGAAAGTATCGTGTTATTCAGAATTATATTGTTGATGCCAAGAAAAGAGTGATATTTACACCTCCTGCTGCTCTCAAGGTTAAGGGACGGATGAGGGAGCTTTTGGTGTGGTTGAAAAAAGAAGATCAGCATCCGATCGTCCGCAGTGCGATCTTTCATCACGGATTTCTTACAATTCATCCATTTGTCGATGGGAACGGTCGGGTTGCTAGGGCCGTTTCGCAGTGGCTTTTGTGGGAAAAAGGCTTTGATCCTCTATGCACGCTGGGCTTGGATGATTTTTTTGCCCAGGACAGGATACGTTATTACAACATGATCCAGCAGGCACGTGATATGGATGGTGATTACACCCATTGGGTGGAATACGTAGCTAACGGTTTGATTCGTTCTATGGAAACGGTTGCAGGTCGTATTAAGGAAGGATCATTGAAACTACAGGGCGTTGTTCTTACGCCCAAGCAAGATGAATTAGTGGTCTTATTAGGTCAGCGCGGTGTTTTGGGAGCGGCCCAGATTTGTCAGACCATGAAGATTGGCCGGGCCCGCGTCAATCAACTTATTGCTCCGCTTGTCCGTTTAGGTATTGTTACGAAGGAGGGAGCGGCAAGATCTGTTAGGTATCGGTTAAGCACGAAATAGGTTCGAACCTTCACAAGCCAGCGACCCCAGATATTCATAACTCTCTGTGAATTTAATATTTGCAGAGATTTTCTTATTTGTTAGAATGAAAAAATTAGAATTTTACATTATATTTCCTGAGAATTAACGCACTAATGAGAAAAACCTTTCTTTTATTTAGTTGTTTTTTTGTCGTAGCCGTCGCAGATTTTTCTTGGGCTGCTGAGCCGTTAAAAATGCGCTTTCTTGATGTTGGTTACGGTGATGCCATTCTGCTTGAGTTACCGGGAGGGGGGAACGCGATGATCGACGTCGGCGGCTCCTCGTCTGCCGCGAAGGTCGTTGAAGTTCTTAAAGGGCTCGGTATTTCGCGGCTTGATTTTGTTGTGATTACGCACTCTCATGAAAATCATTCTGGTGGGCTTGAGGAGATCCTCAAGCATTTTGAAATTGTTCAGGTTTATGTGAATGCTGAGCATTCAGAAGGAAGGGAAGGATATTCCGCGCTTTTGTCCGAGATACAAAAGAGTTTGATCCCTGTTACGGTCCTGTGGCGTGGCGAAGAAATTGATTTGGAAAGCGAAGATATTAGGATTCTAGTTTTAAACCCTAGGATATTAAGCGGTTCTGCTAATGAGGATGCCTTATCTTTATTATTGGATTATGGAAAAACGCGGTTTTGGCTAACTGCTGACATCCAAGCGCAAGGACAGGATGAGATTATCCGCGAATTCCCTGAGGTTTTGAGCGCGGATTGCGTTCAGGTGCCGCACCATGGCGGGATGTTGAGTGAGTCTTTTACTTCAATGGCGCAGGATAAGATATTTGTCATGTCCACGGGGAAGAATGAATATGGAAAGCCCTTCACGGAATACTTGAATTCGCTCTCAGGGCGCCTTCTAAGAACGGATCGAGATGGGGATATTGTCATTATAAGCGACGGATTTACCATTAGTGTTTTGAATGAGTAAACGAATATAATTTTAAGAAATATATGCCTGATTAAGTTGTAAATGGCTTTTTGTTTTGATAAACTTTTGTCTTAACGTTTAAGTAAATGTCTAGTAAGAGTTGGGGAGGCCTACATTGAAAGAGATTGACCAATCAAAGAATTCGTACCACCATCCTGTTGACGCGAACCGTTCGTCGTGGGACTTCTTCACGCTTTCTTTAAAGGGGTTTTGTATGGGTATTGCTGATGTCATCCCCGGGATTTCGGGAGGGACGATTGCGTTCATGCTTGAGATTTATGAAGATTTAATCAAGGCCATCCGATCTTTTGATATGGAGTTCTTGAGGCTTTTGTTGCGGGGGAAATTTAAAGAAGCCGCAGGGGCTGTTGCGTGGAGATTTTTGGGCGCACTCCTTTTCGGGATCGCCTGTGCGATTTTATTGTTCTCAAGCGTGGTGAGCTGGTTGATGAGCCACCATCCGGTATTATTAAACGCTTTTTTCTTCGGCTTAATTGTGGCTACAGTTCCAATTGTTGCTCGCGTAATGAAGCAGTGGAACCCAACGAAAATTGCAGTGTTGGTCATTTCTAGTGTGGGGACGTTTTATTTTGTCCAGATGGTCCCCGTGAGTACTCCGGAAACATGGTGGTTTATTTTTTTTAGCGGGGCTTTGGCTATTTGCGCGATGATTCTTCCGGGAATTTCAGGCGCTTTTATCCTTCTTTTGCTAGGGAAGTATCAATACATGCTCGATGCCATCCATCAGCGTGAGATTGGCATAATTCTCATTTTTATTAGTGGCATTGTGGTAGGCATATTGTCGTTTGTCCGTGTTCTAGAATGGCTATTTAGACGTTTTCATGACTTGACCATTGCCATTTTGACGGGTTTTGTTATTGGTTCGTTAAATAAAATCTGGCCGTGGAAGAAGATCATTCAGTCGATCACGACAGATAGTGGGAAAGTTCTTGTGATCCAGGATGTTAATACATGGCCGCCGGCATTTGATGGCCAGTTTATGATAGTAATTTTATTGGCCGTCGCTGGATTTATAACTGCGTTCTCGCTTCATGCCATTCCACAAAAGCATTTAAAATAGAGACCGTGTTTAAAAGGGATATTGTCAAATGTTGGCTTCTGGATTTTCGATCAAACTAATTTCTTTAGGAGTATCCTGTCGATATTTTGCCCTCTGATTGCCTCGATATTCAACGATCACAACGCTAGGCAACCGGCCAGCACCTGCTGTTTTTCTTCAACTTTTTCTTTGCCGCGCAAACTGATCCAGCGTTTCTCTGCGGATTGAAGTAATTTGAACACCATCGTCAGCGTCGCCATCACGGATCCGCACCCTTTGGTCTTATGTGTTCTTAATCGAACTGTTGCAAAAGGGGACTCAACTGTTCAACGTCAATTATAATTCCTGCCGGTGATCGCGCAATGAATCCACGGCCTTGGGATACTTGGCATCGAATTCTTCAATAAAAATATCAAACGCCACATTCGCGTCCATCTTCGTCGGTGCCAACCGCCAGCCGAGGCCCACTTGGTAATCCGCGCCGCTTTAAGTCTCGCAACACCGACGCCCAGCTTTCTTTGTCTTCCCGATATCCTTGTGCGACGGCAACAATCTCTTTCTGGCCGTCCTTGGTTGCGCCAATGATCACCAATATACACACGCGTTTATCATCGCCTAAACGGACATTGCAATGAATCCCATCCACCCACCAATATGCGTACCCGACCTTCGATAAATCTCGTTTATTCCACACTGCGTACTCTTCTTGCCAGACCTGTTTTAAGCAAACGATCGCCTGCGTTGATAAGCCCACAACATCCTTGCCCAATATTTTCTCCAACGCCTCTTTAAAATCGCCCGTCGAGATTCCCTTCTACCTCAAGCGCTGTCGTAAGTAGTTCCTGCGCCCCCAACCGTACGATTTCATCCAGCGGCTGTTTTACTAAATTCTCTGGATTTGTCCTATTCTCTAGCGTATTAATTTTTCATGGGTATCCTTTCGTTGGGCGCGCTCTTAACGCGCTGGTTGTTGTATTGCTTCTATCGAAAGGATACTCCTTTTTTAGCTCTTTCTACTCAGCCTCCAACATTTGTTTATATCTCTTTTTATTGAATTATCGCGGCAATATGTTATATTTACATTGTACATATGAAAGATATCCATTTTGATTGGAACAAAAGTAAGGCTTCCGTAAATAAAAAGAAACACGGCATTTCTTTTGAAGAAGCCGTGACCATTTTTTATGATGAGCATGCTTTAGAATTTTATGACCCGGATCATTCTGATGCTGAAGATAGATTTATTATGGTGGGGTTAAGTTTTAAAACGCGAACTTTAGTTGTGAGCCATTGTGTTAGAGAATCCGGATCGGTGATCAGGATTATTTCAGCAAGAAAAGCAACCAAACAAGAAGCCCAAAAATATTGGGAGGAAAAACCATGAGAGCAGAATACGATTTTTCGAAGATGAAAGCGCGGCGCAATCCTTACGCTAAACGTCTAAAAAAGCCGGTTACCATTCGCTTGGGTGCCGATATTATCGATTATTTCAAATCAATGGCGGATCAAATGGGCGTTCCTTACCAGAATTTAATAAATCTTTATTTGCGGGATTGTGCTCAATCTCACCGCAAGATTGAATGGATCAGCCATTAAACAGGTTCGAACCTTCTCCCTCCAGCGACCCCATATTAATTTAAAAATCAATTAACTTATGGTTAAATGATTTTTTTATTTATTCCTTATTTTCTCCAGCATAAGCCGTGATCACGGCTGACCGGTAACCGGTTTCCATCCCTTGATATTTAAGCCAGCGGTGGGGCGGTTGTTCTTCATACCAGATATAAGTTGCGGGGACGTAGCGGTCGAATACATCGTCGAGGATGCTCATATCCGCGATCAGCCTCAGCTTAAGGGCGGGGAGTTCGCCGAAAGGTGATTTTAGGGTTTCTTTGGCAACCAATTTGATATTAACTTTATAAAGTTTTGGTTCGGATGTCAGGAGATAAAAGTTTTTATAATTCGGTTCATCTAAATGCCCAATATAGGATTGTAAAAATTTTTTTAAGGTAGCGTAATCAGCCGTTTTTCCTTTGATAGGGTAAGTGTAATTCTTAGTGGCGACAGAGTCTTTGAGAATGACTCTGATGATGTTGTCCTCATAATCAAAATGATTTTCTTGGTGGCTTACGGTTTTTCCGTCTTGGCCCATGACAGTACACAAAGTCCGGAGCGGACGTAGTGACTCGTCCGGCATTCTTTCTGAAAATGATTCGATGATCCAGCTGACATTTTGATATTTGTCGTAATCGCCGTGATTAACCTGTGTAACATGATAGATCGTTTTTTGATCTTGTTTTAATTCTTTAGAAGTTAAAACACTCTCAGCTCTGATCGTGCCGGTTGCGTTATAGAATAATATCTTTGAAGGTTTTGGACTTGGGATAGCCGTTGCTTCTTCTGCGCGGGCGGAATATGATGTCAGTAGGATGTGAAATACTAGAAGAACGGTTAGTGGATATTTATTCATAAGTTTGGAGATTAATTTTAACATATATTATGAAACACGACGCAGTTTCGATCATCATCCCGACACTCAACGAAGAAAAACGCTTAGGTGTGTGTCTTGCCAAAATCCGCCAATTGAGTTTGCAGATTCAGATTATTGTCGCCGATGGAGGAAGTCAGGATAAGACTTTGTCTATCGCCGAGCAGTTCGGCGCGGTGACCGTCCGCAGTGCTTTGGGAAGAGGGACCCAATGCAATGCCGGGGCCCGGTTGGCTGATCAGGATATTTTATTATTTCTGCACGCGGACACGATTCTGCCCGACAACGCACTGACAATGATCAAGGAATTCTTTATAACATCAGACCACCATCTTGCGACTTTTCGTTTGAAATTTGATGTCGATCACGTCTTGCTTCGGGGTTATTCTTTCTTTACGCGCTTTGATTCGATCTTTACTCGTTTTGGCGATCAGGGTATTGTTGTGAGGAAAAATTTCTTTCATGAACTGGGCGGTTTCCCGGAGTGGCCGCTTTTTGAAGATGTGCATTTCTTACGTCTCGCTCGGCGTAAAACCAAGGTCCATTCATTGTCGGCGTATGTGACGACGTCAGCGGAACGGTTTTTAAACAATGGTTTCTTACGCCAGCAGATCTTTAACGCAATCTTGATTTTGAGGTATTTGATGGGTCAAAGCCCTTTTGAGCTTAGCAATATGTATCGGGATTTTAAAAGGACTGCAAAGGTATGAAAAAGTTCATTCTCGTTGTTATTATTTTAGTGCTGAGTTGCGGTCAGGGGTTTGCACAAGACCATGGTTTGTGGACCCAACTTCTTAAGACTTATGTGAAGGACGGGCAGGTGAACTATTCTGGGATTTGCAAGGATCCAACAATGACAGAATACTTAGCCCAGCTTATAACGACAGATCCAATGCTCATAACAGAGCGCAACGCCAAATTTGCCTTTTGGATCAACGCTTACAATGCCTACACGGTCAAATTGATCTGTGATCATTATCCGATCAAAAGCATTAATAGACTTCATAAGGGAGGATTAGTTCTTGGATCGGTGTTTGGCCAAACCGCCTGGGATAAAAAGATCGCTAACATCCACGGTGAGTTGTTGAGCCTTGGCTTCATCGAACACAAGATTCTTCGTCATGAGTTTAAAGACGCTCGTGTCCACTTTGCGATCGTTTGCGCGGCGAAAGGGTGTCCGCCGCTGCGCTCAGAAGCCTACGAAGCCGTGCGTTTTGACGAACAACTTAATGATCAGGCCCAGATCTTTCTTTCTAATCTGAAGAAGAATTCGTTTGATATTCAGAGTCAAGTAGCCAATATCTCACCGATCTTTTCTTGGTTTAAAACTGACTTCGGAGGGCGCCCGGATAAAGTTTTGTCATTCTTAGTCCAATTCCTACCTGAGAATTTACAGATCCTGATCAAGGCCGACCCTTCAGTTTGGAAAATCCGCTATACGGATTATGACTGGAGCCTTAATGTTCAATGATTGGATGACCGGAGCGGTAGCCCTGGGTGTGTTGTGGATCATTGAAGTGATCCATCCGTATTTTCCATTAAAAGTTTCTCATTGGCGCCATGCCTTGCCAAATATTGGTCTTGCCGCGGCCAATACGGTTTTAAATCTTCTTTTTGTCGGATTGACGATTGGCGCGTGCCAATGGAGCTCGGTCCATTCGATGGGGGTGCTGTATTTATTTTCAGTTCCTTATGTGATTAAAATCATTCTGGCGTTTTTGCTGTTTGATCTGTGGATGTATGGATGGCATCGTTTGAATCACCGTTTCCCGTTCTTTTGGCGTTTTCACAAGGTGCATCATAGCGACCATGAATTAGACTCAACGACAGCGTTAAGATTCCACCCGGGTGAAATCTTCTTTTCTCATGTTGCAAATCTGGGGATCATCGTATTTTTAGGGATGGACCTGACGATGCTGGTTATTTATAAAATGATCTTTGTGCCGGTTATTGTTTTTCATCACAGCAATATCGCCTTACCGGAAAAATGGGATCGGGTCCTGCGCTGTATTCTCGTCACGCCTCAGATGCACCGTGTTCACCACTCTGATCTGCAGAGTGAAACGGATTCAAATTATTCGAGCGTTTTGTCATGGTGGGACAGAATATTCGCTTCGTTTAAGAGACGCGAGGATACGAGAACGATCCATTTTGGATTAACGGATGTTTCAACGCAGCGTTCTCGGGAATTGACGAGTCTTTTAAAGATGCCCATTGAAAAGACAAAGGGAGCTTATGAATAAACTTATTTTTGTTTATAACGCCGACGCAGGCCTCTTCTCTACACTTACGGATTTTACGCATAAAATTCTTTCGCCTGGAACTTATTCCTGCAATCTGTGCAAATTAACTTACGGAAATTTTCAGATGAAAAAACAGTGGCAGGAGTATTTGCAGCGTCTTCCTATTGAAAAAGAATTTTTGCACAAGGATGAATTTGTAAAAAAGTTCTCGCAGATGGCTGATCTCCCGCTACCAGCCATTTTGGTGATGAAAGAAGATACCCCGAAAGTCTTTTTGTCAGCGCAGGACATCAATTCGCAAAATGATCTCAAGGGTTTGATCGATCTCTTCGATCAGAAACTCAGGGCCCTGTGAAAGCGACACTTGTTGTTTTTGCCAAAGAACCGCGCAATGGTGAAGTAAAAACCCGCCTTGCTTCTGAACTCGGGCTTGAAGGTTGCCGCGAACTTTATGAAGCTTTTTTAAAGGATACGTTTCGTTTGGCAAAGCAGGTTCTTCGCGTGCAGCGAATTGTCGCGTATTTGTCGGGGAATAGGGCCCCGATCTTTATTAAAAAGCAGGCCAAAGGGTTTGCCTTTCTGAAACAAAAGGGAGCAAATCTTGGGGAACGTCTGCACAATGCATTCCAATATCTGAGAGGACGATCGTCAAAGCCTGTCGTCATCATTGGTTCTGATTCCCCCAATCTTCCTGCCGAATTTATCACGAGAGCTTTTGAGAAACTTTTGAATTACGATGTTGTCGTCGGGCCGAGTCGCGACGGAGGTTATTACCTCATTGGTCTTAAGGAACCTTGCGAGGAGATCTTTGTCGACATTGATTGGAGCACCAAAAATGTTTTTAAACAAACCCTTAGTAAAATCCGCCGATTAAAGAAAACGGTTCATGTGTTGCCGCTCTGGTATGATGTGGATGATCAAAAGTCTCTTAAACTTTTGATGAGAGATTTTCGCGCAGCGGTTTCGACCAAGAAATTTTTCTATCCAGCGAGCAAGAACCAATGAGTAAAGAAGCGATAACAGGTCGCAGTGTGACGGAGGGCGGACTTCATGTTAACCGACCCGACTGGCTTGCGACCACGCGGGGCGATCCACGGGGATATATCCAGCCGTCATCTTTAAAAGAATTATGGTTCCACACCGGGACCATTTGCAATCTGAGTTGTCCTTTTTGCTTAGAAGGGTCCAAGCCCGGCGATAATCGTTTGAATCAGCCGACGCTCGACGATGTCAAACCTTTCATCGATGAGGCGATCGGTTTAGGGGTGGAGCAATTTTCTTTTACTGGCGGAGAACCTTTTGTTAACAAAGATTTCATTGCGATTCTCCGTTATGCGCTCCAGCATAGAAAATGTTTAATTCTTACCAACGCGACACGACCACTTTACATACGTTTTGACGATCTGGTCCGAACTATACAAGGCAATAAATTGCATTTTCGTGTGAGTTTGGATCATCCTAATCGGGAACTTCATGATGCCGCCCGCGGAGCCGGGAATTATGATCTGGCTTTGCAAATGCTGGCAAAACTTTCGCAAAGCGGCTTTGGGGTTTCCATCGCCCGACAAAAATCCAAAGACGAAAAGACTGGTGAAGTTGACGCGGCGTTTCAAAGAATCTTTAAGAAATCAGGTATTCCGCAAGAGACACGGATCGTTGGTTTTCCGGAATTCCTCCGCCCGGGCGCGATCGCCAAAGTCCCGGAGATCACCGAAAATTGTATGACGACGTATCACACTCCCGAGACGAGGGAGAAATTTATGTGTACGTTTAGCAAAATGATCGTCAAGAAAAATGGGCGGATGCGTGTTTATGCCTGCACTTTGGTCGATGATGATGAGGATTATGATCTGGGCAGTACTTTGTCAGAAAGCATGAAGATCAGGGTCATGCTTAAACATCACCGTTGTTATTCCTGTTTTGGACAGGGTGCCTCGTGCAGTGAACTATAGAGGACGCTTATGAAGATTGCGGACAGGTGGCGATCCAATATCTGGGCTGTTGAAATCAGCGTCGCCCGGCGGATGTTGTTAGTCATCGCTACATTCTCGTGCTCAAGAAGATCTTATCGATTATTTAAAGAGGATGGAGAAATTGATGAAATGGATTTTATCTTGTTTGATTTTGTTGAGCTTGGTTTTGTCAGCGCAGGCAGAAGAACACGGTTTTTATACCGCCCTTCTTAAAGACTATGTGGAAGGTGACAGCGTTAATTATAAAGACCTTTCTAAGGACAAACGTTTAGGAGAATATATTGAGCAGCTTTCCAAAATTGACCCAGAGGCCTTATCCTCCCGTGAGGCTAAGTTTGCATTTTGGTTAAATGTCTATAATGCGTATTCTCTTAAAGTTATTGCTGATCGTTACCCCATTAAGAGTATCAATCAATTAAACTCCGGTGGGTTGGTTGTTTCAGTCGTCTTAAAGAAAACAGTTTGGGATAAACCAATTGTTATTGTGAATGGTAAAAAATTAACTTTGCGTGCCATTGATCATGAGATTTTGCGACCGCAATTTAAGGATTCCCGTATCCAATTTGCTATTATTTGTGGCGCTGTCAGCTGTGCTCCGCCAATGACCGAAGCTTTTGAAGCCGAGACATTAGAGAACCAATTGGAGACTTAAACCAGGAAATTCTTTAATGATCCTCGTCTTAATTCATTTGATATTAAAAACAAAAAAGCAGCATTATCGGTGCTTCTAAAAGCCTCCATGAAAGAGTTTGGGTCTAATGAGCAGGATCTTTTGCTTTATGCAGCAAAGTTTTTGCCGGAGGATGTGGCTTCTGTGATAAGGCAGGATGCATCAAGCTGGACGGTAAAATTTAATTCTTACGATTTAACCATTAATGATACGGTATTGAATCAAAAATGAAAATGACGAAAGTGTTGTGAGATTAACTATGAGTGAAACTGAAATTTCTTCCTATAAGATTTTCAAATCGGTTAAGAATATTGAAGTTAGAGAATATGAGGAACAGCAAAAAACGATGCAGGGCTTCTGATCTCCTTTATTTTGATCATGTTGACAATCCCGTTTGGGTTTATGGGCGTTGTTTATAGGTTTTGGTTGCATCAGCTATCGCTCAGCTTTTTTGCTTTGCTGGGAATTGTCGGGTTGGCGGGTGTCGTCGTCAATAATTCCATTGTGCTCATTGACTTTATTAATACCTTGCGTAAGCAAGGAATGACGTTAACGGAATCTTTAATTGCGTCAGGAAAGATCCGGCTGCGGCCGATCTTAATGACATCTTTGACAACGATCACGGGCTTTTTCCCGTCGGCTATGGCATCGGCGGCGGAGACCCCTTTCTTAAGCCTATGGCCTTGGCGATCATGTGGGGTCTCTTTATTGCGACACTAATGACCTTAACGGTGATCCCGTGTGTTTATGCGATCCTTGATGAATTGGCTCATAAATTTGCTCGAAAGATGAAGTGAGGATTTCTTGAAATGTTGAACACCGCGATAAAAAATCCCTATGCAAATAAGAAAGTCTATCTGGGCTCTCAACATAAGAAAGAGCTTGCTATCGCTCAAGTATTGTCAAAAGGATTGAATATTTCTTTGATCCCGGCCCCTTGGGATACAGATGCTTTCGGGACATTCAGTGGAGAAATTAAAAGAAAACTTTCTATTCGAGATACGTTGAGAGCAAAGGCAGAGAATACGCATAAGATTTACAAGGCGGATCTTGTTTTGGTTAGCGAAGGTAGTTTTGGTCCGCACCCACAAATCCCATTGATAAATAGCAATCATGAAATGCTTCTTCTAAAGGATTTCTCTAGGAATAGAGAAATATTTGCTCAGACCATTGGTGTAAAAACAAATATTGATGAAATTGAGTTAACTAAATTCGAGGATGCAAAAGAATTCTTAAAAAGATCGCGTTTTGGTTCTCACGGTATGATCATAGCTGACCGGAAAGAAAACCCTTTGTATATAAAGAAGGGGATAATATCTTTGGCAGAGCTAAAAAAAGAATTTCATAAGATTCTAAAAGATTATCAGAAGGTTTACCTGAGCACAGATATGCGTGCACATATGAACCCTACGAGAATGAAGGTTATTCGAAAGGCGGCTGGAGAATTAGTCAAAATGATCAAAAGTATTTGTCCGCAATGTCAATGCCCTGGATGGGATGTTGTTGATTATGTGGAAGGATTGCCATGCTCGCAATGTGAGCTGCCTTCTACTACAATCAAAGAGCTTGTGTATAAATGCCAAGAGTGTGGATATAAAGAAAATAAACCTCGCCTAGACAAGAAAGCTTACATAGCCCCTGATCATTGTGAATTCTGTAATCCATAAGTTTTTAATTTTTTTATTCTAGGACATTCTTCTTATGTCTAAAAAAGATATTGCCAAAGCAGCCGCTATCATCAAGCATGGTGGGTTGGTTGCTTTCCCAACAGAGACGGTCTATGGTATAGGAGCGGATGCTTTAAATTCTCGAGCGGTGGCAAGAATATTTAAAGCTAAAAGAAGGCCGTATTTTGATCCCTTAATCGTGCACATTGGGAACATTGAATCTCTTAAAAACTTAGTCGAAGATATTCCAAAATCCGCAGAACAGTTGATTAAAAAATTCTGGCCCGGTCCTTTAACAATTGTTTTTAAGAAAAAATCAATTATTCCTGATATTGTAACGGCCGGTTTTAATACTGTTGCCATTCGAATGCCAAATCACCCCATGGCTCTTGAGTTGATACGATTATCAAAATGTCCAATTGCGGCTCCCAGCGCTAATCCTTTTGGACGTTTAAGCCCAACCCAAGCGAGTCACGTTAAGAGGTATTTATACAAAGAGGTTGATCTGATTTTAGATGGCGGTAAATGCCAACGGGGACTGGAATCAACGATTATTGATGTTTCACAGAATAAAGTAAGGATTCTTCGAGAGGGAGCTTTGCCTCGAGAAGAAATTGAAGAATATTTGGGTAAGAAAATATCTAAACCAGTAAAGTTTATTGGAACAACTCCAGGAAGCTTGCTCAAGCATTATGCGCCGCAAACAAAATTGATTCTCTTAAGAAAGAATGAAGAATTTGTTAAGCCACAAAAAGGTTTTGGGTATCTCATTTTCGGAAAGATCGAACCACATTTAATGGGTTGCAAGGACATTGAATCACTTTCTTTAAAATCCGATCTTGTGGAAGCCGCCGCTAATTTATTTGCTTGTCTTCATCGTCTAGATCAAGCAGGGTTAGATGTTATATATGTTAAGCCGATTCCTAATGTTGGATTAGGAGTGGCCATAATGGATAGATTGACGAAATCAGCCAATACTTTTAAATAATTATAACCCCTCATTAAACACCCTTTTTTTTAATGGGGAACAGTATACTTTCGAAAGGTTGCCCATATGAAAAATATTAATGCGATCTTTAACCCTAAGCGGATCGCTGTTATTGGTGCTTCTCCCGACGCTAAAAAAATCGGCCATCAAATCTTTAAGAATATTATTGAAGGTGGATATCAGGGAGAAGTTATTCCTATTCATCCCTCAGCACCAGAAGTTCTTGGGCGCAAGGCTTATCCTTCCTTGACCGAAGTTCCGCATGGTATTGATCTTGTCGTCATTGCGATCCCCGCGCCGTTGGTTGCAAAAGCGATGGAAGAATGCGGTCGCTGTAAAGTGCAAGCCGTTGCGGTCATTACCTCCGGTTTTGGTGAGGTCGGCAAAATTGCTGAGGAATTGAAATTAAAGAAAATTGCCGACGACTATAATATCGCTCTGCTGGGGCCGAATGTTTTTGGCGTGGCTTATGCGCCTACACATTTGAACGCGAGCTTTGGTCCGAAAGATATTTTTCCCGGCAAAATTGCATTCATTACCCAGAGTGGAGCGTTAGGCATTGGTTTGATGGGCTGGACCGTCATGAAAAAGATCGGTTTAGCGGCTTTGGTTAACGTCGGTAATAAAGCCGATATTGACGAGCAGGATTTGATTACCTATTTTAATAAAGATGAAAATGTGAATGTAATTCTGATGTACATGGAAGGGATAAAAGACGGCCTCAAGTTTCTTAAAACAAAAATTGAGAAACCCACCGTTATTCTTAAAGTGGGACGTTCTTCACGCGGTGCGAAGGCAGCCGCTTCCCATACCGGCTCTCTTTCTGGAGCGGATAAAATTTATGACGCGGTTTTCAACCAATTGGGGATCTTGCGCGCTAATACCTTTACTGAAGCTTTCAGCTGGGCACGCGCGCTTTCTTTGCCTTCACCGACGGGAGATGACACGATCATCATTACTAACGGTGGCGGGATCGGTGTTGCCGCGACCGATGAATGTGAAAATTCCGGGATCAAGATTTTAGATGATCCTCAGTGGCTGGAAGAAAAGTTTCGCTCGACCATGCCCGATTTTGGGAGCACAAAAAATCCTATCGATGTGACGGGAGGAGCTGGAGTCGAGGGTTATCGTCAAGCGATGAAGATTGCGTTTGCGGAAGATCGGATCAAATCGGTGATTGTTCTTTATTGCGAGACCGCTGTTACTGACCCGATGGATATTGCAAAAGCGGTTAAAGACTGTTTTGAAGAATCCGGCCGTAAAAAACCGGTGGTTGTTGCAATGGTCGGTGGCGAACGGACTCGGGACGCTCTGGTGTATTTGAATGAACATTTTATTCCTGCTTCGAGTTTGGTCGACGTATCGGTCTCGGCGTTGAAAATTGTTTATAAATGGCGTGATATTAAAATGCGCGCGGCATCAGAAGCGGTTATTGAACCGGCGCCAAAAGAAGTGCATCTGCTGTTAGACGCGGTGCGTGCCGAAGGCCGCGAGATCTTAATGGAGCATGAAGCGCGTAAAGTTCTGGAATTGTGCGGAGTACCAACGCCCAAGTGGGCTTTTGTTGCGAATGTTGATGAAGCGGTTAAGATCGCTGATGAGAAAGCGATGTATCCGTTGGCGATGAAGATTGCGTCGCCGGACATTGTTCATAAGAGTGATGTTGGCGGTGTCGTTCTTAACATCCGCGACGCGGTGGAGTTGCAGGAAAAATTTAACGCCATGATGGCGCGTATAGAACGGGTCCAACCTACCGCCAAGTTGCTCGGTGTCAATTTGATCCAGATGGTCAGTGGGATCGAATGCATCGTCGGGATGACGACCGACCCGCAATTCGGTCCGGCTGTCATGTTTGGCTTAGGCGGTGTTTTTGTCGAAGCTTTCCAAGACGTTTCTTTTCGCATTGTTCCATTTGATGCCGCGGAAGCTGAACGTTTGATGGGTGAGATCAAAGCTAAAAAGATCTTGGAAGGATTCCGCGGAATGAAAGCGGATAAAATTTCGATCATTAACACGCTAGTCGCGATCCAGAAATTAGCCCCTCATGTGCAAGAGATCGACATCAATCCGTTATTGACCAATCAGTTTGGGTCTTATGCTGTCGACGCTCGCATTGTTTTGAAAAAAGCCAAAGATTAAATGAACTTTTCAATGTGAAAATCTTTGAGGAGTTTTTCAACAAGGGGATGAGGCATTTTTCTGTTTTTGGTGATGAGATAGAAGTTTTCGTAAATGATGTCTTTGGAATGGTTTTTTAAAACAATCAGTTTCTCTTTCGCTGGCGCTTTGAGGACGGTTAAAAGATTTAATGCCGCAACTCCATAACCTCGCAGAACCAGTCTTCGCACGATCTCAACGTCTTCGATTTCTCCCAGGATATTCGGTTCAATATTGTTGTTGAGAAAGTATTCTTGCAGAGTTTGAAAGATCGGTCTCGATGATGAAGGAAGAAACATCGGAGCGCCATTGAGGTCTTGAGGGATTTTCTTGAATTTTTTTGATATTTTTGAATGGGCGCAAAAAACGATAGGGATCTTTCCGATTGAGTGGCTTTTAATCTCTTTTCCTTTATAGGAATGATGCGGCGCGTCTGAGAGAATTAAATCGATCACATGGTCGTCGAGGTCTTGAAGCAATTTCTTGCTTTGGTCTTTGATCAACGAGATGTAAATGTTTGGATTGATCCTTAAAAGATAATTGAGCATTGTTTCCGTGATCGTTTTTGGCATTGAGTTCGTGACCCCGATCTGAATGCGGGTCCTTCCCTTGGTGTGGTTGAGATCAACCATCCTGTGTTTCAATTCGCGACCAATATCAAATATCATTTTCGCGTAGGCCAAGACTTGATGCCCTTCTTCGGTCAAGGTGAGATTTCTGTTTTCTCTAATAAAAAGTTTGGCATTGAGAAAAGTCTCGAATTGTTTAAGTTGGGCGCTTAAGGTCGGTTGAGCAAGGCGAAGCTTGTATGTCGCTTTTGAGATCGAACCCTCTTTGGCGATGATGTAGAAGTAGTAGAGATGGTGGTAGTTGAAAGGTATCATATAGATTAAGACTATGTGTCTTGTAGATATTATCTATTTTACAAGATGTAAAATCAAGGATATTCTTTGGTCATTCGAAAAACCTAGAAAATTTTAAAGAAACGCACGAGATAGCTAAGGAAGGAGCTAATCACATGTTAAGAGCGATGAAAGAGCAATTAAAGACACTGGCTTTGGATAAGGAAAAAAAATTTCACTCCGTTCTTCGAAAACGGGTCGGTAAGAAGGCAACGGCGATCTTAGAGAATAAAATCAAACAGCTGATCTTGTTGATGCCAGATCTCGTAGAAAGCGTCTATGAACAGTGGAGTAACCAGAATGCGTCGTATAAAACAAAGAAGCTTGGCGGGTATATGTTGTCGTACCTATATCAACCTCGCGATTTGATCTCAGAAGAAGAATGGGGTTTGTTTGGATATTTGGATGATGCGTATTTTGTTGCCACCGTTTATGTAAAGGTTCTCGATGAATTTTATTTTATGGATCAAAAGCTTTTTATCGCCTCCCGCAAATTGTCGGAAACGATTAAAACTCTTATGACGACGACCAAAAGCGTAATTCCGGACGAAGCCAACAAGATTGATCTCATGGTTCAAGGGATCCTTGATGGCCAAGACAGTAACTATTTTAATGTATTTCAAAAATGATATCATTGCATCTTGTGTCGATGTGCCTTAACTTCACAATTGGAGATTGGTAATGGATCAAATGTTGAATCTACACTTTGAGTTAAACCTTCTGTATATTCTTCCGATACTGGGCGCCTTGTTGATGTATTTGCGAGGTGGGCTAAATCCTCGATCAGGGGCGCGTCTTTCTTCACTGATGATCTGGGGCAGTTTTTTGTGGGTTGCCGGTCTTGGATTGTGGGGAGCTCTCAGTGGGATCAAATTAGTCATGGCATTATTGATCGGTTTGATCAGCGGCATTATTCACGTGTTTTCGATTCGTTATATGGCCGGAGAAAGACTCTATCAGAGCTATTTTATACAACTTGCATTATTGACGTCTTGTATTTTTCTTTTGGTAACAACAGATCATCTGTTTGTTCTCGCGGCGGCGTGGACGGTGAGCAATATGTTCTTGGTATCATTAATTCTTTATAAATCAGAGTGGCGTGCGGCACGTAGTGCAGCCGCAATCGCAGCGGTGAGTCTCTTAGCTGGTTCCTTAGCGTTGTCGATTGCTGTCGGTATTCTTGTGGCTCATTTTAAAACTTTCTCATTGAGTGCAATTATTTTCGGGTATCAATCGATTGACCAGAACACCTTGTTTTTTTCATTATCGTTGATCACGCTCGCGGCACTGATCCAAAGTGCGCAATGGCCATTTCATCAATGGCTTATTGGGTCACTTAATTCACCGACCCCGGTCTCAGCATTTATGCATGCGGGGTTGATTAATGGCGGGGGATTTTTGATTGCGATCTTTGCGCCACTGTATTTACTCCACGATTCCTGGCTTTTAGGCTTATTCCTTGTGGGCGCTGTTTCTGCAATTCTTGGAACCTACTGGCAACTTGTTCAACCGAGTGTTAAGCGTATGCTGGCTTGCTCAACGATGGCGCAAATGGGTTTTATGATTATGCAGTGCGGACTTGGATTTTTCTCTGCGGCCGTTGCTCACCTTTGTTGGCATGGGCTTTTTAAGGGTTACTTATTTTTGAGTGCGGGATCAGCAATCGCCAGTCATAAAAAAATGGATGCTGTTAAGCCGGTCAATGGATTTGCGTTTCTGGTCACCTGCTTAGTCGGCCTTTTAGGAGCATGGGCGTTCGCCGAGGCCAGCCAGAAATCGCTTTCGAAAATCGACACGAGCTTCATCCTCATTGGAATCGCGTTCATCGCCTCGGGGCAGGCTGCCCTTGTGATCTTGCGTAAAACTTTATCGCTATCGTCAGTCGCATTGGCGACGATTGTGAGCATTGCGGTCGGTTTTATTTATGGGGAAAGCATTTTAGCGATTAAGAAAATAAATTTTCCCTACGTGATTGACGTTCCGCAAGAGTTGACGATGATACATATTATTGTCTTTTTGATCTTTTTGGGCGGATGGGCTATTAAAGCGATGGACTTGAGTTCCAGCGTGTTGCCCAGAGCATGGAGCAATTGGTTATATGTCGCAGCTCTTAACAGTAGTCAACCGCAACAGCAGACCCTGACAGTTAAACGAACGCAATATACCAATTAATTTAAAGGAGAGGATCAATGTCTCAAGACAACAGCGGTGTTACCAAAACACTCTTGCTGGCAACGGTAGACAACGCTGCCGATGTTATTTCTCCGGTCTGGCCACTGACGACCTTTATTGCGTGCAATCCGTTGCAAGGTCTTGAAGGAATCAGTTTTAAGGAGGCGGTGAAAAATGCTAATGTCTTATTTCATGGAAAAGGTTATGCGACAAAGAAATATTATCAGGATGCATTACTCCAAGGACGCATAGATCAGCAAGTTTTCAACACTGTTTTTGATCGTTATTGTGCGGATTTTTCTGCTCCGATTGTCATCGGAAAGTTTACCATCGACACCAAAAATGTCCTTTATCAGTATTTGACCCATTCTGTTGAAGAAGAAAAAGATTTGTTTCTGGCTTCTTCTTCTGTTAAGGATGGTGTGACGGCACAGGTTAATGCTCAGTTAATCAAATGGCTGACAGTTTATCTTGATGAAGGGCAGGCGAATATTGCCATGCCTCACCGGAGTAAGGGTTTTTATTCAAGCTGGCGTGAATTGGCGGTTTTTGATGCGCCCCTTCATGGCAATCATTCTTCTTCGATCCAATGGCTCAAAAATCTTCCTACGGATGCGGCTGACTCGTTGGCGAAGAGTTTAACATCGCTTGGAGTTGAACAAAATCACTGGGAAAAATACTTGCGGGAAAATTTAGTCGAGTTGGCGGGATGGTCGGGTTTTATTAAATGGCGTAGTGGGGAGCGTGATTATGTCCCGCAACAATTGGCCCCGATTTCAATGATGGATTATCTCGCCGTTCGTTTAGCGATGGAAAGTGTTTACCGCGCGAATGGTGGCAAATCTGATGAGCGAAAACAGGATCATCGCGATGAACAAAAATCGTTGATGGGGAGTTATTTGAAAACTTATGCTGGCTTTACAGAGGACGATTTGCAGATTAGCAGTAAAACTGAACTCCAGAATTGGTTTGATGTCTTCTCGCGTTTTCAACAACAAGAAATGTTGATTTGGTTGGAATCCGCAGAGACAACTTATCGCTTTTCACTTCTTAAAAGTCTCAAAGACAGTGCAAAAGAATTAACACATCATTTAGAAGCTCCTAAGCGTGCAAACGCCCAGTTGGTCTTTTGTATCGATGTTCGTTCAGAACCATTCCGTCGGGCGATTGAAGCGCAGGGGACGTATAAAACATTTGGTTTTGCCGGATTCTTTGGGGTTCCGATCCGTTTTCACTTCTTTGATGATGAACATTCCTGTAATTCATGCCCGGTTTTGCTTAAACCTCGACATGATATTTATGAACAGCCTCATGGAGTATCAGCCAATCGAATTAAGGAATATGAGCAAGGAAAATCGATTCTACAATATTTTAAAAGTCTTTATGAAGAGCTTAAATTTAATGTGTCGACGCCATTTGCTTTAGCAGAAGGGATCGGACCACTGTGTGGCATATGGATGTTAGGACGAACGTTAGTGCCTAGCGCATTTGTGGAATTCAAAGGACGGATCAAAAGCAAAGTTAAACCAGAGATTTTCAAACGCCCTATCGTGGGGATGGGAAAAAATAATCCTAGGCTGGAGGGAATTACATTTTCCGAACAGGCGCTTTATGCGGAAGCATCCTTGCGCATGATGGGTTTGACCGAGAATTTTGCGCCACTCATTGTTTTGTCCGCGCATGGAAGTAAGACAGAGAATAATCCTTACGCGTCGGCGCTGGATTGTGGGGCCTGTGGTGGCAATCATGGTGGACCTAATGCAAAGGTTATGGCCGCGATTTTCAATGATCCAGAGATTCGTGCACAATTAAGGGTGCGAGAATTACAAATTCCCAACGATACGCTTTTTATCGCTGCGGAACACAACACGACGACTGATGAAGTAAATTTTCTTGACCAAGCGCCATTAACTCATTTGAAATGTCTTGAAGATTTGCGCCAGGACTTGCATAAAGCACGAAAAATCAATAGCGGCGTGCGCTGCCAAAGTTTTGGGTTGGATAAATATTCAAAAGATTCGTATCTTCAGACGCGTTTTCGCAGCAACGATTGGGCTGAAGTACGGCCAGAATGGGGCTTAGCGCGCAATGCCGCGTTTATCGTTGGTCCTCGCACCTTGACTGAGAAAATAAATCTAGAAGGCCGCTGTTTTTTACATTCATATGATTGGCAAGGCGACCCAAACAGCTCCTCTTTAGAAATTATTTTGACCGCACCTATGGTTGTTGCACAATGGATCAATAACCAGTATTATTTCTCAACGGTTGATAATGTTGCCTATGGGAGCGGAAGTAAGGTTACTCATAATGTGACGGGACGGATTGGAATTATGCAGGGCAATGCGAGTGATCTGATGCATGGATTGCCACTGCAGTCTGTTTTTGCGAGCGACGAAAAAGCTTATCATGAACCATTACGCTTGATGACGGTTGTTTATTCTCCTCGAGAGAAAGTCAAAAGTCTCGTTGATAAAAACGAGGTCTTGCAAAAGTTGTTTTATCAGGAATGGGTTTGTTTAACTGTGATCGAACCTCAGTCGAACGAAGTCTTTAGTCTCAAAACAGATGGAACATGGCAAAAAATCATTGATTAAATAGGAGGTCAATATGGGTGTTGTTAAAATTCAGGAAAGTCGTGATAGCGGAATCAGTTTACACAGCATGAAAAAAATTGAAATTATTGTTTCGGGTGATCATGAAGATATCGTAACAGAGCTTTTGAAGCAGGCGAAAGTTACGGGTTTTACATTGATCCGTAATGCCTCAGGTATGGGTCACGGTGGTTTTCATGAAGGAAAATTACTTTATAATGATAAAGCTGTTCTGGTGATGTTCATTGCTGTGGCTCCCGAGGATGTTATTTTTGAAATTGCTATTGGTTTAAAGGCATTGCTTGAGAAAAACTCGGGTGTTATGTTTGTTTCAGATGTTGCTGTCGCACGAGTTGATTATTTTTTAAAAAAGTAGCATGTGCTGTAAATTGTGGTTTAAAAAATGGAGAAGGCAGTGCAAAAAATAAATACAAAATTAGATGACTTGGAAAGTCAAAGTGTTTATATTCTCCGTGAAGCTTATCGCGAATTCAAATCATTAGGGATGTTGTGGTCGATTGGGAAGGACTCAACTGTTCTGTTGTGGCTGGCCCGTAAAGCATTCTTTGGTCATGTGCCATTTCCACTGATCCATATTGATACCGGATTTGAAATGCCCTATATGATCGAGTATCGTAATAAGCTCGCGATGGAGTTGAAATTACAGCTTGTTGTTATTCAGAATTCGAAAGCGATAGAAGCCAAGAAAACTTTCCCCGACGGAGCGTTAACGCGTTTGGGATGCTGCAAATCCTTAAAGACTGAGCCGTTAAAATATGGGTTAACACAAGGTTGGCCGCGGATGCGATTTAATCATCAGTCAGGGGTGTTGGAAAATGACCCCAACACCGACGCCTATCACGGGATCATCGTTGGTGCTCGGGCTGATGAAGAGGGGAGCCGTTCAAAGGAGCGTTATTTTTCGCCACGCGACAAAAACAGTGACTGGGCTGTTGGAGATCAACCTCCTGAGCTTTGGAATCAATTTAAAACAGATTTCGCCCCCGGAACGCATGTTCGTGTTCATCCTTTGCTCGATTGGACGGAATTAAATATTTGGGAATATATTCAGCGTGAGAATATCCCGATCATTAAACTTTATTTTGATCAAGGCGACGGTAAGCGTTATCGGTCGCTGGGGTGTTATCCTTGCACACAGCCGGTTGAGTCAAAGGCCAAGAATATTCCTGAAATCATTGAAGAGATCCGAGTTGGGAAATTTAAAAATATCGCTGAGCGATCCGGTCGTGGGCAGGACACCGAAGACGGTGGCGGACTTGAAACGTTACGTCGCGAAGGTTACATGTAAAGGAAAATATGTTCCGTGATGTTTATCGACATGACCCGAGTCGTTGCTTACGTTTAGGGATTCTTAAGGGTGGACAATTGGGGCGGATGCTCATGCAAGCCTGCATGAATTATGATCTGCAAGGGGTGGTTATGGATAAAGATCCTCAATCCCCTTGTGCGCATTTTTGCTCTGAGTTTATCAGTGGAGACTGTTGTTCTTATGACGATGTTTATCGCTTTGGGAAAATGGTCGATGTTTTGACACTAGAAGTCGAGGAGGTCAATGTTGAAGCTTTAAAGCAGCTTGAGCAAGAAGGTTTAAGGATCTATCCGCAACCGTCGATCATTGAGCTGATCCAAGATAAAGGCTTGCAAAAGAATTTTTATAAAAAGAATGGTTTTCCGACGGCAGACTTTGTGTTCTTAGCAAAAGACGGCGAAAGAGAAGTTCCTGAAAGTTTTTTCCCGGCGGTTCAAAAATTGCGTCGTTCAGGTTATGATGGTAAGGGTGTAAAAATGGTTCGAACCAAAGCCGATTTGGCATCAGCATTTAATCAAGAAAGTCTTCTTGAGAAAAAAGTTGATTTTATTAAAGAGATTTCAGTGATTGTGGCCCGTAATCAAAGCGGGGAATGCGCTGTTTATCCCGCTGCTGAATTGGTCAGTGATCCCAAGCAACACCTATTGGACCTGTTAGTCGCTCCGGCGGAAATATCCATTACCTGTCAGAACAAAGCCCAGAAATTAGCAATTGCGGTCATCGAAAAGTTAGGGCTTGTAGGTTTGCTCGCGGTTGAGATGTTTGTGACCGCTGATGAAAGTGTCCTGGTCAATGAGATCGCTCCGCGTCCACATAACAGCGGTCATCATACGATTGAATCCAATGTTACTTCACAATTTGAACAACATTTGCGTGCGATCATGAATTTACCTTTAGGAAGTACGGCGCTGCGAAGTAAAGCGGTGATGGTTAATGTTTTAGGTGAGCCGGGTTTTAGTGGTGTTCCAATTTATGATGGCATCAACGAAGTTCTTGCGGTCGCGGGTGCTTATTTGCATTTGTACGGGAAGAGTCGTACCGAACCATTTCGAAAAATGGGACATGTTACTATCCTCGATGAGGATTTAACAAGAGCAAAGGAGAAGGCGTTATGGATCAAAAAAAAGCTGCGCGTTCGCGCTTAGTTAAACCTTTGATTGGGATCATTATGGGTAGTTCATCTGACCTCCCGGTCATGAAGCAGGCCTTGGATGTATTAAAGGAACTCCATGTCCCGGCTGAGATCACGGTGGTTTCCGCGCATCGTACGCCACAACGAATGGCGCGTTATGCTCATGAAGCCAACCGACGAGGTTTAAAAATTATCATCGCCGGGGCGGGCGGAGCGGCGCATTTGCCGGGAATGATCGCAGCATTTTCCTCACTTCCGGTGATCGGTGTTCCGATCCATTCGTCAAACTCGATTTTGGGTTTGGATTCTTTGCTTTCGATCGTGCAAATGCCGGCGGGGATTCCTGTCGCGACCGTAGCGATCAATGGGGCTAAGAATGCGGGTCTTTTGGCGGCGATGTTTTTGGCCATGGCGGACCAGGATTTAGCCAAGCGAATGCAGCAGTATAAACAAAGTTTAGCCAATGCTTCGCGTTTAGCGGTCGACGAGATGCGATCACAAGGATTGCCAAATTTCTTTGACGGCAAAAAGATCCATTGATTAGTTTTAAAAGATGATAAGCTAATCGACACTTATTTTCAGAAAAGGACCATTCATGCCGGCGAAAATCCCGAGGACATTATCCACTCAACATCCTGACAACGTCACCATCCCGTTTTTTGCGAATCACTCTGTCCTGCGCGGCGATGATGAGATTAAAGAGGCATTTTACGCCTTTTCTAATCTTGGCGTTGAGGAGATCATGTGGGACGCGGAAGGCAAGGAATCGGACGATTTTGTCATACGCAAATTGATGTCCGATTATAAAGATTATTTTCAGACCCATCGTATTGGACGCGATGTTTTTATTAATATTCGTATTCCAAATCCGGATTATGAAAAAGCGGAAGCGAAGATTGTTCTTGAAGCGCTTGAAAGCATCCCGCGATCTTATGACACGGCATGTGCTTTTTACGGCGACGGGGCGTATCCGCCAATCTTTGAAGTCATCGTCCCGATGGCGGATGAAAAGATCATCGAGAAAATTTATTACTATTACAAAAACATTGTTATTGGAAAAGAAAACTTTAAATTTGTTAAGAATAGATCTCTAACCGTCGGAGAATGGATTGGGGAATTTCAACCCAAAAAAATCAATATCATTCCACTTTTTGAAGATATTGACTCCATGCTTAATGCGGATAAGACCTTGCGGCGTTATATCAAAGGTAAAGATATTGATTATCAGCGAGTTTTTTTAGCGCGCTCCGATCCGGCGATGAACTATTCTTCCGTCGCCGTTATTCTTGCTTTGCACATTGCCCTTGACCGGCTTTATAAATTACAGAATGACATTAAGATCCCGATCTATCCGATTTTAGGTTCCGGAAGTGCGCCTTTCCGCGGGGCTTTGACTCCACGCACTGTCGATTATATTCTTAGTAAATATCCGAGTGTCGCGACGTTCACGATTCAGAGCGCGTTCAAATATGATTTTCCAGTACAGGAGGTCCAGAAAGCGATTGAATTGATCAATAAAACACCAATAGGCCCTGCTCTTTCCGTCGATGATCCGCAAAAAATCCTAAGAATTATTCGTAAGGTCTCACGAGAGTATCAGCGCCAGATCCAAACGCTTGCTCCACTGATCAATGAGGTTGCCAAATTCATGCCAAGCCGCCGGATGCGTAAATTACATACCGGACTGTTTGGATATTCGCGTGAATTAAAAAAAGGGGTGACCCTCCCGCGCGTTATTTCTTTCTGCGCGGTTCTTTACTCCATCGGCCTTCCACCGGACTTGATCGGGTTAAATGTTCTTAATAAAGAAGATATTGCGATCATTCGTTCAGTGTATTCTCGTTTTGATGATAGTTTGAGTGACATTCTTAGTCTTTGGAATCCTAAAGTATTAGAGATCTTACCGCCTGCGATCCGCAGCGACATCAAAAGTGTCGTCGAGCGATTTGAATTCAAAACTAATCATGAACATCAAGAGATTTCGTCGGAGTTGATTGATAAGCTGAAGAATAATCATTTTGGGACGCACATCACGGATCTCATCACTCGTGCCGGTTCCGCGCGCGGGTTTTTAGGATAAGTTTAGAAATTGTTGTTGATTGCTTAATTTCTTAATTTATTAAAGGGGATTTATATGGTCTGGTTATTATTGTTGGCGGGATTAGCTTGTTTAATTTTAGGCGCTGAAATTCTGGTGCGCAGCGGTTCTGCCTTGGCAGCCCGGCTAGGAATTTCATCTTTAGTCATCGGTTTGACGGTAGTTGCTTTTGGCACTAGTTCTCCCGAATTAGCTGTGAGCGCCAAGGCCGCATTGAGCGGTCAATCCGATATCGCTTTAGGGAATATTGTTGGCAGTAACATTTTTAATGTCCTTTTTATTCTGGGAATTTCCGCATTGATCTCTCCTTTGGTTGTCTCAAAACAATTGGTTAAAGTTGATATCCCGATTATGATCGGGGTTTCTATTCTTCTCTTGCTCATGGCTATTGACGGAAAATTGAGTCAGTTGGATGGTGCTGTTTTATTCTCAGGTATCATTTCCTATACAGTTTTTTCTCTTTGGTTAAGTAAAAAAGAAAATAAAGGAAATGCTCTTGGCAACACGGACAAAGAGAAGGCAAAGTCAGGTCGCGGATCTGTTGGGATGAATATTCTTTTATGTTTAATTGGTTTAGTTATTCTTGTCATTGGTGCAAAGTGGTTCGTTGAAGGTGCTGTAACAATCGCGCGACAATGGGGGATTAGTGAATTGGTTATTGCTTTGACGATCGTTGCCGCCGGAACGTCTATGCCGGAAGTTGCAACGTCCATTATCGCGGCACTGCGAAAAGAGACCGATATCGCCGTTGGGAACGTTGTCGGAAGTAGTATTTTTAATATTCTGGCGATCTTAGGGATTGCGAGTTTATTGGCTGGCCCCAAGGGGCTTTCGGTTTCGATGGGGATCATGGATTTTGATCTGCCGGTCATGATCGCAGTCGCTTTTGCGTGCCTGCCGATCTTTTTCTCTGGGCATATCATTTCGCGCTGGGAAGGGGTCGTTTTTTTAATGTACTATGTAGCTTATGTTCTCTATTTAATCTTAAAATCGCAAGAACATGATCTTTTACCGATCATGAGCAAAACGATGTGGGCGTTCGTTATCCCGATAACGGTTTTGACCCTAGGAGTTGTTTATTTCCAATCACGTAAAAAAGCAAGGACGGTTTTGCCATGAATCAAGTCTTGATCTTCTCGGGGTTATTAGTCGCCGGAATGACAGTTTCGCAACTCATTGATCTAAGTTCTGTTCGGGTGTTCTTAACCTCGATTACCATGGTCTGCTTGGCGTATATAATGATTGAGGTTGGTTTGGAATTTACCATTGATAAAAAGAAAATGGGTTCCTATGGTACTGATTATCTCGTCGCGGCCACCGCGGCCGCTTTCCCTTGGATCTTATGCGCGGGGTATTTCATTTTTGTTTTTGGTACGGATTGGAAAGATGCGCTCTTGGCTGGCCGATTTGCGGCTCCGACGTCGGCAGGGGTTCTTTTTACAATGCTCGCCGCGGCGGGTTTAGCGTCGACGTGGCTTTTTAAGAAAGCGCGTATTCTCGCGATTTTTGATGATCTTGACACCGTGCTGTTTATGATCCCTTTAAAAATGTTAATCGTTGGATTAAAGCCGGAATTAGGATTGGTTGTTTTTGTTATCGGGGTTCTTCTGTTTTTGGGTTATAAGTATCTTCATGTTTGGCGCATTCCAACAGGGAAAAACTGGTTGTTGATGTACGCGGTTATTATCGCGGTTATCTGCGACTTGTTTTATCGGGCGGTTAATGTTCATTTGGAGGTCTTGCTCCCCGCGTTCATTCTCGGATGCGTCATCCATTTTTCGCATGAATACGCTTTAAACAATCATCAGGTCTCGAAGCAAGAAAAAGTCTTGGACAAGGCGATGAAATATTTGTTTATGTTACTCGTCGGATTATCTCTTCCAAAGATCGATCTGGCGGGAGTGTCCTTGGGCGTTGTCGCTTGGCATGTCCTCATTGTGACGGTCCTTGCTAATCTTGGAAAATGTTATGCCTCTTTCTGTTATCGAAAAGAAGCATCTTTGCGTGAACGGATCGCTTTGAGTGTGGCGATGCTCCCGCGTGGCGAGGTTGGGGCCGGGGTGTTGCTTGTGAGTATTGGTTACGGGATCACGGGACTGTCGATCACCGTTGCGGCGTTAAGCTTAGCGTTGAATTTATTAATGACAGGGGTCTTTATTATGATCATCATGAAATTGATCAAGCATGACCCTAATCAGGGAAAATTAAAAACACCTTAACGATCATTTAATTTGATAAAAAGATTGTTTAACCCACATGAAAATACAAAGATTAGTGTTTTTGACCAGTTTGTTTTTTACTATCGTCACTCCTGGTTTTGGCGACGATAAAGCTGATGTCACGGCCTTGAGTTTGCAGGAAGTTTCGCAATTAGCGATCAAGAACAGTTATGACATTCAGCTGTTGAAATATGACGTGTGGTTGACCCGCAGTCGCAAGGGATTGACTGAATCGATTTATGATACGGTTTTAAGCGGGGAGATCCGTTACCGCAATGATCAGAGCAAGAAGACCTCGACGATCTTCGGGGATAAGACCATTGATAACGATTATAATGTTGGGCTGACTAAAAAGTTGCCGACGGGTACGACGTTGTC
>Ga0163144_10005445_pt1 | contig 28263 bp, 26 predicted proteins | sample OliLak19BULKMAT1_FD_123175 | JGI IMG/M metagenome (GOLD analysis project Ga0163144, IMG submission 123175) | Freshwater microbial mat bacterial communities from Lake Vanda, McMurdo Dry Valleys, Antarctica - Oligotrophic Lake LV.19.BULKMAT1 | ecosystem: Environmental > Aquatic > Freshwater >... | reverse complement strand
GACGCTCAAACCCTTAAGAAGATTCTCGACGAAGGGCAGAAGCTTAAGATTGTTGGGCAGGCCTTTATCGTTCCATCATTACATCACTTGATTGCTCTAAAGTTGCATTCCATCAAGTATAATGAAAAGATCCGTTTAACTAAAGACTTGCCTGATATTATCAATTTGATCAGGATTAACGAAGTTGATATCGATGATAAGAATTTTAAAGATATATGTCAGCAGTATGGGACTCCTCAACTATATAAAAAGATCCGTGAGGCAGTGAAATGAAGAAACTCAATTTGCCCGTGATTAGCGCAAAAATTTCTACGTCGAAGATTCTTTCCATGGATGAATATCTTAAATTTGTTCAATTCAATTTGGAGCAGACTTTTGATAAAAAAGCGTATTTAAAATGGAAGCGTATGCTGGTGGTGAATGTCCCTTTCTCGATGAAGTAAAAGCTAAGCCAAATAAAAAGGAGGCTTAATACGATGAATATCAATAAACTTCTGTTGTGGCTCAACGTCGTGCCTATTTGTAATTAGCACTACTTCCTTGGTGGAACAAAAAATGACCACGGTGGCTCTCATTATACTTTTTTTGATGATGGTCATTAATTTACTTTGTCTAACTTTTATGTATGGAGATCAATTTAATACTAGCGGAGGATTCGCTTTTATAGGGTGTGGTGCGATCTTTTTATTTTTAGGGCCATTAAGAAACAAGTCCTTTAGTTAAATAGCAATGGAGTTTTATTATTTATTAGGAGATTGCTACGCCTTCGCTGGGTTGGCTTTGGTAAACCAAATCGTTGAGGCCTCCCGAAGGGAGCCTAAGCGGTTGTAATGACGATAAGTTTGAATAAGTGGATCCCCGATAAAAACATTCGGGGATGACAGATAAAGAAAAAGGTGAGACTGATTCGTTATTAATTGGAGGACCACGGTATGAATATTTATCAAAATAATGCATTTCGGGTTTTGGGCCTGCTGACGAATGTCGCTACCAAAGACATTGTCGCCCGCGCCGAAGAGATCAAAGCCAAGAAATCCGTCGACGTTCATGAAGTCTACGAATACGACTTTCCGTGGCTGGGTCCGCTCGATCGCAGTGAAGAAAATATTTCCAGTGCGGTCCAACGCTTGGAAGATCCCGTCCGCCGCATTAAACAAGAATTATCCTGGTTTTGGGTTCAGTCGCAAGACGATAAAGACGCCCTCGCATGGCTGACCCGTAACCGTCCCAAATCCGCCGTCGATATTTGGCTTAAGGCTGGTGGGATTTCGTTGTCCGATCTGAACCAAAAAGATTTTAATCCGCCGGTCACCATGGAATCATTGACTGCTTTGCATAATCTTTTTGTACTTTTGCAGGCTGTTTTACTGCGCAATGAATTGATTGCCGGTAAAGGCAACGACATGATCACCCTGCTCGATAATACTGAGCAGGCGGAAAAAGATTGGGCCATTGCGTTAAAAATTTTTAATTTCCTTCACGACAATCCTAAATATTGGGAATTGGTGCAAAAACGTATTTCCGACCTGCAAGACCGCCGTTTGCAAAATCTTTCCCTCGATGAAATCAAAGAAAGTTCATTAAACAATGCCCTTTCCGCGCATTTTTATCTCATCACTAGGGCTTTGGAAAAACGTGACATCGGTATGCTCGATAAACACATCGAAATTCTTGAGAACGCCGATATGTCGGAAGATCTTTACAAATCCGGTTTAAACCAAGTCTTGAATTCTCGCATTGCGCATATGAATTCGCTCAATGAAGAATTTAATCGCGAACGCAAAGCCATTGACGAAAAAGGGGACAGCGCGCTTTATAAAAGCCTCTTTTACAAATATCGCGACAGCGGTAAACCATTAATTGAAGACTGCAAAATTATTGATCGTAAAGGCATGACCGATTTTGTGCTTTCACAGGAAAAGTTTGCAAAATCTTTTCATCAATTATCTTGGAAGCTCAATAAGACCGGTGACTCAATCGGGGCTTTGGAAATCCTCGGCGAGGCTTATAAAAATTTGAAGTCCGAAGCCTTACGTTTGGAATGCCAGAATGACGCGTCCAGTATTTTAAAAGATGCAATTCAGCAATATGGCAGCGAAGTCACGCGGCGGGTCAATAATTCCGCTGGCAAAGGATCGGTGGAAGATTTTCTCGGTGTAAAGATTCAATATCTAGAAAAAGTTAATTCGATCTTTGCCGTCGGGCAAACTTTTATGACCGACCAGCTGCAAGGCGCTTTGCGCGATCTTGTAGCCGCAGAATTGAAAATTATTTCTTTAGAAGTTAAAGATAAGTATCAAGCCAACGAATTAGCGGAGAACATTTTGCAGGAAGCTGTGGATTGGGCTTCCGCCGCCAAGAAAGATGAATTTAAAAAAGAATTGGAAACAATTAAACTCGACTGGAGCAAAAAGAACCAGGCGGCCCCGCAAAAGAAAACGGAAAACTCTTTCGGACATAAAGTCGGCTGGGCGTTTGTCGTCTTGGTTATCATCGCCGCCGTGGTTGGTATTCGCAACATGACGATGACGCAACCACCGCATCGCCCGACGGTTGTGATTGTCCCAACGACGGCCGTTGTTCCTCCGATTGTTCCGCCATCGCAAACTCAGACTGCGAATCAAAACCCGGAACCACAAAAGCCTTCCCGGCCTGTTCAAATCAAAGTTGCGGAGCAAAATTCGGAAGTTTTGCAGAATACGGCAAACGCCGCGGCCGTCATGGCGACGCTTCCCGAACTTCCGCCGGACAGTGCCATGACTTACAATAGCGAACTTGTCCAGCAAGTGGCCGCGATCAAGACGGAGATTGAAGCGCATAAAACGAAGATCAAGTTGATGGAAGAGGAGTTGACGCTCCGGACCCGTGAAACGGAAGTGCGTCAGTCATCAATCGACCGTCTTGATAATAAGATCGGGACCAATCCAGACAGCCCGGAATATAATTTCTGGGTCGGTGAACATAATGAATTGGTGCGCGATCAGAATCAATCGATTGAAATATCCAAAGAATTGTATAAAAAATATCAGGATGAATTTAAAGCTCATCAGGAAATGATCAATTCGTTCAATGAGAAATTTGCCCGTTAGGGCCTAATGGCGCGTTAGGGCCTAATGGCCCGTTAGGGCCTAATCGGCACGCTAACCCTGCCACATATCTTATGAGTACACTCTTACAAAAACTGTCTGTCATCCCGTCGATCTATAATGGGAATTTTGTCGATATTGATGAGGAGATCAAATTAGCATATCAAAAATACCCCTTCCCGTGGCCCGATGAAAAACAATATGAACATTATGTCGAAGAGGACGCGTTAAGAACATTTGCTTCTTCTGAGAAGGCGTTAAAACATTTTTTGGAACAATTTGGTTTAACCTTCGATTTTTTTAAAGACAAGATTGTTGTTGATCTTGGGGCCGGTGTGGGGTGGGACGCGCTTTGTTTCGCACGTAATGGTGCCAAATTAGTTTATGCGGTCGATAATTCACAAACTTCTTTAAAACATGGTGAACGAATCGCACATTTGTTAGGTCAAAAGAACATCAAGTTTTGTCGCCATTCGCTTTATGAGCTTGATCAGTTGGCAATACAGGCGGATGTTGTTATTGTGAAAGGTGTGCTTCACCATATTTTCGATTTGCCTCGCTTTGTTAAAGCTTTGAAATTCGTCACGAAAAATGGGACAAATTTGTTGTTGGCCCACTCGAGTTATAATTCAGTGCCTGGTTTTAGCCATTATTTTTATAATCACTTAGCCTGGGTCCTTGGCGGGACCGATCTTGAAAAACGCATTAATGTTGGGGTAAAGATATTTCGGGGACGACATTGGCAACTTACTCATGATCTTGTTCGACATCGTGTTAATGACTTAACAGGTGTTTTTTATATGGCGAGAAGTTCAGGAGATATCATCCGGATTTTTCGGCGCGAAGGATTCATTATTGAAAAGATTCCTGGCCAAAAGTATCAGGACTATTACCTTAGTCTTAGACAACACCATCAGCAGATGCTGATCATTGAAAGGAAGCAAGTGTTACGTAAGTCGAGGAGATTGATGGCAATTGGTCTTATTGAATCATTTCAATATTTAGCTATGCGTTCAACTTTAATGGACCGGTGGCTGGGATTCTTGTACAAATTCTTTTTTTCAAAACCGGCACACTTATTTATTGCGCAATTAGGAAAGTAAAACAAAGCCAGTGTTTATTTTTAATTCTACCTGATGAGAAGAACCGTCGATTTTGGCATTGATCTTGGGACCACCAATTCCGCCATTGCTGTGATGGACAACGGCACGGTTCGGATCCTGAAGAATATTGACCACCACGACATCACTCCTTCGGTCATCCGAATTGATGAAAAAGGCCAGGTGATCGTCGGACAAAGTGCCTACGACCGTTTGTATTCCGACCCCAATAACACCGCCGCAAGTTTTAAACTCCTCATGGGCACCCGGCAAAATAAAGCCTTTGCCCGTTCCCAGCGTTTGCTCAAACCGGAAGAGCTTTCTGCCGAAGTCTTGCGGACTCTCAAGGCGACCGTCCGCGAATCTATGCCGGATGAACCGGAATTGACGTCGGCGGTCATTACCGTTCCGTGTTATTTCGAAATGACCCAATCACAGGCTACTGCTAAAGCCGCCAAGCTCGCCGGCATTGATTTCGCACCGTTATTGCAAGAACCGATTGCCGCTTCTATCGCCTATGGCTTTATGGAAAAAATGCCCAAAGGATATTGGATTGTTTATGACTTTGGCGGCGGGACGTTTGATGTGGCGTTATTGTCGGCGCAGGACGGGCATTTGACTGTTATTGATCACGGCGGCGACAATTATCTCGGTGGCAATGATTTCGATTGGCGCATCGTCGAGGATATTGTTTACCCGGTGCTTCGTCAGGAATACGATTTGCCCGATTTGGGACGCACACCGCAGTATGCCCCTCTCAACGCATTTCTAAAATACGCAGCTGAAGAAGCTAAAGTCAAGCTGTCAAAGATTGAGATCGCCGAGATTGTCGTTGAAGGCATTGAAAGTATTAAAGACAAAAACGGCAAAACACTCAAGATTCGCATTCCATTGACCCGCCGTCAACTTAACGTCGCGATCGGTGACGATATCGAAAAAAGTTTTCGCATTGTCCGCAGTGTCCTCAAGAACCAGAACCTTGCTGCAGATGACATTGGACATTTGATTCTCGTCGGCGGCCCGACTAATATTCCCTATGTTCGTGAACGTTTAAAAGAAGAATTTCATATCCCGACCGACAGTTTTGTCGATCCGATGACGGTCGTCGCCAAAGGGGCTGCTATTTATGCCGCATCGCAATTGCTCCCGGCCGGTAAAATGCTGAAAACCGTGGTCGCTAGCCAAAAGTCGGTTACGGTGGAATTAAAGTACGAACCGATGACGACGTCTATGGACGCCAGTGTCGGGGGAAGAATTTCCTCTGAGTATCCTTTATCTTCCGGTATTAAGGTGCAGATTCAAAGCACGGCCGGTGATTGGCAAAGTGCGATGATCGAAACGAAAAATAATTCGTTTTTTGTGTCGGTCCGTTTGCAAGATAACCGGATCAACACCTACAGCATTTCATTGTTTGATCACAGTGGAAACAAAATCCCCGTCGATTCCAATAATTTTTCTATTCATCAGGGGATGTCCGTCGGAGCACCGCCTTTAGCGCGGTCGATCGGGATTGAGTTGCATGACGGATCATTCGACCGGTTGCTTAATAAAGGCGTCTCGTTACCGGCGAAAGCGTCATACACGTATCATGCGGCGCACGATCTTAATCCGGGTCGGGAGGACAATGTTTTGGAAATCCCGGTCCGAGAAGGCGAGAGCAACCGCTTTGATCAGAATCGTCATTTAGGAAGCTTGATGATCCGCGGGACCGATGTGCATCGCAAGGTTCCGATCAACGCCGACATTGAAGTTACGCTTTTTGTTGATTCTTCACGTGCGGTCTCAGCGGAAGCGTTCATTGCTATTATCGATCAGAAATTCAGTATGCGTATTCCTAACATGACCTCGCCACTGCCGGACCTTGGGGATTTGAAAGTGGTTTTGGAACGCGAAGACAAACGCTGGAAAGAGTTGCAGAACAAAGCTATTACACTGGAAATTTCTCTCGGCGAGGCGATTGCGATCGTGAATGGATATTTTGTCGATGTTAGCCGCGAGATTCAAGCAGCCGACGGGGGAGATAAAATCGCGGTAGAAAAAGCCGACCGTTGGATGAAAGATCTTAAAGGGCATATTGATTCGGCGCAGAAAGCGATTCTGTGGCCTTCCTTACTAAAAGAGCAGCAGAATATTTTGACCGACGTGCAAGACATTGTCGACAGCTGGGGACGCGGCGGAGATTTTGCCAGCCGTCTGGAATTGTTGAAGAAAGATGTTGATAAAGCTGTCACGTTGAAAGATGCGAAGCGGTTGCAAAAAGCCCTTGATGAAATGCATGACTTAAAATGGGAAATCCTCTTTCGTCAAAAAGAATTCTGGATCGGCGCGTTTCAGGAATTGCGGCAAAAAGAAATCGGCCGTTTTGTAGACACTAAGCGCGCGCAGGAACTGCTCGATGAAGGGACGCGGGCTTTGTCCCGTCAGGACACCGAATCGGTGCAGAGCATCACCATCGAATTATGGAAATTAATTTCGCGTGACGAACAGCAGAATATCACCCAGGCGGTCAACAGCCGTTCCGGAATCAAAAGAAAAAATTCATAGAGGATCTCCAAAGGAAAATTATGTCACACAATTTTGAAACATTGCCGCAATTTACTGTGATCCGCGACACCTATACCGTCGACGGTGTCCTCGGGGAAGGCGCTTTCGGCGTCGTTTATAAAGTTCGTCATAAATTCCTTGGCATTCAGGCCCTTAAAGTTTTTCATCCCGAGAAAATTATTAAACAAAGCCAGGATGATCTTCTTAATGAGGCGTTTATTCTCTCAAAAATTACCCATCCCAATGTTGTACGGGTTTTCGATGCTAATCATTTTGACTGGCGGGGACAGGTCCTACCCTATGTCGCTATGGAATATGTTGCCGGCGGTACGCTTAATTCTCTATTACGCAATAAAATTAAAATGGACCAAAACCTTGCCGTACAAATTCAGATCATGATCTGCCGTGGTCTGGCGCAAGCGCATCAGCTCAATCCGCCGGTGATCCATCGCGATGTGAAGCCCCAAAATATTATGGTTGACGGCCAGGGTGAAAAATTGACCGTCAAGGTTTCGGATTTCGGCCAGGCCAAACACGTCGATCCGCTGACGAGGTTGGCCGACAGCGCTGGGACCTTGGCGTACATGGCGCCGGAAGGTTTTTGGAATTATAAATCTCCGGCGAGTGATGTGTATTCCGCCGGAATTGTGTTTTACAGCATGCTCTGCGGAGTGCCGCCGTTTAAGATGCCTTCGGCCGAACATTATAAAGATGAAAAAGAAGTCGAACGTGCCGTTCGTAAATCGCGGGTGGTTGCGCCGAAACGCCCGTCGGAACTGCGCCGCGACTTAGACCCGGCGATAGATGATCTCGTGATGAAAGCGTTAGAGAACGACGCGGACCAGCGTTATCGCGACGCGGGAGAATTTTTGCGTGCTTTGGAAAAGCATGCGCCGTCGACGCAAGAACCTTTGAAGAAAAAGATCGCCGAAGCTTTGGTCTTGGGGAGGCAGTATCGGGATTTACCGCAAGCTATCGAAGCTATGGAAAATGTGTTAAGGGAAGTTTCGAGTCAGGAACGTCAGGAATTGATGAATCGGTACGGACAAATTTTAGAAAGCTGGAAAAAAGGTATCATCCTGTGAAAAAAGTCATTGGTTTACTCGTGCAATCGGGACCGCTCAAAGGCCATAAGTATTTTGTGAAAACCGATTGCCCGGTCCTCATTGGTCGTGCGCAAGAGGCTAACATCCGACTCACCCAGGATAAATTTTGTTCACGCAGTCAGGCTGTGGTCTTTTGGGACAAGAGTGCCTGTTTTGTCAAAGATTTGGAAAGTACCAACGGTACGTTTGTGAATAAAGCGAAGATCCGCGAGAACGTGAAGCTTAAGAATAACGATCTTATCACCTTTGGGTCGACGGACGTTGTGGTTTTTATTGCGGACCAACCTAAAAAAAATACACCGCTAATGGATGTGGTGTAAGATGAAGAACTTAAAAGGTGTTTGCCCGGTTTAATTAAGGAAGAAGGTCTGCGTTGAAAAGTTCCAGAGTGAGAATTCTGATCTGCGGAATTCTGCCGCCGCCGAATTTCGGTCATAGCATGATGTATAAAGCGCTGATGGAATCGCGCTTTATTGAAGAATTTGATGTCGTGTTTTTCAACATGAAGTTCTGGTCCTATGAAAAGCACAAAAAAGTCACGGTCGCCAAGCTTTTTAAATTCATCCAATACTATTTTCAGTTTATCGGCCTGGTTGTTGCCAAACGTCCCGATTATGTTTTATACGCTATCAGTTTTGATAAACTACCGTTTCTTAAAGATTTTGTCTTTTGCATGACGGCCCGAATTCTTGGACGTAAAGTCATTTTGCACGACATGGGACAATATTTACGTGAGCTCGAAGACGCTTTAAGTCCGTCGCTGCGCAAACTTCTTCGCTTTATGATGAAGCATGTTTCCGGCAGTATTGTCCTCGGTGAAGTGACGCGCAAGGTTTACGAAGGTTTCATGAGCATTGATAAAGTGTATGCCGTTGCGGGTGCGGTCGCTGATTCCACTGATTTGATTCCGGATGTGCAACGACCGGCGCCAGGTGAGAAGGTCGATGTGCTGTTTTTTTCTTTCTTGCAGAAATCAAAGGGGATTTGGACCGCGCTGCACGCGATGCCAAAAGTGATCAGACAAAACCCCAATATCCATTTTACATTTGGCGGACCCGCTGAGTCAGAGCAGTTTGTTGTTGATATGAACGAGTTTATCAAGACCAATGGTTTGGAAAAGCATTTTAAGTATGTCGGATATATTGGCGACGATGCTAAACGCACCGAACTCTTTCGCCGTAGTGATATTTACATTTTTCCGACACTGCGCGACGTTTTCGGACTGGTCCTTTTGCATGCCATGGCCGAAAGCTTGCCGATTGTTGCTTCCCGCGAAGGCGCGGTCCCGGAAATCGTGAACGATGGGCAAACCGGTTTTCTTTTTCCGAAAGGGGATGACGCGGCCTTGGCGGAAAGAATATTGCACTTGGCCAAAGATTCGGCTTTGCGTCTTAAGATGGGCCGCGAAGGCCGCCTGAAATACGAAGAATTTTATACGCTCGACGCGTACGCGCAGAGGATGATCAAGGTTTTTAAAAGCAGGCCTTTTTAATTGTCAGAAGCAGTAAATTCGTGTAAATTCGATAGTTTATGAAAAGAAAAAGCTTTACTAGAGGTGAAGGATTGCTGGAAAATTTCTTGGCGTACCGTCGTTTTTGCGTGGTCGACCCTCTGATTGCTGGCGAACATCGCGATGGCCGGATCTTAGATATCGGATGCGGGACTTACCCTTACTTTCTTCTGCATACTCGGTTTAATGAAAAGCATGGCTTAGACCCATGTGTGAGTATCGAAGACGAAGAGCAATTGGAGTCAAAAATCATATTCCATAAGATTTTTTTTGAGCAGGGGACCCGCTTGCCGTTTGCAGACCAGTCGTTGTCCACGGTCACAATGTTAGGGGTGGTGGAGCATTTTCGTCCCGAACAATTTGTCGATCTTATGAAGGAAGTCCGCAGGATGCTTGTGCCGGACGGGCGTTTTATTTTAACCACTCCAGCCCCTTGGGCCGCGCAAGTATTAAAAATAATGGCCAAGTTCAAATTAATTAGTGTCCAGGAGATTGAAGGGATCATGGCACATTACTCGCCGCGATCATTGAAGAAATGTTTTGCCGAGGCGGGGTTAAACATAGGAAGAATGCGGTTTGGGTATTTTCAAATGTTTTTAAATAGCTGGGTAGTGATCGAAAGATGAAAGATCCCATTTTGTATATTGTTACAAGCTTATCCGACACCCGCTGGTTGCAATATATTCTTAATGAATTCAAACGGATTAATCTTTGTGAAGCCGATATTCAGGTTATCCCGTTTTTAAACCATGGCGAGCTTGCGTCTGCAAATAAGATTTTTTACAGTAGTTCTTATGCCGCTGATGTCTCCGGGATTTGTTTCGTGGACCGTTCGCAGATCCGCCCAAACGGCAAGATCGTTTATCTTAAGGACGGCATCTATGTCCTCGACCAAACCTCGACGAGCGATGCCAGGTTTGCGTTCTCCGGTGATCTTTTCTGGAACGCTTTTGTTTTTCTCTCTCGTCTGGAAGAATATCAATTAGCACAGGACCACCGCAGTTCGCTCAGCCACCGTATTCTTCATCCGCGCGAAGACAGAAAATCATTGATGATTCCTATCGTGAACCTGCTTTTTAATCAGCTCGAGAAGATCATTAAAGAACATTTTCCGCAGATCACTTTCGGCGTCAGCGCCAGACCGAAGATCGAATTTTCGCATGACATTGATTATCTTTCGAAATCGCTACAATTCATGGCCAAACAAAGCATTCTCAATGCTTACGATATTCTGCGTTTTTTTCCTCGCTTTAGTGATATGGGTAAAAGTTTCCTAAAATCCTGTGCATTCCTTTTTTCACGGCCGTCCTATTGGACCTTTGAATATTGGGAAGAGATTGAGAAAAGATATCATACTCGTTCAATATTTTATATCCACGCTAAAGCGGTAAAAAAGAATTTATTAACATGGATCATTGACCCCAACTATGATTTACTCAATCACCCTCGGCTGCAGAAAAAGCTCAAACAGCTAATCGATGATGGTTTTGAGGTCGGCTTGCATGGAAGTTATCTGAGCGCCGTTCATGAAGATATTATGGCCCAAGAAAAAGCCGTCCTAGAAAAAGTCCTCGGCCGCCCTGTAACGAAAGTGCGCCAGCATTGGCTAAGATATCAGGAATTAACCACTCCCTATATTCACGATAAGCTGTTCCACTACGATTCGACTTTAGGCTGGAATGACCGCATCGGTTTTCGCAGCGGTTGCGGGAGTCAATATCATCCGTATGATCATAAGAATCAAAAAGCCTTTAGTCTCATTGAAACCCCGCAGATCATTATGGATTTTAATATTTACCAATCCTTGGTTTTTGAGAATAAACATTTTATGGAAATGTCTTTAGGGATCATCGCGCATTTGGACCAATGCCAATCGGCCTGTGTTGCGGTGTCCTGGCATGAACGGGCCTGCACCAGCGATTACCAATGGCATAAAACTTACGAAACGATCCTTGAGCTGGCCTATGAGCGTTGGGGCGGCAAGGTTGGTGTAGCCGGTCAAGTTTCCGCAAAGGTCAAAAATGCGACTTTGGTTTAAAGTTTACCGCTGGCAGATTTACTGGGTCTTGGTTACGGCCGCTTATGTGGCTTGGAGGGTAGACATATTTTTGAAAAAGTAAAAGGCGGCCTGGCACATTTCCCCACGTACTTATTGATCATCGGTTACGTCGTGTATTGGTTGGAATTATATATTTTTAATCAACGCAATGGCCAGACGTCCCCTTTTGCGGCATTGATCGCGGGAGCGGTCTTTTTAATTCTTTTTTGGAAAAACGTCGGTCTTTTACGAAGCGCTCTGGCAAAGTGGCGTGACGATTTTATTCAACAAAGCCCGTTCATTAAATTCTCATTAAGTGCCGGTTTATTTCTAAGTACAGTGATTCTTGCGTGTGCGTTTTATGCGGCTTTGTTCCCGCCGCATCTGGTTCAGGAACACGATCTGATGCATTATCGCATGACGGTGCCGCGTCAGCATTTGGTCCTTGGGACTTTTGCCCATATCCCGTGGTCGGCTGCGGATTTCTTTTATATGCCGATTGATTTTGCATTGGCCCCATTTTGGTTTGCGACCCCGTTACCCAATAAATTTCCGCAATTTATTATAATGCTGGGGTTGTTGGCGGTTACGGTGAGCTTGGTTAAAAAACTCGGCGGGAATTTTTGGGCGCAGGCGGCGATCATTGTTTGTACTTTAGGTTCGCACAGTGTTGGGATTCAAGCCGGTACCGGAATGATGGACTTAGCCGGGTGCTATTTGCTGTTAGCGGCATTGCACAGTTTTTTTCAGAAACAGGTTTTTTTATGTGCGGTGGAATTGGCTTTTTATTTTTGGTCCAAATCCTTTATCCCGCCGATGATCATTCTGGTTTTGCTTTTTATGGTATCGGTCTATCTTCTTTTACGGTTGACAGGACCCGTCAAGATCGGGTGGACTGTCGCCGGTCTTGGAGATGCTCCGATTGCGGAAGATGGAAAAGTTCTTAGAAAAGTCATTGTTGTGTTTATGATTTTAAGTATTTTCATTGGGGGGCCGTTTTTTGTAAAATCCATGTATTATACCGGGAGTCCGGCGTACCCGCTTTTTTTCGGGATCATGCCTCCGGTTGATAAAGAGATCGCCCAAGTTGACCGCTGGCGGGTGATCGAAAGCAATGTACATGATGTTTCGCAGACCAAGGACGCCTATGGTCATGGGCGTTCATTCTCGGCATTCGTAAAACATTTTTGGCTGATTGCGGTCCCGGAACAAGGTGTTAATAATAAGTATGACTATCCCGTCGGCCTTGTTTATTTACTATGTTTAGCGCCATTTTTATCGATCTTATTCGAAGGATTACGCCACCGGTATTTTGCGCTTATTCCGCTATTTGTTGTTGGGTTTTGGATCGTTTGGTGGATGACGTCACAACAAAGTAGATTTCTGTATATTCCGCTGGTTCTTATGGCGATGGTTGTTATTAAAGAACAGAGATTCCAGAGCCGCATATTTATGCTGGCATTGCTTTTAGCACTGGGCTTAACGAGCCTTTCTGTTGTTCGCGCGCATAAGCCTGATTGGGGAAGATCGGCTTATGATGTTTTGCGGGAGAAGGACAAACAATTGCTGGTCATGTCAAAGATGTATGATGGCCGTCGGCCGATAATGGTCGATGACGCTGATGCGGCGTTTGCGACTTTTCCTGTCGAGATTAAAAATAAAGGGATCCTGGTCTTAAAATGATAAGAAAGAACGTTCTTTTGATATTGGTGATCTTGACCCTCGGGCTCTTCTTAGATGACCTTGCCATGCGGGTCGCCAATTTAGAATATGACAGCCGCGACAATCCCTATCGTCGCGCCCGTTTGACCGCCGTCGAGAAGAAGGCCGAGAAGATCGCTCTATTGGAACAGGACATCCAAGGACTTAAACAACGGCTGCTTTCGCTTAATCCTTTAATGGCCAAAAGCAATTTGACCGCCCAGCGTGTGACTTTACTGGAAGACCTTTTAGAGAAAACCGCTTTGACCGACCGCGGGATTAAAGTATTCCGCACGTCCCAGCATGTTGACCGTGTGCAAAATGCTTCGATCGGCAGTCATCCGACGCACCGTGAGGTCAATTGGGGAGGCCGTGCTTTTATTCGTGTTGGTAGTATTGCTCCGGATAATATCGGACGTACGCTGTTGCAGTTTACTGAACTCACGCCAAAGTTTTTCCAAGGGAAGAAGATCATGGCCGTCGTGCTTTACATGAAACAAACACACAACGACGCGGCTTTAGAAGATGACGGTGCGATTAATGAAACAATCGATCTCTATGCCGTTCGAAAAAAGTGGGACGAAGGCAAGAATATCCGCGGCAAAGCCCGTAAAGGCGAAGTTAGCTGGATTGCTGCGCAGGCGGATGTCGAAAATTGGAAAGTCCCTGGTTGCTCAAGCCCGACTGATGATTTTGATCCGCTGCTTTTGGGAAGTACCGGCCCTGCGGTTTTCGGTGATTCGACGGAATGGGTGTCCATTGTCGTGAATCCTGACGGGATCGAGCGCCTTTTGGACGAATCGTGGCCGAACAACGGATATCTTTTGAAAATGCGCGATGAAACGAAATCTAACACCGCGATCTATTTTGATTCTGATAAAGGATTCAAAGACAATATCCCTTACATGGAAATTTATTATAAGGATGAGCTTTCGACGGTCAAACTTAATCAGGAGTCCCGTTAATGCGTTTAAGTGTTCTGATTCCGGTTTATAATGAAAGTCCTTATATTAAAAAAGTCATCGAGGCGGTTCTGCGACAAGATGTCTACGGTGTGCGGGCAAAAGAAATTGTCATCGTCGACGACGGGTCCACTGATGGCAGCTCGGAAGTTTTGCTGGATATTGCCAAACAGTTTCCGCAGCAAGTGGTTTTAATCAAGCATGACCAGAATCGCGGCAAAGGGGCGGCCATCTGCACGGCGGCCAAGGCCATGACCGGCGATGTTTGCATTATTCAGGACGCGGACCTTGAGTATGATCCTAAAGATTATCCGTTAGTTTTGGAACCGATTGTTTCCGGCCGGGCCGACTGTGTTCTCGGTTCGCGGTTCGTTGGAGCACAGTCCAAGCGGGTTTTGTATTTTTGGCATTATGTCGGTAATCGTGCTTTGACACTTTTGAGCAACATGTGCACCAATTTAAATTTGACGGACATGGAAGCCGGCTACAAAGCGTTTCGTACTGAGATTCTCAAAGATATTCCGATCCGCTCGACCGATTTTGGTTTTGAACCGGAAGTCGTGGCCAAGGTGGCCCGCCGCAAATGCCGCGTTTATGAAGTCGGTATCAGTTACAATGGACGGACATATGCAGAAGGTAAGAAAATCACCTGGACCGACGGTGTTAAAGCCATTGGGGTCATTCTGAAATTTTGGATCGTCAACGACAGTCACCATTCGCAGTGAGCCGAGTACGATGACGTCCTTTGATATTTTAGGAGTAAAGATCAGTGCGGTGAATCTCTCGTCGGCAGCACAACAGATCGAGGAGTGGATCGCGGCTAAAAACAAAACGTATGTCTGTGTCGCTCCGGTTTCGACGGTCATGGATTGCCAGGACGATGCTGACTATTTGCGGATTGTCAATAACGCGGGGATGGTCACGCCGGATGGCATGCCGGTGGTTTGGCTGGGCCGCCGTAAGCTCGGTACTATTGTTGAACGGACATACGGTCCGGATCTTATGACGCTGCTGTGCCGGTTGAGCGAAGACAAAGGGTATAAACATTTTTTTTATGGCGGTTCAGCGGAAGCTAGCCGGCTGCTCGTTGAAAACTTGCAAAAACGCTTTCCAAAGCTTAGAATCGTCGGTCAATATGCGCCGTCATTTTTGGCACCGAAACAAAAAGAAAAGCCGGACGTGATTGCGCAAATCAATGCGGCACAGGCTGATGTTTTGTGGATCGGTTTGGGTTCGCCAAAACAGGATTATTGGATGGCTATGCATCGGGCGGAATTAAACGTTCCGGTCATCGTCGGGGCCGGGGCCGCGTTCGATTTTCTTGCCGGGACCAAGCCGCAGGCGCCGCGTTGGATGCAACGTTCGGGATTGGAATGGGTTTTTCGTCTTTGCTGTGAACCCCGGCGTTTGTGGAAACGTTATTTGCTGGGAAACACCCGTTTTGTTTACTTGCTTTTAAAAAATAAATTCTTTAACCGGTGATTTAATGTCGCGAATTCTCAATCGTTCCATCTTAATTAAGTTTATCTACATCTGTATCGACATTTTCTTTGTCAGCTTGGCCATTTATTTGGCGTGCTGGTTGCGCAAAGAAACGTTGTCTTTTACCGTCACGTCGATTGAATTTTTCAATTCCAAAAGTCCGATCCATTTCATCTTTATTTTTTGGCTCGCCAATATTCTTCTTTTGAATCACAGTAACGGCCTTTATCAAACCCGTCGTGAGTTGGCCGAAAGTATTGAAATTTGGAAGGTCATTCGTACGGTCTTTCAGTCGGTTGTTTTCACCATTGTTGCCATTTATCTTTTAAAGATCCAAGGCTTTCCGCGCACGGTCCTTTTGTTGGCCGGGGTCATGATTGTCTTCTTTTTGTCAGCCTGGCGTATCGCCAAGCGCGCGTTTGTTCTTTTCCTCGTTTCAAAAGGCTATAACAACTTCAATGTTTTGATCGTCGGGGCGGGAAAGGTGGGGACCGCCTTAACGCAAGAAATCAGCCGCCGTAAAGCGCTCGGTCTAAATATTGTCGGTTTCCTCGATGACTTCAAACCGGCTACGGATTACTGTGAGGGTCATAAGATTTTAGGCAAGATCGCGGATTTCCCGACGATCGCGCAGCAGAAATTTATCAATGTCGTCTTTATCACGATTCATCATGACAGCCGCGTGTTTCTGCAATTGCTCGAACAAGCCCGCGAAATGCGTTTGGCGGTCCGTGTTGTTCCGGAAGGATTTGAACTCACGACCGGCGAATTTGGGAAATACAATATCGGTTTTATTCCCGTTTTGGAATACTTCAACGAAGGGGTGGAGTTTAGGCATCCGGGAAAAAGATTTTTTGATGCCCTGTCATCGTGCTTGCTTTTGATTCTGCTTTCGCCGTTGTTTTTGACGATCGCGATGATGATCAAATTGGACAGCAAAGGCCCGATTTTCTATTTGTCGCGTCGTTACGGTCGCAGAGGAAAAGAGTTCTTGATGTATAAATTCCGGACGATGATTGCCAATGCGCATGACTTGCAAGAAAAACTTAAAGAAAAGAACGAAGTCGACGGGCCGATTTTTAAGATTAAAAGCGATCCGCGCGTGACTGACTTTGGAAAAACTTTACGTAAATTCAGTTTGGATGAATTGCCGCAGTTGATTAATGTTCTCATCGGCGAAATGAGTCTCGTCGGTCCGCGCCCGTTTCCGATTGAACAGATCGAGAAAGAAGACCTGCGCCAATTAAAACGTCTCGAGGTTAAGCCGGGCATCACCGGTCTTTGGCAGATCCGCGGCCGCAGCGACATTTCTTTCAGCCGTCTAATCAAATGGGACATCTGGTATATCAATAATTGGTCGTTCTGGCTTGATATTAATATTTTATTGCAGACTATTCCGGTGGTGGTCAAAGGGAAGGGTGCATATTAAATCCATGACGATTTCCGCCATCAAAACAAAAATCGACATGTTGATCCGGTTCTTTTTATCCGTCGCCATTTTTTCCGTCCCTTATAGTAAAGCCATGGTCGAAACGGCTATTGTGACTAGCTGTATTCTCTGGATCAGTAAACGGTCGTTTATCCTCTACGAGATCCGTTCCAAAGAGCAGCGGTCCGAAAATTTTCTTATTGATCTCGGTCATGCCTTTTGTCCCGTCGGTAATGTCCTCAATCAAGGTATCTGCGCTTTTCTTCTGATCGGCTTTGTTTCAGTTTTTGGAAGTTCTTTGCCGACCCAATCTTTGCATGGCTTCTTTACCAAAACGATCGAAGGCTTTGCCGTATACTTGATGGCTATTGAAGTCTTTCAAACCCGTAAACAAATCAATCGCGTCATCATGGTCTTTATGATCGCCGCTTTTGTTAACGGTTTGAACACGCTGCTTCAGTATTATTGGACCCACCAAGACATTTTTCGCCATAGAATACTCGTCGAAGGTTATCGCGCCACCGGTGCTTTCCAGCATCCCAACATGCTGGGGGCGTATTTAACGATCGCGATCCCGCTTTCGCTTGCGCTGTTGTTTGCGAAATGGAAAAAGATGCGGCAAAGAATATTTTTCACCGTGGCGACGGGTTTGTTGGTATGGACGTTGTTTTTAACGTTCTCGCGTGGGGCCTGGATGGGACTCGCGATTGGTCTGTTGTTTTATATCGTGATCATAATCGGCCGACGGGTGAATCCCTGGATACGGAGCGCGTTGATTGCGTTGTCGATTGTAATCGGTTCACTCACCGTCATGCACGCGTTGGAGTTAAAGAACCAGCTCAGCGTTGTGAAAAGCGATGTCGCGACCGCTCAGTGGCGTCTGGATATGTGGCGGGAATGCGTGCTTCTTGTTAAAGCGCGGCCGTTTTTCGGGCATGGACTTAATACCTTCATGCCGGTCATGGAAAATCATTTGATTTCAACGCAGAACCCTCTTGCCGTCGGATATAGTGCAAGCTACGCGCATAACTGCTATCTGCAAATGGCGGTTGAGACGGGTGTTTTGGGTTTAAGCGCTTTTCTCGCGATCATCTTTATATTTTATCGGAGGGTTCTGTCGTCCTTGCCCACAGCGCAGGACGCGCGGCTTCTCACAGTCGGGTTATTGTCAGGGCTTTTAGCCTTTTTAGTCCATTCCGCGGTGGATATCAATTTTTATTCGCTGGAGTTGCCCATTCTTTTTTGGTTTATGGCCGGGGTGGTCATTGCTCTGCATAATCAGTTGAGCGGCAAAACAAGTTATGCCATAGAGCACACGCTTAGTCAAAGTCAAAAGAAAGAGCCCCGATGACCGTTAGCCAGGTGAATCTGTGGGCCGATCGGGTCATGTATTATTCCTTGCTCCCTTTGGCGTTTTTCTTGCCGATTTCAACAGCGGTCCTCGAAATCGCGGCCACATTTTGTATTTCTGCATTCTTTATCAAGCGGATCATAATCTTTTTTCTCAATATTAAGAACCTCGGGTTTCGTAAAACGCTAGCAACGATTAAGCCAGTTTCGCATCCGCTTGTCTTTCCCGTCACGCTGTTTATTTTCGCCACATTGTTATCTGTTATTGCCAGTCAGTTTCCCTTCCAGAGCTGGAAAGGTTTTTTCGGCAAAACCGTCCAAGCCGTCATTCTGTTTTTTGCCATCGTAGAAACTTTTAATACCCGCAAACGGATTAATCTATTCTTCAGTATTTTTGTGTTTTCGATTTGTATTGTTTCTTTTGATGGGATTTGGCAGTATTTCTTGAAAAAGGATTTTTTCTTTTTTCGGGATATTACCTTTGAAGGACGGGTCACGGGAACATTTGAACATCCCAACGATTACGGCGGATATCTTTTAGTCGTAGCTTCTTTTTTGGTGGGACTTTTGGTGTGGGCTTGGGAAACCCGTCGGGAAAAGATTGCTCAACCTGATTTCTTCATCCAAGGAAAAGCAAGGTTTATGCTCTTTTTGGTCGGAGCCGTGATGGCCGTGATATCTTTGGGCTGGACATTTTCTCGCGGGGCATGGATCGGGTTTGCCTGTGCCACGATGGTTTTGTTATTCCTTCAAGCTAAGAAATGGTACATTCCGTTTACCTTTCTTTTGATTTTTTGGGTGGTTTTTTCTTCACAGCTTGGAACAGTACGTAATGTTTCGTTTGTGACTGACGATATTTCTATGGATGGTCGCTATCGGGTCAAGCGTCTGGCCGCGCAAGTGCATGAGGTTAAGAAGAGCGAATTTACACTTTATATGGAAGATATTTTGTCGGCGTTGTCGCGATTTAATTGGACAGGAAGGCAGGTTTTTTGGCTGGAAACTATTGAAGTCTTTAAAGCGGCGCCGGTCTTTGGGACGGGCCTCAATACCTATACCAAAGCCGTCCAACGCTACAATAAGCATTGGTCAGGATATTATTCACACAATTGTTATTTACAGATGCTTGCGGAAATCGGCATTGTTGGCTTGATGTCGTTTTTGTGGATTATGTTTGTTTTGACCCGCGAAACTTGGCGCGCTTTTCAAAAAATGCCGAATGGTTTTTACCGCGTGGTTTTGGCCGGTTTATTCAGCGGTTTATTTGGGTTTTGGGTGCATGGTGCTTTAGACACCAATTTTTATTCCGCACGACTCGGCAATATGATGTGGATCATTATGGGTTTTATCGTGGCTGTGATCTTGACTGCACGCCAGGACACCGGTTCCGATACCCCAACTTAAACCTTTTCACTTTATTGACAAAAACTTCTTCTTACGTATAATATTGGAATTCTTAAACCTTGATTTTGTCTTTTAGATAAGATCAACCCCAAGGGCCGACCATTCAAATCTTTTTAGATTTGAATGCGCTAGTCAGGGTTACTAATGATTAGAAAGTAGACTATGAACAAACTCACGGTTAAAGATCTTGATGTAAAGGGTAAAAAAGTTTTGATCCGCGTTGATTTTAACGTTCCGATCGATGACAAACAACTTATCACCGATGACCGCCGCATCCGCGAAGCTGTACCGACCATCCAATACGTTTTAAAGCAGGGAGCCGCCAAAGTCATTTTGATGAGCCATTTGGGCCGTCCGGAAGGACAAGTTGTTGAAGACCAAAGACTTGCACCGGTAGGAAAACAGTTGGAAAAGATTTTAGGTGAGAAAGTTCTCTGCACCAAAGATTGTATCGGCGCGGACGTTAAGAAAGCTCTTGAAACCAGTAAGGAACGCGTCATCCTCCTCGAAAATTTACGGTTCCATAAAGCCGAAACCAAGAATGACCCGGTCTTCGCTAAAGAACTTGCTTCACTCGGCGATGTCTTCGTCAACGACGCCTTCGGGACTTCGCACCGCGCCCACGCCTCCACGCATGGCATCACGCAGTACCTGAAGTCCGCCGCCGGTTTCCTTCTTGAAAAAGAAATCCAATATTTAGGTCAAGCCATTAACAAGCCCGCCAAGCCATTTGTCATTATCCTCGGCGGTGCCAAAGTCTCCGACAAGATCGCTTTGATTGAAAACATGCTGCCCAAAGTCGACGCCATTATCATTGGCGGCGGTATGGCGTACACTTTTTTGAAATCGCAGGGCAAAGAAATTGGGACCTCACTTCTCGAAGCGGACAAGGTCGATTTAGCGAAATCGCTTTTAGAAAAAGCTAAAAAATTGAACGTCAGAATCGAATTATCTCAAGACTTTGTGGTCGTCGAGGATTTCAAGAAACCTGCCGGACTCAAGATCGTCAAAGACATCGAACCGGGTTGGTCTGGTGTTGATATTGGGCCGGAAACCCGCAAAGCTTTTAAGGCGGTTTTATCGACGGCCAAGACCATTGTTTGGAACGGACCGGTCGGCGTTTTTGAAATCAAAGAATATTCGGATGGGACGCGCGAACTTGCAGAATATATTTCGAAGCTCAAGGGCGTTACGAGCATCATCGGCGGCGGAGATACCGCCGCGGCGGTCGCGAAATTCAATTGCGAAGACGGCATCACCCATATCTCGACGGGCGGCGGCGCTTCCTTAGAGCTTTTGGAAGGAAAAGAACTACCCGGTATCACAGCATTAACGGATAAATGACATCACTTGATGTCATCCCCGAAAGTTTTCATCGGGGATCCAAATTAGAAAATGGATTTCCGCTAAAAGATTGCGGGAATGACAATGGGGAAAGATAATATGCGCAAGATCATTATCGCCGGTAACTGGAAAATGTTTAAGACCTCGTTTGAAGCGGTCGAACTCGTCAACGAACTCAAAAGATCATTAAGCGACGTCAACGAAGTCGATGTTGTGGTCTGCCCGCCATTTACGGCCATGGCCGAAGTTCAGGATGTTTTGATGGAAAGCGGGATCGGATTAGGCGCGCAAAATATTTATTGGGAAGATTCCGGTGCTTTCACCGGCGAAGTTTCCGCGCCGATGGTCAAGGCGATCGGTGCCGAATATGTCATTCTCGGTCACAGCGAGCGCCGCCAGTTTTTCGGCGAAACCGACGCGACCGTGAACAAAAAGATCAAAGCCGCGTTGAAGCACGCCTTGACCCCGATTGTTTGTATCGGCGAAGTTTTGGCCGAACGTGAAGCGAACAAAACATTTGCTGTCATCACGACCCAGCTCGAAGGCTCGCTCGCCAATTTGACGGCGGAAGAGATCGAAAAAATTGTTTTAGCGTACGAACCGGTGTGGGCCATCGGGACAGGGAAGACGGCCAGCCCGGCGCAAGCGCAGGAAGTCCACAAATTTATTCGTGAATGGCTGACCAAGAAGTTCGATGCAGCCATCGCCAACAAAGTTCGCATCCAGTATGGCGGCAGCGTCAAGCCGGAAAATACCGCAGAGTTGATGGGCCAGCCGGATATCGACGGCGCTTTGGTCGGCGGAGCCAGTTTAAAAAGTGATTCGTTTACGGCAATTGTTAAGAATTGCTTAGCACTTAAGTCTTAATTGTCTTTGCGAGGCCGCTAGGCCGAAGCAATCTATTATCAGATTGCTTCGTTTGTGCCAGAGGCGCATCTTCGCAATGACAGAATATTTTGTACTAGAAAGGGAATTGATTTATGATGACATTTATTTTGGTAATTCATTCGATGGTTTGTGTTGTCTTGGTCATTGCGATTTTGATGCAGGCCGGACGGGGTGGAGGGTTGACCGAAAGTTTTGCCGCCGCCGAAAATATGTTCGGAGCCCGTACCAATGAGTTCATGGTCCGCGCTACGTCCGTGTTAGCCGTTATCTTTTTATGCACCAGCTTATCCTTAGCTCATATGTCTGCACGCCGCGATCAATCGCTCATGGAGCGCTTGATGGATAAATCGAAAAAGCCGGACATGACGATCAATATCCCGATGGGCGATCCTAATGTTCCTAATTCTGTGGAAACACCGCAAACAGTTGAAGTCCCGGCAACAGCAGTCACACCGGAAACTGTCCCAGCAAAAACTAAGTAAGACTTAAGGAGATGCGATGGCTCGCCACAGAGTCTCTCTTTTATCCGCCGCTTTCCTATTTTTATTTTTGACCCCCGCTTATGCTAGCCCCCGTTACGGTGGCAGTATCGTCCTTTCTACCACGTCAGATCCCAAATCATTTAACGACATCACCGCGAAAGAAACATCCACACGGAGTGTCACCCGGTATATTTTTGAAGGTTTAACAACCGAGAATGCCTATACTCTCAAGGTCGAACCGCTGCTGGCCCAGCGTTGGGAAGTGAGCGAGGATGGCTATACCTGGACATTTTATTTGCGTCCGGATGTCAAATGGAATGACGGCGCTCCTTTCACCGCCGACGATGTGGTCTTTACTTTTAATGATTTGATTTATAACGACGACATCCCCAGTTCTTCCCGTGATATTTTCACAATCGATAAAAAGATTTTTAAAGTCGAAAAAGTCGATGACTTGACCGTTCGCTTTACCTTACCGGTCAAATTCGCGCCCTTCTTGCGGGTCATGGGTCAGGCGATCCTGCCGAAACATAAATTGGCCAAGGCGGTGGCGGAAAAAAAATTTAATTTTACTTGGGGACTTGATACCCCGCCCTCTGAAATTGTCGGCACCGGCCCCTTTAAACTTGGTTCCTATCAGCCGGGGGAACGGTTTGTGCTGGTGCGTAATCCTTTATATTGGAAAAAGTCCAAAGAAGGGAATGTGTTGCCATATCTAGATCGTGTTGTGTATTTGATTATGCAGAATCTTGATGTGGCGATGCTCAAGTTTCTCGACGGCGAAGTGGATTATATCGGTTTGCGAGGTATGGAATATCCGCTTGTTAAGCCGAATGAAAAAAAAGGGAATTTTACTGTCTATGATGCGGGCCCGGACTTTGGCAGCAGCTTTATCGTCTTTAATCAGAATACCGGCGTCAATCCCAAGACCCAAAAACCGTTCGTTGATCCGGTCAAGTCGAAATGGTTTTGCGATCTTAATTTCCGCCGGGCGGTGGCCCACGTCATTGATAAAGCGAAAATGGTGGAAATTTTAATGAATGGATTAGGCTATCCGCAGGATTCGGAAATGAGTAAGAGTGCGGGCTTCTTTTTTAATCCAAACGTCGAGAAGTATGACTATGACCTGGACAAAGCCAAAAAAATTCTTCGCGAGGCCGGCTATATTGACCGTAATGGCGACGGAATTATTGAAGACCCGGACGGGAATAAAGTCGAGTTTAATTTATCCACTAATTCCGGGAACACGGATCGCGTGCAGATTGCCAGTATTATCCGTGCCGATCTCAAGCAGTTGGGCATGAAGGTCAATTTTTTAGCTCTTGAATTTAACACGCTCGTGACTCAGCTTAATTCGACGTATGACTGGGATGCGATTGTCCTGGGATTAACGGGGGGGACCGAACCGCATTTTGGCAAAAACGTCTGGCACTCGACGGGTGGTCTACATATGTGGTATCCCATGCAAAAAACACCGGCCACCGACTGGGAGAAGCGCATCGACGAAATTTTCACTCTGGGCGTGCAGGAACTTGACGAAAATAAGCGCAAAGTGCTTTACGACGAATTTCAGTTGATCATTACTCAGCAGCTTCCTTTGATTTACACCGTCCTTAATAGTGATTTGTTCGCAATCCGTAATCGTTTTGGGAACCTGGGGCCGATCAATTATCCCGGACCGTTAACTAACATTGAAGAAATTTATATCCTTGTTGAGGATCAGCAATAATGTTGCGCTACATTCTCCGGCGTCTGCTTGTTATCTTGCCAATGCTTTTGGTCATGTCGTTGTTGACTTTTGTTCTCATGCAGAAAACGTCGGGAAGTTTTTATGATACACTCAAACTTAATCCGCAAATTTCCCCCGAGACGATTGAACGCTACATCAAACTTTATCAGCTTGATCAGCCGCTGTTGGTGCAATATGGCTCGTGGCTGAAAAACCTTTTGCACTTCGAGTTCGGCTATTCATTTTTTTATAATATTCCCGTCGCTGATGTTATCGGCGGACGTTTGTGGAATACGTTTGTTCTTTCTTTTGCCAGTCTGATTTTAACGTGGGCAATTGCTATTCCCTTGGGGATTTATGCCGCGCTTCATCGTAACAAATGGGTCGACCGCGTTATTCAGTTGTTCTCGTATTTCGCTTTAGCCAGTCCGACTTTTTTTGTCGCGATGCTGTTGCTTTACTTTGTCAGTCAGAGCGGGATTCTGCCATTGGGGGGAATGCACAGTGCCAATTATGATCAAATGAATTTCTTTGAAAAAACGATCGACCTGCTTCGCCATCTTGCCATCCCCACAATCGCCCTATCGATTGGTTCCATTGGGGCGCTGCAGCGGATCATGCGTGGAAATATGCTTGAGGTTCTGGGCCAGCAATACATTTTGACCGCCCGAGCCAAAGGCTTGCCGGAAAACAGGGTCATTTACTCCCATGCCTTACGTAACGCGATCAATCCGCTGATTACCATTTTGGGTTATGAATTTGCTGGACTGCTAAGCGGGGCGGCGCTCTTGGAAATCATTTGCAGTTGGCCGGGGCTGGGTGCCTTGATGCTCACCGCGGTCCAATCCAAAGACATTTATCTGGTCATGGCCAGCTTCATGCTGGGCGGATTTTTATTGATCATCGGCAATCTTTTGGCTGATATTTTGCTCGCCCGGCTTGATCCGAGGATACGCTATGAAAAATAGGTCCTGGAACCAATTTTTGCAAAACCGCTGGGCCGTGATCTGTTTAATCATCCTCGGGATTATTCATCTGGCCGCATTGTTTGCCGATTTTCTCTCACCTTATTCCTATGGCAATGAGAACCGTAATTATTCCTACGCGCCGCCGAGCAAAATCCGGATCGTGGATGAAAACGGCCGACTGTCTAGTCCGTTTGTTTATGGGAACAAAATCACGTTTGACGAATCCCGCCGTCGTATTTACAAAGACAATCTGGAAGAGAAATATCCCGTCCAGCTTTTTGTGAAAGGGGACAGTTATAAATTGCTGGGACTCATCCCATCTTCGATCCATTTGTTTGGGATCAAAGAACCGGGGCGGATTTATATTTGGGGCGCGGACTCAAGGGGGCGGGATTTATACTCGCGACTTTTGCACGGGGCCAGGGTATCACTTTCCATCGGCATTTTAGGGGTGGCCATTTCTTTTTCCATCGGCTTGCTCATCGGCGGAATTGCGGGATATTATGGCGGCAGGACGGACAACATCCTCATGCGGATTTGCGAAATGTTTATGATGTTTCCGGGCTTTTATTTGTTGCTGGCTTTACGGGCGGTGGTCCCGCAGGATTTTAATTCCATGCAGATTTATATTGCGATCGTGGTTATTCTGTCTTTTATCGGCTGGGCGAGTTTGGCCCGCGTCATTCGGGGGATGTGTCTTTCGCTTCGCGAAAGAGAGTTTGTTCTTGCCGCCAAAACGATGGGACTATCTGATCTTTATATTATTGTTCGCCATATTCTGCCGCACACGCTGTCGTATTCCCTTATTGCGGTCATGCTTTCGATTCCCGGCTACATCCTCGCGGAATCAGCGCTCAGTTTAGTAGGGCTCGGGATTCAAGACCCCTACGCCAGCTGGGGCAATCTTTTAGTAGAGGCCATGGGCATTGTCAAAGCCCGCTTCGCGCCTTGGATTCTACTCCCCGGTTTCTTCATTTTCATCACGGTTATGTGCTTTAACGTCGTCGGCGACGCGCTGAGAGACGTGCTTGATCCTAAAAGTACGGCTTAATAGGTGCGGAGTCCCCTGGGACGATGCTTTGCGCGACGTCCTCGATCCGAAGAACGCCCCCTAGAGATTGCTATTGTTATCATTTGTTATCATTGTTGTTGCGTGTTATACTTTGTTCAAAAAGAGGAGGGTGCAATGGTCACCATTTTAAAAGCATACCGTTTGCCGAAGGATCTTATGGGGCGTCTCGCTGCCTTGGCCAAAGAGACCAATCGTTCTGAGAAGTTCTTCGTCGAAGAAGCGATCCGTCAGTATTTGAGTGAGCACGCGGACTCGCAGATCGCCAAAGAGCGCTTTAATGACCCCAAAAGCAAGGTGATCCCCAGTTTAGAGATGAAAGCACGCCTTGGTCTATAAAGTTTCGTATTTGGACAGTGTTGAGGATGACCTTAAGCGTCTGGACAAGCCGGTCGTTAAAGGGCTTCTAGACAAGATTGAGAAAGTCTTGGCGAAAGACCCCAAAAGCCTGGGAAAGCCGTTGACCGGAAACTTTGTCGGCCTTTGGCGTTATCGCGTCGGGGATTACCGTATCATTTATAAAGTTGCCGAGAAAGAGATTCTTATCATCGTCGCCCGCATCGGCCATCGCAAAGATATCTATAAATAGCACCCATTGACACTATTATAGATGATGTTATACTTTTTATATGTAAGGATAGCCTAACACGTGTAAGGTATATCTGACATAGGTAAAAGCTATGATATATTCGCCCTTTCAAATCAATGAAATTCTCGACTCGCCCGCACGGCTGGCGATTTTGCGGGTTTTTGCTTCCCATAAAGGCCTTAAAACCACCGGCCGCGAGATAGCCAAGCTTGCCGGTTATTCCGTCCCCTCCACACATGATTCTTTAAAAGATCTTCATGCCCGCAATATTCTTAATTTAGAAGTGATCGGTAAACAGCATATCTATACTTTGAACGAAGAAGACCGCATCGTTTTGAAGGTGATTCGTCCCTTGTTTGCGGCGGAGGGGAACATTAAGAGTGAGATTAGCGACTTTCTTCTTAAAGAGCTCAGAGAGGCCGGGCTCAAGCAGAAAGTCGTCTCCTTGATTCTTTACGGCAGTATTCAAACCGGTAAGGCTGATAAGGACAGCGATGTCGATATCGCTGTTGTGGTTGGTAAAGCAGTGGATGTAAAAGCGGTTAATGATGTCTTTGTATCGACGATTATGGCCAAATTCAAAAGTTATTTTGGCGTGCAGTTGGACCCGTATATCAAATCTATCCTTGAGTTTAGAAGTCGCTTAAAGAAAAATCTTCCCCCTGTTTCCAGCTTAATAAAATCCTATGCCGTCTTATACGGTAAAGAACCGCTGGAGGTTTAAATGACAGCACGTGAGGGGAAGGTAAGGCAGGAAAATAAATCTGCCTCGATGGATTACTTGAAGAAAGCTTCTGATAATTACGATCAAATGTTAAACGCTTTTCATGCGGCCAACTGGAATGCGGCGGGAACACTTGCCGTGCAATGCGCGATCTCATCCGCGGACGCGATTTGAGTGTATGAAAAGGGGATGCGGTCGATCTCGCAGGACCATTTGGATGTCTGTGATCTAGTGGCGCATTTACCGATTGATGGTGCCGACGGAAAATCGAAACAGCTGCGGAAAGTCATCATACGCAAGAATATGGTGCAGTATGAATGCCGTAGTGTCCGTAAATCCATGCCGATGAAATGGTGAAAGTGACGACTCGTTTTTATCAATGGGTGAAAGATAAGATCAAGTAGGAGCTATGTCTAATTCCCTCATCCCTGACTCCGACTATAAAAAACTCCACGCTGTGGTTGCGGCGCAGATTGAGTTGGGAACGGCGCGCATCAAGCAGGCCTACAGGGCCGAGGTCGTTTATACCTCCTGGAATGTGGGGCGGGTGATTTGTGAAACCATCGCCTTCGATGAAGGAACCAGCGACCGCAATGGGGCGATTATTGCCAGGCTGGCTCACGATTTTAAAAAGTGCAGGGTCTTTTTTTATCAGGTGATTAAGTTTTATCGCGTGTATCCGGTTCTGCCCAAAACGAATTTGACCTGGTCGCATTATATGCTGCTTATGACCGTCGACGATCCGACTGAGCGCCGCG
>Ga0163144_10005443_pt1 | contig 28265 bp, 20 predicted proteins | sample OliLak19BULKMAT1_FD_123175 | JGI IMG/M metagenome (GOLD analysis project Ga0163144, IMG submission 123175) | Freshwater microbial mat bacterial communities from Lake Vanda, McMurdo Dry Valleys, Antarctica - Oligotrophic Lake LV.19.BULKMAT1 | ecosystem: Environmental > Aquatic > Freshwater >... | reverse complement strand
GCTCCAACGCCTCGGCTGGGAACTGCCCGCACGCTTGCACAAAAACGTTTTGTAGTGGAAAAACGAGAGGTCGTTTCGTTGCGGCGCAACCACTTACGTCAAACGTTGGGGAAGTTGGGCTAGGAGTTCGTTTTGCCCGGAAGAAACGTGGCCTTCAACAGATTCTTGCGAGCAGTGCCTTATCTCCAAGCGTCTGGAGCGGCACGCGCGGATCGCAGCGGCCTCACAGCCTCGTCCCAGCTTACCTTTGCTACACCAGCGCCAGTTGTTTGGCGACTTCCTGCTTGACGCTCGCGAAGGACCGTTGTGCCTCCAGGCACGTGCGGCGGAATGTCTCGGGTCGCGAGACGCCCGAGAGTCGAAAAGTTTCTAGCGCGCCTTTGCGAAAGATCATCTCGCCCGAGTGGTACCACGTCTGGCCGGGCAGAATGACGATATCGATCGTGTCGAAGTCGTCGAGCAGCACGAATCGTTCGATCACGGGCTGCGGCCCTTTTTCAAGGAATGGTCGATACCCTCGTTCGAGGATCAGCCGGCGGTTGGTCAGCCGGTAGCGGCGGTTGAAGCCCGGCGCCAGCAGAAAAAAGAACAACCCTAGCGCCACGGGGATCGAAAGCAGCAGGGCCAGCTTGCCGACGGTCAGGTACTTGCCAAATCCGGCCCGGCTTTCGTACCAGGTTCCCAGCCAGCGCCCCAAGCCGGTGACGGCGTTGGTGGGCCAAACGGCCATGATCGTAACTTCTTCAAGATCCGGGGGAGCAACCCCGGCAATGGCCTGTTTCATCGTCAGCGCACCTTTTGGCCGTTCACACAGCGGAATGTCGAGATGGTACGTAAGGAGCCGCGTAGCTCTGTCCCACCTCTTATCGCCGCAACTCTCGATTCTCCGAAGCCTTAAAACGTATCAAAGGCGGCCCGCGAACGCCAGACCCGAGCCGTGCTCTGGGAAGCTAGACCACCCCGGTCGCGGTGGGTTACCATAGCCGGTATGGAAGAAGACTGGACCAACCCGCGCAAACCGACCCCACCGGCGTCTGGCCCGCCCCGCGTCAACCCATCGCGCCCTGCTGTGGTTGTTGAGAAGGCGCCGGCCCGCAGCGGAACTTCTGGCAGTGGCAGTGGCAGTGGCAAGCCAGGAGGCCCGCTAGTTCAGGCGTGGCTGAACATGGTCGTCTGGTACCCGTTTCTGCTGGGGGGTGGGCTCCTCGCACGCCGCGTGGTCTACGACGGTCGCGAAGTCAGCCAGGGGGGCAAGTGGAGCCTGACGTTGCCCAAACAATGCTGGTGCTGCGGCACTCAGCAGCGGGTCGAAAGCCAGCAGCTTTCCCGCGATGTGCGGACGTACGACCTGCCGCCGTCGATGCTGATGTTGGGCGCGGTCGTGGCGGTGCTGCTGATAGTAGTTGGTCTGTTTACAGCGCGAATGTGGGCCGTGTTACTAGGGCTCGTTCTGGTCGGCGCCGGCGCGGTGCTGTTGATGCTCAAGAGTTGGCGCGAGCCGGTGCGGATGGTCCTTTGGAGTTGCGACGCGCACGCCGACGAAGTGCGAGCACCAGATTTGGTGATTTACGACAACGAGCTGTACCTGTTTGCCCCTACGGCATCGCTGGCCGAAGCGGCCACTTCCGAGCTGATGGCTCGCCGTCGCAAGGGCCGCCGCCATGCAGAAGAAGGCGAGAGCATGCCGGAAAGCCGACCGTCGGAGAGCGCCCGGCCGACGCGCTCACCCACGGGCGAGGAACCGCGTACCTCGCCACCCAGTGTGAACCGTCCCGTCCGCGAAGAACTGCCGCCGATCAAGATGGACGATTAAGAACCGTTAACATTACTATTCGGACGTCATTCCCGCGCAGGCGGGAATCCAGGGACTCGGGGCAGCGCTGTGGCGATTGCGAATCCTGTGACTCAGGGCCGACTTGTGGTGTGCTGGATTCCCGCCGTCGCGGGAATGACGGTAATAATGACCCCTCCCCTACGGAGATACTTATGAAACGCCGTGAATTTCTGGCCACGACCGCCGCGGCGGCGCTAGCGCCTGGCTTGGCCCGGCTGGCACGCGCCGATCATCAACATGCCGCGGGCGAGGCCGCTTGCGGCCCCGGCTATGCGTCGCCCAAGGAGGCCCTGAAGGCGCCACCCGAGAAACTGCTCTACACGACCGCGCTGTACGTCGGCACCGACGTCAAGAAGCCCGACTACCTGGCCACGGTTGACGTCGATCCGGCGTCGCCGACCTACTCGCAAGTCATTCACCGCCTGCCGATGCCCAACGTCGGCGATGAGCTGCATCACTTCGGCTGGAATGTTTGCAGCTCGTGCCACGCCGATACGAGCAAGGCGCGCGGATTTCTGGTCATCCCGGGCCAGAAATCGAGCCGCATCCACATCGTCGACACCAACGACCCCCGCGCGCCCAAGATGCACAAGGTGATCGAGCCCGCGGCGATCGCGGAAAAAACGAAGCTCACCGCGCCGCACACGGTCCACTGTCTGGCCGACGGCACGATCATGATCTCGATGCTGGGCGATGCCGCGGGCAACGGGCCCGGCGGGTTTCTGCTGCTGGACGACAAGTTCGATATCGTCGGCCGCTGGGAACGTAAGGCCGACGCCATGCGCTTCAACTACGATTTCTGGTACCAACCGCAGCAGAACGTGATGGTCAGCAGCGAGTGGGGCGCGCCGAAGACGTACCAAAAGGGATTCGACCTGAAAGACGTGGCCGCCGGCAACTATGGGCAGCAAGTCCACTTCTGGGATTGGAAGAAACGCGAGATCGTGCAGACGGCCGACTTGGGCGACGCGGGCCGCATTCCGCTCGAGGTCCGCTTCCACCACAACCCCGAAAGCTCGCACGGCTTCGTCGGGGCGGCGCTGTCGAGCACGATGTGGCACTTCCACAAATCGGGTGAGCGCTGGCAGATCGACAAAGTGATCGACGTGCAAGGCATCGAAAAGCAGGGCTGGCCGGTGCCCGTGCCAGGGTTGATTACCGATCTGGTCCTGTCGATGGACGACCGCTACCTGTATTTTTCCAACTGGCTACACGGCGATCTGCGTCAGTACGACGTAAGTAATCCGGCCAAGCCCAAGCTCACCGGGCAACTGTGGCTCGGCGGCCTGTTCGACAAAGCTCCGACGGTGCGCGGCAGCAAGCTGGTGGGCGGCCCGCAGATGCTGCAACTGAGCCTCGACGGCAAGCGACTTTATGTGACCAGCTCGCTCTTTAGCGCCTGGGACAACCAGTTTTATCCCGACATGGCCAAGAGCGGGTCATTCTTGTTGCAGATCGACTGCGACACGGACAAGGGGGGCCTGAAGCTCAACGACAAGTTCTACGTCGACTTCGGCAAAGAACCCGACGGCCCCGCACGAGCCCACGAAATGCGCTACCCCGGCGGCGATTGCACGTCGGAGATTTGGGGGTAGGGATCAGGGGTACCGGCAATATCCGCTGGCCCCTGAATCCTGACCCCTTCCTACATATCCACCCAACGGCCTTCGCGCGCCGATTCAAGCACCGCGGCCGTCCAGTCGAAGACGGGCAGCGCGCACTCGGCCGGGGTGAGCGTGGGCGTGCCGTCGAGGATCTGGTCGATGAAGGCCCGGTTTGGCGAGCTGGCCGGCACGAGATCCTCGATGCGTTCGATGTGGTTGTTCTTCGCGCGGAACACCTCTTCGCTGCGCACGAGCAAGTCGGCCTCGGCGCAATGAAAGTGCAGGTCCTCGCGCCAGTGATTGGCGTCGCCGACGAAATTTGCCGACAGCCCCACGCCGCCACTGAGCTGGGCCAGCATCTGTGTGACGATTTCGACCCGGCTTCCGCGCTTGTGGCTGGTAGCCAACACGCGCTCGGCATGCCGGCCTGTGATGAAGTAGGTCACGTCGATCTGGTGACTGCCGGCGTCGCCGAAGTAACCGGCGCCGATATTGGGGTCATCGCGCCAGGTGCCGGCGATCGTTTGTTGCCAGCGTTCGCATACGAAAACATGCACCTGCTTCAAGGGTCCGTACCAGTCGGCCCGCTCGGTCAGTTCGCGCCGCGCGGTGAGGTAGGCCGACTTGTACCGCCGCTGATAGGCGATGGAGAGGATGCGGCCCTGTTCCTCCTGTCGATCAATCAGGTCGACGATTTGCGCGCGACCGGCGGCCAGCGGCTTTTCGCAGAGCACGTCGAGCCCCAAATCGAAGGCGGCGCACACCTGATCGTAATGGCTCAAGGTCGGCGAACAGATCACGGCCGCGGCCAGGCCGTGTCCCGAGAGCGCCGCCGTCCAATCGATTTCCACCTTGGCCCGCGGCGCGAGCTCGTCGCGCAGTGCGCGGGCGGCCTGCATGTCTGGGTCGCACACCACGGCCACTTCGCAGCGTGGATCTTCGGCCATGCGCTGCGCGTGCAGTCGGCCCACGAAACCGCAGCCGATCAAGCCGACGCGCACCCTTTCACTGCTCTGCGTCAACACCGCACCTTTTGCACCTGTGTGACAGAACGAATCAAAACACATCTCATACTGAATCGGGTGCCCCTGCTGGCTCGTTAGCAGTGCGGCGTCTGCAGAAACACTGCTAGACAAGCTAGCAGTGGCACACATAGGTCAATCCTTTAGCTCTACCCCTCCAGCGACCAGCCCTTGCGGTATTCGCGCTGGATGAACTGGTCAGCCTGGGGGCAATTCTTGGCCTTTAACTGCTCGGCGTCCCATTCGAGCTTCTGCCCACCCGCGCGGTAAGAGACGTTGCCTAGCAATACGGCTTCGGCCAATGCGCCCGAGTAGTCGAAGTTGCACGTCGTCGGTCCGCGGGTCTTGCACGCCTCGATCCATTCGCGATGGTGGCCGATCGAACTGGGAATCGTCTTGGGGGGCGTATCGGAAGAAAGACCCGGCTCGAGGAACAACTTGTTCGAGCCGTAGTCGGCCAACAGGCGGCCGCGTGGCCCCTCAAACAACACCGCGCTTCCTTTGCCATACGCCTCGGCCCCCTCGGGCTTCCATTTGCCGTGGTACCAGGTCATATGCACCGGCGGCAAGTCTCCCCGCGCGGGAAACTGGTAATCGACCTGCATGTTGTCGGGCACGTCATTGTCGCCTTGATACGTCTTCTCGCCCTTGGCGACGACGGTGGTAGGATACCGCAGTTTGAGCGCCCAGAAGGGCAGGTCCATATAGTGGCAGCCGAAGTCCGCCAGATTCCCGCCGCCGAAATCCCACCAATAGCGCCAATTGAAGTGGAAATGCGAGGCGTGAAACGGTCGCATCGGCGCGGGCCCGCTCCACAGGTCGTAGTTCACGTAGTCTGGCGGCGTGGCTTCCTTGACACGTACGCCTGGCCTAACGCCGCTGTCGAGCCAGACGTACACGCGTTCGATGGGTCCCAGCACGCCGGCTTGAACCAGCTCGACGACGCGGCGATAATTATCGTCGGCGTGAATCTGCGTGCCCATCTGCGTGACGGCCTTCTGCTTGGCCGCCATGGTGCGCATCTGTCGCACTTCGTAAACATTGTGGGCCAGGGGTTTTTCGCAGTACACGTCGAGCCCACGCCGCAACGCCCACACCACGGGGATCGCGTGCGAGTGGTCGGGCGTGGCGACGACCACGGCGTCGAGATCTTTCTGATCGAGCAGCTTGCGGTAGTCGGCATATTGCTTGGCCTGCGGGAACCGTTTGGCGGCGACGGCCAGCCGCTGGGCGTCGATGTCGCACAGCGCGACGATGTTCTCGCCGGCCACGTTGTTCATGTCGTATTCGCCCTGGGCCGCCACGCCGATGATGCCGATATTGAGCTTCTCATTGGGCGACTTGCGAGCGGCAAGCGACGGAGTGGGCGTCGTGGCCATCGAGCCGATGGCGACCGTGGCAGTCCCAGCGGCAGCGGCTTGGCGCAGGAATTCTCGCCGGCTAAGCGATTGATGCATGGGTCAGTTCCTCAGGTGGGGCAGGCTTGGGGGGCAGGACAGCTTGCGACGACGCTCATGGTATCAGGCAACTAGCAGGCACGCAATTTTATGGCGCTAGGGATAGTGGGTCAGTCTGAATTCCGTTCGTCGAGGGTCGAACGAAGTGAGCCCCCAGAACCACTGCAACTGGGGGCCCGCCGATCGCAAGTACGTGATGCGCTCCACGCCAGGCACCCCGCAGTAAGGTGAACCTCGCAGCGCGACTCGCACTCCTGCTGCGGTTGGATTCGCTTGCCTGCCTGTACATGGTCGCGGACCTGTGCGGAGGTTAAACTAACTTTTAGGTCCGCTTCTGGGTGGCACGCCCCTGAGGAACGAAGGGCGTGGTCTCTTGCGGCGCGCCACGCCCATCGCTTCGTTCTGGGACGTGCCACCCCAAGGCTTGGAACTACTTAGGCCATCGTCATCCATGATCCTCCTGATCGACAACTACGATTCCTTCACCTACAACCTCGTCCAGCGGCTGGGGGAGATTGACCCGGCGGTGAACGTCGAGGTGCATCGCAACGACCAGATCACGCTCGACGAGATTGCCGCTAAGCGTCCGTCGCACCTGATCGTTTCGCCCGGTCCCTGCACGCCCCGCGAGGCCGGCATTTCGTGCGATGTGATCACCCGGTTTGCCGCGGAAGTGCCGATCCTGGGCGTGTGCCTGGGGCACCAGTCGATCGGGCATGCCTTTGGCGCCGAGATCGTCCGGGCCGAGCGGCTCATGCACGGCAAAACCGATTGGATTCACCACAACCAGCAGGGCCTGTTCGAAGGTTTGGAGAATCCGCTTCTGGCCACGCGGTATCACAGCCTGGTGATTCGGCCCGGTACGCTCAGCGACGACTTCGAGGTCTGCGCGTGGTGCGACGGGCCGAACGGCACGCCCGAAATCATGGCTATTCGCCACCGCAAGTTTCCGCTGCACGGCGTGCAATTCCATCCCGAGAGTTTTCTTACCCATCGGGGTGTCGACATTTTGAAGCGGTTTTTGGCGATTGAGAAGCCGTGATCGTGGGGGACGGGCGTCCCGCCCGTCAAGTTGCTGCGAACGAAGGCGGGCGAGACGCCCGCCCCCCAGTCAAAGAGACGAACGTGAAAGATGATCACTGTCGACGAAGCGCTGCGGCTCGTCTTGGAACACGCACTGCCCTTGCCCGCGCACGCGGTCCCACTCCACGAGTCGCTGGGCCTCGTGCTGGCCGAAGAAGTCGCCAGCGACGTCGACTCACCCCCCTACGATAAGTCGATCGTCGACGGGTACGCCGTGCAGGCGAAAGATCTTGCCAGCGGCGAGGCCCGGCTGACAATCCTCGAGGAAGTCGTGGCGGGCAGCGTTCCCTCACAGCCGGTCCGCGCAGGCACCACGACGCGCGTAATGACCGGCGCCCCCCTGTCCGAGGGCGCCGACGCCGTCGTGATGATTGAACGCGCCGAGTTAATCTCCGACGGCGACGCAGCGACTGTGGTGTTGCGAGAAAGTCGCGTCTCGGCAGGGCAGAACATCATGCGCCGTGCGGCGAGCGTGCGTAAGGGGGAGATCGTCTTGCAGCCCGGGACGACGCTCCGGCCCATCGAAATCGGCATGCTAGCCGAAGTCGGTCGGGCGACGGTCCGCGCCGTTCCGCGAGCGACCGTCGCCATTCTGCCCACGGGCGATGAGCTGGTTCCTCCCGAGCAAACTCCCGGGCCCGGCCAGATCCGCAACTCGAACGGGCCGATGCTTGCGGCGGCCGTCGCTCGGGCCGGCGGCATCGCGCGCGAGCTATTGATCGCACGCGACGACCGGGAGCAACTACGTCAGCAGATCGCCGCGGGGTTGGAGTCCGACGTGTTGGTGCTCTCGGGCGGCGTATCGGCCGGCGTTTTGGACCTTGTGCCGGGCGTGCTCGCGGAATTGGGAGTGCGGCAGGTGTTCCATAAGCTGCGGCTCAAGCCGGGCAAGCCGCTGTGGTTTGGCGTGCTCGAGCGCGACCGCCGGCAGCGGCTGGTGTTTGGACTGCCTGGAAATCCGGTCAGCAGCCTGGTGTGCTTCGAGCTGTTCGTGCGACCCGCGATGAGCCGACTTGCCGGCGGCAGTGGCGAGGGGTTGCCACGCGTGCCAGCGAAGCTGGCGAGGGAGTTCGTGCATCGGGGCGACCGGCCGACGTATCATCCGGCTGTGTTGCAAAACGTGGCTGCGCCGGCGACTTCCCTGCACGCCTCACCCCTTGCGCTTCCCGAGGTCACGCCCGTTACTTGGCGCGGCTCGGCTGACCTGCGGGCCTTGGCCGCGGCCAATTCGCTGGTGCTGTTTCCAGCCGGCAGCCAAACTCACGCAGCGGGCGAAATCGTAGAAGTGCTGCTGCTGTAGCAATGGGCTGGGCAAGCGAAAAAGGGGACTGGTCCAATAATTCGCGCATACGGTGGCGGCGGAAAAACGAGTAGCAATTATTGGACCTGTCCCCTTTTTCGCGTGTTGCGGCGAGTCACGCATTTTCCCCGCACCGGGTTGATCTGGGCAAACTCGGCAATTCACCGTAATGTGGAGCGCATGTGGAAAAAGGGGACAGGTACAATAATCGATACTCGCCCAATGCGTCTACGATCGTAGGGATTATTGTACCAGTCCCCTTTTTCCTTGTCCCTTTCCCATCGTGCATCGCGACTTCGCACGGTCCTATGGTCCAAGCGCCACCCAAACCGATAGCAGCACGTCGCGAACGAATGGCGGTGGTTTCGCCTCCTAGCCCTGGTACGCCTGCCAAGTGGGCGACCCTCTTACTGGGTCTGGTCGGCAGCACACTTTGGTGGGCGTCGTTGCCGCCGGTGAACTTGTGGCCATTGGCCTGGATTGCGCCAGTGCCGTGGCTGGTTCTGGTGCGACGAGAAACGCTGCCGGGCAAGCGTCCCTATCGGGCCCTGTATCTGGCGGGCTTTTGCTATTGGATGGCGACGCTGCACTGGCTACGGTTGCCGCACCCGGCGACGAGCATTGGTTGGGTTGCGCTCTCTCTGTATCTCGGCATGTATTTGCCCGTATTCGTCGGGCTGGCCCGCGTGGCCGTGCAACAATTGCGCTGCCCGCTGATCATCGCCGCGCCAGTCGTTTGGACTGGCCTGGAACTCGCGCAAACGCACCTGCTTACCGGCTTCAATATGGCGAGCCTGGGCCATTCGCAATATCGTTGGCTCGCGATCATTCAACTTAGCGATTTGTGTGGCGCGTATGCCGTGACGTTTTTAGTAATGTTCGTCGCGGCCTGCCTGGCCAGCGCGATTCCGCTCGAACCCAACGCGGCGAGCGGTAGAGGTTTGTTGCACGCGCGATCGATCGGTTGCTTCGCTCTCGCCGCCGTGGCGATGGGCGGCGCACTGATCTATGGTCACCTGCGTCTGGTGGGCGAGCATGCGCGGCCGGGTCTTAAGGTCGCCGTCATTCAGGGTTCGATCGACAGCGAGATCAAGTCCGATCCCAAAAGAAACGACTACATTCACCGCCATTATGGCGAGCTTTCGGACAGGGCCGTTCGCGAGCACCAGGGCATCGATCTGCTCATCTGGCCCGAGACGATGTTCCGCCAGCCACTGCTGACGTACACGGAAGATGTTTGCCCGCCGCCTGAGGTCGACCCTGATAGGGCTTGGAGCAAAGACAATTTGCGGCAAGCCTGCGCGGAGAATCAACTGCTGCTCGAGGATTTGGCGCTGCACCTCAACGTGCCGATGCTCTTGGGCGTCGACTCGCGGCACTACGGAGCGGGCACCGTCGAGAGTTACAACTCGGCCGTACTCGTGGATCGCAGCGGAAAGGTCACCGACCGCTACGACAAGACGCACCCTGTGATGTTCGGCGAGTACGTCCCACTTGCCAAGCGCTGGCCCTGGCTCTTGAAGTTGACGCCCCTGGGCAGCAACCTCGCCGCCGGCGACGGCGCTCGGGCGTTTGACGTGAGAGGCGTGCGGGTTGCGCCGAACATCTGTTTCGAGAGTCTGCTGCCGCACATCATTCGCGGGCAAGTCGCGCAATTGCGCGACCGCGGCGAAGAGCCCGACGTGCTAGTAAACCTCACCAACGATGGCTGGTACTGGGGCTCCAGCGAGTTGGATCTGCACCTGATCTGCGGCGTCTTTCGGGCCGTGGAGTGCCGCAAGCCGATGGTCATCGCCGCGAACACGGGCATTTCCGCGGTCATCGACGCCACGGGCCACATCCAGCGGCAGGGGAAGCGGCGGGACACGGACATCTTGGTCGAAGAGGTGCGGCTGGACGACCGTCAGAGCCGCTACGTGCGTACTGGAGATTGGCCGGCCGGAGTGTGCCTGGCGTTGACGGCCATGCTGCCGCTGGCCGGCGGTTGGCATGGGTGGCGGAAGCGGCAGGGATTGCAACACCCCCTAATCGACCTATCTTGACAATTTCGGGCCGTTCATAATTGACTTGATTGCAGTTTCGTAGTTATACTACAAGCACAATTCTGTGGCTGTATCTCTTGTCCCTAGCAAAGGTTGAGCGCTTCGAGGTGGCTGTCCGTCACCTCGGGAGCTAGCGGTTTGCGTACCATTGGGCAGAACCCTGTTGCTGGATGACCTGTCGCGTGCATGCACTTAGAGGAATCGTCTGATGAACTTGCTCGGCAAAATCTTTGTCATGGCAATCGTGGTGATGAGCCTAACCTTCATGGGGCTCGCGATGATGGTGTACGCGACCCATAAGAATTGGAAAGAGGTCGTCACCGGAACCCCGAATGGCCTGAAGGCCCAGCTCCAAAACGAGCAGACCAAGCGGAAAGGCCTGGAAGACGACCTCACACGGCTGACGGAACAATTGGCTTCCGAAAAGGCCGCGCGCGTGCAGGCGGTCGCCAAATTGGAAATCGAGAAGGGCGAGTTGAACAAACTGTACACCGCGCAGGCGAATATCAACGCTGAGCTCGTGCAGAAAACCCGCAAGGCCGACGAGGCCATGCTGGCCACACACAACACGCTGGAAGACATGCGCAAGCAGGTCGAAACGCTGCGGACAGAAATCCGCACGGCGCAACAGGACCGCGACGATCAGTTCAAGCAAGTCGTGCAGTTGACTGACGACCTGCACCAGGTCCAAGGATTGCTAACCACGGTCAAGGCCCAGAATACGGAACTGGTCGAGCAGAAGGCCCACATGATGGCGGTCCTGGAGCGTAACGGCGTCAGCCGCACGGCCAGCGCCGATGGCGTACCGCCACCGGTCGACGGCGTCGTCTTGGCCAGCAGCCGCGATGGGCTCGTCGAAATCTCCTTGGGTTCCGACGACGGCATGGAGAAAGGTCACAAGCTAGAAGTTTATCGCGGCCCGAAGTACCTGGGGCGCATCGAGGTCTGGCAGACCGCGCCCGACAAGTCGGTCGCCAAGATCATTCCCGAGTTCCGCAAAGGCCCGATTGCAAAGGAAGACCGTGTCGCGACTCGCCTCAACTGATAAAACCCGTGGCGTCTTGGTCGCCAAACCCAAGGCCGACGCTTACACCGCACTCTTGGGAATTGCGCTGGGCGCCATCCTGCTGGGCATCCTTTGCCTGTGCCTGGAGTTGAACCGGTACAACTGGGACATCAAGGCGACGGGAATGATTTCGGCCCCGCATCACAGCGCGGCCGCCGAATTCACACCCTCGATGGCGTAGTAGCTTACTTGTGGGTGGCACTGCTGGCTCGTCCAACAGTGTTGCTAACTTCACCTCTCGACGAACTTGCGAGCAAGGATGCTCAATCGACTGTTCGGACTACTCGGCGCCGATCTGGCGATCGATCTTGGCACTGCCAACACGCTGGTGAGCGTGGCGGGCGAGGGCCTCGTTCTCAATGAGCCCAGCGTCGTCGCCGTCGAAGAAGGCACACATCGCGTGCTGGCAGGCGGTTGCGCCGTCGGTCACCTGGCCCGGCAGATGCTGGGCCGCACGCCCGGCTCGATCTCGGTGGTGCGGCCACTGCGCGAGGGCGTGATCACCGACTTCGAATTGTGCGAGGCAATGCTCCGCTATTTTATCCGCAAGGCCCAGCGCAACGGTTGGAGCCTGCGGCCGCGCGTACTGATCGGCGTGCCGGGCTCGATCACGCCCGTGGAAAAGCGGGCCGTCTACAACAGCGCGCATCGTGCCGGCGCACGGCAGGTGTTTCTGGTTTCCGAGGCCAAGGCGGCCGCCGTCGGCGTGGGGCTGCCGATCGTTGAGCCCGTGGCCAGCATGATCTGCGACATCGGCGGCGGCACGACCGAGGTGGCCGTGATGAGCCTGGGCGACGTCGTGGCCGGCCAGTCGATTCGCACCGGCGGCGACCGCATGGATCAGGCCATCGTCGATTATCTACGCCGCCGCTACAGCTTGCGCGTAGGCACGTCGGCCGCCGAGCGACTGCGGATTGAAATCGGCAGCGCGTATCCGCTCGAAGAGGAACTGACCGAGGAAGTGCGCGGAGTCGACATGGTCAGTGGGCTGCCGCGCAAGGCCACGCTCACCAGCGAAGAAGTTCGCGAGGCGCTGGCCGATCCGCTCACCGAGATCATCGACGCCATCAAGGCCACGCTCGATCGCTGCGGACCCGACCTGGCCGGCGACCTGGTCGACAACGGACTGGTGCTGGCCGGCGGCGGAGCGCTCTTGCGGCGGTTGGATCGCTACGTGAGCGAGCAGACGGGCCTGCCCGCGCGGGTCTCGCCCGATGCCCTTTCGGCCGTGGCCAAGGGGAGTTTGATTTTCATGGAGAACCTGCCGCAGTGGCGTCGCGTGCTGGAGTCGAGCGATGACGACATTTAACGCTCGTCAAATCGCGGCCCGCGCGGCCTCGCCCGGCGGCGCGCTGGTGCTCTTGTCGTGCGCCGCGCTGGTGCTCTTCTGCGCGCCGGAGAGATTCGTTGCGCCGCTGCGATCTCTCGAGCGCGAAGTGTCACGGCCCGGCGTCGAGATCGCCGCCGCTTGCCGACGCTGGGCAACCGAAACGACCGGTCAATGGACCGCCGCGCGGGCCGCGGGCAAGGAGCTTGCGGCCTGCCGTACCGAAGTCGAGCAACTTCGCCGCAACAACGAGCAACTACAAACCGCCTTGGACTTGGCGCTGCTGCACGACAATCCCGCACCGCTCGATGAACGAGAGTCGCACAACACTCCGTTACTCGTTGCCGATGGCGTACGAGCCCGCGTGCTGGGCCGGCAAGCCCGCGCGCACCTGGCGCAGTCGGACATGATCGCGGCCGGCGGGAGGGCCGGCGTGGTTCGCGGGACCCTGGTGCTCGACGAACCCTTGGCAACGTTGGACCAGGGGAACGATGCGGGCGTTGCATCCGGACAACCGGCAATCGCCGGCGGACGCATCTGGGGCCGAGTCATCGAAGTAGGCCCGTGGACGTCGGTCGTCAGCCGCATCAATCAGCCGGGCTATCGCGACCTGGTGCAACTGGCGCAGCGAGACGAAAACGGCCTGCGATTGGGCCCGCGCGGCGTTTTGGAAGGCAACGGCGAGCCGCTCTGCCGCATCCGCCGCGTCGAAACCACGGCCGCGGTATCGGTCGGAGATCTGGTCATCGCGGCGGGCGAGCAAGGACTGTCCGAAACGCCGCTGGTATACGGTCGCGTCGAGCGCGTCGAGCAGAACGTCGGCGGTGCGCACTGGGACATTTGGATGACGCCGGCCGCCCCGCGCGATGCGCCGGCCGAACTGACCGTCGTCCGCACGCGGCTGAATGCGGCACGGATGGCGGAGACGATTGACGACACACAACAGAAGTAGCGACGATCATCGGTGTGCCCCGATAGTTCCGTAGGAACGGAAGATGCTAGCCACGGGCGTAAGCCCGTGGATATGCGGACACCCAATACGAAAGTCCCAGCGGGACGACCCATGCGTAACGGCTTGTGTCGCCCCGCTGGGGCTGCAACGACGATCATGGCGTCGCGACACCACGGGCTTACGCCCGTGACTAGCATGTTTCGCTGCTCCGCAGCGAAGAAAACGCGCGAAACACGAAACGAAGATAACCGGAAGTAGCGCGATGCGATACGTATTACTTCTCACGGCCGTGTACGTGGCACTCGTGCTCGACGCCGCGCTCGTCGACCTGGTCGCGGTCGATCGCGTCGCACCCGATCTGTTGGCAATCGTGGCGCTCACGTGGCTCTTCACGTGCCCAACCTCCACGCGCACTGTCGTCGTGGCCGCATCGATCGGCCTGGCGTCGGACCTGGCCGCCGGCAGCAGAGTCGGTGCGGGCCTGGCGTCGTTCGCGCTCGTAGGCTACGCCGCGACAAGGCTGCGCTCGAAGGTCGACGCGGATCACCCGTTGGTGCAGACGGCGCTCACCTGGCCCGCGGCGACAACGATTGCACTCCTCGCAGCCGTTGCACAACTTGCCAGCGGTGAACTGGCGATGCCCTCAGGGGGTGCGATTGTGCGGAGCGTATTGGTCGGCGTCTACACGGCCGCGATTAGCCTGCCGGTGTGGATGATGTTGTCCTGGATTCGCGAGCCGCTCGTGCGACGCCGGCGGCATTTGGCCGACGCGTGGTGACGACCAACCCCGGTACGCATTTTCTCCCGATTCATCCAGCGCCCATGCCGAGATCCGGAAAACATTTCGACTGGCGGCAATGGGCCGGCGACGAGCCGGTCTCGAGCGACATTGTCGATTCGCGGCCTCGGCTGCGGCTGATGACACTGGGTTTCGCGATCCTGGCCGCCGTGGTGCTGACGCGGATCGTGGCTTTGGAATTGTCGTACGGCGCGGCGTATCGCGAGGAAGCCACGCGGCATCTCGCGCGGCAGCAGCCGATCGCGGGCATTCGGGGCCGAATCCTGGCCCGCGACGGCACGGTCTTGGCCTACGACAAGCACTCGGCGGCGTTGGCCATGCACTATCGCTTCCTGGAGCGGCCGGCCAACTCGCGCTGGCTGCGGCGCGAAGCGCGTGCCCGGTTGCCGCGTGCATCGCGGGCAAGCTCCGCGGCGATTGCGGCGGAAGAAGCCCGGGTGCTGACCGACAGGGAAGATCTCTCGCAACGCCTGGCGACGCTCTGCGGCGTCTCGCCCGCCGAGCTTCAGTCCCGCGCCGCGGACGTGCAAATTCGCGTGAGCCGAATCTCGCAGCGGGTCAATCGCCTGCGGCACGAAACAGCCGACGCATTGATGGATCCGACGGCGAGCGATGCGTCCAGCTTGCAGCAGGACGCGACCAACTCCCGCAGTTGGGAGCTGCTAGGACGGCGTCTTAGTGGGCTGCTCTTCCCACCGCAATCACGAAGGCCAACAGCGCCCATCACCGTGGCCGAAGAGCTGGACTATCACGTGCTGGTCGAGGAGGTGCCGTTGGAGGTTGTGGCCGAGATCGAGTCGCATGCCGATCGCTACCCTGGCGTGCGAATCGTCGAGAGCACACGGCGGATTTATCCAGCCGGTTCGCTGGCCGCGCATGTCATCGGGCACCTCGGCGCGCCGGCCGTTTCGAACGGGACCTCGACGAACACGCCGGCTCAGCATTCGACAGATAGTCCTCAAAGCAGCACGGATACAACCGAGACGCCCTCCAAAGCCGGCCGCCTGGGCGTCGAGCGGCAATTCGAAGCGACGCTCCGCACGACCGACGGCACGAGCGTCGTCGTGACGGATCGTGGCGGCCGCATTCTGTCGACGTATCGCCAGCGCGAGCCGACCGTCGGGCGCGACTTAGTCCTTTCGCTCGACCTTGTCCTACAGCGGACGGCCGAAGCGCTCTTGGATGCCGCGCTGGAAGGTGCGTCGCGGCCTGCCGATTCGCCGCCGCAGCCGCCGGTCCCACGCGCGACGGGCGGCGCGGTGATCGTCATGGACGTCCACAGCGGCGAGCTCTTGGCGATTGCTTCCGCTCCGCGCTTCGACCCCAACTTTTTTTCGGGCGGCGCTGACGCCGGACTGGAAAGGTTGCTGACCGATCCAGGGCAGCCGCTCTTCGACCGTGCGACGCAGATGGCCATCCCGCCGGGCTCGGTGTTCAAGATCGTCACGGCGGCCGCGCTGCTGGAAAGCGACACGGTCGAGCCCGACACGTCGTTCTATTGCCAAGGCTATCTGCACCAGGCCGACCGGCAGCGATGCGAGATCTTCCGCCGCGTCGGGCTAGGGCACGGCGAGACGAACCTCGACGACGCGCTGGTGCGCAGTTGCAACGTGTACTTCTTCCACCACGCCGCGCGAATGAGTCCGGCGAAGTTGGTCGATTGGGCGCAGCGATTTGGATTTGGCCGTGCGACTGGCATTGATTTGCCCGACGAGGCACCTGGCCGAGTGCCGACACCCGCCACGAGCCGCGAGGTTTTCAAGCATACTTGGCGAACCGACGACACCCAGGCGCTCGCAATCGGCCAAAGCGCGCTCGAAGTGACTTCGCTGCAAGTCGCGAGATTGATGGCGGCCGTGGCCAACGGCGGCCGACTGGTCACGCCGCACGTGGCGAGCGGTCTGGCTCTTGCGCCGCTGGAGAGCCCCGCCGAAGGCGAGGGCGATCGTGCAGCGACAACCGATGGCACGGGCGATGCCTCGCTCGTCGCCGCCGACGTGCCGCCCCGTGCGATTGAGGGTCTGAGTGCTCAAACGCTGCGCACGCTGCAAGCGTCGCTAAAGAAGGTGGTAAGCGACCCCGACGGCACCGCGCACGAAACGGTGTACCTGGAAAGCATCGCCATTGCCGGCAAAACGGGCACGGCCGAAACGGGCGGCGACCGGCGCGACCACGCCTGGTTCACCGGCTACGCCCCGGCCGACAAACCGCGCGTAGCGCTGGTTGTCGTGCTGACGCACGCCGGCCACGGCGGCGATGCGGCCGGACCGATCGCGCGGCAACTCGTCGAGCGCATGCAATCGCGGGGCTATTTTGGGCAGCCACCGGGGGTGGCGGCGCGAGAGTAACCCGACCGCTACTAAGTCAGAAGAGTCAGCTTTAGTTGTCTCAGTCGAATGTTAGGATCCGCACATAAATAACCTGTTCAATTTGCCACGGATTGAACACAGCCCGGCATAGCCGGAGCCAACCAATAAATAGGGGTCGGCGAGTCGTTGTCGGAAACCGGTTTTGCGTTCGGCCGAGTTGCGCCGGCGACAACGAGTCCCGACCCCCTCGGCGTCCATTGAAATCCGCGTAAGACGCGTGCAAGTTTAACGTTTGTAGTACGGACGAATACAATCGTGCAAACAATAGATTCCAAACCATAAAACCCAAACCACAAAGGACACAAAGAGCACAAAGCAAAAGCATTTGTGTCCGTCGTCTTCGTGCCCTTTGTGTCCTTTGTGGTTTACTTCGTCCTCGTCGTTCGTACTACAAACGTTGATTTTGCACGCCCTTCAGGGCAGAATGGACTCGGTGGAAGGTTTTGCCCGCAACTGACGACTGCCTTCTGATGACGGATCGAGCACGTACGCGATTTCTCATTTGGGTGCCCCGGAGGGGCACTAGCCATTAGCCGGGAGTCGAATCGTGTACCCTCACGACCCCGGCGGGGTCACAGCGACGGTCAAGATTCCAATTTCGTGGTCGCATGGCGGTCGATGTAATCGGTCGCTTCTGTCAGGAGCACGGCGCGAGCGGCGTTTTCTGTGACCCCCCCAAGGGGTCGAAAATGTCAGCACGACCGGAACTGGCATTGTCGCCAGCGCGGTTTTTCCGTACAGATCCCGATCATTCTCAACGAGCGGTATCTGTTAGGGAGGTCAATCATGGTCGCTTTCTTACGCACGTTCTCAATTGGAATGGTCGTCGCCCTCGGCGGTGTTGCCGTGCATGCCCAAGAGACGCGCCCGCAAGTCGCGGACGACCAACGGTTGTCGCCGACAGATATCGAGCGACTCGTCGTCGGCGATGGCTATACGATCGTCGCCCAGAGAAACGGTATCCGCGAACGACTCATGGGCGACCTGGTCAAGGCGAACGATCGTTGGATCGTGCTGCGGAGCGTTTCGGAGGGTCGCCACGAGTACGGGGTGCCCGTGCTCAGCAGCGTGCCTTTCGTCGGCAAGCGGATGTTCCGCAATGTCGGCATTGGACGTACCGACGAGCTGCTGTGGATTCCGCGCGAGGCGGCGCAGATCATGGGCCGCACGTTGGCCACGGACAAGCCGGCGATCGATTCGCCCCAGGGCGGGGATCCTGCCCTTCAAAGCGATTGCACCGTGCAACTGGTGACCGAGCAGCGGACTGTCCAGCGCGAAGGCAAGGTGGTTGCCACTTCGGACAGTGAACTGACGCTAGCAATCGAAACCGTCGAGGCGGTTCACAAGCCCCGCGCCGTGCTCAGCCGCATTCCCGTTGTCGGCGACAGTTTCTACTCGACGACTTACGAAACCCGGCGGACCAAAGAGCGATTGGCTTTGGAGAAAGTGCTGTGCGTGCGAATGAGCAATTCGACCCGCGCGGTGGCCGAAGACGAAACTTCCAGGGATGCTAGCACGGCGAAGTAATGCCGCGTCCACCAACGCTTGCATGATTGGGGGGCGGGCGTCTCGCCCGCCTTGCGTTACGGCCGAGTACGGCGGGCGAGACGCCCACCCCCACTCCGTCCCGTCTGCTGGCATGCGATCTTGGCCCAAATGGGCCGTTCTGGTACAAGGTCCGCCTGGCCGTGACTACCAAGTCGCGAGGCCTTTTCTGCGATCCCGCCACGCGGCTCTGGCGCCGCACGACGCGTCATGGACGACTTACGAATGAACAATTTCGTGCGGGCGATGCGCCTGTCACTTCAATACCGCTGGACGTTTGCCGCTTCGATCGTCTGCGCTCTGGCAGTCGCCGTCCTGTGGGGCGGAAATATCAGCGCGATCTATCCCTTCATGGCCGTGGCGATGGAGGGCAAGTCGCTGCACACCTGGGCCGATCGGACGATCGACACCGCCGAGCAACGCATCGCTTTTCTGACCGGCGAGATCGACCACTTGGATAAGCTGCTCGCAGGAGACCCGGCTGGCCTGCGCGCGAATCTCGAAGCGGATCGTGACGCGAAGCGAGCCCAGTTGGAAGCCGAGGAGAAGATCCATCGCAACGGCAAGGCGACCGACGCCGAGTTGCAACGGATGGCCGAGTTGCGCAGCCAGTTGGAACGCTTGGATGTCGAACTCGGCAATCCGGCCCTCGACCTGCACGCGGCGCTCGCGACCGATCGCGCGGCAAAGCAGACTCGTCTCGAAGCCGAAGACAAATGGCTGAGCCGCTGCCAGTGGCTCGATGAAAAGATTATCAAACCTTACATGCCGCACGACGCCTTCGCGACGGTGCTGTTGGTGGCCGGCATCTTGCTGGTCATGACGCTGCTGAAGTGCGTGTTCCTGATCTTCAACACGATCCTGGTCGCGCGGATGTCGCAACTGGCGACCTTCAACCTGACTAAGACATTCTACCGCCGCACGTTGCGGATGGACCTGGCCGCCTTCAGCGCCGAGGGGTCCAGCGACCTGATGAGCCGCTTCACGTACGACATGGAAAGCCTGTCGCACGGCCTGCGCGAACTGTTCGGTAAGTTTGTCCGCGAGCCGCTCAAGATGGTCGCCTGCCTGATCGGCGCGGCTTGGATTTCCTGGCCGTTGCTGGTGCTGTCGATGCTCTTGGCGCCCGTGGCCGGCGTGTTGATTCGCATGTTATCCAAAGCGCTCAAGCGAGCCAATCGCCGCGCGATGGAGGAAATGTCGCAGATTTACAGCACGCTCGACGAGACCTTGCAGGGCATCAAGGTCGTCAAGGCCTTTACCATGGAACGGCAGGAGCGCCGCCGCTTCCATCACAACAGTAAGCAGTATTACCGCAAGAGCATGAAGATCGCCCGCTACGATTCGCTCACGCGGCCGCTGACCGAAATGTTGGGCATTGGCACGATCTGCGTGGCCCTGCTGGCCGGCGCCTATCTGGGCATCAAGCAGGAGACCCATTTGTTCGGCATTCGCATGAGCCAACGGCCATTGGATCTGGAATCGCTGATGGTCTTTTTCGCGATGTTGGCCGGCGCCAGTGACCCGGCCCGCAAGCTCTCGGAAGTCTTCAGCCGCATCCAGCGCGCGGCGGCGGCGGCCGATCGCGTGTTTCAGCTGATCGATCGGCAGCCGAGCGTCGTGGAGCCGGCCCGGCCAGTCGTCCTGGCGCGGCACCATCGCGACCTGGTCTTCGATCGCGTGCAATTTCACTACCAGCCCAGCCAGGCGGTGTTGCAAGACATCAACTTGCGCGTGGCTTATGGAGAAACGGTCGCCATCGTGGGGCCCAACGGCTGCGGCAAGACGACGCTGGCCAACCTGATTCCGCGCTTCTACGACCCCATCGGCGGCAGCGTGCGGCTCGACGGCATCGACCTGCGGGAGGTGCGCTTCAAGGACCTGCGTGGGCAGATCGGCCTGGTGACGCAGGAAACGCTGCTGTTCGACGACACGGTCGCCAACAACATTCGCTATGGCTCGCCGCAGGCTACGCGAGAAGAAGTCATCGGGGCGGCCCAGCAAGCCCACGCTCATCGGTTCATCGAAGAAAAACTGGAAAACGGCTACGAGATGATCGTCGGACCGCGCGGCAGCTTGCTCTCGGGCGGGCAGCGGCAGCGGATCGCTCTGGCTCGGGCCATCCTCCGCGATCCTTCGGTTTTGATCCTCGACGAGGCAACCAGCCAGATCGACCTGGAGAGCGAGCAGCTCATCCACAAGGTGCTCGAGCAGTTCATCCGCAACCGCACGACGGTAATCATCACGCACCGCATGTCTACGCTCTCGCTGGCCGACCGGATTGTGGTGATGGAAGCCGGCCGGATTCTCGAAGTCGGCACGCACGACGAGCTGCTGCGAAAGTCGGACCTTTACCGCCGGCTGTACGACATCCAGTTCCGCGAATCGGCATGAGAAAAAGGGGACTGGTGCACTATTCGGACGCACAATCCCGACAGGCGTGCGTCTCGAAGGAAAAGTGTCGCGCCGAGTAAATCCGCACAGGCAACCGAATAATGCACCTGTCCCCTTTTTCGAACCGCAGAGGCGCGGAGGCGCAGAGATACGGAATTCATTGGATTCGGTAGGGTCTCCTCTCCGCGGCTCTGCGACTCCGCGGTTCGTTTGCCGTTGACCGGGGAGACCGGCGTGTCCCTCACACGTGCGTCCCAACCAAATTGAGACGGATGTCCCCGTCGGCTGAAATGTTCAAGGGGCAACTCCAAAGGTCCTCGGCAACGAAACAAGCAGGTTTTCCATCGACTCAGAAGTTTCGGCACACCCTTTGCTCTTACTGGGGCCAGAGTCGGACGCGACGAGGCTTTTTCCAAGTCTGCTAGAGGCCCGGAACAGGGAAGACGCAAACAGGGAAAAAGGTAGTCGGGGCCGGTTTTGAGAAGAGGCGCGTGCAACGTTCAGGCGGAAGATGCTGGAGTAAAAGCCGCGGAACAGCGGCTCGGAACGAGAGAAACCAGCTCGCCGGCAATCAACGAGGCCGATTGCCGTCTGCCCGAAAATGACGAGCCGGGAACCTGATCGATGGCCAGAGGTTCCCGGCTCGTAGTTGCCGTTCTGCTGTATTGTTTTAGAGCATATGTATCAGAATAATACAATCACGACCGCCTAAAGTTACTCATCAGAACGCACTCGCAACAAGAATCTGGTGACAATTTTTGGAAAATAGCTGGCCGCATTTGCGGCCTATTTTTTTGCCCCGAGGGTCAAGCTCGACGCGTGAACGGGTCGCAAAGGTCGAATTGAAATTGCGTGGCGTCTTGAAACCGCCAGACGTCAAAGTGTGCCATGAAGTGTACTCGCTGTGTGCCACTGCTTGTGCTCAGGCAGTGCAGGTGGAATTTGGGGCAGGTTCCACGTGGGGCAGTGCTGCACTGCTTAAGCTCGCGCAGTCGCACGCGGGTGAGAAGGAAGTCCGGTTCTTGCAGCCCGTCGTTTGATTGACTTCCACCGCCATGCATCTAGCATGAACGCTTGGTAGGCACCGGTTTCAGACGTTGAGGACCGTTCCGTGAAACGATACGCGTCCACATCGAGCACGAAGCATTCCTTCCTCTCGACTGCAAAGCGGCAGGCCAAGCGCTCGTTCGTCATTCTCCACTTCGCAGTTCTCGTCGCCGCGGTCTCGGCCCTCGCGTCAGATCGCTTCGCGACGTTTGCAAGGGCCGCCGAACCCGCGGCCAAAACTGCCGCCATCAAAACGGCAGCAGTCACACCAACCGCGACGCCTTCCCCCGCTGCGCCCGCCAACGCGCCGTCCGCAAATCGCCCCGTCGTGTCGCCTAACTCGATCGACGACACCGCGGTCATTGCAACCATCGACGAGCAGATCCGCAAAGGTTGGGCCGACGCCAAGATCACTCCCTCGGCCGCGGCCACCGACGGCGAATGGTGCCGCCGCGTGTATCTCGACATCTTGGGCCGCGTCCCCTCGATCGACGAGCTGGCTCAATTTGCGGCCGATAAATCGCCGCGACGAAAATTGACGCTCGTCGACCGCCTGCTCGAAACCGAACCTTACGTCGACGAGTACGTCCGCAATTGGACCAACATCTGGACCAACCTGCTGATCGGCCGCTCGGGCGGGGACGATCGACGCAGCCTGGTCGATCGCGGCGGCATGCAGAAGTACCTGCGCGAGTCGTTTGCCAAGAACAAACCGTACGACGTGCTGGTCGGCGAGCTGGTCTCCGCGCGTGGCGCGAACAAGCCCGGCGAAGACGGCTTCAACGGCGCGGTGAACTTCGTGCTCGATAACTTGCAAGAGAATGCCACGACGGCCACGGCCAAAACCTCGCGCTTGTTTCTCGGCCTGCAAGTGCAATGCACGCAGTGCCACAATCATCCGTTCAACGACTGGAAGCAAGATCAGTTCTGGGGCATGAACGCCTTCTTCCGCCAGGCCAAGGCGCTGCGAACGTTCAAAGGCCGCGATATCGAAATGGTCCGCCTCGACGACGAAGACTTCCCCGGCGAGAGCGGCAAGGATCCCAAGCAGGCCGAGATCTTCTACGAAGAGCGAACCGGCAACCTGCGGGCCTCGTGGCCGACTTTCGTCGACGGCACGAAGATCGACCCCAGTGGCTATTCCGACGAGGTGAATCGCCGCGCCGAGCTGGCCAAGTTGATCGTGCGTAGCGAGTACCTGGGCAAGTCGATCGTCAACCGCATGTGGGCACACTTCCTGGGCTACGGCTTCACCAAGCCGCTCGACGACATGGGCCCGCACAATTCGGCCTCGCACCCTGAGCTGCTCGACAAGCTGGGCCACGACTTTTCGGGAGCCGGCCACGACCTGAAGCGGCTCATCCGCTGGATCGTACTTTCCGAACCTTATGCCCTGAGCAGCCGCTTGGGGCCCAAGAACAAGCAGGATGATCCGGCGCTGGGAGAGAAGCCGCTTTTCAGCCACTTCTATCTGCGTCAGATGCGGGCCGAAGAGTTGTACCAGTCGCTCCTGGTCGCCACCGAAGCCCACAACACCCGCGGAGGCGACCTGAAGGAGAAGGCCCTGGACGATTGGCTGAAGCAGTTCACCATCGCCTTCGGCACCGATGAGGGGGACGAGACCACGACCTTCAACGGCACCATTCCGCAAACGCTGATGATGATGAACGGCGATTTGATCGCCACGGCCACCAAGGCCGAGCCGGGCAGCTTCCTGCACAAGGTCGCAAACACCAACAAGAAGCCGGCGGCCAAGATCGACCACTTGTACATGGCGGCGTTGGCACGCAAGCCTTCGGCCAACGAACTGAAGATGGCCAACGAATTGCTTGCAGCCCGCGGCGGCGACACGGTCGCGGCGCTGCAAGACGTGTGGTGGGCGCTTTTGAATAGCAATGAGTTTATACTGAATCACTAACTTCAGGCCGCAGCGACGAATTCACGGGGAACACGAAAATGAACCGCCTCTTCTCCACGCCCTCGGGCATGTCCCGCCGCCACTTCCTCGAGCACATGGCGGGCGCATCGGCCTTGGCACTGCCGGCCATTCAATTCACCAACACGCTGCGGGCCAACGCCGCCGACATGAAGAAGCGGAATAAGTCGGCCATCTTGCTGTGGATGGGGGGCGGACCGGCCACGATCGACATTTGGGATCTCAAGCCGGACGCCCCCACCGGCGGTACGTTCAAGCCGATTGCCACCAGCGGCGAAGCGCAGATCTGCGAACACCTGCCGATGCTGGCCAAGCAGATGCACCACCTGGCCGTCGTTCGCTCAATGAGCACGCGCGAGGCCGACCACAATCGCGGCCGCTACTACATGCACACGGGCTACGTGCCCAACCCCTCGATCGAACACCCCAGCTACGGTTCGGTCGTGGCCCACGAGTTAGCCAGCCACACCGCGGACCTCGAGATTCCGCCTTTCGTCTCCGTCGGCGGCGGCAGCGTCGGGCCGGGCTTCTTGGGCATGACGTACGCGCCGTTCGTCGTCGATACCAACGGCGACGTGCGGAACCTCAAGATGGTCACCGAGGAAGAGCGTCTGATGCAGCGGATGCACATGCTGGCCTCGGTCGAAAAGACGTTCGTCTCGCAGAACCGCGGCGAGTCGGCCGCCGATCATGCGAAAATCCTCGACAAAACGCTGCAACTGCTGACCAGCAAGCAAATGGCCGCTTTCAAGGCCAGCAGCGAGCCGCAAGCCGTTCGCGATCGCTACGGCAATTCCGGCTTCGCCCGGGGCTGCCTGATGGCCCGCCGACTGGTCGAGCAGGGCGTGCCGTTTGTCGAAGTCGATTTCGGCGGTTGGGACACTCACCAAGGCAACTTCACCAGCCTGGCTACGAAGCTGCCCGAAATGGACAAGGCCATGAGCGCGCTGGTCGAAGACCTGGCCGAGCGTGGCCTGTTGTCCGACACGGTTGTGCTGTGGATGGGTGAGTTCGGCCGCACGCCGCGCATCAACGGCACCGCCGGACGCGACCACTGGGCCCGCAGTTGGAGCGTGGTCGCGGGCGGCTCGGGCATCAAGGGGGGCATCGCCGTCGGCGCGACCAACGAAGACGGCACGGAAGTGACGACCGAACCCTACTCGTCCGAGGACCTGATGGCCTCGGTCCTCAAAGCGCTGGGCGTCTCGCTGGAAACGACATTCACCAGCAAGAGCAACCGCCCGATGAAGATCGCCAACAGCGGCCGCGTGATCAAGGAATTGTTCGCGTAGGGTCCGCTTTCAGCGGCCGCGGCGGATGCTCTTAACGGCGAGCGGGGCGGCGTAAGCCCCCCGGTCCGTAGCCAACACGCTGCAGCCAGAATCTAATTGCGAGCGCCGAATCTGATTGCAAAGACCGCCACGTGGCATGGTCGGGTGTCCGTGCCAGAGCAGAAGTTTGCGATTTCCGACGGTGGTGTTTCGTTCCGGCATTGGTGCGAAACAGGGGGCTTACGCCGCCCCGCTCGCCGAACGCGTACCGTGGATTGACCGTCTACCGCGATTCAATCGCTTCGACCAGCGCCTCAAAACCCGTCTGGCTGCCGGCGACCCATTTCTGGGTGCCTTCCAGCTCCATGACCTGCCGCGTTTGCGGGTCGTTGCGGTCCATGGCGAGCATTAGTTCGGAGAACCGCGCGGCCCGGTCTGAGTCGAAGTCCGCGGCGGCCGTGAAGACGCAGTGGCTGAACGCGGGCGTGGTCCACACGGCCGTCAATTGCTCGGCCTCCTTGCCGCCGCGCCGTTCGATGCTTTGCCACAACCGCTCGCCGACGATGCCCGCCTGCCCCTGCCCTTCGAGAATCGCCTTCAGCACGTGGACTTCGCTCGAACAGGGGTTGCCGCGCAAGTCGAGCTTCTGGTCCAGGCTGACCAGTTTGACTTTCTTGAGATCGACCCCCGCCTGCTGCAAGAAGTGTCGCGGCAGCACGGTCGCCTCGGCGGCCTCTTCGCTCCCCAGCACGAGGGTTTTGCCCGCCAGGTCGCCGAGCTTGCCGATCCCCGCGTCCTTGCGAGCAACCAGCACCGAGCGGAAATTGCAGTCGACGTCGCGCATGGCCAGCGTTTGGCTATGCCGCTTCTTGGCCACATGAAACTGCGCATGGGCCAGCGGCGTGTTCCAGGCAATATCCACTTCGCCACGTTCCAAGGCCGCCACGAGCATGTTGTAGTTCGAGTACAACACAAAGTCAGCCGGCAACCCGCCGCGCGATAGGTAACGGCACAGGTCAGTGAACACGGTCACGGTGCCCGGCGAAGAGGCCACGGCGCCGATGCGCACGGGGGCTGGCCGTTGCGAGGCCGATTTCTCGTCGGCCCCGGCGGCTGCCGGTTGGTATACGCAAAGTAAGACCAGCGCCGCAATCGCGGATTGTACGAGACGACGTGCGGGAATTGCTCGCTCAATTTGTCGACCAATCAAGTGATTATCGTGCCCATATCGCATGGTAACTTCCCCGTTTGGTTCCTTCGACCAGACATGGCCGACTTTCGGACTCCGAAGTTCTCCTGCAGAATACCATGTGGACGAAAGCGGCACTACACTCTCTCGCAAGCAGGCGCCAGTTGACGAAACGGTAGCGACTTGAGTTCACAAGTGGGCAGATTGGGGGTGCGGCGGCGGTCGATCGAAGCCGTCTCCGAATGGCGTTCGGCAATTCTTGAGGGGCGCAAGTCTAGCTCACTCCTTGCGGCCGGCGACCGGCATAGGTCGGCAGGGTTCTGTCAAAAAAAGCCGGCCTATATTTGTTGGGGCGTGGTTGGCATGCGCGCCGAGCCTTAACAGTGCTCGGCACGGAGTGTCAACGAGAACAACCTTTCCTCCCATTCAGGAGACTTGCGATGCGATCGAATTCCTGGAAGCTCGTGGCGACGCTGGTCGTGGTTCTGTTTGCCGGCGCGAGAGGCGCTGCAGCGGGAGAAAGTTGGCTCTTGGCCGATGGAAAGGCCTGGCCGGGTAAACTTCTGCGAGCCCAGGATGGCCAGACCGTCGTGGAGTTCGCCCGCGGCAACAGCAACTCGGACCAGGTGGTGCCGCGGATTCAAAGCATCACGCGGCTGGCCGACGGCCGTCTCGTTTTTTGCAGCGGCTTGGATCGCAAGTTGTTCGAGTTGACCGCGACGGGCGAACGCGAGTTGAAAGAGGGCGGCTATCTGGCACGGCAGGTCCGCACCGATACCGACGGCACGCTCTACTGGAGCGGATTGGAAACGCCCCGCGACGGCAACCCGCTGCCCGATGGGTTCATCTATTCGTGGAGTCCGAAGTCGGGCGAGACCAAAACCGTGATGACCTTCTCGCAAGGCGACGTGGGCCACGATTGGTGGGGCGCGTTCGACGTGCGTGACGGAAAGATCTACGTCGGCACGAACGCGGGCCAAACGCGGATCTTCGACGTGAGCGTATCGCCGGTGAAGCAGGTCGCCACGCTGCCGATCGCGGCCACGGCTTTCCGTTTCGACACCGACGGCAGCCTGCTCGCCTGCGACGGCAAGGGCAAGCTGTTCCGCTTTCGCGATCTCGCGCATCCGGAAAAATCCGAGATCGTCCTGACGAGCGAAACGCCGTTCGTCGATTTCGCGCAACAAAAGTAGGTCCCGGCGGCCCGACGGGAGCTAGGCGGTGCGTCGCGATCTACTAATTGTCGCGCGCGGAGCTACGCGCCAACACGCGTCGAGCGCCAACAGTCGCGGTCGGCCTCGATGTCGGCCCGCGCGCAGTCAGCGGGAAGCAGACTCGCCTCAATCAGTTCCCGGTCGAGCAGGCCATCGAGTTCAACCACGGGAATCGGAACCTTTGTCCGTACGACGGTTCCCCTTCGCGAAAACCGCTGGATCGATTCGGCGACGGAGATGCCTTCTGACGCCGCGCGCAGTCGGAGATCTGGCAGACTTTTCGTTGATGTTGAGGCTTGCCCCGGGGAAATCCTGCGCGGATCGTGCTTTGACAAAGCGTCTGTCGTCCGGAAAGTCTTGCCAATTTGCCTAGTCCCAACCCGGCTCGTCCACGCAATAGTTTGGGTCGTGGAATGCCAGGCGGCCGGCATTTGATGGCGGCCCAATGGGCCGCTAACCGGCCCCCGCTCGGTTCGGTTCGGTGCGGCAAGGCGAAGTTTTTTCTGGTATGCCAAGCAAAATCGCCCGAATTTGGTTATGATGGTCGGGCTGGATGTCTGGGAAACCGCTGGGGGGTGGCTATCCCCTGCAGCTTTCGTCGTGCCAACCGTTGGGGGGCCAACCAAAGCAACGAGGACTCGAACATGCTACGACATGTGAATCGGGCCGCGTATACGCTGGCAAACCGGGCCGCGTTTAACTATGTAGGGATTCGTCAAGCGGTTGATGGTTACATATTTTCCTCCTGGCCGTTTTTTCTGGCGCCGATCGGCTGGGCGCTGGGGATGGTTAAGTTGGTTTCGACCGCGAAGCG
>Ga0163144_10005441_pt1 | contig 28270 bp, 26 predicted proteins | sample OliLak19BULKMAT1_FD_123175 | JGI IMG/M metagenome (GOLD analysis project Ga0163144, IMG submission 123175) | Freshwater microbial mat bacterial communities from Lake Vanda, McMurdo Dry Valleys, Antarctica - Oligotrophic Lake LV.19.BULKMAT1 | ecosystem: Environmental > Aquatic > Freshwater >... | reverse complement strand
GACCCAGGCAGTTTTGGACGTGGCCTGCCAGAGACCTTGCTTCTTGTCCGGGAACGTGAACCTGGGCATGTACAGGGTCAGGGTTTTGCCTTGGGGATCGCGCTCGAGCCTGGGTGCGACCACCGTAAACGCTTCCTTGCCCTCGTCGTTGAGCGCGACCAGGGTGAAATCCCAGAGTATGTAGTCGGAGCGGCCGGCTTCAACCGGCGGCGGCAAAGGCTTCCTTCGCAGCTGCCAGGCGGTGATGCCGACCAGCAGCAAAGCCAGCGCCAGCAGCACAGTCGTGAGCCGGCTGCGCTCAATCACGGCAGAAGACCGGCCAGGATTTTTTCCTTCAGGCCGCGGGCCTCCAGAATCAGGTCGCAGAACGAGCGCGCTGCGCCCTTCCCACCGTCCAGCCCACTGAGCCAATGCACGTGCGGCTGCACCCATGCGTGGGCATTGGCCGGCGCTGCAGACAAGCCAACGGCCGAGAAAGCCCGCAGGTCGGGCAGGTCGTCGCCAAAAAAGGCCACCTGCTCCAGCTCCAGCTGCAGTGTCCTGGCCAAATGCTCGACGCAGGCGAGCTTGTCCTTGACTCCGACGAACACATGCTTGAGGCCTAGCTCGCGGCCTCGCGCGACGGCCGCCTTGCTATTGCGGGCGGTGATCAAGGCGACGGTGATGCCGTTGTCCTCCAGCAGACGCAGGCCCTGACCATCATGGGCATGGAACGCCTTTGATTCGCTGCCTTCGGCATCAAAAAACAGGCGGCCGTCGGTCAGCGAACCGTCCACGTCGAAACAGCACAGCTTTATGCGTTCGGCGCGCTGCTGTGGCGTCAACGGAGCGGTGCTGGCCGCCGCCTGGGTCGCTGTCTTGGCGGCGGTCCTACTCGCGGTCTTGGTCGTGCTTGAAGTCTTGGGCATATGGGCTGTCGCTTGCCGATGGGAAAGTGTGGAGGTTAACGGTTTAACGGCGGGTTACGGGCGTGGCGGCCAAAACATAACGATGCAATCACGCCGGGCAGGCTTGGCTGGGTTGCCGTAAGCGGCTTGCAGACGGCCTCAGACGACCCGCGCGCGCAACAGGTCGTGAATGTTGAGGGCGCCAACGACCCGTTGCTGGTCATCAACGACGATCAGACCATTGATCTTGTGCGCCTCGATCAGGTGGGCGGCCTCGACAGCCAGCTGCTCGGCACCAATGGTGCGCGGCGCACGCGCCATCAACTGCTCGACCGGGGTGTTGCGCAGGTCGACATGGTGGTCGTCGAGCGCACGGCGCAGGTCACCGTCGGTGAAAACTCCCAGCAGGCAGTTTTCGGCATCGACAACGGCGGTCATGCCCAGGCGCTTGCGGCTCATTTCCACCAGCGCTTCGGAAACCGTGGCCGTGGCATCGACGCGGGGCACCTGGTCGCCACTGTGCATGATGTCGATGATGCGCAGCAGCAAGCGCCGACCCAAGCTGCCGGCCGGGTGCGAGCGCGCAAAATCCTCGGAGGTGAACCCGCGTGCCTCCAGCAAGGCCACGGCGAGCGCATCGCCCATCACCAGCGCGGCGGTGGTGCTGGAGGTAGGCGCCAAGCCCAGCGGGCAGGCTTCCTCGGGCACGCTGACATCCAGGTGCACGTCGGCCAGTTTCGCCAACCGCGATTCGCCGCGACCGGTCATCGCCACCAGCACGTTGCCCTGGCGCTTCAGCGCGGGGACGATGGTCAGGATTTCATCGGTCTCGCCGGAATTGGACAGCGCCAGCACCACGTCGGCATCGGTGATCATGCCCAGGTCCCCATGGCTGGCCTCGCCCGGATGCACGAAGAAGGCCGGCGTGCCGGTCGAAGCGAGGGTGGCGGCGATCTTGGTGGCGATATGCCCGGACTTGCCCATGCCGGTGCAGATGATGCGGCCCTTGCACGCCAGCAGGTAACGGCAGGCCTCGGCGAAGCTCGCATCCAGCCGTGCCTGCAGGGCCGACAGCGCTTGCGCTTCGATCTCGACGACGCGGCGGCCGCTGGCGATCAGCGAGGCGGCTTCGATCTCGGGGGCGGACAGGGACGGCGTCATGCGTGGGGCTAACCGGTATGATGGCCGCCTATTGTAAGCCCTGCTTCGGGCTTGCCCGGCTTTTCACCGATGGCCCTTGAAACCCCGCCCATGAATGCTGACCAGATTCGAGGACTGATCGAAGCCGGAATGCCCGGCGCCAGCGCCCAAGTGTCCGGTGATGACGGCGTGCATTTCGAGGCTTTGGTGGTCAGCGATGACTTCCTCGGCAAACTTCCGCTGGCCCGGCACCGGATGGTCTACGCGACGCTTGGCGCGCGCATGGGTGGGGAAATCCATGCGCTGGCGCTGCGGACGCTGACAGTGGATGAGGCCGGGAATCGTTAGGGCCAAATCCGGCTGACTCCGCTTTCCGCCCACTTTCTTTGTCCCCAACTTCACCAACAAGAATCCCCTTCCATGGCCAAGATCGTTATCACCGGCGGCGAAACCCTTAACGGCGAGGTGCAGATTTCCGGCGCCAAGAACGCGGTCCTGCCCATCCTGTGCGCCACCTTGCTGGCTGACGAACCGATCGAGATCGGCAACGTACCGCACCTGCATGACGTCACCACCACGATCTCGCTGCTTGGCGCGCTCGGCGCCCAACTGACCATCGGCGACAAACTCGTCATCGGCGTGGATCCAACCCATGTCAACCAGACCGTGGCGCCCTACGAACTGGTCAAGACCATGCGCGCCTCGATCCTCGTGCTCGGGCCGCTGCTGGCGAAATTCGGTCACGCCGAAGTGTCCCTGCCGGGCGGTTGCGCCATCGGCTCGCGGCCGGTCGACCAGCACATCCGCGGCCTGCAGGCGCTGGGTGCCGAGGTGGTGGTTGAAAACGGATTCGTGAAGGCACGCGCGGATCGCTTGCGGGGTGGCCGCTATGTATTCGACATGGTCACCGTCACCGGCACCGAGAATGTGCTGATGGCGGCCGTGCTGGCCAAGGGCACGACGGTGCTGGAAAACTGCGCCGAAGAGCCGGAAGTGGTCGACTTGGCTCACTGCCTGATCGCCATGGGCGCCAAGATCGAGGGCGCCGGCAGCAATCGCATGATCATCGAGGGCGTCGACCGCCTCGGGGGTGGTCGCTACGACGTGCTGCCGGACCGCATCGAGACCGGGACTTTCCTGATCGCCGGCGCGATGACCGGCGGTCGCGTACTGGCGCGCAAGACCCGCCCCGACATTCTTGATGTTGTCCTGCAAAAACTTGAGGACGCCGGCGCCGAAATCACCACCGGCGTGGACACCATCGAGCTGAACATGCGCGGCCGCCGCCCGAAAGCGGTGAACCTGACCACGGCGCCGTACCCGGCGTTTCCCACCGACATGCAGGCGCAGTTCGCGGCGATGAACTGCATCGCCGAGGGCGTAGGCGTGATCAAGGAAACCATCTTCGAAAACCGCTTCATGCACATGAACGAACTACAGCGGCTCGGCGCCGACATCCAGATCGATGGCCACACCGCCATCATCCGCGGCGTCGAAACCCTGACCGGTGCGCCAATCATGGCCACCGACCTGCGCGCCTCTGCCTCGCTGGTGCTGGCCGGTCTGGTGGCGAAGGGCGAAACCACGGTTGACCGCATCTACCACATTGATCGCGGCTACGAGAACATCGAGGAAAAACTCGGTGGCCTCGGCGCGAAGATCCGCCGCCTGCCAGGATAGTGCGGGCCAGACACCAAGCCATGATCGTATTCACTTTGGCTCATGCCGACGATGCTCGGGTTCGGTCTGCACCCTCGTCTGGCGTAAGCGCTTGAGCCAGCGCTCGTTGCGGGTTTCATCTTCAAGTTCAGTCTGCGGGATGCGGTTGAATGAGATGCGCATGGGCGCGGCATCCGTTGCGTTCTGGGCACCGCCGAAGAAGATGCGGTCGTTGCCGTAGCGGCGGCTGATGCGGTCCATCACGTCGGTCAGCGGACGGTTTTCCTCGCGGTGCGAGAACAGATCCCCGCTACTGCCGCTGCGATCAAGCAGATGGCCCAGCACCACCCTGCCGGACGACCGCGCAGGGCCGGCTGCTCGACCTGCCCGACCGGGACGAAAAAGGAATTGAGGTCGACGAACAGACGACGCAGGGTCATGGCCAGCACCGAGGGCGGTTGATCCGGTGCGGGCAGCAAACTCTACTCCGAATGCCACCAATACGGGATTGGCTTTATAGCCAGCATGCGTCTCAGGAAGTGCGAATGCCGCGAGCTTTCCTGATGTGCTCGAACAACCTCAACAGGCCGGCATGTGTCGGAGCCATCGCCAAGCCTTCCCGTATCCGTCCTTCGGCTTCGGATACTCTCCGCAATTGCATCAGCGCTGAAGCGTAGTCAAGACGAAGTTCGGATTCATGCGGGCGCAAATCCAGGGCGGCACCCAGCAAAATGCATCCTTCATCGAAATGGCCGGTTCGGCACAAAAGGCGGCCGAGTTGCGCCTGAACGATGAAATTGCCAGGGAACCTGCCCAGTTGGATACGCATGTGTTGTTCGGCCTCAGCCACACGGCCCAGCAACTGCAGGCAGATGCCGAAGTTGATCATTGCGTCAGCATCATTTTCGTCTTCATCAATCAGGTTTTGCAGGATCGGCAGGGCATCCGCCATCCGTCGGGCCATCAGCAGAGTGACCGCCATATTTCGTCGCGCCGAGCGATGCGCAGGAGCGCATGCCAGCGCTTTTTCATAAGCCTGGATGGAGGCTTCCAAACTGCCATCGGCACGCAGCACATGGGCGAGGTTGTGCCAGCCTTCAGCGAGAAGCGGTCGGATGGCCGTGACTTTAACAAACAGATCACGGGCCATGCTGGCCTTGCCAGCGTTGAACTGGGCACGGCCAAGCGCATTGAGTGCAAAGACATCGTCCGGCTCCAGCGCCAGCGCGGCATGACAAGCGTCGATGGCGCCGCGTAAATCACCGGCCAACTGGCGAACCAAGGCCTTGTCCAGCCAGCCTGAAGCATTCAACGACTTCGGTCGTGAAGCCAGCAGGGTCTTGGCAGCCTCAAACTCGGATTCCCCGACGTAATATTCGCGGAGACGATCCGCACATGAAGGGTTGTCGGCATGCGCCTTCAGCACAGCCACTGCCTCATCCGGCCGACCGCGGCGAAACAATACTTCGGCAAGCGCCAGTGCCGCATCCGGGCGAAAGCCCGGCAAACGAAACATCACTCGCAAAGCCTCTTCTGCCGAGGCCAGATCGCCCTGGTCAGCCAGTCGTTGCGCGTAGTCGAGATAGAATGATTCCGACATCTTCGGATTGTAGGCCCGGCGGAGTGCAACTGTCGTGCCACCGGCTGTCTAAAAAGGGCTGGCATTACCTCAGCAACCGGCAATGAAGGCTTGATCGCCATGGGGAACAGGGTAGATGAAAGTTGCCCGCCAGCTAACAAGACGTTCACCCCAATCCCCGGCGACCGTGATAGCGTGATTGCAGGTTGATGACAGGAGGTGCTTTATGCGGATAGACATCACGGGTCACCAGGTCGAAATCACCCAAGCCCTGCACGATTACGCCAACGAGAAGGTTGGCCGGGTTGCCAAGCACTACGATCAGCATCTTGAGGCGCGCATGATCCTCAGCATCGACAAGCTCGACCACCGCGCCGAAGCCACCTTGCACACCTCCGGCCGGACCTTGTTCGCCGACGCCAGCGCTTCCGACATGTACGCAGCGATCGACCTGCTCTCCGACAAGCTCGACCGGCTGCTGGTCAAGCAGAAGGAAAAAACCAAGGACCACCATCGCGGTGAATCCGCCGCCCGTTCGGAAAATTTCGGCTGAGCCTTGCGCGCGGTGCAGCTCGAAAGGACCGCACCACGCTTGCCCGAACGCCCCACGACGCCGGATGATGCAGGCATCCCTTCCCGGCTGCCGGCATGAATTCGACGATCAACGCCCGCGAACTGTTCGACCAGATGCGCGAGCGCCTGTCCCTGCGCTGGCTGGCTGGCCAGCAGGGCGGTGACCGCCGGGTAGAACGCAAGGAGCAGATTACCCGCCGGCCTTCGCTGGCCGGCTATCTCAACGTCATCCACCCGAACAAGGTGCAGATCATCGGCGCCTCGGAGCTGGCTTGGCTGGACGGGCTCGATGCCCGCCTGCGCTGGGAAACGCTGGAAAAGATTCTGGGTGTCGCGCCAATGGCAATGGTCATCACCCAGAACCAGCCTTGTCCGAGCGACTTGCGCAGCGCCGCCGAGGAATCGGGCACGCCGCTGTGGGTTTCGCCACGGCGCGGCCATGAACTGCTGAACCTGCTGCAGTACCAACTGGCCCGCGCGTTGGCGCCGAAGATCACCCTGCACGGCGTGTTCATGGAAATCTATTCGATTGGCATCCTGATCACCGGCGAGTCCGGCGCCGGCAAGAGCGAGTTGGCGCTGGAGCTGATTACCCGCGGCCATCGACTGGTCGCTGACGACGCCCCGGAATTCACCCAGATCGCACCGGACGTGCTCGACGGCACCTGCCCGGAGATGCTGCAAGACATGCTGGAAGTGCGCGGCCTGGGCGTGATGAACATCCGGCAGATGTTCGGCGACACCGCCGTGAAACGAAACAAGTACCTGCGCCTGATCGTCAACCTGGTGCGCGCCCAGGAAGCCAGCACCGACCACATGGCCCGCCTCACCGGCGAATCGGACGCACGCCGGGTGCTGGACCTCGACGTGCCGGTATTCAACCTGCCGGTGGCCGCCGGCCGCAACCTCGCGGTGATGACCGAAGCGGCTGCACGCCTGCACATCCTGCGCATCAAGGGCGAAGACCCGGCGGCGGCCTTTCTGGCCCGGCACAGCAGTTTCCTCAATCATGGGCAAGAACCATGACCCAGCCGCGCAAGTCGACCCTGATTGTTGTAAGCGGCCTGTCGGGCTCGGGCAAGAGCGTGGCCCTGCGCACGCTGGAAGACCTCGACTACTACTGCATCGACAACCTTCCCGCCGAACTGCTGCCGGCTTTCGTGCAAAGTGTTGCAAGCGGCGACAGCAAGCGCGAGCGGTTGGCGGTCAGCATCGACGTGCGCAACCACAGTTCAGACCTGTCTCGAATCGGTGAATGGCTGTCGGCGGTCGGCGCGCTGGGCTTGGATTACCGACTGATTTTCTTCGACACCCGCGACGAAGTGCTGATCAAGCGTTATTCGGAAACCCGCCGTCGGCATCCGCTTTCGCACCTGGGACTGGCGCTTTCAGACGCCATCGCCATGGAGCGACAGTGGCTGCGGCCGCTGCATGCGCTGGCCGACCAGGTCATCGACAGCTCCGAGCTGAATGTGCACCAGTTGCGCAAGGCAGTCCTGCACCAACTGGAAAGCGATGCCCGGCCGGATGTCTCGCTACTATTCGAATCCTTCGCCTACCGACGCGGCGTGCCCGCCGATGCAGACTTCGTGTTCGACGCCCGCTGCCTGCCCAATCCACATTGGGATGCGACTTTGCGACCTTTTTCCGGACGCGATGTGCCGGTTCGCGACTACCTGCTTGAGCAGCCGACGGTGCGTGAGTATGTCGATCAGGTGACCCAGTTCCTCGACACCTGGCTGCCGCGTTTCGAATCGGAAACCCGCAGCTACGTGACGATTGCCTTTGGTTGTACCGGCGGCCGGCATCGTTCGGTGTTCCTGGCAGAGTCTATGGCCCTGCATTTCCGCGAGGCAGGCCGCGACAATGTGCTGACCTTCCATCGCGAGCTGGAATAACGCTTCGGCATCAATCGTGATTTATGGGAGTACCTTCAGGCCCGACAGGTTTATCAACAGCCAACGGTCGTGCCTGAAGGCCCTCCCACAAGGATTTCACTCCCACGTGAAGCCAACCGCCTGCTGATATCCTCAATCCATGTCCGTCGGCGTTCTCCTGCTCACCCATGAAGGCTTCGGCAGCGCCCTGCTGGCCGCCGCCGTGCGCATCCACGGCGCGCCGCCCACCAGGGTGGCGGTGCACGAGATGGACGGTGCTGCCGACCTCAAAACCGCGCTGCCCGCAGCCAGCAACGCACTGCGTAAAGTCGACGGCGAGGAAGGCGTGCTGGTGCTGACCGACCTCTGCGGCGCTGCGCCAGCCCGCATGGCCGCCAGACTGGCCCAGTTGGGCACGCCCATGCGCCGGATCAGCGGCCTGTCTTTGCCCATGCTGCTGCGTGTGTTCAACTACGCTGAGCAGCCGCTGGATGACCTCGCCCGCACGGCCGCTGCCGGCGCGCGCAACGGAGTGATGATCGACGATGCTTGAACGCGAACTACTGGTGAACCACCCCATGGGCCTGCATGCGCAAGCCTCGGCCAAGATCGTGCACGTGTTGGCGGCCTACCAATGCCAGGTGACCTTCGTGGCCAAGGGCCGGGAAGTAAACGCCAAAAGCATCATGGGCGTGATGCTGCTGGCCGCCGGGCCGGGCACGTCGATCAAGGTGCGCTGCAGCGGCAGCGACGAGGCACAGGCCCTGGCTGCCATCGAAGCCTTGTTCAGCACCGCGTTTGGCGGCGCCTGACGCCTTTGAAGCAAGGCGACGGCACACGGCCATTGCCAGCAGCCGATATTCCTCAGTTGCAGGTTTCAGCGGGCGCGGTGAGGGTGGCCATGATTTCGCCGGTTGGCCTGTGCACCAGGAAGAACTTCATCCCTGCCCAAACCCAGTCTGCGGTTTCGGCGTCAAAAACCTGCGCGTCGTGGGTGGCCATTACCGGCCCGGTCGGCGACTCCGCATAGATACCCACCTCGGCCTTGGCAGGATCCGAGATGTTCCAGAACAACTTGGCGCGATACGGCGTTTCCGGATTGCAGTCGCCCAAGGTCTGGGAAATGGTGAAGCTCACACCGGCAACGCTGGTATCGGTGTTCACGACGGGCGCGGGTGCTTCAACCGAGTCGCTTGCTGCGGATTCAGCCGTGGCCACGACAGGGGCAGGCGCTGCAGCTTCAGGTTCGGATGGCTGGTTGCAGCCGGTCAGGATCAGCGAAGTCAGCAGGAGGCAGGCAGGAAGGCGCATTAGGGAGGGCTCCATAAAAACGGCAATGATACGCAGTCGGACACACCTGACCTAGTATCGATTGACTATCCCTGGTGCCACCGACATAAAACTTCCCTGTCCCGAACGACGCGCAGCCGCGATAATGACGGCACCGCCGCGGGCCTGATGCCTGCCCGCCACCACCGGAGCCCAACGATGGCCGACACCATCCGCCACGAGAAGACCGCGCGCCAGCTCCGGCTGCTGTCCGACGCGCTCGACTCCGGGCGGCTGGGGCCGGTGCGCCGGCTGGTCAATACGCTGGCGCCGGCCGAGATCGGCAACCTGCTCGAATCCCTGCCTCCGGACCGGCGCAACGTGGTCTGGGGCCTGGTTGATGCAGAGGATGACGGCGAAGTGCTGGTGCACGTCGGCGACGACGTGCGCGAAAGCCTGCTGGCCGAGATGGACCCGGACGAGATCATCGCCGCCGTCGAGGACCTCGACATCGACGACCTCGCCGACCTGATGGGGGACCTGCCGGACGCCGTCATCGACGAAGTGCTGAAGTCGATGGACCGCGAGAACCGCGAACGGCTCGAGCAGGCGCTGTCCTATCCCGAGGACAGTGCCGGCCGCCTGATGAACCCGGACGTGATCACCGTGCGCGCCGACGTCACCATCGACGTGGTGCTGCGCTACCTGCGCCTGCGCGGCGAGATGCCCGAGCACACCGACCACCTGTTCGTGGTCAGCCGCCGCCACCAGTACCTCGGCCGCGTCGCCACCAATGCCTTGCTCACCCACGATACCGGCACACCGATCAACGAACTGATCGACGATGAGCAACCGGCCATCGAAGTGAATGCGCCAGCCGGCGAGGTCGCCGCGCAGTTCTCCGACCACGACTGGATCTCGGCGCCGGTGGTGGACGAGAACAACATCCTGCTCGGCCGCATCACCATCGATGACGTGGTCGACATCATCCGCGAGCAGGCCGAGCACCAGGCGCTGTCGGCCGCCGGCGTCAACGAGGACGAAGACCTGTTCAGCCCGGTCGCGCGCGCCTTCCAGCGCCGCGTGGTCTGGCTGGGCATCAATCTGGGCACAGCTTTCCTGGCTTCAAGCGTGGTCGGCCAATTCCAAGGCACCATTGACCAGCTGGTCGCGCTCGCCGTGCTCATGCCCATCGTCGCCGGTATGGGCGGCAATGCCGGCACCCAAGTGCTGGCGCTGATGGTGCGCGGACTGGCGCTGGGTCAGGTTAGCGCCGCCAACGTCTGGCCGCTGCTGTCCAAGGAACTGCGCGTGGCGCTGATGAACGGCCTGCTGCTGGGTAGCATCGTCGGCCTCGCCACCTGGGCTTGGTTTGGCAATCCGCAGCTGTCGCTGGTGATCGCCGCCGCGATGACCATCAATCTCGCCGCCGCCGCGACCGCCGGCGTACTGGTGCCGCTCACGCTCAAGCGCATGCGGCTCGATCCGGCCCTCGCCGGTGGCGTCATCCTGACCACGGTCACCGACGTGATGGGCTTCCTGTCCTTCCTCGGCCTGGCAACGCTGGTGCTGCTGCACTGACATGAACGCACTGCGCCTGCCCAACGCCTGGCTGCTGCTGGCCTTGCTGGCACTCGTGCTTCTCTACCCCTTTCTCGAGGACATGCCGACCGGGCGCGCCGCACTGGCCGTGTTCGACCTGATCATCCTGATGCTCGCCCTGCGCGCTTCGCGCGCCGGCGGCAGCGAAACCCGTTTCGGCTATGTACTGGTACTGCCGGCGATGGTGCTGCATGCCATTGCCTCCTTCGCTGGCAACGGCAGCGACTGGTATGCAGCCAACCTGGTCGCGCAGGCGTTGTTCCATGCTTTCGTGGTCACCTGCCTGCTGCGCTACATGCTGCACGACGAGGTGATGACCCGCGACGAACTGTTCGCCGCCGCCGGCTTGTATGTGTTGATGGCCTTCGTCTTCGCCTACCTGTATGCCCTAATCGAACACTGGCAGCCCGGCGCGTTCTTCATCAACCCGGCAAACAATCCCGATGGCCTGCTCAGCTGGTGGGACCTGCTGTATTTCAGCTTCACCTGCCTGACCAGCGTCGGCTTCGGCGAGATCACCCCGGCCAACGACCACGCCCGTTCGCTGGTGATGATCCAGCAGATGCTCGGCGTGCTTTATTTCGCGTTGGTGGTGTCGAGGTTGGTCACCATGCAGTCCAATCGCAGGTCGCGGGACGTGGATTGACGGTTTGTGCGGAGTTGTTCGGGCGGCAGCGTCGGGCCGAGGCTCGACCTACGCTGCCAGCTGGCGGAGCCGTGAGAAGTGACGGTCAACCAGCCAGGCCGCACCGATGCACAGGGCCGAACCCACCAGCTGGGCCCATGGAAGATTCGGCATGGATACCTGGAACTGGCTGACAATGACGCCAACAAACGGTTGCATCACCAGCAGGCCGGCCACGGCCATCACCAGCAGCAACACGGTGGTAGCGCCGTCCTCGAAACCCGAACGCTGCTCGGCATGGCCGATGCGCGCCATCACCTGCGCGGTAAAATCGCCTGGCAGTGAATGCATCAACGGCTGTCGCAGGGCGCGGGCGACCAGCCGATAACGATCGAGCTGCGGATCGGCGCCGGCCGCACGACCTTCGCGCTCGGCCTGTTCGGCCAGAGCCTGCAGCCGCGCATCGTTTTCATGGCGATCGATGTTCATGCCAGTTCTCCCAAACGACTTTCAAGTTGCGCCTTGAGCCTTTGCCGGGCGCGAAAAAGATAATTCTTCACGGTGCCGTCGGGCAAACCGGTGATGCCGGCGATCTCGCCGATGCCCATTTCATCAAGGTGATAAAGCGTCACCAGCGTGCGCTGCAGCGTCGGCAATTTGTCGATGGCGGCACCCATGTGCGCCATCACCTCGGCGTCGGCGCAGGCTGTTTCCAGATCAAATCCGTCGCTGACCTGCTCCAGCACCGAATCGCCAGCATCATCATCAACCGGCTCAACCATCGGCAGACGCTTTTTCTGCAGGTGCCGCGTGGCGACATTGAATGCGACCCGCCCGATCCATGTCGCCAGCGAGCTTTCGAACCGGTATTGGTGCAGGCATTCGTGCACGCGGAAGAACACGTCCTGACTCAGTTCACGCGCATCCTCGGGGTGCTGCACCATCCGGTAAACCAGGTGCCAGACCAGGTTCTGGTGCCGCAGCATCAGCCGCTCGAACGCCCCCGGCGTCCGCGCCAACACTGCCTTCACGATTTCCTGGTCTTCGCTCATCGGCGAGATGGATACCACTTGGGTGCAACCGGTTGCACCTTACGCCGATCGATCGTCACATGCCGATTCGCCGGCCGTCGACACAGCCACTGCAACCGATCCACCGGCCACCGTATCCATTACCACGAACGGGCAATTTTGCCCGGATGCCACTACACCAAAGGAATACGCCATGGATTTCGCCATCTTCATCCCGATTACCCTGTTCATTTGCATTGTTGCTGCCATCAAGGTCATCGTCGATGGCCGCATGCGCCGCCGCTTGGTGGAAACCAACGGTTCGGAAGACCTGGTCAAGGCCATGCTGCTGGCCGATGAACAAAATCGCCGCTTCGGCGCCCTCAAGTGGGGCATGGTGCTGACCTTGGTCGGCGGCGCTTTCTTCGCCCAGCAACTGCTCAATCTCGGCCCGCAGGATCCAGCTACGTACGGCCTGCTTTTCGTGGCTTCCGGTCTCGGCATGCTCGGCTACCACTTCATGGCCGGCAAGTCGCACTGATAACCGCGGCAGGCAGCAGGCTCAGCCTCGTGCCGCCTGCTGCTCGGTCGTGGTCAGCGCCACTTTGTCGCGCAGGTAGGCCGGCTCCAGCAGGTCGGGGGCCATGGCCAAGCCTTGCCGGAAAGCACGGGCGGCCAGCCGGGCGACGTCGGCGGCATGCGGCAGTGCAAGGGCGTCGCAACAGACGAGTTGCCCGGCAAGCGCTGTCTGCAGGGCGGCGTGGTTGGCGGCAAAACCGGTGCCGAAACCTTGCCAGCGGCCCTGCCCGGATTGCGCCGGATTTTCTGGCGACACCAGCGTTTCCAAGGATAGTGGCGATACCAGGCCATCATCATCGCGCCGGAAACTGCCGATATAGATTTCACCCATGCGGGCATCAATGGCGGCGAGGATGTCTTCATCGCCCGTCGCCTGCATTGCAAGAGCCGCGAGCGTGGACACCGGCAGCACCGGCTTGTCCAGAGCCAGCGCCATGCCCTGCACCAGGGCGATAGCCAAACGCACCCCGGTGAACGCGCCGGGGCCACGACCGACGGCAATGGCATCGAGTCTGGACTTTTTCACGCCCGCCTGGGCAAGCAGTTCATCGGCCCAGGGCAGCACCAGTTCGGTATGGCGGCGTGGGGCGAGTTCGTGCCGCTCATGGATGATGTCGCCGTCGATCAACAGCGCCACCGAGCAGGCTTCAGTACTGGTTTCGATGGCGAGTATTTTCATGGGTGTACGCCTGTTGGTACTCGAACAAACGGTACACGCTGGGACGATCTAGGGCGAGAATCGCAGCCTGCACCGATGTGACGATGTGATAACCATCCGTGCATCAGCCTGCTCATTTGCCGCCGGCCACGTATTCGCGCGCAAAAAAATCCTGCACATCGGCCAACTCTCGCGTACGCCGCGCTGGCGGCAAGCTGTTCAGGAACACGCGGCCGTAGCTCTTGCTGTGGATGCGTGGATCGCACAGCACCAGCACGCCGCGATCGGCGAACGTACGAATCAAACGGCCTGCGCCCTGCTTGAGCGCGATCACCGCCTGCGGCAATTGCTCGTCGCGGAACGGGTTGCCGCCGCTGCGTCGCGAAGCTTCCAGTCGCGCCTGCAGCACTGGATCGTCCGGCGCGGCAAACGGCAGGCGATCAATCACCACCACCGACAGCGCATCGCCGGCGACATCAACGCCTTCCCAGAAACTGGCGGCACCCAGCAGCACGCCATTGCCCGACGCGCGAAATTGATCCAGCAGGGTCGAGCGCGGCGCGGTGCCCTGCACAAACAACGGCCAGGCATCGCCCTGCAACGCTTGCGCGGCTTCACGCAAGCCGCGATGCGAAGTGAAAAGCAGGAAGGCACGTCCGCCCGAGGCCTGCAGCACCGGGCGCACGGCGTTGATCAGCGCCGTCCCGTAACCGGGCACATTCGGTTCCGGCAATTCGCGCGGCAAATAGCACAGCGCCTGGTTCGGCCAGTCGAAAGGACTGGGCTGCAGCAGGGTGCGCGGTTCTTCAAGACCTAGCTTGAGCGCGAGATGTGAAAAATCGCCGCCCACCGCCAACGTCGCCGAGGTGAATACCCAGGCAGCGCGGCTTTGTTCGCGGTATTGGCGCAGTGGGCCTGACACATCCAGCGGCGTTCGCTGCAGGGTAAATCCACGCTGGGTGAGGTCGTACCAGCGCACCGAGCCGTCATCGTCTGCGGCACGCGGATCGGATTCGAAATCATCGTCTGCCGGGAATTCGTCTTCGCTAAATGGATCGGCCCGTCGCCCCGTATCCGACCAGCGCTCCAGCCTGGCCACCAATCCCAGCGCACGGTCTGCACAAGCTGCGAAACCTGGCGTCGCCTCAGACAACCCCTGCAACGCGCTGCGCAACTGCGCCAAGGCATCACCCAGTTCCGCCAGCGCGCGCGCGGCGGACGCCTGCGAGAGCACGCGTTGGTGCGTGCCGCGCTGCGGGAAGTCGTTCATGGCCAAGCGCAATTCGCGCACCGCATGTTCCAACGTGCGCGCGGGCTGCTGCACGGTGGCCAGCGCACTCGGCAGGTTGGCACATTCGTGCAACGCATCACGGGCCAACTCGAGCAATTGCCGGGCGCCAATGCTTTCGCCGAAGAACTGCGCAGCCAGCTCCGGCAGCTGGTGCGCCTCATCGAGCACGAAGGCGGCTGCACCGGGCAGGATTTCGCCGAAACCTTCCTGCTTTATCGCAAGGTCGGCCAGCAGCAGGTGGTGGTTGACCACCACGATATCGGCCGCCTGCGCTTCGGCGCGCGCCTTGGCCACGAAACACTCTGACCAGAACGGGCACTCGCCGCCCAGGCAGTTATCGGCCGTGGAGGTGACTTGAGGCCACAAGGCACTGTCTTCGGGCAAGTCGGAAAGCTCGGCCAAGTCGCCGCGCACGGTGCGGCCACTCCATGCCACCACGCGTTGAAACTGCGCGGCAACATCGCGACTGGGGAAGTGCTCGCCCTTGGCCTGTTCCATGCGATAGCGGCACAGGTAATTGGCGCGGCCCTTGAGCAGGGATGTCTTCAAAGCCACGCCGAGCGCCTCGCGGACCCGGGGAAGGTCACGATGGTAAAGCTGGTCCTGCAGGGCCCGGGTTCCGGTGGAAATGATGGTGCGATGACCCGACAGCAGCGCCGGCACCAGATAGGCGTAGGTCTTGCCGGTGCCGGTGCCGGCTTCGGCGATCAGGGTGGCGCGGTCATCGAAGGCATCGGCGATGGCGCCGGCCAGCCGCTGCTGCGCGTGGCGCATCACATAACCGGGCAGCCTGTCCGCCAGCGGACCATCGGCAGCCAAGGCCTGTTGAGTTCGTTCGGAAAGGTCGCTCAAGAAGCTTGCCCGCCGTCAAAGACGCGCCGGGGGCGCCACCGTGCAGGAGCCAAGCCGCTGCTGGGCAATGGCGACATTGGCGAGGTCGCCGCGCGCCTCGCGTGAAAACCTGATCGTGGTCCAGTTGCGACGGCACAGGCCACCGAGCTTGGGGCCGGCCTGATAGGAGCGCTGCGCCAGCATTTCTGCCTGCAGCCAGGCCTTCGACAACAGGGCCAGCTCGGCTTGCCACTGCAGCAAGTCGGGATCATTCGGTGAAAGCGTCAGCGCCTTGGCAAGGGCATCGGTGGCTCGACCGATGTCATTGGCGGTTTCGGCGGCACGAGCGCGGTCGCGCAGGTCCTCCACGCTCTCATCGCGCAGCGGCTGTACGTTGATCTCATTGCCGGCCTCGCCGGCCTTGCGCACCTCGACGAGCATCTGCTGCGGCGTCAGCGCATGCGCTGCAATCCTGGGCGCAGGCGCAGGGGCGCTGCCGCAGGCGGACAGGACAATGCAGGAAAAGGTGATCAGTATGCCGGTGGCTCGTTTCATTTTGGATCCGCCTATGGTGCTGGTGTCGCGATCAGGAAATCAAAAAATAACGTGGCGCATCCTTAACTTTCTTCTGCGCCATTTTGCGTTGATGAAATTGTCTTTACGCCCCGGCTGCGGTCACGGAAGACACTCAATTCTCAACCGGCGCAGCCAACTCAGGCGGCGGCTCAGTCCCGGGACGATCACCACCAAACTTGAACCAGTCCAGCCAAATGCGCTCTTCGCAGCTCTTGTGTTGATCCGGCAGATGGCCGGCGACAAACGCCGCGCGCCGCGCGCTTGGGCAACCTTCCTCGGTGGTGGCGTAGTCGGAGGCATCCAGCCAGGCCCACTCGATGCCCTGCCCGCTCACCGTCAAGGGCTGAGTCGGCAGTTTCGCGAACAAGGCCGACCAGACCCGCATCGCGCCCGTGGCACCGTAAAGCCCGGTCGGCTGGTTCTGGTCGTTACCCACCCAAACCACCGCCAAATGATCGCCGGTGTAGCCTGCAAACCAGCTGTCGCGGCTGTCGTTGCTGGTGCCGGTCTTGCCTGCCGGCTGCAGCGGGCCGAGGCCATCGCGCAGCAAGGGACTGCCGGTGCCGTTGCTGACCGCCTGCTGCAGGCCCAGCGTCACCAGTCGCGCCGCGATGGCATCGCCTTCCTGTGCGGCCTGGGCGTTGAAGTCGTAGCGCTTGATCGCCTTGCCGTCCGGCGAGAGCACGCCGCGCACCGCCCGCAGCGGCTGCAAACGTCCGCCGGAAGCGAGGAACTGGTACATCTGTGTCATCGAAAACACCGACAGGTCCACCGACCCGAGGATCAGCGAGGGTCGCGGCTTGGCGCGCAGTCCGGCCAGCACCTTGAGCAGGTCGGCCAAACGCTCAGGACCGACGTCCATGCCCACGCGCACCGTAGCCTGGTTGTAAGAACGCGCCAGCGCCGTCGCCATCGTCACCGTGCCGTGGCTCTGGCCATCGGAGTTTTTTGGCCGCCAGGGCTGGCCGTTGGGCTGGGTCACTTCCACCGGACTGTCGTCCACCCAGCTAGCCAGGGAATAGCGATCGGGCTGCGCCAGTGCCAGCAGGTAGATGAAAGGTTTCAACAGCGAGCCCACCGGCCGTTGTGCCTCCAGCGCGCGATTGAAGCCGGGCTGGTCGCTGTGGCGGTTGCCAACCATCGCCAGCACTTCTCCACTGCTGGTGTCAGAAACCACCACGCCTGCCTGCAGCGACGGACCCTGCTTGCGTTCGACCTTGGCCAAGGTACTGACCACTGCGCGCTCGGAAAGCATCTGCACCGAAGGCGCCAGCGTAGTCAGCACGCTCAGGCCGGCACCGCGCAGCTCATCGGAAGGATAGTCACTGGCCAGTTGCCGGCGCACCAAGTCCATGAATGCCGGCGCGCGGTTGCGCGCCACGCCGGGCTTGCTGCTTACGCCCAGCGGCGTGGAGCCGGCGCGGCTGGCCTCGGCCGATGTGATCAGGCCGAGGTCGCGCCAGACCATCAGCACAGTGGCGCGTCGTTTCACGGCGCGCTCGGGAAAACGCCGAGGATCCCAATAGCCCGGCCCCTGGATGATGCCGACCAGCAGGGCCAGGTCCTCGGTCTTGAGCGTGGACAGCTCGCGCCCGAACCAGAAATCGGAGCCGGCCGCGACGCCGCGCACCGACTGGTTGCCGGTCTGGCCCAGGTAGACCTGATTAAGGTAGGCCTCGAGGATGCGCTTTTTGTCGAAGCGCGCCTCGATGATCAGCGCATACAGCGCTTCCTTGATTTTGCGCGAGATGGTCTTGGTGTTGCTCAGAAACAGGCTGCGCACCATCTGCTGGGTGATGGTGCTGGCGCCCTGCTCAAACTCGGCCTCGCGCAAGTTGACCCATATCGCGCGCAGCACGCCCCAAGGATCGATGCCGATATGGTGCTTGAAGTTGCGGTCTTCGACCGCCTGCAGGCCGGTGATCAGCAACGATGGCGCTTCCTCGGCGCGGATCAGCCGGCGCTCTTCTTCGCTGTTGCCGTACAGCGTGGCGATGCGCGAGGGATCGACCCGGGCGCTGTCGATCCGACGCTTGCTTTCGGCGTCGCGGACCACGGCCACCCGGCCGCTGGCGATCTGCACATCGAGCCGGCGCGGCAGCACCGGCCCGTCGATGTCGACAAAGGCGCGGGTCGCCAGCCGGAAACGACCGCCATCGCGGGCATAGGTGCCGGGCAATTGGCCGATATCGTCCCGGCGATAGGCAGCGGCAGCCAACTCCAGCTCAAAGGTATCGCCATCAATCCGCACGCCGCGCTGCAAGACCAACGGCCGGGCGTAGACGCGGGTCGGCACCTGCCATTGCAACTGGGCGAACTCACGCCGCACCTGTTTGTCGAGGTACCAGACATAGGGTGTGCCGATGCCGATCAGCAGGCCAAGACCAAGCAGGCCCAGACGCAAGCAAAGACGCCATATCCGCGTGCGCAGGGACGGTTGTTCGTCTTCGGGGGCAGCGTTCGCGGTCAAGGGCATGGATAATGCATGGTTTCGCGCAGTTTATCAGGCATGGCCCTGCTTCCGGCCCTGTCTTCAACAGGATCATCGTCCCGATCATGAGTGTGAATGTGCAGCCTCTGCCGGCGTTCTGGATGCCGGTCCATGCATCCATCAAGGTAACTTTCCAGGCGCTGCATGAAGCAGGCGTGGATTGGCTGAAGCCGCCAACCAGATCGCCGGCAACCGATCCCTGGCAAGCCTTGCGTGATGCCCATGCACGTGCGCCTGATCATGACGTGCTGCTGCTGCGCGGCGATCTGTCACTGCCCACCGGCTTCTGGCCACGCATGGCTGGCGCCTGGCAAGCATCGCCTGCTGTCGACGTGCTTTCCTGCCTCGACAGCGCGCTGTTGCCTGTTCCCGAAGGCGTGGTGGCCGCGGACGCAGACGCCACTTGCTGGCAACACGGCGAGCACGCGCTTCTCGACAGCGCCCACGCCGCGATGCACGGCAGCCTCTGGCGAGCATCAGCACTCGCGCGTTTGTTCGCCGAGCCAGGCCACGATGCTGTGCTGGGTTTGTTGCACAAGGCGCTGCTGCCCTGTGTATGGATTGGCGGTGATGGTGAAGCCGTGAATGCCGTTCCTGAAAACTGGCTGCTACCGCTGGCCAATCAACTGCAATCGGCTGGCCCCGTCGCCAACAACCTCACGCGGCTCGATCACAGCGGCGATGGCAGGCCCGTGCTGCTGCATGTTCTGCACGCTTGGGGTGGCGGCATCGAATGCTTTGCCCGCGACCTGCAGGTCGGCGATGACCAGCGCCATCACCTGTTCCTGCTCTCGCAGCACGACCACTACCTGCCGCCGTTCGGCCGACGCATGTCGCTGTTTGCCGATCTCGACGCACCGGCGCTGCGCACATGGGAACTGGCCAATCCGATCGAAGATACCGCCATGCATTCGCGCGAAATGCAGCGCCTGCTGGAAAGCATCGTCGCCGAATGGGGCATCGGTGCGGTGCTGGTGTCGTCACTGATCGGGCACAGCCTCGACGTGTTGCGCACCGGCCTGCCGACCGCAGTCTGCGTGCACGATGTCTACCCGCTCTGGCCGCTGCTGCATGACAGCCGCGATCCGCGCGAATCGGCGTTCGATGCCGCCACGCTCAGGCAAAAAATTGCCGACAGCACGGAGCCGCTGCTGTTCCGGCAGCGCGATGCCGGCCATTGGCAGCGCCTGCGCCAAGCCTATGTCGACACCTTGGTTGAAAACCGCATCGCCATGGTCACGCCCAGCGAGTTCTCCCGCGCGCGCATCTGCGCCATCGAGCCGGCGCTGGCGGCCCTGGACTGGCAGGAAATCGCCCACGGCGCGCCGGTTATGCCGCGCCTGGCCAAGGCGGATTCTTCCAGCAACGACTCACCCGATACGGCAAGGCCACTGCGCGTACTGGTACCGGGCCATATTCCTGGCGGCAAGGGCGAACGGCTGCTGCGCGAACTGCTGCCGAGGCTCAGCGAAGGATTCGAGATTTTCCTGCTCGGCGCCGGGCCCACCGGACTGCCATTCAAAATACTGCCCGGCGTCCGTTTCCAGGAACATTATCGACGCGAAGATCTGGCCGACGCTGTCGCCAGCTTCCGGCCCGACCTTGCCTTGCTGCCGTCAACCGTGCCTGAAACCTGGGGCTATGTATTGACCGAAATGCTGCAGCTTGGCATCCCGGTTCTGGCCGGCCGGATGGGCGCCTACGCCGAGCGACTGCGCGATGGCGAAGGCGGCTGGCTGGTGGAGCCGACTGCCGACGCCATGATTGAAGCGTTGCTAAGTTTGCGTGATCGGCGCGAGCGCCTCACCGACTTGCCCCGTGTTCCACCAACAGGGTTTTGCAAGCCGCAGGACATGGCCGCCGCTTGGCGCAATGCCCTGCCAGCAAGGCCGTTCGCACCTTCCATCGCTGCTGCCGACTGTGGACGCGTGCAGGCCCTGCTCAACCAGTCTCGCTGGCGGCAACAGCTGAGACAATTGTCCCAGGACGGCGAACGTCTGCACGAGCAATGCCGCGTGCTCGACGCCATCGTCAACGACGAGCGCGAGCAGCGCCACCTGCTCGAATGCGATCTCGCCATCAAGGTGGCCAAGCTTGACCTCGCCGACCTGGAGTGCGAGTCGCTGCAGGCCGACAAGGACGACCTGCAGCAGGAAAGCGTCGCGCACCTGCAGGCGCTGGCCCTTGCTGAAGATGATCTGGGTCGAACGCGGCGCGAGCTTGCAAAAACGCAGTTGAACGCGAAAGTGGCCGGGCTGCAGTTGCTGTCCCTGCAGTCGCGGCTCGATGGCGAACATGAAAAATACCAGCAGTTGCGTCATGAGCTTCACCAGCGAACACAACAAGTACAAGCAGCCGAGCACGAGCTGGCCACCAATGCTGAAACGCTTGCCCTTTTACAACAGCAATTGGCCAAGGCCGAACACGACATCGGCGATCGTGATACGGCGATGGCCGCGCGAAATTCCGAACTGGAAACCAGCGATGCACGGCTGCATGCTGCACAGTCGGCATTCGAAACAGCTGCTGGCGAATTGAACATCGCGCGCACGCAGGCCGTGACACTGCAGGCACAGGCCACGCAGGCAATCGTGCAAATGGCGCACCTCGAACGCACGACGGGCAGACTGCGTGATGCGCTCGACGCCACGCAAACGGAACTCGACGAGGTATATCAGAGCCGCTCCTGGCGCATCACGGCCGGCATGCGCTCACTCAAGCTAAGCCTGCTGGCATCAGGGGCAAGCCTGCAGTACCGGATAGATCGCCTCGACCAGTGGCTGCGGCGAGCGAGCGCAAGCCTGCGCAACCGCGGCTTGCGCGCCAGTTGGCGGCGGTTCCGGCAACAGCCGTCGGCATCGACCGTCCCGCCGCTTATCCTGTCGCTGGCAGCAGGAAGTGAAGGCGCTTCCGAACCGGCATTCACGCCTGTCGTTGGACCGAAAGCCAGCATCATCATCCCGGTCTACAACCAGATCCCGATCACCCTCGATTGCCTGGCGGCGATCACCGAACGCGGCGCCGCCTGCTCGTTCGAAGTCATCGTGGTCGATGATGCTTCGGGCGATGCTGCAGCGGCCGAACTTGCCGGAATTCCCGGGCTGCAGCTGCACCGAAATGCGCAGAACCTCGGCTTCATCGGCGCCTGCAATGCCGGGGCGGCGCTCGCCAAAGGCGAGTTCCTGGTCTTCCTCAACAACGACACACTGGTTCAACCGGACTGGCTAGACGCCCTGCTCGACACCTTTGAAACACACCCGGACACCGGGCTCGCCGGCAGCAAGCTGGTCTATCCCGATGGTCGCCTGCAGGAAGCCGGCGGCATCGTGTTCTCGGACGGTTCGGGCTGGAACTACGGACGCTTCGCCGACCCATCGCATCCGGCGTTCAACTTCGTGCGCGAAGTCGACTACTGCTCGGGTGCCGCGATTGCGATCCGTCGCGAGTTGTTCAACGCACTCGGGGGTTTCGACAGCCACTATGCGCCCGCCTATTACGAAGACACCGACTTGGCCATGCGTGCGCGCGAGCACGGGCTGAAAGTGCGCTACCAGCCAGCTTCGGTCGTAGTGCATCTGGAAGGCGCCACCTCCGGCACCGACCTGCAGAAAGGCGCAAAAGCCTACCAACGGGTCAACCACAAGAAATTTTTCGCCCGCTGGCAGTCCGTACTCGAACGCGAGCATCCCGCGCCGGGCAGCGACATCGCCATCGCCAGTTCTCATCGCTGCCAGAAACGCATCCTGGTCATTGACGCCTGCACACCAATGCCGGATCGCGATTCCGGTTCCGTGCGCATGTTTGAGCTGCTGCGCCTGATGATCGATGAAGGCCATGCCGTCAGTTTTTTTGCCGACAACCACATGCACGATGGCCACTACACTCAGGCGCTGCAGCAGTTGGGCGTGCAGGTCTGGTGGCATCCCTGGCTGTCGGACGTGCCGTCCTGGCTGAAGGAGCACGGCTCGCGTTTCGACGCCGTCGTGGTCTCCCGCCACTACATCCTGACGCCGCTGCTGCCGCTGCTGCGCCAGCATGCGGCGCAAGCGCGCATCGTCTTCGACACCGTCGACCTGCACTTCCTGCGCGAACAGCGCGAGGCCGAGCAGCGTGGCGACAATGCCGCACGCAAGGCCGCACAACACACCCGCGCTGCCGAACTGTCGCTGATTCGCAGCGCCCATGAGACCTGGGTGGTCAGCCCGGTCGAACAGCAGTTGCTGGCCGAATTGGAACCAGGCGCGCGCGTGGCCGTGCTGTCCAACATCCATCGTCCGCGCGGGCTCGGTCCCGGCTACGGCGAACGCCGCGACCTGATGTTCGTTGGCGGCTACCGGCACACGCCCAACGTCGACGCGGTCCTGTGGCTGGCCAACGAGATATTTCCGCTGGTCCGACGCCAGCACCCGGATATACGCCTGCACCTGGTCGGTTCCGACACGCCCGATTGCGTGCATGAACTAGCCGCCATACCCGGCATCATCGTGCATGGCCATGTACCCGACCTGATGCCGATGCTCGACAGCGTCCGCATCAACCTGGCGCCACTGCGCTATGGCGCTGGCGTCAAGGGCAAGATCAATCTAAGCCTCGCCCACGGCCTGCCGGTGGTGGCCACGTCGTGTGCTGCCGAAGGCATGCAGCTGGTGGATCGGGTCGACGCCATGGTCGCCGACAGCGCCGAAGGCTTCGCCCAGTCCGTGCTTGATCTCTACGACGATGCCGACCTGTGGCGATCACTGGCCGAAGCAGGCCTGGAAAACACCCGCAGGCATTTTTCTCCCGAACGCGCGCGGCCGGTATTGCGTTGTCTGTTCGGAGACCCGGAACCGCTGGTTTCTGGACTGGGCGGTGTTTCGTAGGCTTGGATTGTCAGGCCATGCTGCAGATCAGCCGAGTCTTCGTACATCCTGCACGCCAGGCACGGCATTGAGCCGCCCGAGCAGTTCGCTGAGCTGCTCGTAATCGGAAACCTTGAGCACCAGCCGCAGCTCCGCCTCGCCGTTGCCTTCATCCACGCGTGAATTGACCGCGATGATGTTGATCTCGGCCTGTGCGATCAGGTTGGTCAAATCCTTAAGTAGCCACTTGCGGTCGAAGGCGCGTACCAGCACGTTGGCCTCGTAGCGCGAGCTTCCCGCCTGTCCCCAGTTCACCGGCAATGCGCGTTCGGGTTGTGCTGCCAGCAGACGCTCGGCGCTGGCGCAATTGCTGCGGTGGATGCTGACGCCACGACCTCGGGTGAGGTAGCCGACGATGGCATCGCCCGGCACTGGTTGGCAGCATCGAGCGAGTTGCGTGAGCAGGTTGCCGACGCCTTCAACGGTGAAGCGGCTGCCGTCGTTGCGGTCGGGCTTCCGTACGCTGGGCCTGACGGCAGGTGGGGCCGGTTTTGCCGGCAACAGCGTCTGCGCATGGTCGTGCAGCGTGCGGCTGACCTGACTGGGGCCGATGTCGCCCAAGGCCAGCGCCACGTAAAGATCGTCAACGCTTTCCAAGTGGTTCTTTTCCAGCACCGGCGTCATGTCCGCGCCGAGCATGGCGACGCGTCGCAGCTCTTTTTCCAGCAGTTCGCGGCCATCATGAAGGTTGCGGGCGCGGTCGAGCTTGTGAAACCAGGCGCGCACCTTGTCGCGGGCACGGCCGCTGGCGAGGAAGCCATTGGCTGCCAGCAGCCAGTCGCGGCGTGGCTCGCCGGTTTTGCTGGTGATTATTTCGACACGATCACCGCTGCTCGGCTGGAAATCCAGCGGCACGATGCGGCCGTTGACCTTGGCGCCGCGGCAGCGATGCCCGACCTCGGTATGCACGTGGTAGGCGAAGTCGAGCACGGTGGCGTGCTGGGGCAGGTCCACCACTTCGCCGCGCGGCGTCAGCAGGTAGACGCGGTCGGCCACCAGTTCAGTGTTCCAGCCTGCCAGCAGGGAGCGCTCATCCTCATGCTCGCGGCTTTCGAGCAGTTGGCGCATCCACGCCACCTTGCGCTCGAAGCTGGCCTCGCCCTTGCCGCTGACGCCGCTGCCACCTTCCTTGTAGCGCCAGTGCGCGGCCACGCCCAGCTCGGCGTGCTCGTGCATCTGCTGCGTGCGGATCTGGATTTCCAGGGACAGGCCATCCGGGCCGACCACGGCGGTATGAAGGGAACGGTAGTCATTGCCCTTGGGCTTGGCGATGTAATCGTCAAACTCTGCCGCAATGGGTGTCCACAGCTGGTGCACCACGCCAAGCGCGGCATAGCACTGGGACACATCATCGACCAGCACGCGCACGGCGCGGATGTCGTAGAGCTCGCTGAACGGCAATCCCTTGCGCTGCATCTTCTTCCAGATGCTGTAGATGTGCTTGGGCCGGCCGTCGATGTCGGCGTGGATGCCGGCCTCGGCCAGCGTCTCGCGGATGCGCTGCTTGGCCTGCTCGATGAAACGCTCGCGGCCGGTGCGCTTTTCGTCAAGCAACCGGGCGATGCGCTGGTAGGTGTCGGGCTGCAGGTAACGGAAGGCCAGATCCTCCAACTCCCACTTCAATTGCCAGATGCCGAGGCGGTTTGCCAGCGGCGCGTGGATGTCCGCAGTCAGCTCGGCCAGCGCGCGCCGTTCAGGTTCCGGCAATGACGATGCCATGCGCAGGCGCACCAACTGCATGGCCAGCAGGATCGGAATCACCCGCAGGTCGCGAATGATCGCCAGCAGCAGCCGACGCAGGCCTTCGGAGCTACCGCGCGACTCGCGCTGGGCATGCAGGTTCCAGACCTTGTCGGCGGCCTTTAGCCCATCGAGCAATACCGGCAATTGCGGCAGTGCCGCCAGCGCCTGTTTGTCGACCGCAGCCGCCAACGCCGGCCACAAGTGCAGGCTGGCAGCGACCAGCATCACGGTGTCGACCCTGAGCGTCTGCAGCAACTCAATGACCTCGACCAGCAATGGCTCTTCGCGATCGGGCGACAGGCCGGCGGCGGCAGATACCAGCATTGCGAGCATGGCACCGCGTTCTGTGCCGCCCTCCTGGAGGCTGGACAGGCTTTCTGACAATCGACGGGGCGATGGGTGGGGCGCGGCCAACGGGGTGCTCGAAATGCTGAAGTTGCCCTACACTAGCGCAGTCTTCGCAATCAGGAACAGCCACGATGCGCCCCATGTTGATCGCCGCCCTGCTGGTATTTTCGCTATCGGGGATCGTCCTCGCCCAGTCCGCCCCCACGCTTGAAGAGCGCATGACCGGCAGTGAATTCCAGTCCACGGGATTGGACAAGCTGTCGCCCGATGAACTGGCGCGCCTCAATGCCTGGCTGCAGAAAAACTCGCAACCTGCCGGAGTGGCGGCGCTTCCCCGTGAAGACCGCCGTGGCTTCGTTGGTGATGGCGCCAATCGCAGTACGATCGTGAGCCGGATCGTGGGTGAATTCCGGGGATGGGATGGCGGCACCGAATTTGTGCTTGAAAACGGTCAGGTTTGGCAGCAAAAGGGGTCGGGCGTTTTGGCTGGCGTTCGCCTGACCAATCCAACGGTAACCATCGAGCCTGCGCTTTTCAGTGGCTGGCGCCTCAAAGTCGAAGGCTACAATTCCTTTATCGAGGTACGTCGCAGCAAGTAACGATGGGATGGCATCCGTGCTGACGCCGGGCCGGCACTTGCAGCGCTTCCTCGAACAATCTTGTTAAGCAGGCAGCTCGTGCCCGCTTGTTCGCTTGATCTCAACGGAATGTGAGTCGCACGAAACTGTCGCATGCCTGAAATCCACACCAGCCTGTTGTTCAAGTCAACGCCGGAAAAAGTGTTTGCAGCGCTGGCCGAGCATGTTGTTTTTTTTCAGGGCCCCGAAATGGCCTGTCGCCTGCTCGAAGCAGGCAATGGTGAAAGCAACGGTTTCGGCGCTGTGCGTGAAATCCGCTCCGGCAGCTTCGTCTTCGTTGAATCGATCACCCGCTTCGAGCGCCCAACCGGTTTCGACTATCGGGTGAGCAGCCTGCGCCATGCGTCCGGGTGGAAACTGCCATTCCGGCACGAGCGCGGTTGGCTGGAACTGACTGCGGAAAACGGCGGCACTCGCGTGGACTGGCGCTCGCGTTTCAGCATCGCCATCCCCTTGCTCGGCCGCCTGCTGGAGCGCCGCTTCGCCAAGGTGGCCGGGCGCGGCTTCGAAAAGCTGCTGCTTGCGGCGCGCCGCCGGCTGGAACCGGACCCGGTGGCCTGAAGCATGTCGCCAATCGGCAAGGCCCAGTGGCAGATCCATTTCTGCGTCCTGCTCTGGGGTTTCACCGCAATCCTGGGCAAGCTGATCACGCTGCCGGCCTTTGCCCTGGTCTGGTGGCGGATGCTGCTGGTGACGGCGGCACTGCTGCTGCTGCCGCGCGTCTGGCGCGGGCTGCGGGCGCTGTCTGCCGAGCTGTTGCTGCGTTATGCCGGAATCGGCGCCGTGGTGGCACTGCATTGGCTCACATTCTACGGCGCGATCAAACTGTCGAACGCTTCTGTGGCGGTGAGCTGCCTGGCGCTGGGCTCGGTGTTCGCGGCACTGATCGAGCCGTTCATCGCCGGCAGGAAGTTCGATCCGCGCGAACTGCTATTCGGCGTCGTCGCCGTGCCCGGCCTGCTGATGCTGGTTGGCGGCGTGCCCGAGGGCCTGCGTGCCGGCATCGGCATCGGCGTGCTGTCGGCTTTCCTGACCGCGCTGTTCAGTGCCCTCAACAAGCGCTATGTGCAGCGTGCCGACCCGTTCACCGTGACCTTTGTCGAACTCGGCGCCGGCACCCTGCTGCTCACTCTGGCAGCGCCCGTGCTGATGATCTCCGGGATACAGATCGATACGGCATTTCACATGCCAGATCCACGCGACGCCGGCCTGCTGCTGATCCTTGCCGTGGGCTGCACGCTGCTGCCGTTCATCCTTTCGCTGGTGGCCCTGCGTCATATCAGCGCGTTCAGCACCCAGCTGGCGCTGAACCTCGAACCGGTCTACGCCATCGTGCTGGCCATCGTGCTTCTGGGCGAACAGCGTGAGCTGACGCCGTTGTTCTACGCCGGCGTGTGCATCATCCTGCTAGCAGCGTTCGCTCATCCGCTGCTGACACGCAGCCCGGCTACTTAGCATTGACTAGCCAAAGTTGCTTCATTCCAGCCATAGCAAGAACGGATAGCACGACCGCCCGGGACCAACTCACGAGGGATCCCGAACGAATTTCAGGAATGCACGAACGGACGCCCACCAAGCCCACTTCCCCTGACGTTCTCCCTTGCCGTTGTCGGTCGGCGCTCGTCAACGTTGCAGTCGCCTCAGTCGTGCAGCCAATGGCCGGAGAGAACGCGGACGGAGAGAACGCGGGGAGAGAACGCAACGCGGGAGAGAACGCGGACACCCACCACCGGGAACGCAGAGAACGCCGGAGAGAACGCGAGAACGCGGACACCCACCACCGGAGAGAACGCGAGAGAACGCGGACACCCACCAAACCCGCTTCCCCTGACACCCGTTTCAGACTCTTCCGAGAGAACGCGGATCCGAGAGAACGCGGACACCCACCAAACCCGCTTCCCCTGACACCCGTTTCAGACTCTTCCGACATTCCAACTGCTGGCGATTGATCACACTCGCCCCATGACTCTCGCCCGCCGCCTCTTCGTCCCCG
>Ga0163144_10005439_pt1 | contig 28272 bp, 23 predicted proteins | sample OliLak19BULKMAT1_FD_123175 | JGI IMG/M metagenome (GOLD analysis project Ga0163144, IMG submission 123175) | Freshwater microbial mat bacterial communities from Lake Vanda, McMurdo Dry Valleys, Antarctica - Oligotrophic Lake LV.19.BULKMAT1 | ecosystem: Environmental > Aquatic > Freshwater >... | reverse complement strand
TTGTTGGGGGTGTGGTTGCCGCGCTCAGCCTGGCCGGATGCGCCAGCCAGCGGCCGCTGCACATTTTGCACGCCGATGCCGCGAACGCGGCGAAATTTGGTGATGCCGAGGTCGCCCGCACGGACTACGAGGAATATATCACGCGGAAGCCCGATGACCCGGAGAAGCGTTACGAGTACGCACAGGTCCTGATGAAACTGGGCGATTATCGCAACGCCATCGAGCAGTTGAACATCGCGTGCGATGTGGACCCCACCAACGACAAGTACCTCGACGCCTACGCCGAGGCCATGTTCGCGGCGAACGAGCGCGATGCCCTTACGAGCAATCTCACTCGGGCGACGCTGGAGCGAGGACGGGCTTCGGACTTTACCCGCCTCGGTGAGTTTTCAGAGCGGCTTGGGAACGCCGATGAAGCACAGCAGGCATTCCTGACGGCGGCCAAACTCGACCAAGGCCGCACGGTCGGTCCGCAATTGCGGCTCTCCGACTTCTACGGCTCGATGGGCGACCGGCCTCGGCAGGTTCGACGCCTGCGAATGGCATACGCCATTCAGCCTGCCAACGCCGATGTCTTGGCCAAGATCCAAGAGTTGGGCGAGGTTCCTGGGCCGAGTTTCGCGTTGATGCCCGAGGAAGCGATCGTCCAATAAGAACGTCGATTTGCGTCCTTGACCTCGGGGCGAGGTGCTTCTACCATTTATCCGCAAATACGGATGAATGCTTCTCCCCTCCAACGCGTGACGGACCGACTCGGCGCTCTCGCCGAACCTGTGCGGGTTCGGATGATGCGCGTTCTGGAGTTGAGCGAACTGACCGTTGGCGAAGTTTCGAGCGTGGTTCAGCTTCCGCAATCGACCGTCAGTCGGCACCTGAAGAACCTTGCCGAGACGGGGTGGTTGACGAGGCGTTTGGAAGGCACTGCCGCATATTACCGATTGATCCCGGACGATCAACCCCCGGAATGCCGCGCGGTGTGGTCGGCCCTGCGGGTTGGGCTTGCGGATGAGGTTTCGCTGCAGGACGATCGGCGGCGGGCGGAGTCTGTAGTTTCGGAGCGTCGCACCGACAGCCATTCGTTCTTCAGCCGCTTGGGCGGCGAGTGGGATCTTGTTCGCGGCGAGTTGTTCGGGTCACAATTCACGCCGCTTTCGTTGCTGTCGCTGGTGAATCCGGCGTGGAGAGTGGCCGATATCGGGTGCGGGACCGGCAACGTGGCCGAGGTGCTGTGCCCTTGGGTCGAGAAGGTCGTGGGGGTTGATCCGCTTCCGGAGATGCTTGCGGCGGCCCGTGAACGTTTGGCGGGCGTGAGCAACGCCGAGTTTCACGAGGGTTCGGCGGACCGTCTTCCCTTGAAGCCCGCGAGCATTGACGTGGTGACGTGTGTGCTGGTGCTCCATCACGCGGCCGAGCCCGTGGCGTGCATTCGCGAGATGAGTCGTGTGCTGACGGCGGAACGTAGCGGCGGACTTCTGGTTCTGGTGGACATGCTTCCGCACACGCGCGAGGAGTATCGCCGGACCATGGGTCATCGCCATCTGGGCTTTGGGGAGGTGGAGGTTTCGGGCTGGTTTGAGTCTGCCGGGATGAAACAGATCCGGTGGCGCGAGTTGCCGCCGGAGCGTGGGACCAAGGGCCCTGGCTTGTTCGTGGCGGTGGGCAAGAAGGAATGAACGAACGGATTGTGCCGCGGCGGGCTCCTTAGGTGGGCTCTTCAAGCGGATTTGGAAGTGAACGGCGTTGGAATACCAAGGAGATAGGAAATGGCCGAGATCATGAAGAAGTTTGGCAAGAAGGGTGCATCAAAGTCTGTGTCGGCGCCCGATTATCGTGTGAAGGACCTGGCGCTCTGCACCCTCGGGCGCGATGAGATCCGGCTCGCTGAGCAGGAAATGCCGGGCCTGATGGCGTTGCGTGACCGCTACGCCGACAAGAAGCCCCTCAAGGGCGCGAAGCTCGCGGGCAGCCTGCACATGACGGTGCAGACGGCCGTGCTGATCGAGACGCTGGTGTCGATGGGAGCCGACGTCCGCTGGTGCTCGTGCAACATCTTCAGCACGCAGGACACCGCGGCGGCGGCGGTGGTGGTGGGTCGCGGCACGCCCGACAGCCCCAAGGGCACCCCGGTGTTCGCTTGGAAGGGCGAGACGCTCGAGGAATATTGGTGGTGCACCGAGCAGACCATCACCTGGCCCGACGGCAGTGGCCCCAACATGATTCTTGATGACGGCGGCGACCTGACACTGCTGGTGCACAAGGGCGCGGAGTTTGAGAAGGCGGGCAAGGTCCCCAACTTCAACGCCAAGAACGATCCGGAAGAATGGGGCGTGATCCTCGACACCATCCGCAATTCGATCGCCGAAAACCCGACCCGCTTCACGGTGATGGCCAAGGGCATCAAGGGCGTTTCGGAAGAGACGACAACCGGCGTCCACCGCATCTATGAAATGGAAAAAGCCGGCAAGTTGCTCTTCCCGGCGATCAACGTCAACGACTCGGCGACCAAGAGCAAGTTCGACAACCTTTACGGTTGCCGGCACTCCTTGGTGGACGGATTGAACCGCGCGACCGACGTGATGTTGGGCGGCAAGGTGGCCGTGGTCTGCGGATATGGCGACGTCGGCAAGGGTTCGGCCCAGAGCCTTCGTGGTCAGGGCTGCCGTGTCGTGGTGACCGAGATCGACCCTATCTGTGCGCTGCAGGCGGCCATGGAGGGTTACGAGGTCAACACCCTGGAGGCGATGCTCGATACGGCGGACATCTTCATCACCGCGACGGGCAACAAGGACATCCTCACGACCGACCACATGCGGAAGATGAAGGACAAGGCTATCGTCGCGAACATCGGCCACTTCGACAACGAGATCGACATGGCCGGGCTCACCAAGGACAAGTCGGTCAAGCGGCACACGATCAAGCCGCAGTACGATGAGTTCACGTTCAACAGCAACACCTTCAAGGGCAAGAAACGGGACGGGCACTCTGTGCTGGTTCTGGCCGAAGGCCGCCTGATGAACTTGGGTTGCGCGACCGGTCACCCGTCGTTCGTGATGTCCGCGTCCTTCACCAATCAGGTGCTGGCGCAGCTCGACCTTTGGTTCAACGCGACCGGCAAGCCGACGCTCTCGGGTCAGAAGTACACCGAGAACAAGGTCTTCGTGCTTCCGAAGAAGTTGGACGAGGAAGTCGCCCGCCTGCACCTGGATAAACTCGGGGTCAAGCTCACCCGCCTCAGCAAGGACCAGGCCGAGTACCTGAATGTTTCAGCGGACGGGCCCTACAAGCCGAATCACTACCGCTATTGAGAAGCGAAGCCGCGGCGGCCGAAAGGCTGCTGCCTCAGTAAAGATTTTTCGGGCGTTCGGTTGTTCGCCGGACGCCCGGCTTTCGGAATGAAGAGTTCGGGTTCGGCGGCTGGGCAAGGAGCAACGGGTGAAAATCATCAAGTGGCTGGTCGTTATCGTGATCGTGCTGGTGCTGCTCGTGGGCGGGGTGATCGCGCTAGTGGTTTCCCAGATTGATTCGGTGGCGAAGACCGCGATCGAAAACGGTGGCACGTACGCGATGGGCGTCGAGACCACTGTCGATTCGGTGGATGTCGGCCTCTCCAAGGGCACCTTTGACCTTGCGGGCCTGAAGATCGCCAACCCGGCGGGCTTCAAGGAAGCGCGGTTCCTGACGCTCGATGCGGGCGGTGTGGCGGTCGATGCTCAGTCGCTGCGGCAGCCGGTGATCGACCTTCCAACACTTGCGCTGTCGGGCCTCACCGTCAACCTTGAGAAATCCGGCGGTTCCGCCAACTACACCAAGATACTCGACAACCTCAAGAAATTGACTTCGGGCTCTCCGGCGGGTTCATCATCGCCCCAGAACAAGTTCATCGTCCGCGAGGTCGATATATCCAAAGTGGTGGTGAATGCAGACGTCCTGGGTCTCGGCCCCGTCAGCCCTCGCATCTCGATCCCCATCCATGAGATCAAACTAAGCAACGTCGGGAAAGGCCAGGGAGGCGTGGGCGACACGGGCGTCACCTTTGAACAACTCGCGAGCATCATCGTGCAGGCGGTGCTCCGCAGCGCGGTCGACACGGGCGGCCTGCCGGCCGAGATGCTGGGCGACCTGCAGGGCCAACTCGCGCAACTGGGCGACCTCGCGGACGTTGGTGTTGAGATGGTCGAGAAACTGGGCGACACCGCCAAGCAGTTGACCGACGCGGTTGAGGATGTGACGAACCAAATCGACGATATCGGAAAGAAGGGCAAGGAGGCCGTTGATGAAGTCACCAAGGGTTTGGAAAACCTGATCCCTAAAAAGAAGTGACCCGGCCGCCAGCAGAACGTCATGCACCTGACCGACATTTTCAAACTTCATCGGACGACCTTCTCGTTCGAGTTCTTCCCGGCCAAGACGGCTGAGTCTGCGCGCGAGTTGTTCGACAACATCCGCGAACTCGAGCCCCTGCGACCGGCCTTCGTGTCCGCGACCTATGGAGCGGGTGGTTCCACGCGCGAACTGACGCATGATCTGGTCGTGAAACTGAAAGCCTCGACCACGCTCGATCCGATCCCCCACCTCACCTGCGTCAACCACGACGAGGCCGAGATCGATGCGATTCTGGAGCGTTATGCCGCAGCGGGCATCTCGAACATCATGACGCTGCGGGGGGATGTGCCGCGCGACTTGGCGGAGGGCGTGGACCCTTGGCGGAGTTTCCGGTACGCCTCGCAACTGGTGCGAAAGATCAGCCAGTTCAATGAACGCAATCTCCACCCCGACAAGCGGGGCTTCGGCATTGCCGTGGCCGGCTATCCGGAGGGCCATGCAGAAACGCCCAACCGTCTGATCGAGATTGACCGGTTGAAGGCCAAGGTCGATGAGGGTGCCGGGGCGATCGTCACCCAGTTGTTCTTCGACAATCGCGATTTCTATGACTTCCGATCGAGGTGCGAACTCGCGGGGATCCGGGTTCCGATCGTCGCGGGGATCATGCCGATCACCTCGGCAACGGGCATGAAGCGCATGGCCGAACTGGCGCTCGGCGCCCGCTACCCGGCTTCGCTCATCCGAGCGATCAATCGCACCGGGGGCGATGAGGCGAGTGTGCGGCGTGTGGGCGTGCACTGGGCGACCGAGCAATCGCGTGACCTGCTCGACCACAACGTGGCGGGGATTCACTTTTACACGCTTAATCGCTCGAAGGGAACGCGTGAAATCTATGAGACGCTCGGCGTGAAGGATTCGCTCTCGCTGCAGCAGTAGCGGCGGGCGGCGGCGGGTTGTTCAGAGAATCTTCCGTCGATTCTTGACGTAGTCCCACACGACCATGCGTGAAAGGTCTTTGCCGCCCGTAAAGAAGACACGCCCGCGCGTGCTTTCGGCGAGGCGGTGCGCAAAGCGGACATCGTCCTCGGACTGACCCCAGTTGGGCAGCAGGAAGATGTTGATGATGATGCCTTCTTTGGCGCAGATGCGGGCTTCGCGCAGCGTGGCCTCCTCGGTCCTGGGATCGGCGGGGTAGAGGAAGAAGACCTCGGTACCCTCGAAGTGGGCCGTGGGCAAGCCGTCGGTGATGAGGAATATCTGCCGGTTGGGTGTATCTTGAACGCTCAGCACGCGGCGTGAAAGGTTCAGGGCGTGCTGGATGTTCGTGAAGTGCTGCGGGAGCCGTGATTCCACGACGTCCGGGTTTGCCATATCGGCCTTCAGCCGCACAATGGGCGTACGGATGCTCACCGGCTTGGGGAGGAGCGTCGGCACCTCGGCCATCGTGCGCTGCTTCGCGAAACTCGCCATCTCGAAAAACGACAGGAAATCGCCCGGGAACTCCGATCGGATCAACCCATCGAGCGCGAGGGCCATGCGCTTGCAGTTGATGTACTGCCCATCAAAACGCATCGACCCCGACATGTCCATCAGCACGGCGGTGGCGCACTTGGGGTTGTTCCGGGTGCGGTGGATCTCGATGTCGCCCATCTCGAACCGGGCGGAACCGGGCCGCTGGGCCCGTCGGGTCACGGCGTTGACGACGGACTGCGTGATCGCGAGGTTGCCTGCCGAGTCGCCGAACTCGTAGGGCCTGGTACGCTCCAACTCGACGACGCCCTCCCCCTCGATAGGTCCGGAGTGCCGCCCGGAACGCGCGGCCTTGAGTTCGGTAAACACCTCGTTGAGCAGGGTCTTCTGAAATAGCCGGTAGGCCTGCGGCGTGAGTTTGTATCCCTCCCGCGTGAACTCAAGGCCCTGTGCCTTGGCCTGCTCCCGCACAAAGTTCTCGATCTCCTCCTGCAGGCGATTCAGTGATTCGATCTCACCCGGATTGGCGAAGTCGCTCAGGCTCTCCATATCGACGATCGCGAGTTGCGCGGTGTTCAAGGCCTCCTTCAACTGCTCCAGCAACTTCTCGATTGCCTCCAACTCTTCCTTGAGCGCAATCGCCCGCTCCACATCGACATCCTCTCGCCCCGTAAACGAGTACTTGCCGAGCAACTGCTCGATCTCGTACTTCTCGCCCAGTCGCTCGGCCACATCAAGGATCTCTTTCGCGAAGGGGCTCTGGTCGTTCTTCTGGGAGTACCACAGCCTCTCAAGGTCGCTCAACTGCTCGCCATCGACGGCCTTCTTGAAGTCGTCGCGAAACTTCTCGGGCGGCTTCGCCCGCTTCGCGGCGTCCTTGAACGACTTCGCGGCCTGCTCCAGGGCCGATTGGGGCCGGTACGTCTCCAAGATGCGCCGCTTGCGCTCCTCGAGCATCGCCCGGATCGACTCAAGACTCGGCCCGAGACTTGGGAACATCGATGGGTCAAGCCGAATCGCCCGCGCGAGTTCCTCCTCGCTGAACTCTCTCATGCTGCCGTAGGCCAGCATGTGGTCGAACGCCGCGGACGTGAGATCCGTCGGGGGCGAGGTGGGCGAAGGAAACCGAACGGGATCAAACCGCTGATAGGTGTGAACGATGCCGCGATCAAAGGGGGTGGAGTCGGTCACGTTCGGCACGCTGCTTTCTGAAACGACACGGTGACCTCTCCCTTGGACCATGCGCCGGCCGCCACCGAAGGCGTGGAGGGCCGCTTGATGGCACCTCCGAACTTCGTTCGAATGACCTCCCTCGCCTGCTCCAGTTTGGTGGGTTCAATCCTGATATTGCTGGCGAGGGCCTCACGGCTCATATGTTACCCGCCCGTGCTTCGTGTTCCGGCTCACCACATCCGTCGCCCACAGCCCCGCCAGAACAAACTCGATACACGACGCCCTCACTGCGGAATCGCCCGCCGCATTCACTTCAAACGCCTTCTCCCAAATCTGCGGCACCCGCTTCACGACCTTCTCGTAGTGCCCGCTCGGGAGCATGTCCCCCACTTCGATCTTCACACCCTTCGAGAAGACGTCCGCGATTTCCCCCAGCCCGTGCTTGGTCACATACTCCTCGAAGACCACCTTGATCGCCTCCGCTGCGATCTGCTCTAAAACCTGCTTCTCCGAGAGTTGCTGCGACCCCATCAGGTCCAGTTCCAACTTGCCAATCGCCGACGCCGCGAAGTGGGCGAGATCGGAGATCCGGGGCACCGCTGGCTTCTCTCCCAACACAATCCCCCGCCGCCGCGCATTCGCCACCATCGTCCGGTAGTTTGCGATCGAGAACCGGGCCGAAACGCCCGACGTCTGGTCCACGCTCTTGTTCTTCCGTGCTGCGATCGACATCTGCTCGACGATTTCCTTCATGAATCGCAGCACAACCACCGGGAATTCTCCCCCCAACTCCACCGCTGCCTCCCGCTCCATGACATCGATGCCCATGTCGCGGGTGCGCGGATAGTGCGTCTGGATGGTGGCGCCGATGCGGTCTTTGAGTTGCGGGATGACTTTGCCGGAGCGGTTGTAGGTGCTGGGGTTGGCCGAAAAAAGGACGAGGACATCGATGTCGAACTTGATGGGGTAGCCACGGATCTGAACATCACGCTCCTCAAGGATGTTGAAGAGCCCGACCTGCACAAGGTCATCGAGGTCCGGGAGTTCGTTCATGGCAAAGATGCCGCGGTGCATGCGGGGGATGAGGCCCAGGTGCAGAGCCTCTTCGGTACCCATGCTCGTGCCGGAGAGGAGTTTGGCCGGATCGATCTCACCGATCACATCGGCGAACTTGGTGCCCGGCGCCAGCCGCTCGGCATACCGATCCGCCCGCTTCCACCATGCGATCGGTGCGGCGTCACCGTGCTGGCCGATGAACGCTCTTCCCGCCGCGGTGATAGGTGCGAGTGGATCCTCGTGCACCGGGGATCCGGGAATATCGAGGTACGGCACGGCTTCATCCAGAAACATCGGAAGCATCCGCATGAGGCGGCTCTTGGCCTGCCCCTTTTCGCCCAGAAAGAGCATGTCGTGGCCGGCGAGGATCGCGTTCACGATCTCCGGGATCACGGTGTCCTCGTACCCGACAATCCCGGGGAAGAGTTCGTCGCGTTCCTTGAGGTGCCGGATCAGATTGGAGCGCAGTTCCTGCTTGACCGTGCGCGATCGATATCCAGAGGCCTTCAGCGATGCCAGCGTGTTCATGAACGTATCCTGTCTTTCAGTGTTGGCCCGTCACTTCGGCACGGACGGCCGCGCTCGCGGGTCTACTCCCACGGCCACGATATACGGACCCCGGCCGCGACGAGTTCGCGCTGGAACTCTTCAACGGCCTCCGCCGAGGCGTGAACCGCGTGCGGCTCGGTCTTCTCTAAAACACACTTCGCAGCCAAAGCCCCGGCCGATTCACCGACATTCCATTCCACCGTGTGCATGCGGTAGCACCCGTTTGTGATGTGCGTCACCCCGATCCCCTTGCCGGCGGCCAACACGTTGCGAACACGCGTAGGGATCAACGCCCCCATGGGAATGCGGAAGGGCGCGGCCGGCACATACACCGAGTTTCGCCCGCTGGTCGATGGGTGCAGATCCAGCGTGTAGTGCCCGATCCCCACGGAGTCTGTGAACGCCTCGGCGCACCCAAAGGGGGAGGCGTCCTGTTTCGGCCGCCCCTCAGCCACCCGCTGATCGCTCCCTATGTGGCCCTCGTGCACGATTGTTCGAGCCTTCAGCCGTCGAGGCTCGCGGATGTACGGCGCCATCGCAAACCCATCGTCCGTACCCAGTTCATCGCCCCGCAACTTCAGGCCCGGGTACCCCGTCCCGCCCTCATGCGTCGGAGCATCGGTCTGCATCCAATAGAGAAGGCACCGCGATTGCTCCCGCGCCTCGGCCAGGGCCGAAGCCGCCTCGGCGGCTGAGACACCGAGCAAGGGCTTGAGCCAGTAATCCATCTGGACCCAATTCACAAGCGACACATCCGGGTGCAAGGCCGAATCGGCGTGAATCGCAGACTCCACGATCCGCCGATATCTCCAGAGTTCGCGAGTCCCCTCGCGTGGCAGATCGGGCCACGGAACGAGCCCAAACTCCCTGCGACCTTCTTCATTATGACTCGGCACCACCCACGAGAAAAGCGGCCCTGGCCACTTCGGCGTCATCTCCGGCACATAGGCCCGCCACCAGTCATACCGACTTGGCTTGGCGATCCGATGATTTTCGCCCGGACGGTGCTCCATCGCGAAACACCAACTGAACGCCTGCTGATCAATGGGATCATCAGGACCATCCGGGGCGTGCAACTCACCGAAAGCCGCCTTGCCCTCGGCACCAATGGCGTGCCCGATGCCGCACATCGGATACAAGTCCCCGAGTTCGGTGGCATCAAGCACGACACCGGCGGACACGGTGTGCGCTCCGCCCGCATCGTCTTTGAACGTCACGCTTCTGACATGGTCGCCATCAACGTCCGCTCCGGTCGGAGTCCAACCTGTCCGCACGGTTACAACTCCCGCCTGTTCGAAGGGCCGGAGCATCTCCATGAGCACCTCGTGGGCAATCCGGGGCTCGATGCACAGGCGGCTGACCCAGCCGCCACCAGGGTTCAGTGCGGTCGCGGCGAGGGCCTCGGGGTTGAGCCTGCGGTTGGCGCGGTACCAGCCCCGGACGCGATCGCGGAACTCCTGGTATCGACGGGTGGCACCAACGGTTTCGACCCACTGATTTTCGTCGGCCGGCACCGCCTGGCTCGTCAATTGGCCCCCCACCCATGCGGTCGGCTCGGCGACGACGCACGACACGCCGCGTGCGGCACAGGCCAGGGCCGCGGCGACACCGCCTGTGCCGCCACCGACGATCAGGACCTGGGTTCTCTGTTCGCTCGTCAAGGGTGCCTTTCGTTTGCTATCTGGTGTTCGCGATCTGGTTCTGACCCGCGCAGCACATGTAAGGCTCCTGATCTCGTCCGGCGCCAAACCCGCCGGTGGCAAAGAGCCGATCTTCGGCTTTGCCACGATCAAAAACCTTTACGCCCTCGACCCAGGTTTGCTCGACGTGGGTGTAGACGCTGAAGGGGTCGCCGGAAAGGACAATGAAGTCCGCATCTTTGCCGACCTCGAGGCTGCCGATCTGGCCCGCAAGGTCGAGCATCTCCGCCGCGTTGATCGTCAACGCGCGGACGGCGGCGGCCGGGTCCATTCCGGCCCGCACGGCGAGCCCGCCCGAACGAAGAAAGAGTCGGGAATCGGTGATCCAATCATCCGTGTGAAAACAGGTGAGGACGCCCGCATCATCGAGGATTTTGCCGGTACCCCAGGAAAGGTTAACCGCCTCCATCTTTCCACCGGGCGAGTCAATGACAATCACGGAGCAGGGAGCCCCGGCCGCGGCGATTTCATCGGCCACCAGCCACGCCTCGCTCACGTGTTGCAACACGACGCGGAAGCCGAACTCCTTCTTCAATCGAAGCACCGTCATGATGTCGTCGGCCCGGTGCGTGTGGTGGTGCACGATGCGTGTTCCGTTCATCGCCTCCACCATCGCTTCGAGACCCAAGTCCTTGGGCGGCAACTTGGTGGTGTCGCCCTCCGCCGCCGTCACCTTGGCCGCGTACTCGCGGGCCTTGATGAAGCGTTCACGCACCATGGCCGCGCTCTTGCCGCGGGTTCCGGAGAATGGTGGAGCGCCGAGCGAGTTCGTGCCGTTCGCCATTTTGAGGCCACCGGCGATGCGACCATCCTTGTCTTTGATGAAAAGGTCATCGACCACGGCCAGGCCGCCCCGGTTTTTCGCATAGAGCGTCTGGCCGCTGCAGAGGTGCCCCGACCCCGGCATGATGTTGAGCGTGGTGATGCCCCCGGCCTTGGCCCTTTTGAAGCCGCTGTCGAGCGGATTGATGGCGTCGATAATCCGCACTTCGGGCTGGATGCTCCCGCTCGCATCGGCCCCGCCCACGCCGCCGATGTGGCTGTGCGTGTCGACCAATCCCGGCATGACCACCTTGCCCTTTGCCTCGATCACGACCGCCCCATCGGGAACGACCACCCGACCCCGGGTCCCCACTTCGACGATCCGGCCGTCCTTCACCAAAAGCACACCGTCGGCGATTTCATGGCCCCGGACGGGAATGATGCGGGCCCCCACAATCGCCGTGAGTGACTCTTGTGCTCCGGCTCCACCCGCGGGCACCATCAGCGCAACGAAAAGCCCGCACGCCAACGTTGAAAACTTCGTCACACGACCATTCATTGGGTTTCACTCCGGAACATCCGCTCTAAAGCCGCAGCATACACGGTTTCTGCCAACGCCTCGCCCTCGGGGACCAGCCGCATGAGGCCGTCCATCATCACGCCTGCGTTCACTTCCAGCACCATCCACTGCCCGCCGACCTCGACCATATCGACACTTGCAAAGCGCACGCGAAGGCCGGCAGCGGCCTCGCAAGCCCCTTTGAGCACCACCGCTACGCCAGCGTCGGTCAGGTTCAGCGGCCGCGGCGTGGTGCCCTGCCCCACGTTGTGCCGCCAGTTGAGCAGGCGTCGGGCACCCGTGGGGATCACGTCTTCGAGTTCCGCAAGCAGGTCCGGATCGGTATACCCGATTCGTTCGGCCATCGAGGCTGTCACGCCGCGTTCGATGAGGGTCCGCAGCGAAGAGACCCCATCGCCGGTCACGCTGGGCCGGTGCTTCTCGATGGCGACCATCGGAGCCCCATCGAGCACAATCACGCGCACCTCACGGTCGATCACCACGAACGGAGCGATGGCGAGGCCGTGGGCACGCTGAAAGAGTCGGTACGTGCACGCCTCCAAGGCCCGCTCACTCTGCACTCGGTAGACACCCATGCCGCCGGTCCCGGAATTGTCTTTGAGCACGACGTCGCGGCCCAATCCTTCGAAGTGCTTCAGCATGTCGCCCCAGTTTCCGCCCTCGGGCGCGTAGCCGCTGAGGCGAGGGTGCAGAAACACACGGTGCGGCACGGCGGCGAGCCCCAACGCTCCGAGCACATCAAACGCTGCGGCTTTGTCGGTCGCGATCGCGGCTGCCGATGCGGCGTTCAGTTCCAATTGGTAGCCGTGCAAGAGGCGCCGCTCGCTGCCCTTCACCAATTCAGCCATCCAGCCACCGCCTATGGGCCGCACGGTGACCCCCAGGCTCGCCCCCACCTGAGCCAGCACACGAAGCAGCGGCCGCCATGTGGCCGGCGAATCTGATTCAAGATCTCCCGATGCGTTCTTTGCCATTGGCTACTTGCTGTTTGCCATTTGCGGTGCCCCGCCGCCTTCGTACGCCTCCACCAGACGCTCCAGATCTTCGATGTGACGCCGAATTCGATCACCCTCGGACGTGTCGCCGATCGTTCGCTCACGCCCATAGGTGCGGATGGTCGTGATGGTTGGCACGATATCGGCCCCAGCGGTGATGGACGCTTCGACCCCTTCGAAGGGCGCGTGGGCCGCGAGTTCGATGCAGTGTGGGCGCAGAACCAATGTGTAGCCGCGGTCGCCATAGGCAGCGCTGAAAGCACCATCGATGGTGATGGCGTTCCCGCCCCGCTTGACCGGTTCCTCGCCTTTTGCCATCTTCACGGGGACGTGCCCGTTGACGATCAGCACGTCCTCGCCGCACCCAAAGAGCCGCCCCATGCGTTTCACGAACTCGGCGTCGTGGATCATTTCAAAGTACGGGTTCTTACGTTCCTTCTGAGCGGATTTATCGCTCACGAAATATCCTTCGAACGTGGTCATTTTGTCTTTGCCAAAGAGCGGGCTGCGGGGACAACCCCACAGGTACCACAGCCAGTCGGCATCGTCATCAAGCCCCACCCAGCCCTTCCGAACACCCCGCCTCACCACCGCACCCAAGGCGTCCATCAGCGCGCGGCCCGAGTGGCTCTCCCCATCGACGGTGACGGAAAGGGGCGTGCCGGATTCATCTACGGGTACACAGCCGTGAAAGACCAGCACTTCATCGCGCTTCGTCCACATGCTGCCCTTGGCAACCAACCAGCCCATGTGCTCACGCAGCCGCATGCTCTTCGTGAAACTCTCCTTCAAGCGGTTGACGCACGCCTGCTCTTCGGACGAATACGCGTAGGGGTCGCCCGGATCGATGGTCGGCAGGTTACGATCCAGCAAGGGGTGCATCACCCCATCGATATCGACGGTTCCAAGGTCACGGTCGATCCGGTGCAGCAACCTCCGGTGCCCGAGTTCCCATTCCGGGTGCCGCTCGATCATTCTTCCTTCGGCTTTGAACTGCATGATCGCCAGAGCCTTCTGCATCCGGGCGACCATCAACGGTTCTCGGTGCCCGGATCCCTTGGGCATGAAGCGCTCGGCGGGATCGTCGGCATAGACCTCGCGCACCAGCCGTTCGAGCGGCGTGGTCAGAATGCCGTAGCCTTCCTCCAACTGGGCGGCCTGCCGATACCGCGCACTGAAGCGCAGGGTCGTGAGCATGCACGGTTCGTGCCCGAGGTGGGCCCCGATCCAGATCATGTCGTGGTTGCCCCACACCAGGCTCGCCCGGGGTTGCCTCATGAGGGTGTCGATCACACGATCGATGCGAGGGCCGCGATCGCCCAGGTCTCCGGCGACCAGCAGCTCTTCGCACGACAGGTTCCGGATCAGCCTTGATGCCGCCCGCACGGCACCCCAATCGCGGTCGTGCAGCGCGAGGCCGCGGATCATCGCGTGGATGTAGTCGGGCCGCTGCCCGCTCCCCAATTCGATGAAAAGTTCACGATAATCCTTGGCAATGAGGCTCTCGAACTTGATCCGCCTGTAGGTTTTCCGAAGTTCTCGCACGATCTCAAATTGAAGTTCGAGGGTGCGTTGCACCCATTCCAGCCGTTGCCCGCTTTCGACAATCTCTTTCGAAAAGCGGTTGATCGCTTCGCGCGGGTAGTAGAGCACCGCCAGAAAACGGGCCTGGTCGATCCCGCTCAGCCGACCTCGCACGATCCGATCGGCCAACCCCCTGATGCGACCGGAACCGTTGTTGATGACGTGGCGGAGTTTGGTGTCCTCGCCGTGCACGTCCGAAATAACATGAACCACGCCCATCGGAAGCGTGAGGGCCGCCCGCAATGCTGCTGCTTCGGAGATGGCGGCCTCGGGCGTGGGGAATTGCTCCGCCAACGCCTCCAAAAGGCGCTGCCGCTCACCGCCGTGTTCACTGTCGTCCCTCGTCATGGGGCTGAGTGTAGTGGAGAGGTCAGGCATCGCTTCGGATAGGGGACAGGTCAGCGGCGGCCGACCGACGGCCCGTTTCTGCGGTACCCTTGCCCCCTGCATGGCAATCAAGCACCTCACCGAAGAACAGATCCGCACCTGGTCGGCCGAAGAGAAAGACCGATGGTGGCTCGCGAACGTGTTCCGGGGCAATATGCCCCAACTCACGCTGCGGTCGGCATTCACGGGGTTTCTCTTGGGCGGCTTCCTATCCGCGACCAACCTCTACATCGGTGCCAAAACTGGGTGGACGCTCGGTGTGGGTCTGACCGCCGTCATCCTCGCGTTCGCGGCTTTCAAGGCCCTCTCGGCGATCGGTGCTGCCAAAGACTTTACGATTCTTGAGAACAACGCGATGCAGTCCATCGCGACCAGCGCCGGCTACATGACCGGCCCCCTGATCTCCGGGATCGCGGCCTACATGATGGTGGTCAACGTCGTGATGCCCTGGCATCAGATGATGCTCTTTAACGTGGTGCTCTCGATCTTGGGCGTGCTCGTCGCCTTCCCCTTGAAACGACGCTTCATCAATGAGGAACAGCAGCCCTTTCCCGAGGGACGCGCCTGCGGTGTGCTGCTCGACACGCTCTATACGAGCGAGGCGGCCGTCGGGCTCTTCAAGGCCAAGGTGCTTGTCATCTCGGCCCTCGTGGCGGGGTTCATCAAGTTTCTCAGTGGCGAAAACTTCCAAACGTTCATCCAAGCCAAGATCTTCGGACGACCGAAGGTAGTTTGGGTGGCGGAACATCTTGACCACTGGTACTACAACGGAAGGACTGAGATCTTTCGGTTGTGGGGCGAAAAGGGCCTCGACCCGCGTCAGGTCGGTCTATCACCGACGCTCGAACTCGCTATGTTCGGTGCCGGCGGCCTGACGGGCCTGCGTGCGTGCACGAATATGTTCCTCGGAATGCTGCTCTGCTGGGGCGTACTGGTACCGATTGTCACCATGAACGGAGATATCGCCCCACGCAGCGGAAGTGTGGAGATGGGAACCGCGGTCTGGAGCCAGCGTGATACGCTCGCGAAGTGGCCCCTCTGGCCGGGGATCGGCCTCATCGTCTGCGCTTCGCTGGTCTCGTTCTTTGCGAAGCCGAAAGTCATTATCTCCGCGTTCACCGGGCTTTTCACAAAGAAGAAGGCCCAGCAAGACGTCCTGAAGGACATCGAACTGCCGCTGTGGGTCTCCCTCGTGGGCATCCCCATAACCGGTGCGCTCGGTGTATGGATGGCCCACGAATGGTTCGGGGTTGATTGGGTCCTTGGCGCCCTCGCCATCCCCTTGACGATTGTGCTGACACTGATCGCTGTCAACGCTACCGCCCTCACGAGCATCACACCCACAGGGTCGATGTCCAAAATCACGCAACTCACGTTCGGCGCGATGGCTCCCGGTCACGCGCCCACGAATCTGATGACAGCGTGCATCACGACCGAGGTGGCCAGCAACGCCTCCAATCTTCTGATGGACATCAAGCCGGGCTACATGTTGGGGGCCAAGCCCAGGCACCAAGTCATCGGGCACATCATCGGTATCTTCGCGGGTGCCATCGCTTCAACCCCGCTCTTCTACTTCCTCTTTCTGAGCGACAAGTCAAAGGCCGACCTGCCGATGGCCGAGCGGCTGGTCAGCGATACCTTCAGTTTCGCGGGTGCCGTTCAATGGAAGGGGATCTCCGACCTCATCTCCGGCGGGACCATGTCGAGCCTGCCCCAATCTGCGCAGATCGCGATGGTCACCGGAGCGGTGCTCGGCATCTTGTTTGAGATCGTCCGCATTGTCACGAAAAACAAGAGCCCTGCCCTTCCGCTCGCGTTCGGGCTCGGGTTCGTCCTCCCCCCAGATTCCGTCATGGCCATGTTCGCGGGCGCCGCCTTCTTCGCCTTCATGCACAGGCTGTTCCGGAAAGACGAACGGTCCTTCGGCCATCGCCTGTGGATCGGCACGCACGAGCCGATTTGCGCCGGGCTCATTGCCGGGTCGGCTCTCGTCGGAATCGGCGACGTGCTGACGAAGGCCTTCCTTCTCTAGTCTGCGCCACTCACCCGCCCCCAACAAAGAAAAGTGGGCCGATAGCCAGTGGCCATCGACCCACGAGGAACGAAGATTGCTCTCTCCTCCAGCGGAAAATCAGACTTCTAAGTCGCCGCCTGCCATCTAGGCTCTTCGTAACCACTCCAGAAAAGCTCGACTTGGAAGGCCCCTCCAGACCTCCGAGGCGAACTGCTCTGGCATGGGGATTGTGCAGCGCCAGCCTGTAGGAACCGCGAAATGCCAATGAAATCTGTTTCACACAGCGAACACCAATTGCGAGATCGTCCAAAAACCGTTCCTCATCGGTCAAAGAAGGGCTTCTGAGGGCTTCTGCCACGATCGTGGGTAGGTGTTTTCTGCGCGCTAGAATCTTCGTTATGTCCGCCGCCTCTGAGAACTTCGATTGAGCACACAATTCCTGCCACGAATTGCCGCCGGTGATGCAAGCGCGGTCGCCGCGTGCCTCGATGAATACGGGGGCACGATCTGGGGGTTGGCCGAACGCTACCTCAGAGGCTTCGGCGACGATCTCGAAGACGCTGTGCAGGAAGTCTTTGTTGAGGTCTGGCGGCACGCCGGGCGTTTCGATCCTAACCAAGGTTCCGAGGCGGCGTTTATCGCCACCATCGCGCACCGTCGTCTCATCGATCGCCAGCGGCGGGCCCAGACCCGCCGGGCCGTCCACTTCGAGGACGACGGCATTCTCGAGTCGCGGGCCCAGACCGGCAACACCGCGGAGTTGAACGACGACGTCCGAAAAGCCTCTGAAGCGTTCCAGAAACTCGATGCCGACGAGAAACAAGTTTTGTGGTTTGCGCTCTACCACGGTCTTTCACACGAAAGAATTGCGAAGACTGTGAATATCCCCTTAGGAACGGTCAAAACCAGACTTCGAAGGGGTCTCATGCGGTTGCGTGAACTCCTCAACGCAGATTTCGCTCCAACCAAGGCCCGCCCGCGGGTGGAAGGAGCCGCGCGATGAACACAGCACCCGGTACATCCACAGCAATGGCGAACCGCCTCGCGGAGTTGCTGGCCGATCAGGCCACCGCCCCACTCACGCCGACCGAACTCTCTGAACTCGATACCTTGCTTCACATGCACCCCCAACTTCAGGACTCCTCCGGGCGCCCGATCGACGCCGAGTCAATCGCCGCGCTCACAGGCTCGCTGATAGCGGGTTGGAGTTCAGCGAAGACCGCCGCGATGCCGGGCGATGTTCGCGCCCGCCTGCTTAATCGCGGGCTCGATGTTGCACGCGAAAACGCTAGAGAGGCTAGCCGCCACCGCACCATCTCGATTTCACAGCCGCCCCCGACTGCCAATCAAGTGAGTGACCGGGTCGTCCGGACGGGTGGCTCCCGCCCCTTCTCTTGGCCGCTCCTTCTGACCGCCGCGGCGGCCTGCGCTGCCTTGTGTACGTCAGTCTTCATGCTCGTGTCTTCCCAACGCTCACAGGCCGAGGCTGTGATGGCCCGCCAGCAACTCGAGACTCAGCAGCAGGAGTCGACCGACCGCCTGGCCGCGGCTGATGGCCGAATCAGCACATTTTCCGCCACGCTTGAAGCCCAGCGGCAAGACGCCAACGCTCGCCTCGCTCTGGCCGCTGAGCAGTTCGCGGCCCTTGACCAATCCAACACCGAACTCTCCGCGATCCTCCAGGGCGAGCGTTCGACAGCCGCAAAGGCTGTTGCGCAGGCGACCGCCGACTTGGCTTCCGCCGATTCTGAGATCGAGTCCCTGCAAACCCGCCTCGCGGTTTCCGAACGCAAACTCACCGCCGCCGAAGACCGGATCTCGCTCCTCCAGCAGAATCCCGATAATGTCCAGATCGCGTGGACGGCCACCGACATCCCGGAAGCCAAGGGCGTCACGGGCGACGTCGTTTGGAACGCGCGTCTCCAGCAAGGCTACCTCCGTTTCAAGGGCCTGAGCGCCAACGACCCGGGGAAAGAGCAGTATCAGGCATGGATTTTCGATGAAGGCCGTGACCCCAAGTTCCCGGTCGATGCCGGAGTGTTTGATATCACGCTCGCTTCCAAGGACGAGGCGACGGGCGACCTCATCATCCCGATCGATCCCAAACTGCTGATCAAGAACCCCGCCGCTTTCGCCGTCACGCTCGAAACGCCCGGTGGCGTCGTGGTGACCGACAAGAAACGCGTGGTGGTGCTGGCGCCGGTGGCCCCGCCCACACGCTGATCTTCACCCGCGTTGGCCCATCATCAGACGCCGGTCAATTGCACGAACCGCCGATCGTGTACAACGTCACACGGCCGACGGTGCTCGCGAAGCCGTTCAACCCCACAATGCCCCCCTGCACGGTGCGATTCGTGTAGACCCCCGCATCGAAGGCTGACCCCACCGGTATAAATTGGAACCGTGCCCGTGTGTACCCGTCACTCACCGCGGTCGTGCTCACCAGCGACGCCGAAAGCAACGAGCCGTCGGCACCCTGCATCACCACATCGTCCGCCGAGATCGTCCCGCTCACGAAGCCCGTGCCGGCCTTGATGCGAACGTCCACCTCGATCGAGCCGTCTGTGCGCACTCCGCTCGAGGTGCTTTCGAAGATCACGGTCGGCCGATCCTACCACAGCCAATAGAATGCGAGCCGCGGCCATGTCGCGTGGGGCCCGTTCGTCGCCCCATTGAAGGAGTTCCGTGATCGGGTGCAGGTAAAGCGGTGTTCGCACCACTCACGTCAGCAATGCCTTATGTCATCTCGAACTTTTGCCCGCAAGCAGTCGCGGGGCGGAATCTCGCCTTTTACGCCGATTCCTTCCTCTTCATCCGCAGATCTGCCAGCCCGCGCGAATGATCGATTGCGTGCTCATCGATGGTAAAGGTGGCCCCATCGGCCTCCATCTCCGGCAACTGGTACATGAGGTCGAGCATGATCTCTTCCATCACCGCTCGCAAGGCGCGGGCCCCCGTGTCACGCTTGACGGCCCGCTCGGCGATCTTCCGCAGCGCACCGTCGGTGAAGTTGAGGGTCGCCCCCTCCAGCCCAAACATGTGCTGATACTGCCGGATGAGCGCGTTCTTGGGCTCGGTCAGGATGTTGATGAGAGCATCAACCGTGAGCGGCATCAACGGTGCCAGCACAGGCAGCCGGCCCACGAACTCCGGGATCATGCCGAAATCGATCAGGTCGTCGGCCGTCACCTGGCTCAGGACCCAGCCGGTGTCCTCGCTGTCGCCGCGGCGAAGCGCATCCTCGGCGTGGAAGCCGATCCGCGTCTTCCCGAGGCGGCGCCGGATGATGTCGGGCAGGCCAACAAAGGTGCCGCCGCAGATGAACAGGATGTTTGTGGTGTCCAACTGGATGTACTGCTGCTCGGGGTGCTTGCGGCCGCCCTGCGGGGGCACGTTGCTCACGGTGCCCTCAAGCATCTTGAGCAGGCTCTGCTGAACACCCTCGCCCGAAACGTCACGCGTGATGCTCACGTTGTTGCTGGTCTTGCCGATCTTGTCGACCTCGTCGATGTAGATGATGCCTCGCTGGGCACTCTCGAGATCGAAGTCGGCCGATTGCAGCAACTTAAGCAGCAGGTTCTCGACGTCCTCACCGACATACCCGGCCTCGGTCAGCGTGGTGGCATCACCGATGGCGAACGGCACCTTGAGCATGCGTGCCAGCGTCTTGGCCAGCAATGTCTTTCCCGAGCCCGTCGGGCCCATCAACAGAATATTGCTCTTGTCGAGTTCCACCGAGCCCGCTTCCGCACTCTCCAAGTGGAGCAACCGCTTGTAGTGCGAGTGCACCGCCACCGAAAGGCTCTTCTTGGCGCGGTCCTGACCGATGACATACTGATCGAGATACGACTTGATCTCGCTGGGCGCGGGGATTTCACGCAGCGTCGAACTCACCGTCGAAACCCGGCGCTTCTCCTGCTTGAAGATGTTCTGGCACAGGTCGGTGCAGTTTGAACAGATGTATGTCGCGTTCGGACCTTCCACCATCGGCCCGACGTCGCGGCTGGTTTTACCGCAGAACGAACACGTCGTGACCTTGCGGCCTCGGAAACTGCCATCATCGCGTGCGGTGGTGCCCGAGGGTCCCATGTCGCTGCCGTCCTGCTTGCCTTTGGCCATAACTCCCTCGGTCTGGATGATTCCCACGTTCCGAATTGTTCGGACTCAGTGTATCGGTCGAAATCGGATGCTTCTGGAGCACCTCAGCACCCAACGTCGCGAATAACCCAATAACCGCCCGCGGACTTCCACATTCGGCCGCTCGACCGAACGCGGGCGTAAGGGAACTCCCGCAATTCCAAAAATCTTTCGAGATCTCACAGCGCTGCGGGTGGTTCCTGGGGTCCGCCATGGTTCATCGTTCGGCGTGCATCGTGGGGGGCCGCACCCTCGTGAAACCCATAACGCGCTGCCCCTCGGGCCCCGCGCTGTGGCGTGGATGCCGCGGAGTTCCCGCGAATTCTGGCGACCATCTGCTTCTTGGCCGCTTCAAACTCCACAGCACTCATCTCGCCCGCATCGCGGGCCCGACGGAGTTCATCCATGAATGAGCCTGCATCCTCGGCGGCCGGCTGGCTTAATACACGCCGGCGATACCACATCAGCAGGGCTCCGCCCGCGAGCGTCACGACCACAAGGACACCCAACCACAACAGAACCGGACCCAAGGACGTATCACCCGGCGCGTTCGGTGCCCGAGATTGCAGCAGGACGGGGATCATCGGTCTTTCATGTGTTTCCCGACGCGATGGCCTCGCGGATGGGTACGAGCAGCCCGGGCACCACGCGGTTTTCGATGATCGCCTCGCCCTGTTTGGCGAGGGCATCAAATCGAGACGTGAGGTCCGCGATCGCCGAGAAAGGTCCCATCTTCCGCAAGGTCACGTAGACACTGATCGGGTCGAGATCACTCTCGCGGTGGCTATGCCCCGCCGAACGCGTCTTGACCTCGAAGAAAACCTCGGTATCGCCCTTTTCGCCGAGCGACATCCCGATCATCGGCTGAACATCCGTCGGCGTCGCATCGGGCACATCGCACACCGCGGCCATCGGCGAACCGCCAAGCACGGCCCCCAGCACGATCGAATCGTGGTTGCCGCCCGCCTGGAGATCAAAGCCGTAGAGCAACTCGATAAAATCGACGTCGAGCGGGCTGATCGAGAGGTACGGCGGGGCCGCATCGTGCACAAACCGGTGGAGGGCGTACGCCGCATCGAGCGCATCCGGGTTCACCGTGCCCGAACGCAGGCTGCTGGCTCGCAACGAAAGCCAGCGGTGCGGCCGATCGGTCTGCGGGCTCTCGAGCGCGTATTCCTCTTTGTACCGCCGGAACGAAGCCATCGCCGGGAACTGCCGACGCGTGCGCTCGAACAGTTCCAGCACGGTCTCGCGGCTGCGGGGCAGGTCCATCTTGACCTGAACCTTCTGATTCACATAGAAATCGGTACAGAGGGCGCGGTAACTTTCACTCATGTTCTTTCGCGGCTCCCAGCGGTGCGTGCTGCTGAATGGTAGCCGGGTGCGCCCACAATCCAATCCAAGAGCGACTGGGTTTCCGCAAGGTTTTGCACCACAAGGTCGGCACCCGCTGCCGACAAGTCATCCACATTGAACTTTCCGGTCGCCACACCCATGGCCCTCATCCCGTGGGCGTGCGCACACCGCACATCCATCGGAGTATCCCCGATCACCACGCCCCGCACCGTGCCGAACCCGGCCTCCGCTGCACGGCTCAATGCGACTCCCGGCAGATGATCGCGATGCGGTGGATCGTGCGGCGATTCATCGCCCCACACCCCGATTTGGAACACCGTGGGATCGATGCCGATGGCCGACAATTTCGCCGTTCCGCATTCGACATAGTTCCCCGTCATCACCCCGGCGATTGCATCTGGGTGCGCCGACACCGCATTCACGAGGGCCGCACCGCCCTCAAGGGCGAGGGGCGGGTGCACGTTCAGGCGTCGCACCAGTTCCGCTCCGTACCCGCTCCGCAGTCTGCTGAAATTCTCGGCCGTCCGGGGCACCCCGCTCAGGTCAAAGAGGTCCCCGACAATCAACGGGTCAAGACGGCCCGCAAACTCCACCCCATCGCTGCGAAAGCCCTCGCCGAACAGGGCCTTGCCCACTGCCAGCATGGCCGCCAAGCCGTGACCACGGGTGACGAGGAGCGTCCCATCAATATCAAACAACACCACTGTTTTCGCTGCCTGCAATTCGATCTCCCGTTCCGATTCCGCACCTTTGAATTCCACACTACGCCCGAATCTCAAACCCGCCGTCACCACTGACGATCGCCACATCCGCCGTCGCCGAGTGCCGAATCAGTGAGCCCATCTCGGCTTCAATCGCCTTGCAGAACGCAGACACCGCCTGCTGTTCCCCCTGCACTTCCATGGAAACGCTTCCATCGTCCTCATTCCGCACCCAACCGGTCACCGGGAAGCCAGCGGCGATTCGCAGCGTCCGCATCCGAAACCCGACCCCCTGCACCCGTCCCGTAAACTCAACCCGCTTTCGGACCATTCTTTCTCTTCTTTCGAGCGGTTTCGCGAAACTCTGAACGGAATAAACGGTCGGAATCCCCCCATTCTTATGCCGCGGAACAGAATTTGGTGGCCGCACCGCCCCCATGTGCTATCTTTTCAGACGAGGACCCGGAGGGTTCGGGCACGCCGTTGCAGATTCGATTCCCCACCGCCATCGATGGCGTTGATCGGTCAATCTCGCCAACTCGGTGCGCGGGGTCTCTCCGGTTTTTCTGAGTGCCAGCCCTTCAAGAATGGCCCGCAAAGCAGTGGGAGACTCGTGAGCGAACTCTGGCGTAAGACCGGTGCCGGCAAGGGCGACGACGTGCAACGCGTCCGCGATGCCAGCGACATTGTGCGCATCGTCGGCGAGCACGTGTCACTCAAGCCCAAGGGCCGCGAGTTTGTGTGCCTCTGCCCGTTCCACGACGATCACTCCCCCTCGATGTGCGTCGTCCCGTCCAAGCAGATCTTCCACTGCTTCGTTTGCGGCACCGGCGGCGACGTCTTCCGCTTCGTGCGGCTTTTCCACAAGATGGAGTTCCGCGAGGCCCTTACGTACCTCGCGGAGCGTGCGGGAATCGAACTGCGGCCCCTCGCGACCCGGGCATCCGTCTTGAATGGCGGAACCACCAGCCGGGCCGACCTTATCGCAATCACTTCCGCCGCCGCGGACTACTTCCGGGGTTTGCTCGCCCACCCCAAAGACGGATCTGCAGCCCGAAGCGTCGTTTCACGCCGCGGCATCCATCCGGATATTGCCACCCAGTTTCTCATCGGCGCTACGGCCGACCGTTGGGACGGCCTCCTCTCGTATCTGAGATCAAACAATCTAGATGCGAGCACGGCCCTCGAAGCGGGGCTTGTGAAGGAGCGGGAGGGCGGCGGCTACTACGACCTCTTCCGTAATCGCCTGATATTCCCGATCCAGGACCGGATCGGTCGTGTTGTCGCATTCGGCGGCCGTCGCATCAACGATGAAGACGAACCCAAATATGTCAACTCTCCCGAGACTTCGCTCTTTAGCAAGAGCGCAACCCTCTACGCCCTCAACCAAGCAACCAAAAGCATTCAACTCTCCCGAACCGTGATGATCACCGAGGGCTACACCGACGTCATCGCGTGCCACCAAGGCGGCTTCACCAACGCGGTCGCGACGCTCGGCACCGCCCTCACGCGGCAGCACGCCACCATCCTCCGACGCCTGTGCGAAACGGTGATACTCCTGTTTGATGGCGATGAAGCGGGCGAGCGGGCCGCGGACCGCGCGGTCGAGGTCTTCTTTTCGGAGCCGCTGGATGTCAAGATCTGCACCCTTCGTCGCTTCACCACCGCGAAAGACCCCGATGAACTCCTGAAGACCGAGGACGGGGCCGAGGTTTTCCGCGCGGCACTCGCAGGCTCCACCGACCTCCTCGACTACCGCTTCACGCGCCTTCGCGCCAAGGTTGCGGGCCTCGGCCCCTCGGCCGTCAGCAAAGCCATCGAAGAAGAACTGGCTCGGCTCGCCGAACTCGGCTTGGGTGAGGTCGCCCCGATCCGTCAACGGCTGATCATCCGGCAGATCTCGCGTCTGTCGGGAGTCGATGAAGACACCATCCAGCGCAGCATTCCGGCGGGCCGCCGGGCCCGCACTTCCGCCCCCGCCACGGCCAACGCTGCGAGCGATTCGCCCGAGGCCCAAACAATCCCATCGCTCCACGGTGGAAAACTCTCCGCCTCCGACCATCTCCTCGGATGCATTCTCTGTGACGGCGCGCTCTGGCACCTGCTCAGCCCGGCCGACCGCGCGCTCCTCGGGCCCGACGTCTATCCTTCGCCCCTGCACCGCTGCATCGCCCAAGGTGTTCATGATTGTGTGGAGCACGGCGAGGATCCCTCACTGTCCGCTGTCTTGCCGCTTATGGATGACGGCCGCCCCCAAGACGCCGCGGTCGCGCTCGCCGAGCGTATCGAGCGCGAAACTCGGCCCGCACCACGCAAAGATGTTCAGGTCCGCGACCGCCTCCAGGCCCACTTCGCCGATTGCCTCAAGACCGCCCGACAAGACCTCGCCAACGGACCCCCTCAAGACGCCCACGAAGCACCGCCGCACGCCGTGCCGCAAACAACACCCTCTTTCGCGGCACTCATCGAACTCAAACGCCAGCAACAGGCCACCCTCGGCCCCGACATGCGCAAACTACCCCGGCCTTCGTCCTGACCCCTTTCTTTCCCGTCGCCAACGATCGAGAAACCCGTTCAGCCCACCCGCAGATCGCCCCAGCCTCCATCCTGTCTTCCCGGAGTCGCCCAGTGCTTACCGAATTCCATCCCGCGCTGCACGAACTGCTCGACCTTGCGCGCCAACGGACGTGGCTCAGTTACGAGGAACTCAACAACACCCTCCCGGACGAGATGGTGGACCCCGAGCGCATCAATGAACTGCTCGTCGTCCTTGACCGCGCCAACCTCGAAATGGTCGACGAACTCGAGTTCAAGGCCCGCCTGCATCGCCTCTTGCTCGAAGCCGGTGAAGCCGTCGCATGTAACAAGGGCCTCCCCAACGTCTTCCGGGCCATGAGCGTTGACGGCGGGGAACGCTCCAGCGAATCCGCCACACTCCGTCAGAAAATGTCCGGGGGCGACGCCGAGGAAGTCGCCGACGCCGAAGAGGTGCTCCTCGCCAAAGAACTCGCCGAAGTCGTGGTCGAAGAGACCGCGGGCAAACGCGTGGATGATCCGGTTCGGATGTACCTCTCTCAGATGGGCACCATCCCCCTCCTCACCCGCGAGGAAGAGATCCGTCTCGCCAAGAAGGTCGAAACCACCCGAATGATCTTCCGGCGTCGCACGCTGGAATCCGACTACGTCGTCGCCCAAGCCATCGAAATCCTTCGCCAGGTGCACGCGGGCACGCTCCCCTTCGACCGCACGATGCGCATCTCAACCGCCGAGTTGAACGCCAAGGAGAAGATCTCGAAGCGCATCCCGTGCAACATCCGCACGGTCGAGAAACTCCTCCAACTCAACCGGGCGGATTGGGACTCGCTCCAAGCCGCCGTCGTCGCGGGCGATACCACGCTCGCTGACTCCCTCAAGGCCGGCCTCCAGACCCGCCGTCGCCGCATCGCCGCCCTCACCGAAGAACTCTGCCTCCGCACGGGCCGCATCATCCCGCTCATGCGGAAACTCCGTTCCATCTCCAAGAAAATGCTCGATCTCGAGTCCGAACTCCGCCGCGCCGCCGAGCCGCCCAAGCCCCAAGTTTCACGCCTCTCACTGCGGATCAGCAAGCCCGCCAAGCCTCATCGCGGCAAGGTCCGCCCGCGCCAATACGACCCCGAGGACATCGCGGTGATGAAGGAAGAACTCGATGGGCTCCGCGCCCTTGTCACCGAGAACCCCGCCGATCTTCAACGCCGCGTCCGCGATCTCAACACCATCTTCTGGGAATACGAACAGGCCAAGCGAGACCTCTCCGGCGGTAACCTCCGCCTCGTCGTCTCCATCGCTAAAAAATACCGCAACCGCGGCCTCTCGTTCCTCGACGTCATCCAAGAGGGAAACACCGGCCTCATGCGGGCCGTCGATAAATACGAGTACAAGCGCGGCTACAAGTTCAGCACCTACGCCACCTGGTGGATCCGGCAGGCGATCACCCGCGCCATCGCCGACCACGCCCGCACCATCCGCATCCCGGTCCACATGATCGAAACCATGTCGCGCCTCCGCAACATCCAGAAAGAGATTCTTCAGAGAACAGGCATCGAGCCCACTACAGAAGAACTCGCCGAGAAGGCGGGCCTCGCACCTCTTGAAGTCCGGCGCGTCCTCAAAATCTCGCGATCACCGGTCAGTCTCGACCGGCCCGTCGGCGAGTCCGAGGATTGCTACTTCGGCGACTTCCTCGAAGACGATTCCCAGGATGCTCCGTCCGACACCGCCGCCCAGGACATGCTCAAGAGCCGCATCGAGAACGTACTCAAGACGCTTACGTACCGCGAGCGCGAGATCATCAAACTCCGTTACGGCATCGGCGACGGTTACACCTACACCCTCGAAGAAGTCGGCCGAATCTTCAAAGTCACCCGAGAGCGCGTCCGCCAGGTCGAGGCCAAAGCCATCCGGAAACTCCAGCACCCCGTCCGGGCCAGAAAACTCCAAGGGTTCGTCGATGGGAGCGTCTACAAAGAGGTTCGCAGCGAACACCAGTCGGAATCGAGCCCGACCCCGTCCTAACCGCGTCAATCCTCCGCCCGTCTGCACTCTGGCCCCCACCTTTGTTCCTTTTCATCATCTACGCCCTCGCGGTGTGGTTTGCAGCCGGCAAGTGGCGCCGCCAGTGGCTGGGCCTGCTTTCCGTTGTCGCCGGCATCGTGGGCATTTTGCTCGTGGGCTACTTCCACATCCGGCTCAACGATTGGACAGGCGGCGGTATCTACCTCCCCGTCCTCCAGAGCATCCTCTATCCTTACGGTGGGCTGGTGGCTTTCGTGGGCTTTTTCATCATCTGTCTTCCCCGTGCCATCCCCGCAAGCGACTGTCTCCGCTGCGGGTACGACCTTTCTGGCCAAGACACCAGCCCCGTCGTCTGCCCGGAATGTGGCCAAGCCTCCGCCCATGCACCCGGTCTTCACAGCCTTCCTTCGCCGCCGTCTCCATCGCCACCCTTTGATCCCGTCGCCGCCAAGGAAGCGCGGACCCGCGCCCGCCGCGAGTTGGCCGGATGGCGGAACCGCTCTCGCCGTTTCTAGTTGTCCACCGCCGTTCGATGCGCTACCATCGAGGCCGTATTTCTAGTTCCTCTGTTCGGAGTCTGATCGGATGTATGCGATTATCGAAGAGTCTGGCAGCCAGCGCAAAGTCGAGCAGGGTGATGAAATCCTGGTCGATCTCTTGAACGAAGGCGAAGCCGTTGCTGGTTCCTCCATCACGTTCGACAAGGTTCTCGCGGTCGGTGCCCTTGGTGGCACGGCCCGCATCGGTGCCCCGTATGTCGCCGGTGCCACCGTCACCGGCGAGATCATCGAGCCTGTGGTAATGGGCGAAAAGCTCTACATCCAGAAGTTCCGCGAGAAGAAGGCCTGGCAGAAGAAAACGGGCCACCGTCAGCGCTACACCAGCATCAAGATCACCGCGATCGCCGGCTGAATCACTCGCCCACTTCGCG
>Ga0163144_10005437_pt1 | contig 28274 bp, 23 predicted proteins | sample OliLak19BULKMAT1_FD_123175 | JGI IMG/M metagenome (GOLD analysis project Ga0163144, IMG submission 123175) | Freshwater microbial mat bacterial communities from Lake Vanda, McMurdo Dry Valleys, Antarctica - Oligotrophic Lake LV.19.BULKMAT1 | ecosystem: Environmental > Aquatic > Freshwater >... | reverse complement strand
GTGGGAGTCTTATGTCTAGCGGCCATTGTGTAGCAATTACCTTGGTTTTCTTTTACTTGGTTGGAAAAGCAAATGCAGTAATAACATCGCTTGTAGCTATTGTTTTTGTATTTGCATAGGTAGCAATAGTGGTAAAAAATCTATTCATCAAGCGGCTGTCGTTGAGCGCCATAGCTCTCATTGTAGATTTTATTGGTTGGCACAAAGCAAGATGGTATTTTTATAGCTACAGGTATTAGAAAACATCCCACACTTTCTGGCATTACTGCTTTGGTTGTGTTTGTGTGTTGCTCTCTTTTCTTTTTTATTATTCCTACAGAGATAAAATTTTACAGCGTAACACCTTGTGCAAAACAAGTATTTTGTTTGTTTATGGTCGTGAATAGAACCATTTCAGAAGTATTTCATTTTTGGTCACTTCACAAAATTAGATGATATCTTTTACGCAAAAGAAGGATTAGCCATCATTCGGTTTGTGGCTTTCTCTTATACTTACCATTACCTGACCTGGTATACCAAAACATCCATCATCAAATGGCACGAAGTATCAAATCCAAGATTGCTACTAATCTTAATACTTTGGATAGCCTTTGTTGGGTTATATATTTACGATTTGAAGCTCGGCCATGTTGTTGATTATACTTTCGCCATGCTCCACACCTTATTTGAATTCCCTTTAAATCATATTTCGTTCCTAAGCATTTTTAAAAAGCAAGGCAAGTAATACCCCACTTTGTTTGCAATCCCTATTATTTTCTTCCAGCAGGCTGTAATTTTAACCATCATTCATAATTTTTGGGAATACACCAGTATATTCCGGTTGGTTAACCCTGCGACAGAATAAAATACATACTTATCCATTCTTCCCTTGCTTGGCAGATTTCATCCTCCCTTTCTTTTGAGAAGTCACTTTTTTAACAATACATATAAATTGAGAAATTACTGTGAGCACTTTTTTAAGATCTTAAAATATCTGTAGTAGTTGTAAATAAGAATATAATCACTAATCTTTATCGAAAACTTATATTTTTTAGTAACATTATAATTTTAATTACAAAAAAGAACTATGAGAATACCAACAAATAAATCTCTATAAAGCCCTTTATCTACCTATTCCTAACAGAAAAATTACAGAAATGCAATGGCCTTGGAATATTAATGCTGCTGGTAACCGTTTTTTCATCTCTTACTTATTTTTATGATAATCAGTTATTTAGGGTAAAGATGTAAATAATATCCTCTTAAGAAATAGATTAAATTTTCGAATATAATGAATGAATTATTTGTATTTGGTATTTGTATTACATAAACTTGTACATGTAATTAAGTTCTGCACTATGAGAAATAACACTAATAACCCCTCTGAATTGCTTTGCAAATCAGTTTTTTTTACAATTTCGGTAAACTTTATATTGATTTTATGTACCTGTAGTTCATTTGGAAATGAGCTGAAGGTTGCGAGCCAACCAACCGTTGCGAGCCTTTCGCCAGCATCGGGACAAGCTGGAAATATAATTAGCATCAATGGTGCAAATTTTGATGCTTTTAGCATCGCCATTTTCCAAAGTGCAATTTTAAATCAAGTAGTTACTGTTACCGCCTCTACAATCGAAACCGATCTAATTGTTCTGAGCGTACCTGCAAATATCAAGTCGGGCATCATCACCATATTAGGTGCTTCGGGAACTGCTCAAAGCCCTTCTGCTTTTACCTATCTTAGAAAATCCCAATCAATACTGGGCATAAATGCTGGAATAAATGAAGGGAAATATGGCATGGAAGTCTATAGTATTTCAGGCAGCAATACCGAAAATAGTGTAACATTGACAAGTATCAGCATTCCATCAAGCGGGGTAGTTACTATTGTGGGCAAAACTGTAAAAGTAATAGGTGTTGGACTGGCTACAATTACAGGCCAGATAAATTCCAATGCAAATTATGAAGCTGTTACGATACAAAGTTTTTTGAATATTACCCCCGCACTAATTTCAATCGTGCCGATCTCGCTAACCAAAGTTTTTGGGAGTGCAAATCCTATTTTAAGTAGCAACATACTTGGTATTCAAAACAATGACGGCTTAAACATTCAATTTTATACTTTGGCGGAAAAAACTTCCTCCACAGGCGAGTATGCGGTTTATGTATCGATTACCGGCCTAGCTGCGGCTAATTACCAATTCTCAACCATAGCTGGCATACTTTCAATAACTAAAGCCAGTCAAGTAATTTCTTTCCCTACCATTCCTGGTTATAAATTGGCCAGCACCATAGGATATCTAACCCTGCTCGGCATCAAGGCGAGCTCGGGGTTGCCCGTGAATATCAGCGTGTCGGGCAAGGCAAGGCTTCAATCGTTTGAAGATCAAGTGGCAGTGTTGGAAATTTTCGGTGCAGGGTTAGTGTTGGTATCTGGTTCGCAAACTGGAAATCAAAATTACAATGCCGCACCGGAAGTTTTTCGAACTATCGAAATTACTAGCACGATAAAAGACTCCTTAGTTGTAAGCGCCCATCAATCACTTACAGAAAACGACATTGCGGTCTTTCCAAATCCTAACGAAGGTAATTTCACAATTAAAGGTGATTTCACAATGGCAGTACGAGCATTTACTACATCTGGAATAGAGCAGCCTTTACTTCAAGGCATCAACTCAAATCAATTCTCGATCGATACTAAAGGCCTGCATTATTTGAGTATCACCAACGGTCAGTGGCACAGGGTGGTGAAAATGGTAGTTGAATAGTACTTTGTATTATCTTTGCAGACACACAATTGCAATCATATCACTATATATATATGTAGAAAAAGGCTTAAATTTTTTTATAAAAATACGGCTATCCTGCCTTCTGTTGTTATTGAAATGTCACCATGGCGTTGGAAATACAGGGTTTGCTACTTGTTTGATTGTAATTTCTAATTCCCGTCCCTCAGAATTTTATTAAAGTGCATCTATCTTGGTTCAGCCAAGTCTGTAGTTGATTCACACGAAAAGCTGTATCTCTTTTTGCTTTAATTCAGAATTCCATTACCATTAAAAACGCCCGGATCAAGACTATAATATCATTACCAGATAATTTTTATTTCGTTCACCGACTCAGATTCCTAAAAAAAGGTTTAGAATTATCTCAAAATTTAGGGGGCTTGAGGCAACATTGCCTCCTTTAAATAAAAAAATACTACTAATTAGCATAATAATACAAATATTTAGGAAAATTATTCTTTCTTTGATACCTTGAAACAAGCAGAATAAGAGAAAGATAAATGGCAGCTTTGCACTAAAATTCATAAAAATCCATTTTTATGCCTAATACTACAAAGATTTACCACATCAAAATTGATTTGGAAGGTAAATATGCATACGTGAACAAATATTTTAAACAAAAATTTGAGTTCATTCACCAGCGTTTTGAAGGCGAATTATGTATTTCGAGCATTTTTAAAGGCGATATGAATGTAGTTGCAACCGCAACCCAAAATTTACTTACTAATAAATCTAAAATAGAACGGCTGGAATTCAGAAAACCAAAACCCGATGGAACTTTTTTCTGGACGTATTGGGAATTTACCTTAGATCATGACACGCAGCAAAAACCAAAAGGGATAGAATGTATTGGCTTCGACATCACTGAATCAGTACATTTAGAAATTCAAAACGAAAATCTTTTGCAGGCGCTCAACAAATCGCAAGAAATTTCGGCTACAGCTACTTTTATGTATGAAATAGCCAATAACAAGTTATCCTCGAGCGACCAATTAGTAGCTATTTTTCAGATAGATTCACAATCTAATGATATATTACACGCCTGTTTGTCTAAAATTCACCCTGACGACAAGCCGCAGTTTTATTCGATTAAGATAGAGAAGATAAAACAAAAAAATGGCTTATCATTTGCATTCAGAATCTTAGACGAAAAGTTTGCTCATGCAGTAAAATATCTAGAAACCATTTTGAATTACTATATCAATCCAATCACCAAGATTGAGTACGTAGTAGGCTCGGTAATTGATACTACAAAACTCCGTAAAAAAGAGCAAGATTTAACCTTATTAATTTCTCACCTGAATTCCATTCTAGATAATAATGAAAAATCAATTTCAGTAATCAATCGCGAATTCAAACTTGTTTCATACAATAAAGTATCTTTAGGTATTGCTGAATCATTTAATCTCCCCCTTGCGGTAGGCGATAGCATTGTTGAAAACCTCCCTGCAGAATACAAAGAGAAATTTACAGGGTATTATCAAAGAGTATTTGCTGGAGAAAGAATCTCGGTTAGTGAAGTAATCATGTATCCCAGTGGTCATTTTTTGGATGAGATCGAGTACTACCCCATTTTTAATAAAGACAATACCGTAGATTTCATTGTAATAAATTGTGCTTTTCATTGCCCGCAAGGCGCTGATCTGCAAAAAAACACATCCAAACTGGGAATCGCTAAATCAATTATTGATTACCAAGAAGTGGAAAAAGATAGAATTGCAAGAGAACTTCACGATGGGGTAAATCAGTTGCTATTCGCAGCACAAATACATATATCAAGTTCGAAGTCAAAAGACGTACACCTTCGCAAAAGTATTGAACTTATTGATTTGGCTATTAAAGAGGTTAAACAGATTGTGAATAATTCTAGTCATTTTTTACTGAATTATGTTTCATTTGAAGAGGCTTTGGATGAATATTTGAACATGATATTCAACAATACAACAATTGAATTCACTTTAAAATACCTTACTCAAATAAGTATTGCCAAAAATTTAGAGCTGCAAAGCTTTAGAATAATACAAGAAATAGTGCAGAATGTAATTAAGCATTCCAAGGCCACAATATTTGTTTTAAAAATCAGAGTAAATAGAGGTTATCTCACAATAAGCACAGGCGACAATGGCAAGGGATTTGATCATATAAATGTGCCAAGAGGCGAAGGTTTAAATAACATTGTCAATAGAGTGATTCTGCTAAATGGAAGTATCAAACTCCATTCTAAGTTAGGCTTTGGTACAATATATATCATAAAAATGCCACTCGTAATCAAACAGTAACAGTATGATTAAACTTTACATTGTTGAGGACCACAAATTATTAAGAGATGCTTGGAAATTTCTTATTTCGTCAAGAAAGGATATTTTAATAGTAGGTGAAAGCGACAACATCGACCAAGCTTTTGAAGAAATATTAGTGCTACTTCCCGAAGTCATACTTTTAGATATCAATTTAAAAGGGAGGTCAGGTATAGAGTTAATTAGGCAACTAAAAGCATCGGTGCCATACATAAAGATCATCGTAGTTTCGATGCACAATGAATATGCGTTTGTAAAAAAAGCGTTCGCTATGGGCATAAATGGATACATTTCAAAGAATGCCAATGGAAAAAACATTTTTGAAGCTATTGATAAAGTGATGAACTCCCAATATTTCATATCCGATGATTTACAAAAAATAATTTTAGATCGGCCTGCCACCGATGAACTAAAAAATGATCTGACATTCAAAGAAATTGAAGTAATTCAATTCATTTGCAAAGGGTATTCTAATAAACAATTGGCTGTAGGTCTAAATTGTAGCATAAAAACAGTTGAAGGCCATAAAAGTAAAATATATAAAAAAATTGGAATCCGTTCTCAAGCGGAAATTTACCATTTTGCCCTAGCCAACGGCTTGATATAAACTTCATATATAAATTTTATTACTAATAAGACACAATTTCTACTTATTGATGTTTTTATATAAGGGTTTCATATAAGGAATTTTAGTTTTTACCCTTATTACCAAACATTATCTATCGTTTTCATTATTGACTTTTAATTTTTTAACTACATTCATCAAAAGTTTTGAACTGGAAGAATGGAAGTAACACTTATAGACGATGATGGCTTGAGCCTTTTTCTTTCGAGAAGAATGCTTGAAAAATTTTCACCACTCATCAAAATTCGGGAGTTTATGGATGCTGAAATCGCATTAGATTATTTTAAAGGCTCAGAATCAACTTTTCAAGAACCCCATATAATATTTCTTGACCTCAACTTAGGAAAAATGGATGGTTTAGAATTTGTAATTAGTCTGATTGATATAAATGAAAGATTTAGAATGGTAAGTATTTGTATTCTCACAAGTAGTAGTGACAATGACGAAAAGATGAAGGTGATGGAAATTGAAAATGTTATCGAATTTATATCAAAACCAATAACTGAGCAAAAACTTTTTAAAGCAATAACCAAATGTCTGTTGCTTAATGGATGAAATAATACTATTTATCGAGAAAACATATAAGGTGCAATAGAATATGAAAACGTATACGCTAAAAATCTCTGTTACTATTTTTCTGATTTTTTCATCTATAAGTGTTATCTATCTGTTTTACAAAGAACAGGTTAGAAGTTTTTTGCCAACATCAGTTCCTTCAAATTATCTTCCTACTTCGGTTGGGCAAGGTTTAGGAATTACATCACTTAAAAAACTTACACTTATTCACTTTTTTAACCCAGAATGCCCTTGTTCTAAATTTAATACTAAACACATACAGTATCTCGCGGCACAATACAGTAAACACGTAGAGTTTTTAGCTTATTCCACATCAGGTAGTTTACCTACCAACTACCCGATTGAAGTTCGCTTAGATGCAGATGATAAAATGGCGAAACAACTCGGTGTCTATTCTACGCCCCAAGCAGTGCTATTAGATGCAGAAGGCAAGCTCCTGTATAGAGGCAATTATAATAAAAGTAGATACTGCAGTAACAGAAACTCCGAATATGTAGTGCAGGCGATAGAATCTGCGTTGCACAAAAAATCTACTATAGCCATAATGCAAATATCTGGTTTACCTTACGGATGTGAAATTTTCAATGATAAATAAACAAGTTTAAACTCTTCTGACATGCGGAATAAACACAAAACAGCCGACAGAATTATTGACCTTTCTTTCGCCCTGATATCAGTAACATCTTTGAGCGTAGGTTCGATTTACAACACTTATAATTTAGCGCTCCCCGTTATAGGCTTGCTACTTGGGGCATACTATATTTCTAAATATGCATTGCGTGAAAGCTCGCTCTATCAGTATGTGGGAAGTGCTGTTTTTGCCTTATTTACCGCTTTGCTTATTTACCAAATGCACGGCATGATAGAGATGCACTTTGTAGCGTTTATCGCCTCAATTATATTGATCTATTATAAAAAATGGCAATTGCAGCTTCCATTAACGTTGCTTGTGGTGGTACATCATGTGGTGTTGGCGTATGTTCAATTTAGTGGCTACAAGGAGGTTTATTTTACCTCTGCCGATTATATGGATATGCAAACCTTCGTTACGCATGTAACATTGGCAGCCATATTATTTTTCCTTTGTGGGTACTGGGCGTTTATTTTCAAAAAATATGAGATCGATTCTGTGAAAACAACAGAATCGTTAGAAACCCAGATGCAAATAATAAACAGGAACATCACGATTGCCGATGAAATTGCAAAGGGGAAATTAGATATACAAATAGAATTTTCTGAAGGCGATTTACTGGGAAATTCATTATTTATCATGCAAAAAAATCTGCTTACCGCCAAGGAAAAAGAGGCAGTTGAGAAATTCACAAATATTGGTATAGCCGAATGCAGCGAAATTTTGAGGCAAAGCAATCTAAGTATGTCGGAATTCACACTAGAAGTTTTACGTTTTTTGATAAAATATTTTGAATCGAATCAGGGTTCTTTTTTCATTTTAAATGACGATAATAAAAGTGACATGTTCTTGGAATTGACAGCCTGTTATGCATTCAATCGCAAAAAGCATATCGAACAACGAGTAGACATAGGAGAGGGGTTGGTAGGTAGTGCTTTTCTGGAAAAAGAGATCATATATTTAACAGATGTGCCTGAAGATTTTGTTAAAATTACCTCTGGCCTTGGTGAAGCGTTGCCAAGATGTATTGCGATAATGCCGTTAGTAGTCGATGATAATGTATATGGGGTAATAGAGATGGCATTTTTTAAACCTTTAGAAACTCACAAGGTAGAGCTACTTAAAAAGCTGTCGGAAAATATAGCATCCACAATCAAAAATGTAAAAATAAACATAAGCACAAAAAGATTACTGGAAAATTCGCAACAGCAAGGGGAAGAACTGCGGGCCCAAGAAGAAGAAACGCGTCAGAATATGGAGGAACTTTCTGCCACCCAGGAGGAATTAGAAAGAAAATCGCAAATAGCAAAAGATAAAGAGATAGAGCTTAAAGAATTGATGGAAGAAATGAGGGTAAATGAGGAAGATACACGCAAAATAGAAAGCAAATACAGACAATTGACTATGGAGCATCAGAAACTTCTAAAAAGTTTAGAAATGAGTAACAACAATTAGAATCAAAAATAAAATTAAATTTTCACCCTTAATATTTTAACACTTAACTCGAAAAAACAATGATTGATCTACTGGAAACTGAAAGAATTAAAAAGGAAATAGCAGGAAATCCTGCCAATGTGATGCAAAGTATTGAAAGTACTTCTTCCATTGGCATTTGTATCACCAACTCCCTTGGTTTGTTTACAGAAGTAAATACTGCTTATACCAAAATTTACGGTTACGCTAAAACCCAATTGCTAGGCAAGAGTTTTTTGATGGTGGTACCTGAAGAGAATAAAGCCAACATGGAAATTTTACACAAAAAGTTTCTCAGAGATAAAGTAGAGATAGCCCGCGAATGGGAAGTGGTTGGTGAAAATGGCAAACGGATATCTATTTCAGTAGATAGCGCATATTCGGAAGCTATTTTTGATAAAACACCTCACAAAATCACCTTTATTCACCAAGAAATGGTGTAGAATAATGTCTTTGCGTGGCAGGTGTCCGCATCTGCCACTTTAGAAAGAATTGTGAAATAATTAAAAAAACATGTTGGCTTACACGATACTGAGTTTTTAAAAAAATAGGCGACACACAGAATTGATCTATTTTAAACCGAATTCAATCAAAAACACTATCACCACAAAATTGAAATTAGAGAGCAGAAACCACTCCTTCTCTTTTTGCTTCTACTGCATATCTCTAAGTGTTGTCCGCATTTACATTTGTACATTAAATTTGATATGCTTTTAGCAGGAAGGATTAGAAACATAAGAATGGCATATAATTTAACCCAAGCAGATGTGGCTGATAGATCAAACGTAACCCCATCAGCTTATGGGCAAATTGAACGGCAAGCAGGAAACAGCACATTTTATACTTTGGAAAAAATAGCTAAGGCCTTAGGTGTGTCCGTTGTCTTTTTGATAGATATTGGAAACACAAATCACATTGAAACTTAAAACAAGCTGTGACTTGTTTTAAGTAATATTTTTAATATTTATATTTGTACATAACAGAATACTTTCCCCCAATCCTGACATTTTGTATTGGTGATATTTATTCTCCAGAAAGTAATATGTACCTAATATTTAAATATACTTCACACTTAAAAATTAAAATTGATGAATCTCAAACAATTAACAATTTCGAAAAAATTAAAATATCTTGTTGGATCTACTTTGGTTTTTTTTATTACTGATTGGTTTCTTTGGGCTCTACCAATTGTATTCCGTTGATCAAGCTTCACAAGAAATTAGGTCTAATTGGATGCCAAGTATTCAATATTTGTCAGAGGCTAATGCCGCCTTGGCCAATCACAGAATGAAAACTTATAAACATATTACACTTCAAGAAACATCACAGATGAGTATTGAGGAAGACGCAATGAGAAAGCTATTTGAGGAGGCATGCCTCAATATAAAGTCATACGGAAAAGTCGCACTTTCCGATATTGAGATCCAAGATTTGGCAATAGTCAACAATCATATTGATAAATATGTCACCATCAACGAAAGCATTACAGCTTTGTCTCATCAAAATCTGTATGATAGCGCCCGCACCATTATTTACACTACTTCTTTTGTGGAATATACAATTGTAAATTCCACCTTAAAAAAGCTGCTCACCTTTAATATAGAGCAAAGCCAGATTGTATCATCCAAAAGCGAAGTAATTTTTAACAGAGCCATAGTAATCATCTCCATATTGATCTTTTTGTGTGGTATTGCTATAATTGTATTAGGCAGAACAATTATTTTAGGCATTACAAGTCAGCTTAGTTATTTGCAAGAGGTGTTTGCGAAACTTGCAAAAGGCGATTTGAACGTATCTCTCAATGCCTCCAGCAAAGATGAAATTGGCATGCTCTCAGGCAATATCGGCAAAGTGATCGTAAATTTGCAAGATGCGGCTGGCTTCTCAAGGCAGATTGGCGATGGCAATTTAGACACTTCGTATCGAATATTGGGCGAACAAGATGTATTAGGTCTTTCATTGACCAACATGCAGACAAAGCTAAAGGCGGTTTCGGAAGAAGACAAGAGCAGGGGCTGGGCAACTCACGGTTTGGCGAAGGTTGGAGACATTTTGAGGGTTCAGTATAGAGATCAACAAGCCTTGTATGATCAATTAATAAGCTTTGTGGTCAATTACGTTGAGGCTACTCAAGGTGGCTTGTTTTTAATTTCAGATGGGAAAGATAAAACTTTAGATTTAATTGCAAGCTACGCGTACGACAGAAAAAAATACTTGGAAAAAAAGATTTTGCCAGGTGAAGGTTTGGTTGGTCAAGTATTTTTAGAACAGCAGACCCGCTATTTAACAGATATACCCAATCAATATGTTTCCATAACATCTGGCCTGGGTGGTGCTAATCCTACGGCAATTCTTATTACACCTTTGAAAGTAAATGAGGTGGTGATTGGTGTTTTAGAGCTTGCATCTTTCAATAAGTTTGCAAAATACGAAATTCAGTTTGTTGAGAAGTTGGCAGAAGCCATTGCTGCGGCAATTGTATCGGTGCGAACCAACGAGCAAACCAAACAACTTTTGCAAACTACTTTGCAGCAAACCGAAGAAATGAGAGCCCAAGAAGAGGAGGTGCGTCAAAATTTAGAAGAACTGCAGGCTACCCAAGAGGAAATGCAAAGAAAATCGCAAGATGCAAAAGAAAAAGAAATAGAATTGTTGACATTGGTCGAAGAGATGAAAGTAAATGAAGCAGATTTTCGAAAAATAGAACACAGATATCGCCTCGTCATGTTAGACCACCAAAAGCTTTTAAAAAGTTTGCAGGTCAGCGACAACCATTAGGCAAAACTTACACAATCAAATATGATGTAGTAGCTTAAATTATACGTGCGAACAACAAAAATGCCACTTTGTTAGCAGTTGTCTGGTAGACTCAAAAAAATTGAGGATGATAGAGGTAGTTTTTTCACTGATTTTACTACCATTCGGCTTTTTAAATGGTATAACCTGGCCTTTAATGTCAATTTCTTATAACGTATCGTTTTATCAATTATGTGAAATATAAATTCAAGTTAATATAGAATGGGTCGTTTACTACTTTATTTGAATATATTTTTATGTTTAGTAGGGAATATTTGCGCCCAATCTAGGCAGGTTATTACCCAACCTACAGAGTGGTTCATGCTTACTTCCAATATAAAGCTATCGAAAAGGGTTGGGTTTACATTTGATGCACAATTTCGATTTTCGAAAAATTTTGAAAATATGCAACATTTTGTGAGAAATGGATTGGATGTGTACGTCAACAAGCAATTTTCATTCGTGCCAGTAGGTTATATGTACGTTTGGAATTTTAGGTATGGAGAGTTGCCGTCAAAGTTTGCAGATAACGAACATCGAATTTGGCAACAAGTATTTTATAAGCACCCAATTGGTAAATGGCGTTTAACACACCGACTGAGATTGGAGCAAAGATTTTTGCAATCGCATTCTCTCTCGCCCACAGGTGAAGAAATTGACAATGGTTATAATATTTTTAGAAACCGCATAAGATATAGAGTGGTAGCGCAGTATCCATTACAAGGAGAAACTATTCAGCCAAAATCATTTTTTGTGGGTGGAATGAATGAACTTTTCTACAGCTGGGGCAAAGACGTCAAAACCTATGAAATGGATCAAAACCGATTCTTCGCAGGCGTAGGATATCAAATAAATAAAGACTTTTATATATGGCCAGGGTTTTTCTACCAATACTTGCTGCGTTCAAATGGTGCTATCCAAGAGAATAACGTAGGGTTTTTGGTGTGGATTACCTATAATTTTGATTTTTCAAAGAAAACTGAATAACTAATAAATGGCAAAGTTTAAATTATTACAAACCTCTTTATCTACTTCAATGCATTGATAATGCTACAAACCTAGTTGTGGAAGACAGCATCATTGTATATTTAATTTTTCAATTCCGAAAACAATTCTTTACAACTAAAAAAAATTTAATCCTTAAAAATTAACTAGCTAAAAAAGTGGATCTATTTTCTGCCGAATTCAATCAAAATCCCTACCTGTTTTATACAGAAATGCGAGATCAAAAACCTCTATTTTTTTCCGAGCAAGCCGATGCATATATTTTGAGTAGGTACCAAGATGTGGCTGCAGCGCTAAAAGACCCTGCATTTACGGCAAAAAATTATGAGTTTCAGTCCGAACCTCTTCATGGCAAAACATTCATTCAAATGGATGGCCATCAGCATGCCCAATACCGCAATGTAGTTTCACCTTCATTGCGTGGTCGAGAATTATTTGAGAAGTTTTTACCCATTATAGAAAAAACTGCGGAAGAGCTATTGACTCCTCTGCAGCGCAAGAGAAATGCAGATTTTGCTAAGGAATTTTCTGCAAGGTTTCCTGTGATGGTCATCATGGGCATATTAGGCTTGGGAAGTGACAACGAAACTGATTTTCTGACCTGGTATAGGTCTTTTGTTGACTTTATTGCGGATTTAGGTCGAACCCCTTCGATCACCGCAAAGGCATTTCAAACTAAAGAGGAAATAACTTCAAGGCTGCTGCCCATCATTGCCAAAAAGAGAGATAATCTTTCTGACGACCTGCTTTCCATCATGTGCACCACCGAAATCGATGGTGTTAAAATGACTGATGAAGAAATAAAAGCCTTCATCAGTTTGCTTATTACGGCAGGCGGAGAAAGCACCGATAAAATGCTGAACCTCATGCTTCGTAATTTGCTGAGCCATCCCGAGCAATGGCAGGCTGTACAAGCTGACCGCTCCTTGATTGCCAAAGCCTTCGCAGAATCGCTTCGGTTTTCCCCCGTTACACACAGGCTCATGAGAATTACCAATGCTGATGTAGAGATGAATGTTGGAAAAATACCAGCAAATTCCAAAGTGCTTTTGATGCTTGGGGCAGCTCAACATGACGAAAGACAATTTAAAAACCCAGAACAGTTCAATATTTTTAGAGAAGACTTGGATGCAAGTCGAGCTTTTAGTGGTGCAGCCAATCATTTGGCTTTTGGCGCAGGCCGCCATTTCTGTGTAGGGGCAATATTAGCCAAAACAGAAATTGAAATTGCATTCAATAAGCTTTTGGGCAATTTTACTGACATTGAATTAGATGCTGACGAGTGGCCTGCCGAAACCGGTATTTTTACAAGGGGAATTTTAAATTTGCCCATCAAATACACTGTGAGATAAAAATAAATAAATACTTCGAGATCAGCTCGGCATCACTTGCCCTCATTATATCTACCTCTTATTGCGTAGGAAGGCTTTCGCTTGCAGCTTGTAGGTAAAAATCAAGATATTTTAACCGATATATTTGGTTTTAATATAGATATATACTTACTTGCTTAGCGACATAGTGGAGCATAATTGGCCGCTCTTTATTTGATCAGAAATTTAGATATTATGAACCTCCTTAATCGCTGCCTCACTATAGGTGTAACGTCCTCATTGGACGAAAGTACCAGTAGGTATATTAAAATTTCCAATGGGTTGTGTTTTTTTTCGATTTTCAATGTTGCAACCTACGTTGCTATCTCTTCAATTTTTATTCCCGAATACGTATTGTATTTTATTTTAATGGGAGTCGCAGCTGCAACAGCCTTAGCTTGCAACTATTTGACTTTTTATGCCACATGTAAATTTATTTGCACCACCACAACCCCACTGATTGCGACTTTATTTCACGCTCACGTACTAAAAACTGGACAACCATTTAACACTGGTATAAGTCTAATCCAACTTAGTTTTCTTGTAGTACCTTGGATCCTTTACAGCTCTAAAAGCAAGATTGGAATGTATTTTGGAGTACTATTTGGCACAGTTTGTATATTTATGGTAGCGCCACTAAATTCTCTAATTGAGCCAAAGTACGAAACCGACATATTTTATCACCCTTTCTTATCAAACATTTTAATTTTCACTTCCTGCTTGATCGTAACTTTTTGTTTGTACGTCAATAAAGCCACAACGAATTCTTATGATATCAGAAACGACCAATTCAACTTGGCCTCCAAAGAACAAAATGAATCATTACAGAAAAAAGAAACAGAGCTTATTCTGTACATAGAAGAAATAAAAACAAAACAGGAGGAGGACAAAAAACGAGAATGGATAAACGTAGGCATAGCCAAAAGTAGCGAAATCCTCAGGCAAACCAACGCAACTATAACTGAATTTACATTGGAAGTTTTGCGGTTTTTAATAAAATATTCTGAATCTAATCAAGGTTCATTTTTTATACTAAATGACGAAAATGAAGCTGATAGTCACCTCCAACTAACGGCCTGCTACGCCTATAATCGGCAAAAGCATATCGACCAACGGCTGGAAATTGGTGAAGGGTTGGTTGGAACTGCTTTTCGAGAGAAAGAAATAATATATTTGACAGATGTGCCTCAGGATTTTATCAAAATCACCTCTGGGCTTGGTGATGCACTACCACGATGCATCATTATTGTTCCATTAGTTGTCGATGACAAAGCTTATGGCATAGTAGAAATGGCCTACTTCCAACCCTTGGAAAATCATAAAATAGAGCTACTCAAAATACTTTCGGAAAATATAGCCTCTACTATAAAAAATGTAAAAGTGAATGGAAGCACAAAACGACTTTTAGAAAATACCCAACAACAGGGGGAAGTACTTCGCGCTCAAGAGGAAGAAATGCGCCAGAATATGGAGGAAATGCAGGCAACGCAAGAAGAAATGCACAGAAAGCAAGCCGAAAATTCTGAATTTCAGAGGATGACAAACTCTATTATTAGGTCTTCGCCTGGGGCTGTTTACCGTTCGCATACGGATAAAAATTGGACTATGATCTTCATCAGTGAGAAAATATTTGAAATTCTTGGCTATTCTCCTACAGAGTTTACGAAAAATTTGGTACAACTTGCCCAAGTAACACATCCTGAAGACGTTCTCTACGTAGAAAAGGAAGTTTACCAAGCGTTGGAAAACAAAACTAAGTACGAGTTAAATTACCGATTAAAACACAAGGACAGCCATTATGTATATGTTTGGGAAATCGGAGAGGGGGTGTATGACCCTCAAGGAAATCCAATGTTTATCGAAGGTATTATTCTTGACGTGACTGAGAAAAAAATAAAAGAAGAAGAAATGAATCAAGCCATGCAACAGCTGCAAGCCACGCAACAACAGCTATTAATAAAAGAGCAAGAAAGTGAAAATGCAATTGTACAACTCACTACCTCACACTACAGCATGGTAGATTCACTTAAAAAAAATGAACTTTATTTGAAGAAGGTTAATGAAGAGCTACTAAATAAACAAACGAGCAACAGTGCATTGATCAATGTGGCGGTCAGGCAGGCAATATTAGGTCAAAAAATTGGATTTTATGCCGAGATCGTATTTAAAAATAACACCCCTCAGTCACTCCAGGCGCTTGCAGAAGCAATTGACCTGCACGACCAATCTTTGTTGGTAATTAAGCAAGGTGGATTACCGCCTCAACTAGAAACCGCAGAGCCATTGGAAGCCGCTGATGTGTCTTTATGGCCATATATCAAGAGCGTAGAAGAGGTGTGGGGTGAAATTGGAAGTGCTGCTCGCAATTTGATACAAGGATGCACTGTTCCCGAAACAGCCGACAAAACACAATTATTGAAGAATCTTGAGGTGATTGAAACAAAAAGTGAAACCCTTCTAAAATTAAATAATGAGTTGCTGCAAAAATGTATCGAATGGAATAAAAACGAAATGCTCTTAGCGTACAACTAAGTTCCCCCCGTGACAGCATTTTATCTTTTACCCCGTTCGTTCGAAAAATCAAATAATTTTACTTACCGTCTTCCCAAGTACGTAATTTATTTACTGCACTGAATGAAATTTGCATTTTGGCCTATCAATAGGCACGGGGCGGGCAAATACTTACAAACAAATAGCGAAGAGGAGATTATGCGGTATAGTGCGCGTGCAAAGAAGGAAGAAACTACTTCAAAGCCCCGAAGTCAAAGCTCGTTTCTAGGTATTTGGTAGTGAATTTTCCAGATTGAAAGCCTGCATCATCCATCAATTTAATGTGGAATGGAATGGTAGTTTTAACCCCTTCTATCACAAACTCCTGCAAAGCTCTTTTCATCTTTTTAATAACCTCCATTCTTGTGGGAGCTGTTACGATTAACTTGGCAATCATTGAATCGTAATTTGGCGGAATGGTATAGCCGTCATATACATGTGAATCTACCCTTACGCCAAGCCCACCGGGAAAATGCAGATTCGTGATTTTGCCAGGGCTAGGCCTAAATCCGTTAGCTGCGTCTTCTGCATTTATTCTGCATTCCATTGCACAAGCTGTGGGAATAAAATTTTTTTTCTCTATGGGGAAACCGGCAGCAATTGAAATTTGAGCTTTAATTAAATCCAAACCAGTTACTTGCTCTGTGACAGGATGTTCTACTTGAATTCTGGTATTCATTTCCATAAAATAAAAATCGTTGTTTTTATCGACCAAAAATTCAATTGTACCTGCACCCTCATATTTTATGGCTTTTGCACCAGAAATGGCTGCTTTGCCCATAGCCTCACGCAGTTTATCGGTCATTACAGGCGAAGGCGACTCTTCTACCAATTTTTGATGCCTTCTTTGAATAGAACAATCACGTTCCGAAAGGTGAATCACATTCCCTTTACCATCACCTAATATTTGAATTTCTATATGTCGAGGTTCTTCTACAAATTTTTCAAGATACAGGCCATCGTTACCAAAAGAGGCTTCTGCTTCTGTTTTGGCATCTTTCCACGCCTTTTCAAATTCGTCATCATTGTTTACTATCCGCATGCCTTTGCCGCCACCCCCAGCAGTGGCCTTCAAAATGATAGGATATTTCACTTTTTGGGCAATCTTTAAGCCCTCCGCAACCGATTTCAACAACCCTTCCGAGCCAGGAATGGTAGGTACTCCGGCTTTTCGCATGGTCGCCTTTGCCGTTGATTTATCTCCCATGGCATTAATCATTTCCGGGCTTGGCCCAATAAATTTCACCATATGCTCTGCACATATTCTTGAAAATTCAGCGTTCTCAGACAAAAAACCAAACCCAGGATGTATCGCATCCGAATTTGTAATCTCGGCCGCAGATATTATATTGAGTATGCTCAAATAAGATTGTTTACTAGGAGGTGGCCCTATGCAAACTGCTTCATCGGCAAATTTCACATGCAAACTTTCTTTATCAGCAGTAGAATACACAGCAACAGTTTTTATTCCCATCTCCCTACATGTACGTATTACGCGCAAAGCTATTTCTCCACGGTTGGCTATTAGTATTTTTTTAAACACCTCTTTAAAATTTTGAAGGATGAATGCTAAATCTTGAAATACATCTATAATTCAAAATTTAACATTAATAAATTAACGTCTGATTATGCCTCAACGAAATACAGAGGTTGGTCGTATTCTACTGGAGTGGCATCCTGTACCAAGATCTTCACTATTTTACCTACAAATTCTGATTCAATTTCATTGAAGAGTTTCATAGCTTCGATGATACAAACAGTAGTGCCTACACTCACGGCATCTCCTAGGTTTACGAACACATCTTCATTTGGCCCTGGCGAGCGATAAAATGTGCCAATCAATGGCGATTTGATTACTTTATACTTCAATTCATCTGCAGCTGCGGGCTTTGTAGAAGTTTCCTCTTTCATTGCCACAGGTGCAGCAGCTAATTGCGCTTGGGGTGCGTGCATTATTTGTGCACCATTACTAATTACTTGCGCAGCAATCGGACTTGGGCTCTTTTTAGTGGTAATTTTCACATCTTGGGTCTCGATATTCACTTCTTCCAGGCCCGACTGTGCTATAAATTCTAACAGATCTTGAATTTCTTTTGGTTTCATAATAGTGTAAAGCTCCCAAACCCCGAAGGAAGCCTTTTTAAGTTTTGTATCTGAGGATTGTTATGGCAAGAATATGGCGTTTTGATTCTAACTGGATTACTCTTTTACTCTTTCAGAATATTTCCAATCTCTGGTATCAATTTTTATTAGTTGGTCTTGATCTACAAATAAGGGTACGTTTATTTCAGCACCTGTTTCCAAAATTGCTTTCTTTGTAGCATTTGTAGCCGTATTACCTCTGATAGCTGGCTCTGCATAAGTAACTCTCAAGGTCACATAGGCAGGAAGTTCTACGGAAAGTGCTTGCTCGGTATCAGCATGTACTTGTATGAGCACCTGCTGACCTTCTTTCATAAATTGGGCTCCATCTACCATTTTCTCTTCAATCGTCACTTGATCAAATGTACTCTGATCCATGAAAATAAAGCCATTATCATCTTTGTACAAATATTGATGTTCCCTAGTCTCTACTCGGGCTACATCTACTTTTTCTCCAGCATTAAAAGTGTGCTCATAGATTTTACCCGATTTCAAACTTTTAAACTTTGTACGAACAAATGCGCCACCTTTACCTGGCTTCACGTGCTGGAAATCTATGATTTGAACCAAATCGCCATTGTGTTCGAGACACAATCCCATCCTAAAATCTGCTGTAGAAGCCACTTTTATAATTATTAATTAGTAACGCGTAATCGTTTTTAAAAAGAGTGTACACTTAACCCAAAACCAAGATTCTTAATTATCAATAATTACTAATTCAAGTTAATATCCCCATTTCAGATATATGCTGCCCCAGGTGAACCCTCCTCCAAATGCTGCGAGTACAATATTATCACCTTTTTTGAATTGTTTTTCAAAATCCCACAAACAAAGCGGAATAGTGCCATTAGTAGTATTGCCGTATTTTTGAATATTTATGGTTACTTTTTCTATTGGAATTCCTATGCGCTCGGCCGTTGCATCTATTATTCGCTTATTTGCTTGGTGGGGAACCATCCATTGAATAGTGTCGCCAGTCAGATTATTTCGCTCCATGATTTTTCCTGCTATTTCAGCCATGCGCGTCACGGCAGTTTTAAATACTGTAGCGCCTTCTTGGTAAATGTAATGATCGCCCCTTTGCACTGACTCAACCGATGCCGGAACCATACTGCCACCCCCTTTCATGTTCAAATAAGGAAAAGCAGATCCATCGGTACGCATCATCATGTCTTGAATTCCATTTTCTGAGTCCTCTTCCGCCTCTAATAACACGGCTCCTGCACCGTCTCCAAAAATAATGCATGTGGTTCGGTCGGTATAATTTACGATAGACGACATTTTATCTACCCCTATTAATAAAGCCTTTTTGAATCGCCCTGACTCTATAAATGCCGTACCAGTAGCCAAGCAGTACAAAAAACCCGAACAAGCTGCGAGCATATCGTAGCTGAAAGCGTTTTTCGCTCCCAATTTATCGCACAATAAATTGGAGGTAACTGGAAATAAATAATCAGGCGTAACGGTAGAACATATTATTAAATCTATATCTTCTGGGTTTGTATTTGTTTTTTCCAAAACCATTCTGGCAGCCTTCTCTGCCATATACGATGAACCCAAATCTCCTTTCAATATCCTTCTCTCCTTGATTCCTGTGCGGCTCAATATCCATTCATCTTTTGTATCAACCATTTTCTCCAACTCTTGGTTGCTAAGCACATAGTCTGGTACATAACCTCCTACTCCTTTGATAACCGCCTTGATATTGTTCATACAGATTAAATTGGTTCGTTTATAAAGGTAAAACTAGTTTTTACATTCGCTATTTTTCAAAAGTAATGCAGAACCAGTTCTGGGAATTTGTATAAAAATCAACAAAAAGACTTTTTGATATTGTTTGTGAGGTCAGATTTTACAATCTCAACGGAGAGCTTTATCATATTTTTGATAGCATAGCTTGTAGAAGCTCCGTGACCTGTGATGATATTGCCATTGATGCCAACAATTGGACTTCCTCCTACATTTTCCCAATTGAAAAGCTCCACAAAATCATCAACAAAGCCGCGTTTTTTCAGATAGGGGTATATAGATTCGCCCATTTTAAGCATTACATTACCCACATATCCATCGCAAACAATTACATCTACAGTGTCGTCAAACACATTGCGACCTTCGATATTGCCTACGAAATTCACTTTACGGTTTTCTTTAATAAGCGGGAATGCAGCTAGCGTTGTAGAAGTGCCTTTAGCATCTTCAGTGCCTAGGCTCATTAAACCTACACGAGGATTCGGTATATTATATAAATGTCTGGAAACTATTGAGCCAACTTCGGCAAATTGTGCCAGCACTTCGGGCTTGCATTCTGAATTTGCTCCAACGTCCATTGTAATACCATATCCTCCTTTTTCTTTGGGAAGAAACCCGGCTATACCAGGCCTCAAAAGTCCTTCAATCGGTTTGAGCATGAATACAGAGGCTACCATAAGCGCTCCTGTATTGCCAGCACTAGCAAAAGCGTCTGCCTTGCCTTCTAGCACCATACCTACGCCCTTGACAATGCTAGAATCTTGTTTGTTTTTTATGGCTGATGTGCCATGTTCGTCCATGCCCACTACATCTGAGGCGTGGACAATATAGAATGAATCTGGAGGTGCCCCTGCGGCATTGAGACAAGCGGTAATGTCATCTTGCCTACCAACTAAAATAATGTGTGCACCTGACTCTAATTCTTTTTTAGCTTCAAGTGCACCTTCGATTACTGCCTTGGGGGCGAAATCGCCTCCCATTGCATCAACTGCAATTTTCATTCAGTAGAGTTTATTAAACCGCTAATTCTTTTTCAATTACCACTTTGCCTTTGTAGTACAGTTTGCCTTCATGCCAGTGTGCTCTGTGCATCTGATGAGGCATACCTGTAGTCTGACAGGTTACGATAGTAGGCATTTCTGCTTTATCATGCGTTCTACGTTTGTCTCTCCTTGTTCTGGAAATTTTGCTTTTAGGATGTGCCATTGTTATACCATTTTTATAAAGAACCTGCAAAATTAGCGGATAATTTCAAATCAGAAAGGATCTTTCAATTTTTTTAATGCTTCCCAGCGGGGGTCTAGTATATCTATATTGTTGTCGGTGAGTTCGTTTTCATTGCTAACAGAGCTGTAAATGAGTATATCGCCCTCTTCATTATCTTTTTCAGTGATTAATTCGGGGTGAATTTTTTTTATCGGAATTTCTACTCCAATACAATCAAACAGGTATTGTGCCAGATTTAATACGGCTGTGTCTTCTTTTATCATCACCACATCGTCAGAAATTTCTTCATTTTTGTCTCCAAATTTAAAATAGATTGTATGGTGAACAGCGATAGGGTACATAAAATCTCGCAAGGATCGGTCGCAAACCAATTCTATTTTACCTAGCAAATCAATAGTTGCCTTTATCATCGTGGTAGATTTTTGTAAGGCAACATTTGCCTTCAAATTGCCTTTGCTGACAATCTGCTGCTCTAAGGCTTGAAAAAACAAATTGTCAATAGCGAATTCGTATTGAGTTTCTTTGTCTCCTAAGGTTAAGATGTCAACCTGATATTCTTTTGAATTACTTTTCATAAACCTGAAGGACAATACTAAAACAGTAAAACTGCACTTACGAGTACAAACTGCATTTACTTTCGAGTTGATTCTACAAAGATGGCTCGAATTTAATTTTTTATTATCAACTACAAATTTATTATCTGGTGAGCACAATCCAACCTTTCAGGTTTTTCTTTTCATTCGCGCCACTATTGCTACCAATTGTAATTTCAGCTTTGAAGTAATACAAACCATCTGGCACATTATTGCCAGTCCAATTGATATTGATGTCGCTCTCTGATTTGAACACTTCAGCACCCCAACGATTGTAAACTGTAAAAACTACCTTTTCGATATTCCTTGGAAAAGGTTTTGGCGTGAATACATCGTTACTATTATCGTTATTAGGAGTAAAAATATTAGGCAACTCAAAATAATAGCAGCTATCGCTACAAACTACGTTGCTTTTTTTGCTTTCCAAGCTTTTGGTATTGAGTGCTGTAACGGCAAAGCAACCAGAAACTGGCTTATTTAATTGCCCTTCAAAGACCGTATCTGCCAAAACTTCATTGATGTATAAGCTGAAGTTTGCATTTGTCACCTTGTAAAGTCGGTATCCGGCCACATTTGAATCGCACAAGAAATCGAGGTTGTTTTTCCAAAATAATCTGTTTGAAAAATTGCCTGCATCATCGCAATTTCCGTTGCTCAAAATTGAAAGTGTAGGAGGGCAAGGCCGCAATGTGTCGTTTTGTTCGTCAGTGGGTGTAATGTTTATAGTTTGCGACTGGTTTAGTAATGGATAAGCTACTTTCCCCAACCCAATGGAACGATTGCAACCTACTGCTCCTTTCGTTCTCACAAAATAGCCATACAATTTCCCTGTTTCGAGTGGCTCATCTACGTAACCGACATTGAAGGCAACGGTGTCGATCAGCAAAGTATCGTTGTCACTTATCCTATATATGTAAGTACTATCGTTTATCCAAGGCGTGTTGAAATTCCATTGAAATTGTGCCTTTCTATTTCTGGCTATGCCTTGCAACTTTACTGTAGAGGCTGTCTCAGAAGTAAATATCAGTTTTCCATTAGCATAAAACTGCACAAAATAGTTGAGCAGGTTTTTTTTAGTATTTATATTTTTATCTATAAATGTCGTGTCGGCTAGCCCTAAAGTATCGGTCAAGTTTTTGTTCACTATTTCAGTATTCACATTTATATCCTCATTTCTAAATACTTTTATCTGATATGGAGGCGGATTTAATGCTTGGTCGATATACCTTGGTTTAATCCATTTTATTTCCACTTCGCCCTGCAATGAATCGGTTTTCAATACTGAAGCACCTATAATTAAAGGAAAATCATTGGTGAGTGACATGCAAGCCGAAGCGGAAGCCCGACTGTAACCTTTTTGTGGAGAGGGAAACTGAGCATACACATAATAGCAATATTGTGTTTCGTAATCGAGCCCTTTTCCTGCATTGTCATCAATGAAGGAGGTAGTAGTTCTCCCTACTTTTTTCAATATCTTGAATCCTGCAGGAATATCACGACCTGTACTGCAACTGTCAGTCACAGTTGAGGCTTCGTTTTCACATTCTTTTCTGAGAATGGCGATGGAATCTAGATTGGTACAGGAATACGCATCCCAACTTAGATTTATTTTTCTGCCCTTTGGTGTTGCTTTCAGGTTCTTAAATGCAGGGGGTATAATTTTTATCTGCCATACCTTTGTGGTGGCCAAAGAATTCGCGTCACCTATGTTGTCTTCGGCCTTGAAGGTGACTTGATAGGGTTGAGCTCGAATGAGTTCGCAACCTGTCTGCCAAGCAAAAAACATTGAATCTTGGGTTAAATTTTTTTGCGACTGTCGTGTAGTTGCATTGAAAATGTTAAGTGGGCTTGCGAAACTAAATATGCCCGAATAGGCTGTTAATTTATGTGTTTCACCTATCTGGAATTTCGCCACAATGGTATCTTTCAAGTTTATCCCAGCAATGACACAGGTATCATTTGGAATTTCGAGTACAGGATTAATGTTTTCGCTAAACACTATATTGATTTGCATATCTCGTACCACGTAGCCTATTAAGAAGCCGTTTCTCCATTCGTTTACCCTGAAAGCAATGTTGTACAAGCCTTCTTTCACAGGTTTGTCCCAAGTAATAAGTCCATTTTGGGGGTTGATAGTAAAGCTAGCATTGCCGCTTGCAGGAGGAACTTGGCTGGGTAACACATAATTTGGAACGGTAGCTCCTTTTTGCGATTGAGGAGTAATGAGCTGGAAAGACAAGGAATCGCCATTGGCATCCCAGGCGGCAGGTGAATGGGTATATATTTGATTTAGATTGCCATTGTCGATAGGTGGAGAAAGGAATTGAGGTGAAGTGTTGGCTCCAAGAAGTGGGTCGATATTGATTTGGGTTTCTACATAGAATGGTGTTTCTCCAGAACTTCCTTTGCTGATATTTAGAATACCTGCATTCCGCCAATTTTCAGTGAAGCTAATGGTATAGTTTGCCGCTCCAGGATAGGTTTTAGAAAATTTATATGTTAGTTTTTGGGTGAAATTTCCCAACTCTTCTCTAGCCGACAAACTTACATTTTGCTTTGTTCCATCGCCAAAATCTAGTTGCGCTTCCAGCTGGTCGGCACTTTGAAAAGAATTTCTATAAAGAATCAATGTAAAATCATATTGGAACGTACTGCGTTTAGTAGCTATAATTTCACCTGCTCTTAAATGCGAGGATTGGGCTTCATTTACTAAGAATAAAAAACTTGTAAGTACTAATAAACCTAAAAAGGGCTTTCTGATGCTGCTGTTCACATTACAAATTAGCACAATAATTAGCAGTAGTAAAAAGCAAAATAATATTTAACAGATAGTTTTTGTTTTCAATTCGATTCGCTAAGTTTGCAATCCTTTTTCTGAAAAGCATTTATTATTATATATATGAGCAACTTATTAGATTTCGTAAACGCAGAAATCAAGGGAGAAATCCTATCAACGCTACCTAGTTTTATTGCAGGTGATACAGTAAATGTACATGTGAAAATTAAAGAGGGTGCCAAAGAGCGTATTCAGCAGTACCAAGGTGTAGTGCTTCAAAAGAGAAATGCAGGCCATCCTGGCGAAACTTTTACTGTTAGAAAGATCTCAAACGGGATAGCTGTGGAGCGTATATTTCCTGTTTTGTCTCCTTCAATAGATAAAATTGAAGTAATGAGAAGAGGTAAAGTCAGGAGAGCACGATTGTTCTACTTGAGAGATGCAAAAGGCAAAGCAGCGAAAATCAAAGAAAAAATCGTTTCTACGAAATAACATTTCTATACATAGTGCAACAGCAAATCCCTGTACCAAAAGTATGGGGATTTGTGTTTAAAAACGTTGCAAGTATCACTTATCCACATTTCTAAAGTTTAGAACTTGGGGAAAATTAACCTCAGAGGGCTGTGCATTGCCGATTTCGAATTGTGTCAACGTATCAGATTATAGAGTTTGGAATAGATTTTGAATTTCGGGCGGAATAAATTTACTTTGCGGCTAGTTAAAGTTTAGAATTCATATTTTTTATCAATTAAATATTTCATTAGTACAATTTTAGTATGGCATTAATAGGCAAGCTCAGAGAAAAGTCAGGTTGGGCTATCGGTATAATAGCGGCAGGTCTGGGTTTATTCATCGTTGGAGGTGATATACTCTCCCCAACATCGATTATAAGAGGAAATAACAAAAATATAGTAGGTGAAATGGCGGGGGAAGAAATAGCAACACCTAGATTTCAGCAAGAAATAGACGAGATGCGTTATGCCTATTATTTGAACAATAACAAAACCCCTGGTGAGGCTGAAATGGCTCAATTTTTACCTCAGGCATGGAATCAACTTTTATTCAAAGTGGCTTACCAAAAAGAATTTGATGCTCTTGGGTTGGAAGTGGGCAAGGAAGAAGTGATTGATATGGTTCAAGGAAGAAATATTCACCCCGCTATTTATCAATCGTTTAGAAATCCCCAAACAGGTCAGTTCGATAGAAACAATGTAGTGCAATACTTGCAGAACGTTTCGAGAATGGAAGCGAAGCAACAAGCTGCATGGCAGAATTTCGAAAAAAGCTTAGCTCCTGATCGTTTGAGAACAAAGTATGAAGCACTTTTGAAGAAAACTTCATACTTTACAAAAGCAGAAGCGAAAAGAGAATACTTGGCTCAAAGTTCCAGAGTAGAAGCCAAATTTGTATTTATTCCATATTCTTCTGTACCCGATGGCGATGTGCCTGTAGGTGAGTCTGATATTGAAGATTACATTTCTAAAAATAAATCGCGATTCAACACCGAACCATCTGTAAACTTTCAATATGTAACTTTTCCGATTACTCCCTCTCAGGCTGACACTATCAGCTACACAACAGAGTTGGCCGAAATAGTAGAAGACTTCCAAAAATCGGATGACGATTCTACTTTTGTAGCCCTAAACGCAGACAACCCAACCATACCAAGCTGGAAGAATCCTGGTGAACTTCCAAAAGCACTGCAATCAGTAAGCACATTTGAAAAAAACACAGTTTTTGGCCCTTTCACCGAAGGCGGAAAGTCGACCATTTTTAAAGTGGTCGATGTTAAAGATGATACCGCCTTTGCAGCCAAAGCGAGCCACATACTTTTCCGCTGGGACAGTGAATCAGACGAAGACAAAGCCAAAACATTGATAAAAAGCAAGGATGTGCTGGCAAGAATAAACAAAGGTGCAAGTTTTGAAGCCATGGCTACCGAGTTTGGTACAGACGGCACTGCAAGCCAAGGCGGAGATTTGGGCTGGTTTGGACAAGGCAGAATGGTAAAGGAATTTCAAGAAGCTGTGTTCGCAGCCAGTAAAAAAGGACTCCTTTCGCAACCAATAAAAACCCAGTTTGGTTACCACATAATCAAAGTAACAGAAATAAAAACCAACAAGAAATTCTTTTTGGCTTCTGTTGACAAGGCAATTACTGCGGGTGATGATACTCGAGATTCTGTGTACAAGCTTGCAGAAACATTCGCCTTGAACAGCCAAGACGTAAGCGGCTTCAATGCTGAAGTGCAAAAAAACCCAGCATTGCAAAAACTATTTGCCCCCAATGTATTGTCGTACAGCCCCTACATTAATAATCTTGCCAACCCGAAAGAATTAATTAGATGGGCATTTAATGACGGAAAAGAAGAAAGTATTTCGCCTGTTTTTGAAGTTGACAATCAATATATCGTGGCAGCATTGATCAATAAATATGAAGAAGGTAAGCCCAATCTAGAAAGCAACAAGCAATTAATTGCCTACACTGTGAGCAATGAAAAAAAAGCCGAGAAAATCATGGAGAAAATCGGAAAAGACAACATAAATCTGGAAGATATAGCAGCAAAGGCAGGAAATGGAACGCTTTTGAATACGATTAGCGACCTTAGTTTAGCTTCGGCTATGCTAGCACAAAGCGGTTTCGAACCGCAAGCTGTAGGAATGGCCTTTGGACTGGCAGACGGCAATACTTCCAAACCAATAAAAGGAAGTGCGGGTGTAGTGGTGATACAAACGGTAAAGAAAAATATGGCTGCGGAGGTAGCTGACTACAGTTTTTACAAAAACCAATTATCAGGAAATAGTACTAGTAGAGGAGAATATACTATTGCAGAAGCCATAAGGGACAAGGCCAAAATCAAAGATTACCGTTATAAATTCTATTAGTATTGCATAAAACCGACTTCAAAAAGTCTCAAATCTTTTAGGTTTGAGACTTTTTATTTTACTGTTGAAATAAAGCTGAATACTTTCTGCTTGATGTATGCAAGAAAAAAATACCCAATTATATTTACCAGTTATCAGGTCGTTGATAATAATTTGAGCCCTTTAAACCTTCTAAAATGACATCAATCAATTTACCAGCCATCGCTTTACTTTTAATCGGACAATTTGCTTTTGCACAAATAAAAGATACGACATACTGGAACAAAAACTTTTCAGCAGGAGTGAATGTGAATCAGGCAGCTTTTAATGCGGAGTGGAAAAATAGCCAAGGGGCTGTAGCCAATTCAGCCATCTCGGGTTTTCTTTTTGCAAAATCAGAATATGTGCAATACAGGCATAATATTTTGAACGACATACAATTGCAATACGGCAGAGCATATACAGAATCGAACTTGGTGCCTACGTGGCGAAAAAACCTTGACCGCATATTTTTTGATAACAAATATGCCTATTCAATAACTACCAAATGGGGCTTATTTGGTTCTCTGTTGTTTCAGTCGCAATTCGATAATGGATACAAATACAACAAGTTTCAAATTGCAAATGATGGAAAAAGAGACTCTACAACAAAGGTGTCCAATTTTTTATCTCCAGGATATTTAGATGAAGCTGCAGGTTTGGAGTGGAAACCCGTTCCTTATTTTTCTGCTCGTTTTGGACCCATAGCCTTTAGGCAAACCTTTGTAACAGATGCTGAGGTAAAGAAAAACAATAAAAAATTTGATGGAAAGGACAGCGTTGCTTATGGTGTGAAACT
>Ga0163144_10005435_pt1 | contig 28275 bp, 30 predicted proteins | sample OliLak19BULKMAT1_FD_123175 | JGI IMG/M metagenome (GOLD analysis project Ga0163144, IMG submission 123175) | Freshwater microbial mat bacterial communities from Lake Vanda, McMurdo Dry Valleys, Antarctica - Oligotrophic Lake LV.19.BULKMAT1 | ecosystem: Environmental > Aquatic > Freshwater >... | reverse complement strand
TACTTGGGCTTGAGTCGCGATCCGGCGTTGCTGGCTCAGTCACCTATCGGAGATAGGCTTCGTCGCCAGCGCCTTGGCTGGCGACCCAATCCCGGCGCAGCTCTGCGCGTTTATTTCTGACCGGGTCCCTTATTCGGCATAAATCATTCGGAACTGCTTTCCGAAATCAGCGAACCTCGCTTTCTTGCTGAGCATGATCGACTGGCGTCACTGGCACAACGAACCCTATCTGATTGGTGGACTTGTATTCCTTGGTTGGCTTTGGGCCGTGCTGGCAGGCCCATGGCGAGCCCGACTTGCGCCTGAATCCGCCTTTCCGCGGGGTCATGCCATTCGTTTCTACCTCGGCCTGCTCGTGTTCTACCTGGCCGTGGGATCGCCGCTCGATCAGATCGGTGAGCGCTTCCTTTTCAGCGCGCACATGCTCCAGCACCAACTGCTGGTCTACCCTGCGGCCATTCTTTTCCTGCTTGGGATTCCTGCATGGATGATCGACCCGCTGTTGGTGCGACCTGGCTGGCGAGGTTCAATGCGGTTCGTGACCCATCCCGTTTCGGCGATGATCCTCTACTCGCTGGTTATCGGAGTCTGGCACATGCCGACGCTCTACGACTGGGCACTGCGCGATAAATTTGTGCACATCCTCGAGCATGTAAGCTTCTTCGTCGTCTCGCTCGTTTTTTGGTGGCCGATCATCAGCCCTTCGCGCGTCGTGCCGAAGAGCGGTTACGGCGCCCAGATGATCTATCTCCTCGCGGTGCAGATCGCAATGACGCCCGTGTTCGCGTACCTCACGTTCTCGACCGATATCCTGTATCCAACCTATGAATTCGCCCCGCGATTGATCGCGAGCCTGACGCCGGCCGATGACCAATTGCTGGCTGGGGTGATGATGAAAATCGGCGGGATGCTGGTCTCGCTCGCGGCCTTCACAATCGCGTTCTACAAATGGTATCGCGCGGGAGAGAAAGAGCCCGACTTGACGAAGCGCCGCGTTAACCGGCCTGCCCTTGTGCAGTGAACAACCTCCAGGTGGGACCGTCGCATGTCCCAACTGCGCCGAGCGATTTTCCAGCGCCGCGGAGTCGCTGACACTCGTGAAAAAGCTGAAGGGGAATTCACGAACGACGTGAATCCCCCTGACGTTGCGGACTGATCAGGTCGAAGCCGCCGCTGGGGTCGCGAAGAGATCGTCGAGCGAGTCGCTCTCGATCCCGATGTCGGCAAACAACCAGGACGACAGGTACCGCTCGCTGCTCGATGGAATGATCGCGACGATCTGCTTACCCTTGTTCTCCGGACGCTGGGCGAGCTGCAAGGCCGCCCAAATAATTGCTCCCGAAGAGATGCCGACGGGAATGCCGTCGAGTTGGTTCACCTGTTTGGAAATGGGGCCGGAATCAGCCTCCTTCACACGGATGACTTCATCGTAGATCCTGGTGTTTAATACCTGCGGCACAAAGCCGGCTCCAATTCCTTGAAGCTTGTGCGGGCCAGGCTGACCTCCGGAGAGAACGGGCGAAGAGTCGGGCTCAATCGCCACCACTTTCATGCCTGGCTTGTGCGCTTTCAACGCCTCACCGACACCGGTGATCGTTCCACCCGTGCCGACGCCGGCCACGACGATGTCGACCTTGCCGTCGGTATCCCGCCAGATTTCTTCCGCGGTGGTTGCACGATGGATCGCAGGATTGGCGGGGTTGGCGAACTGCTGAAGAATGACGCTATTGGGAATCCTGGCGGCAAGTTCCTCGGCTTTGGCGATCGCGCCTTTCATGCCCTTAGTCCCTTCCGTTAAAATCAGGCGGGCTCCGAGAATCTTGAGCAGCTTGCGACGCTCCATCGTCATCGTCTCAGGCATCGTGAGGATCAGCTTCAGCCCCTTGGCCGCAGCCACGAATGCCAGTGCGATCCCGGTGTTGCCCGAAGTCGGTTCAATCAGAACGGTGGACTGGTTGATCTTACCGCTTTTCAGCGCATCGTCGATCATCGAGAAACCGATCCGGTCCTTGACGCTCGAAAGTGGATTGAAGAATTCCAGTTTGAGCAGGACCTCGGCTTGGGCATTGTGGGCCACCGCCGTGCGGTTTAGTCGTACCAACGGAGTGTTGCCGATCGTTTCAGTGATGTCGTTGTAGATTTTTGCCATAAACTCAGAGCAGGTTGAGGCTATACTCGAACAGGGGATTTCAGAAAAACCGGTAACAAAACGTGACATAAAAATGAGCGAAGCCAACTGAAAGCCACATCCCGGCGCGAAAAACATCTCGGCGGCTGCCGACCTGAGTGACAGCGTCGCGCTTCCATGACTTGGCAGATGGCCTTTGTGTTCGTGCTGCTCATTGCAGCCATCATCGCGTTCGTGCGGGAGAAAATCGCGCCCGAACTCGTGGCGCTTTCACTCTTCGTGCTGGTCGCTTTGACCGGCTTAGTGCCTGTACGGGATGCCTTCGCCGTGTTTTCGAACCCAGCGCCCATCACGGTGGCTGCGATGTTCGTACTCAGTGCGGCACTCGTGCGTTGCGGCGCACTCGATTACCTGACCATGCGCATCGAGCGTGCATCGACCCTGCCCTATTGGGTCGTGATTTTTCTGCTCGTCGGATTGGTCGCGTTTGTGTCGGCCTGGATCAACAATACCCCCGTCGTCGTGGTGCTCGTGCCCGTCGTGTTGAACCTCGCCAAGCGGATGAAACTGGCGCCGTCGAAGTTTCTGATTCCGCTATCTTACGCCTCGATCATGGGCGGCTGCTGCACGCTGATCGGAACGAGCACTAATCTGTTGGTGAGCGGCATCCTCGTCGAACGTGGCCAGCCCGGGCTACAGATGTTCGAGATCGCCTGGGTGGGCGTGCCGATCACGATTGTCGGAGCGATCTATCTTTCACTCTTCGGCAATCGGCTGCTGCCCGCGCGCGAAATGCTGACGTCAATTCTTTCGGAGGAAGAACGTCGCGAATATCTCACGGAGGCCTTCGTACCGTCGGGCTCGCCGCTGATCGGAAAAAGTCTCCGCACCGCCGGCCTGGTCAAAGCCCGGGGCTTTCGGGTGATCGAAATTGTGCGCGACGGCGTCGCCATCCACGTGGACGCGGCCTCGACCGAGCTGCGGGAAGGCGATCGCATGGTCCTGGCCTGCCGCCCATCGGGTATCGCCCATGCACGCGCCATTCCTGGCTTTGATTTCACCGCAGAAGCGGGTCTCGAACAGATCGCCGCCCACGAGGGCGTGGTGTTCGAAGGGGCCGTCGCGCCCCACTCCGAAGTCATCGGCCGGACCATCAATGAACTGAATTTCCGTCAACGCTACCGGGTCGTGGTCCTCGCGGTGCACCGCGCAGGCGTAAACGTGCGCGAAAAACTCGAAACGCTTCCCCTGCAAATGGGAGACCTCCTTCTCATGATGGGCACCGAACCGGCAGTAAACGAGCTGCGGCGCGGCGACGATATCATCCTGTTCGATCGCCCGCCGCTACCGTCGGTTTCCCTGCACAAACGGATTCCTCTGGTTCTCGCCACCATCGTAGGTGCGGTCCTGGGCGAGACAATGGACTTGGTGCCAATTGAATTGGGCGCGATCGCCGGGGCCGTATTTCTCTGTCTCACCGGCTGCATCAAACCGAAGGAGGCCTATCAATCCATCGAGTGGAATCTGATTTTTCTCATCTTTGGCATGCTCGCCCTCGGTCTCGCCATGGAGAAAACGGGCGCTGCCGCCTGGCTGGCCCAGAACGTCGTCTACGGCGTCGAGCAAGTCGTCTCCGAATCCGCCCGTCCCTTCACGATTCTCGCCACCGTGTACCTCATCACGCTGATCCTGACGGAAATTCTCTCCAACAACGCCGTCGCGGCCTTGATGATCCCAATCACACTGGGAATCGCAAATGAGGCCGGCCTTCAGGCCCAGCCTTTTGTCATCGCCGTAGCCGTCGCCGCCAGCGCCGCCTTTGCCACGCCCATCGGCTACCAAACCAACATGTACGTGTATGGGGTCGGCGGGTACAAATTCCGCGACTTCCTGCGCATTGGACTACCCCTGAATGTGATCTGCTTTGCCGTTGCGATGATTGTCATCCCACGAGTCTGGTCTTTCTAAACGCGCCTCGCTTCGCGCCCCGGGACGCAATCCTCCTTCGGGGGTTTCATCGGTGATCATACGGTCACGCGAAGTCCATCAAATGCCGGTGCTATGCCCTCGGGCAGGGACGCGGCCAACTCCGCGTGATCATTCAAGTGGGTTAAATGCGTAATCCACGTACGGCCCGGACGAAGCTCGTTCGCGACCGCGATCGCTTCGTCGATCGACATGTGCGTGGGGTGCGGTTGTAACCGCAGTCCGTCCAACACGACCACGTCCGCGCCGCGCGCCAGGTCCACCGCCTCGCGAGGGACCCGCTTGCAGTCGGTATAATATACGAAGCGTTTGCCCGAACTCCGCTCCGTGAAAACCAAACCCAGCGTATTCAATCCGCCATGAGGAAGCAGCGTCGACGCGATCGTTCCCTGTGGCAGATCCAGCCGCTCCGGCATTGTTACCAGCTTGAAAGCCGCGTACCCGCGCGAGATCGGACGCTCCGCAATCGCATACGGAAACATCGCCAGGACCCGTCCGATCCCTTCGTCCGTCGAATACACCGTCATCGCCGTGCCGCCCAGCAAATCGCAGAAACGACGAAGATCATCCATTCCCGCAATGTGGTCGGCATGACCATGCGTCAGGATGAATAAATCCATTTCCCGGATACCGGAGCGCAGACATTGCAGGCGAAACTCGGGGGACGCATCCACCTGCACGTGTAATCCGTCCATCACCACATGGACCGAGGCCCGCGTGCGCTGATTACGCGGGTCTGCCGACGTGCAGACCGCACAGTCACACGCAATCATGGGCACCCCTTGCGAGGTCCCGGTACCAAGGAAAATCACTTCCATGTCGGGCAGCGTGTCGCTCCGCGGACAGCGGTCAATCAGCAGTCGACGCGCCCGATGCGGACCTCTATCGGTGCACTCACCGCAGGCAGCGCCGGTATTTCCAGACGGGTTCCGGGCGAACGATTTAAGACAGTCAAACGCTTCACAGCGATGATCGGCCATAGCCGCTTTTGAATCGGTGCAGGTGTCTTTCTGGATTGGCGTCTGAACCGGCGGGGTGCGCCGCCGGCCATTCCGACCCGTTGAGCGGAGACCGAAAGCAAGTCCTCGGACTGACTCTGGAGTTCGCCTGCCGCGCCCACCTTATCCTGAGTGCCACTGGCGTTCGTCGGCGTGAGGCGGTCGATGCAGCTCATCACGGGGTTGATTGGGACGAGACCAGAACGTTGCTCATGCGACGCGTTGGCCACTTCAGCAACGAGCGAGTCGACTTCGCGGACTTTCGCCGGAATCCTGTTTAAATCTGGCGAAATCGCTACGGTCGGGCCTAACGATTCCGCCTAGCCCCCTTTTATCATTCCGCTAAACGGATGGCCGGCGAACGCCTAACGGCTCAAATTCGGTCGTGCCCATATATACGTCGCGTTTGAGGTGATTGTCTTTTAAGATCACGAACCACTCATGAAAACAAACCAATCGACCACCCGATGAGAGACGATTACTTGGCCCAAGCCCTCCTGGTCGTCGACGACCCCAACATTTTGGTCAATATTGTCTCGCGCCGCGTGAAACAGCTCAAGAGAGGAAATCGCGCGCTGATTGAATCCCTCGAGAAGCTCCTGCCCGAGGACATCGCTCTGCGGGAGATCATCGAGCGCAAGATTAGCTACGAGCTACCGCCTCCGGAAACCGCCGCGGAGATCGAGTTCCGGGAAGGCATGGAACGAGAACATTATCGCTTTCGTCGTCCGCAGCACACTGCGACCGCCAAAGCCGCTCCGGTCTGAGTCGGTTCTTCCCTCCCGGGCGCCGACCTTTGGCCGGCGCCCCAACCCTTGGTCATCGAATATCATGAGCATCACTAAACCTCTTTCTCCACGCGCCCCGAGCGCGCCAGCCGGAACCAACCGCATGCGCGGCCGCGATGGACGCCTTGTTTTAATTCCGGAAGGTTACGTGGGAGCACAGGGTCGCGACGGTCGGATGGTGGCGATCCCCGCCGGAGGAGGCTGTCTGGAAGGAGAAGATGGCCGTTTGGTGGCGATTCCCCAAGGTAGTATCGGCGTCGAAAACGCCAAGGGCCGCGTGGTCCCGAAGAAACGCTGGTAAGCAGGTAAGACGGGTGAGCGGGTCCGTGTGTTACGGAGAGCATCCGCTGCGGACTCCACCGCTCCCATCGAACCAACCGCTGCGGCGCCCGCTACTTTCGCGAGCTTTTCCGCTTTTCCGATTCCCGCTCAGAGCGCGGGCAACAAGGCAATCTGGGCTTCGCGCTTTGCGAGCTCGAGATCGTGATCGACCATGATTTTCACGAGCTCCTTGAACTTCACCTTTGGTTCCCAGCCGAGTTGCTTGCGCGCTTTTTCCGGGTTGCCGATCAGCAATTCGACCTCGGCGGGACGTTCGTAGCGATCGTCATACTTGACGTATTTGGCCCAGTCCAAGTCGAGCAGACCAAACGCCTCTTCGCAGAAGCGCTTTACGCTGTGGGTCTCATTGGTCGCAACCACATAGTCGTCCGGATTATCCTGCTGTAGCATCAGCCACATCATTTCCACGTATTCCTTCGCATAGCCCCAATCACGCTGCGCGTCGAGATTGCCGAGATAAAGCGATTCCTGCAGGCCCATCTTGATGCGCGTCGCCGCCCGCGTGATCTTGCGGGTGACAAACGTCTCCCCGCGGCGCGGACTCTCGTGGTTGAAGAGAATCCCGTTGGAGGCATGCAGGGCATAACTTTCCCGATAATTAACGGTGAGCCAGTAGGCATAGACCTTGGCGCACCCATACGGGGAACGCGGCCAGAATGGGGTCGTCTCCACCTGCGGCACCTGCTGAACCTTGCCGAACATTTCCGAGGAAGACGCTTGGTAGTAACGGCACTTCTTCACCAAGCCCGCCTCGCGGATCGCTTCCAGAATGCGCTGGGCACCGAGACCGTCGACATCGCCGGTATACTCCGGAATGTCGAACGACACCCGCACATGCGATTGCGCACCCAGATTATAGATTTCATCGGGCTGCAACGCATACAGCAACTTCACCATCTGCACCGAGTCGGCCAAATCGCCATAATGCAAAAATAAGCGGATGCCGTTCACATGCGGATCGCGGTACAAGTGATCGATCCGGCTGGTGTTAAATGTCGAAGCACGGCGAATCACTCCGTGAACTTCATAGCCTTTGCTGAGCAGAAGCTCGGCAAGATAGGAGCCGTCCTGGCCCGTGATACCGGTGATGAGTGCTTTCTTCATGCAATGGAGGTGAATTTATTTAGCCGGGAGCGCGCGGTGCAAGCCCGGGGAAAAAACATTATCGGTCTTTCATTAACGAAAAGAACGGGGCTCCGCTCCAACCCGGGGAGCGCGGCCCAACCATCAAGGCCAAGGGCCCGGTTGGGCTTTCAAAAAAATTTATCGCCGTGCGCAAGGCAAGATGTTGCTGTGTCAACTCTACCCGTGACACCTTCGACTCCTGCTCTCGCCGTGATTGACGGCACGCTTTGCCAACTTGCCCGTGATGGCTCCCGGGCTGCGGGCCACGCCCCGCTGGCAACGGCCGTAGTTGAATTCCATCCCGGTTCGCTGTGCTTCTACGTGCGGGAGCACCCGTACGGCCTTTTGCCTGGGATCTCCAATCTCTACTGTCTGGATGGCGCCTTTCGCCTGCAATGGCTCGCGGAGTGGCCCGATTCGTTGGACCCGTGTGCGGCGATCGTCGGCCAGGAGGAAGAGACCTTGGTCGCCCTTTCGGCTGCGGGGCTCGTGGTCCGGCTTAATGCCCACACCGGGCGCTTGCTGAGCGTCGACGCCCCGTTGGCCGTCGCCAGTTAAGAAGCGAGCGGCCAACCAGAAGGCGCGGGTCGGCAGCGCCGGGCGCGGCGGGACCAACCCCCGCGACCTCCGTGTTGGGCTGCCGCCCGAAATCTCGCCGGGCCGGAAGGGGAGGCTCTCACTCCTCGGGGATTAAGGTTTCGCCCCATCGCGCCCGCCGCCGGTGGTGAGTAATGTGACGCTCAACCTATCCCATCATGAAGTCGCTCCTCGATCGGCCCGCGACCCGCCGTGGCGCCAACGCCGTGGGTCGCCTTGAAGTGCAAAGCGGAGATTGCGCTCCGCCCGGAGAGGGCCACACGCTTCCGGGATGTTCTGTCGCATTGTCCTCCGCGTGCTGACCTGCGCCTTCGTTCTCGCTCGTCCGGTGGCGGCGCAAGAGACCGCCGCATCCCGCCGCCTGGCGATCGAGATGATTTACCCAGTAATGGTGAAGGCTCTCGAAGCCGGGCGTTTCGGACAAGCCCGCAACATTTGTGACCAGGCCATCTTGTGGGAGCCCGAGAACTTCGTGCACCCGTACAATCTTGCCTGCATCGAATCGCGGGCGGGGGTTGCGCGACGGAGCAGGGCATTCGATGCCTTGGAACGTGCCGCGGAACTCGGCTTCAACGACCCTCTCGCCCTCACGGAGGACCCGGATCTCACCGCCATCCGAAATGATCCCCGCTTTGCCCCCATCCTCCAACGCGTTGCCCGGAATGCCCGCCGCCCCGTCCCACCCGAAGCGGCCGAGTCCGAGCGACAGGCGCTTGCCCGGTCACCGCTCGCCCCGCCCCTTCTCCAACCCGGACTCGCCCGGCCCATCGACTTGGGCGCGCTGGTCGACGTCACATCCCCGGTGCCCGCTTCGTTTGCCCGCGGATTGCCCGTCGGCTTGTTTCTCATGAGCCGCAGGTGGGCGCAAACCAGCACCGAAGACAAGCTGGTTTGGTACTTCGCGCCGGACGGAACCGTGTATCAGAACCTTGAACACGGCTTTGCTCCGACAGATCTTGCGGCGCACGTGGGACTCAAAGGAACATGCCGCCTCGCCGGAAAATCCTTGGAGGTAACCTGGTCCGACCGTCGGAAATCGAGCGGAGTCATTCAGCGCACCCGCGGCGGCTTCAAGTGGGACCGAGGCACCTTTGTTCCCGCCCGCCCGCTTCCCGCGGACACGTCCCTGAGCGGCGCTTACGAGGGCGGCGAAACCCTTTCCTTCAACCGCGCTCCGCTTGCTCGCACCTTGGAGCTTCGAGCCGATGGCACCTTCCACTGGACCGGCGTTTCCCTCCAAACGAGCGCAGCAAGCAATCCCACCCGCATCGAGGCCGCCAGCAATGGTCGGGATAGCGCCGGGCGCTGGCACGCCAAGGGTTACACCCTGGTGCTGGTGGACTCCGAAGGCCGAATCTTCCGCCGCATCGCCTTTCTGTCCGAAGACGCTTTCCCCAATGCCCAAACCCAGATCATTTTTGCCGGCACCGTGTATTCAAGGAAGTAACACGGCTGGGATTTGTCCGCGTCGCTTACATCGGGATGATGATCGCGTGACGCCTTGTTACGTTGGTAGAATCTGAAGATCCTCAGGTCACACCACCACGCAAGCCAGCCGCACCGGCTTGCGCCTAAATCGACGAGTCCCGCTTCAGGAAGATTTGGGAACGGAGACCGACCTGTAAAGACCTTGGGAAAATCGAGGCTAGCGGCGGCTAATCCGAGGCTTGGCGAAGGACATAGGTACGCATTTTTATTCCACAACACAATTTAAATCAGCTGTTAACGCACTGAATTAACGCACGAAGCTACTCAGCGGTCGATGTTAATCCCTTTTCCCGGCGGCGCGTAAATACCACCGGTGAAACAATTGTGACGATAAAGCGTCACTAGTAAAATCATGCCCACCGACCGGCTCCAAACCCAGCGATTCGAACTAAAGTATCTCGTCACCGAGAGTACAGCTCGTGCCGTTCAGCAGTTCGTCCGGTGCTATCTCAAGCCGGACGATTTCGCCGCGACCTTTCCGGGCTATTCCTATCCCGTTCACTCGCTCTACCTGGATTCGGCCGCGCTGACGACCTACCAAGCCGTGCAATGTGGGGAGAAAAACCGTTTCAAGCTCCGCATTCGATATTATAGCACTACAGACGAGGTCGTCTTCTTCGAGATCAAGCGGCGGATGAACGACTCGATCACCAAGCTGCGCGCGAATGTACTCCGTTCGGCCGTGCGTCCATTGTTGAACGGCGAGCCGCCGCAGCTGCTCCATCTCGCCAAACCCAACGGGAAACAGCTGGTCGCTTTGCGGGAATTCTGCCGTTTGCTGCACAAGCTCGACGCCACGCCGCGGTCCCATGTCGCGTATTCAAGAGAGGCGTGGATGAGCCCGACGAACAACTCCATCCGCATCACCTTTGACCGGCAGGTCCAGTGCGCTCCGGAGTTTGAAGCCGGCCTGCACACGCGCCTGGACCAAGCGGTGCTTCCTTTTGGCAACAAGGTGGTGCTCGAACTCAAGTTCGTCGACCGCCTGCCGACCTGGTGCAACGAAATGATTCGCGTGTTCGGACTGGTTCGAGGCGGCGCACCGAAATACGCCCAGGGAGTTCTCCTTTTAGGCGAGGACCGCGTCGCGAAACGGCCTGCCCCGTTTGCCCCGACCTGCTTCCTTCCAGTCAACCCACTGGTCGATTTTCCAGCGATCACAGCGGTGGCCTGAACCTTCCCTGCATTCCTCGATTCCGGATGAACTCACTTCTCCAGGGCGACTACGGCATCGTCCCAACCAGCTTTCACACCGTCCTGCTGGCCATGCTGCTGGCCTTTCTCATGGGACAAGTGATCGCCTGGGTCTACATGTTCACTCATTCCGGGATCTCTTACTCCCGATCCTTCGTCGTATCCTTAATTCTGATGCCGGTGATCGTGGCGCTGGTTTTGATGGTGCTCTCGAACAATCTCGTGACGGCGTTCGGCCTCATGGCCGTCTTCGCCATCGTCCGTTTCCGCAACATCCTCCGGGACACCCTCGACACGTCGTATGTGCTCGCGGTGATCGTGCTCGGCATGGCCTGCGGCACCCAGAAATTTTCCACCGCAATCGTCGGCACCGTCGTCATCAGCGGCTTGATGATCTACCTTTGGTTCACCTCCTTCGGCAGCCGCCACCGGTACGATCTGATTCTCAATCTCCAGTGGTCGCGCCGGATCGCCGAATTGCCGACGTTGGAGCGCTTGCTGCAGCGCCACGCGGTCCGAAGCCACTGCGCAAATCGCCAGATCGGGTCCGATGAGAGCGCCGATCTTTCGTATCGCTTGCTGTTACGCGATCCGGATCGGGTCCCCGATTTGTTGCGCGAGCTCGCTCTGCTACCGGGTGTCGCTCATGTTTCGAGCATGAAGGCCGAGGACGAATCCGAAGTCTGACCATGAACGACCGTCTCCCGTCCATCCCCACTCCGCCCGCACAACGCTGGCGACTGGCGCGTCAACAGTACCTGCCCGGCGCGACCTTCCTAGTCGCGTTCCTTGCCGCCGCCACCCTTTGGACGCAGTGGGTCGCCCCTCCGACCATGGTCGGCGAAGCGGAGACGATTCGGACCGAGGTTCGCTCCGTGCAACCCGGCACGCTCGCTCAGCTTGACGTGGATTTGCTGCAACCGGTCTCCGCCGGCCAAACGCTCGGCTACGTCTTTGTCAGCCGCCCCGAGGTACTTGAAGCTTCGCTCGCCCTTATCCGGGCGGAAATCGAACTCATGCGTGCGACGCTCGATCCGGTGACCGGACAGCAACGCACCGCCCTCGACTTTGAACGATTGCAGCTCGACTGGATGGGTAAACGCGTGGAACTCGCCTCGCTCCAGGGTGAGCTGCATCAAAGCGAGAGCACGCTCAGCCGCAGCACGCGGCTGCATCAGGCGAAATTGATCACCGACGAAGACTACGATCTCGTCCGGAATGCCCGCGACACCCTCGCCGCGCAAGTGCGAGCGCAAAGTGAGTTGATCGGGCGCCTCGAACCCAGTATCAATTATTTCAACGGTCTGGGAAAATCCACGGGGGCGGACGCCACCCTCGGACTTCAGGCGGCCATCAAGCACAAAACGGAAGAGTTGCGCCTGGTCGAAGCCGAACTCGGTCCGGTGCCGCTCATCGCGCCGATCGATGGCGTGATCACCCAGATTCTCCGTCGTTCCGGCGAAGCCGTGGGCACGGCCGAACCCATTCTCCAAATCAGTGCAACGCACTCCGAACGCATCACCGGCTTTCTGCGTCAACCCGTCTCCATCGAACCCAAGCCCGGAATGATCGTGGAGGTCCGCACGCGCGGTCAGCAGCGCCAGATCGGCACCGCCCAAATTACCCAGGTGGGCCAATTGCTTGAGCCCATTTCCCCCTCGATTCTCGCAATGATGCGCCTGCCGGTTTCAGCCATCCCCACTGAATTCGGCGTTCGCGTCCTCGTCTCTGCCCCCGTCGGACTTTCGCTTCGACCCGGGGAGCCCGTGGATTTGATCCTGCGGGATTGAAGCGCGGTCCCTTTCTGCGGCTGGCCACCAGCCGCGACGAACGGGCCCGGGTAAACACGGCCTCGGGAATCCGACTGTGGGGGAAGCAGGCCGGGGCCTGATTTCTACGGCCTCGCCGTTGTGAGAAGATAAAGGAGTGATTCCGGTCCGATGGCTTCTCCTCGTTTTGAGTGCGCTGGCAACTGCATCGGCCTCGCCCGGGATTGCAGTCGTGACTTTGCGGCCGCGTGCCAGCGTTCCCACGCCGGTGGAAGCACCCGTGGTCTCGTTTTCCATTACCAAGCACGTGCTCACCTCTCTTGAACGCGAGACCGTCGCCGCGTGCTTGATCCTCGAAGCTGCCTCGCAAGGGGATTTGGGCATGCGCGGTGTCATGGCCGTGATCCGCAATCGTTCGCGCGGCCTCCCGGAGCTTTACGCACCCGTCGTACTGCGTCCCAAACAATTCAGCGCCCTGAACCGCATCACGACGGGTCGCGGGCGTTTGAGCGAGGCCATCGATCGCGCCAAGCGCGATCCGATGTGGTCAACCGCCCTTCGGATGGTCGACGACGCCGTCGCTGACGCGTGGCAAGATCCGACCGACGGCGCGACTCACTATACCCGTTCAAGCGAGAAGATCTATTGGACGCGCAGCCTCACGCGGACCGTGATTATCGGGACACATTCCTTCTATCGATAACCGCCGTTCGTTCCGATTGCTCCGAAGCTAGCCGCAGCGGGCGGACATTGCGTCGGGGAGCGGAGGTCTCGAGGTTTTCCGGCACCCACAATGAGTTTGCGGCTCTTTTGCACTCACTTTTCCCGCCCGCATGGACGCGAACACCTCGCCTGACGTATCGCAGGAATCGCGAAACGAAAACGCGATGGAGCCGGGCTCAATCCAGAGCCCGACCCCATCGCCCCTGTCCTTCTCCCGCCAAATTTTTTCGGACTTCTTACAGGCCGGCGAAATGCGCGCGCACTTCGTCGACGCGCTGATTCACGAGGCTCTTTGCCACCGAGCGCCGCAGACGCTGACGCACTCCAGGCGAAAGCATTTCCACGACAGCGTTATTCAGCTCCGGGCCGGCCGCGAAATCCCACTGCGCCTCGGGGCGCTGTTGAAAAAACTGATCCACTTCGTCGGCCAGTTCGCGTGCCCGCCGACGCTCCTCCTCGCGCTGCATCGGAAGCCGTTCATCGGTCGACATTCCGGTGCGCGCGCCGGTCGAGCCCCCGATACTCTGGTTTTTGGACGTGGGAAAACGCCCGGCCATGTCGGTTTCCCGATCCGTATAGCTATTCCTCCCGGCGGGAAAATCCATGGCTTCCACCTGCACCAAGGCGGGGCTCAACTGGCCGGAGGGATTCCGCTCCTCGAAGATTCGCAAATGGTCGTGATCCAAAGTTACAATATAGCGTTCGCTCATAGTTAATCGAAGGAAAGGTTGACGTTAATATTGCCCCGCGTCGCTTTCGAATAGGGGCAGCTTTGGTGCGCGAGATTCATGAGATGCTTCGCATCGCTTCTATTAACGCCCGGAAACGCCGCCCTCAGATCGACATTGAGATTAAACTCACCCCGTCCGTCGTCATCGAGGTGAACGCGCGCGACGAGCGTGATCCCGTCCGTCGGGTGATGCGCCGTTTGCGCCTGGCTCTTCAGTGCCCCCAGAAAACAGGCCGCATAAGCACCCGCAAAGAGATGCTCCGGGGTGATGTCTCCTCGCTTTTCACCGGAGGAAAGCTCGACTCGAAACCCGCCTTCGGCGCCTTCGACGATTCCGTCCCTTCCGCCCTCGGCGATCATCTCAGCAATGTGCACAGTCTTCATGAAAAATAAATTAGGTGGAAACCCATGAGCAACGGAAGGGCAGCCCGGACACTGGGTGTTGTGCCCGTCCCCCCGCCAGTGTTGAGCGCCGCCCTCCGGCAGGGCGGTCGGCGTCAGTCAGCGCCCCTTGTTCTCCGAGGGGCATCAGTCCGAAGTTCGGACCAACGTTGTGAGCGTCTGTCCTCCTGCCGTTAATCATCCCGGGTCGCGTCACGTTTGATCTCACCGGTCTTTTGTTGGAATTTGCCGGCCGCCTTGTCGATTGAGCCCTCCGCCTTCTTTGCGGGATCACCCGTGGCTTTGCCGATCTGCTGCTTGGCCGCGCCCTTCATTTCCTTGGCCTTACCTTCGACTTGGTCTCGTGCTCCTGATTTCATGTTAGTCCTTTTGTTGAGGTTGCTGACACGGACCGAAGCCCCCGGACGGCGTTCCCGCATGGGGCGGTTTTGAAAAACAAAAATCGTGCCCTTTTGGCCGGGCCTAAGCGGCACTGCGCCTGGCAACCTAAGACTGGACAAAAGTCGCGTACACTCGCACAAGATGCGCGGAGGCAGGCGCCCCTTGCCTTGCTATGCTAATTCGCAGGCCCGCAGGCTGTGCACAGCAGGACTACCAACCTTTACCTACCCCGGTATGAAAGAATATCCGTCTTCAGACCTGAGAAGCTTCGCCGTCCTGGGCCATGCCTCGGCCGGAAAAACTCTGCTAACGGAAGCCATGCTCGCCTGCGCCGGTTCGATTGGGCGCATGGGCAGCATCACCGCCGGCACCACCGTATCCGACTATCACGCCAGCGAAAAGCAGCACCAGATTTCAATCCATTGCTCGCTGCTGCATACCGAGTGGATGGGGCGAAAGCTCAACATTTTGGATACACCGGGTTACAGCGATTTCATCAGCGAAGGTCTCGGCGCGCTGCGCGTCGGCGACCTTTCTGTTATCGTGATCAACGCCGCTCATGGCTTGGGAGTCGGCGCTGACGCCGCCTGGGATTATTCCACCCGTTTTGGCCTCCCCAAAATCCTCGTCGTGAACGGCCTTGACAAGGCCAACGTGAGCTTCGACGACATCGTCAACGACGCGCGCGCGCACTTCGGCCGGAACGTTTTTCCGATCACGCTCCCGCTCAATCCCGGTCCCGGATTCAGCCATGTGCTCGACGTCATGCGCAATGATGTTGTCACCTACAACCCGGGCGGAAACGGACGCTATACGGAACAGCCTCCGGGCGACCTGGCCGAGCGCGTCCAACAACTGCACCGGGAACTCATCGAGTATGTCGCAGAATCTGACGACTCGCTCATGGAGCGATTTTTCGAAAAAGGCATTCTGGCCGAGGAGGAGTTTCGCGCCGGGCTTCACCAAGCCATCCAACGCCAGGTCGTCGTGCCGCTGTTCGCCGTTTCCGCGGAAACGAATGTCGGCGTCGCGCGACTCATGGACTTCATCGCCAAATACGGTTCCTCCCCGCTCGATCGCGCCGAGGTTCCGGCCCGCGATGCCAACGGCGTCGCCGGCTCCGTGTCCCTCGCGCAAACGGAACCCGTGATATTCATCTTCAAAACGATGAACGAGCCGGGCGTGGGCGAGCTCTCCTTGTTCCGGGTCTATTCCGGCACCGTCCACAGCGGCGACGAGCTTCGCAATCCGACGCGTAATGTATCAGAGCGCCTTGGACAACTCTACGTGATCGAGGGCCACGAACGCACCCCCGTTTCCGCGCTTCATGCGGGCGACCTCGGCGCCGTCGTCAAGCTCCGCGCCACGCACACGGGAGACACGCTCTGCAGTCCGCGTTTCCAGGTCACGTTACCCAAAGTGGACTATCCCAAGCCGAACATTCACGGGGCGCTCCGGCTACGTTCCAAGGGCGATGAGGACAAATTGGCAGTGGGCCTCGCCACGCTCCAGCAGGAGGACCCCACGTTCCACTACCGCGTCGATGACGAGGTGCACCAAACCATCGTCTCTGGTCAGGGCGAGATTCATCTCCAGGTCATCGTGGAACGGTTGCAGCGGCGCTTCGGCGTCCAGGTAACCGTCGAGGAGCCGCGCACTCCTTACCGGGAAACGATTCGCGGTCGCGGTATGTCACGCTATCGCCACAAAAAACAAACTGGCGGTGCGGGACAATTTGCCGAGGTCTGGCTCCGGATCGAACCCGCTCCACGGGATACCGGGGTCACGTTTCGGCAGTCGCTGGTTGGCACCAATGTCGATCGCGTCTTCGTGCCCTCGGTGGAGAAAGGGGTTCTCACCGCCTGTCGCGAAGGCATCCTCGCGGGCTTTCGCGTCACCGACGTTGCCGCCGATTTCTACGATGGAAAAATGCACCCGGTCGACTCCAAGGACATCGCGTTTCAAGTGGCCGGCTATCACGCGTTCAAAGAGGCGTTTCAAGCCGCCGCCCCGTGCCTGCTCGAACCAATCCAACAGGTGACGGTGACGGTACCGGAGGAGTTCGTGGGCGCGGTCATGGGCGACCTGTCCGCCCGGCGTGGACATATCATCAGCGTCGAAGCAGAGGGGCATTTCCAAACGGTGCGGGCCCGGGTTCCACAGAAGGAACTCTATCATTATAGCACCGTTATTCGTTCGCTATCCAGTGGCCGCGGCCGCCACGTCGAGGAGTTTAGTCACTACGCCGAGGTGCCGCCCGAACATCAGCAAAGAATCATCGCGGATCGCTCCAAGCAGATTGAAGCGAACGGAAAATAAACGCGGGCACGAACGCGAAAGGCACCGTCGCGCCCGTGCCCTCGCAGCTTCCGTCCGGCGCTTTCCCGTTCACCTGCCCGCCGTGACGCCGGCAATATCCCCGCCGGAAGACGTATCCGTCTTCCTGTGACGCGCGCGAACGCGGTCGCCGGTCAGGGATGCGCGCCTGCCGCCGGGGGGGGCGCATCCCGCGCGTGCGTGGAGCCGAAGGAGCAAAGACGGCCCGCCTTAAATGAGTTCGACGGCGCCCGGGATCGGCACGCCCGGAAATAAGCCTGGTCCGGGCGCACATTCCTTCGGGAAGATGTCGAGTTTGGAACCATTGAGCAGCCAATTCCACGAGATCTCCCGTCCGGTGTAGGCTGACATCCGGCCGCCAATGGCGGTGAGCGTGCTCAGTGCGACCTGCTCGCCTTCGTTCAACGGCGAGTTACCGCGGATACTGGCAATGAGATCCGTGTGCTCCTGCACCATCGGATTCGGATTCGGGCCGGCGTATTCAAAGGGATTGGACCCGCGGATCCCGCCCTTGCAATCCGACGTGCCTTTCGTGCCGACCACCCGCTCGCCAATGCGCTCGGACGATTTCGGCGTGTGGCGGCACATGCTCGTGACGCGCGCGCCATTGGCATACTCCAGTTCCACCGCGAAATGATCCCAGATATTGCCCGGCAGGCTACCGCGATTTTGCCGGCCTCCCATGCCATAAAACTTCACGGGCGGGCCGCCGAATGCCCAATTCATCACATCGAGATTATGAATGTGCTGCTCCACAATCTGGTCACCACTCAACCAATCCCAGTGATACCAATTCCAGCATTGCCATTCGAAGTCGCTCACGCTCGCCAGCCAATCCTTTTTCTCGCGGAACCAGATGCCTTGGCCGTTCCAATAACATTGGCCACCGACGAGCTCACCAATGGCTCCATCGTTGATCCGCTTCATTGTCTCGAGATAACTCGGCTGATGGCGGCGCTGCGTGCCGGCGACAACCGCAAGCCGTTTTTCCTTCGCCTTCTTTGCCGTCGCAATCACGGCCCGGCAACCGACCGGATCGACGGCCACCGGCTTTTCCATAAACACATGTTTGCCCGCTGCGATTGCGGCCTCGAAATGCATGGGGCGGAATCCGGGCGGAGTGGCGAGAATCACCAGGTCGATATCCGCCGCGAGGACCTTCTGAAACGAATCGAAACCCCAGAAACCCTGCACGTTGGGCAGATTCAGTTTCTTCTTCGCCCCCATGACCTGACGTTCGAACAAGTCGGCAATCGCGACGATTTCGACGCCCGGGGATGAATCGAGGCAGTTCTGGGCCGCACCGGTGCCACGCCCGCCGCAACCCACCAACCCAACGCGGATTCGATCGGAGCCCGCCGTGGCCGCCATCACGCGGTTCGCCGCAAGGCCAGTCAGCATGGCGGCACCGGCGCCAGCCGCGGAGAATTTCACGAAATCACGACGCGAGAAGTCTGGAACGAGGGGTGTTTTCATTCTAAGGAGTTGAAAGAGAGGAGACTGCTGCCGCCGGCTTGTCACCCACCGCTGGGAGCGGCAAATGGCTTTTCCGGATTTTACTTCCTGACGTGCGCACCCTACCCCTGCCTGCGCTCCCGTGCCAATAAAAAAGCCCCGCAACCTTGCCGGCTGCGGGGCGCTCTTGGCGGAAGATTGCCGGCCGTTAGAAGTTGAACCCAACCCCGACGGACCACGTAAACTGTCCGTCGTCGAAGGTATCATCTACACTCCGGGCATTCCGAAAGAACCAGCCGTATTCAACCAAGGCATACACAAACGTGCGGGACTGAACATAGTACTTGGCCCCGGCTTCCAACCCGGCGGCAAAAGTGTCACGGACGTTATCTCCATAGACGCCGCCCGCATTTATTCCGACAAAGGGCCGCAGTGGCCCGCGGGCAGTCAGATGCTGGTCGAACGTTACCCGCGTAGAACCATTGAAGCGCGTTCCTCCGATACTTGGATTGGAGTAGTTGATGGATTGACGGATCGACCACAGTGATGTCGGTGTCGTATACCAGCCGTAGGAGAAGTTCACTCCGCCAAACGAATCATCGAATTCCTGATTGCTGGCTCCGGATCCCCCCAGAGTGATTTCGCGCTCCCCGGTTTGGCGCGTGGGATCGACCACCGTGGTTTGGGCAACCGCAAGGAGCGGCAGGGTGGCGATTATGATAGTCGCAGTTAAGGTGGTTATTTTCATAGGTGATGTTTGGTTCAGGTTTACCTGTCGCGAACACCTTTCCGGACCCCGCGAGCGAAGCAACCAAGGCCAGGCAATTTGGCACCCGTTTAGTGTATCCGGAATTTCCTTACTCAAACCTACCGGGGGGGAGGGCGAAAATGGAGCACTGCTGAGTCGACGCGGCGAACGCGGGCCTGTTTCCGATCTACATACCGAAAGGCGAAAATGGCTCCCTGGTTCATCGCAGAGTCGCGACCAGACCGGGATCCCGCGGCACGGTACGCTTGCGTCCCGGTTCCCCACTATACAGGTAGGTCCGGCCCCCGACGCGATAGCCTCGGGTTTCGTCCGCCGTTCTTGAGCGGTCCGCTATATATTGTGGCGACGCGTGCGGTATTTTTCTCCGGCCGGGCAATGACGTCCAGCCGCGCTGAACCGGAAATTTTCCCGGGCCAAATCGCGTCCCCAGCCCCACGGCTCCTCTTAAAGCGAGGTAACGCTGCGCCGTTCCGGAGGCGCCACAATCTGTTCCAGCTCACGATCGATGTCCATTTCGAGTGCCCGATCAGGATCGAGCGCCTGATTACCCGCCGGCAACTCATCGGCGGCAAAGGGATCGCGGACATCACTCTTCAGCTGCCGCTCCGCTTCCACCCAGTGATCAAGATCCATTCCTTCCGGTCGCCCTCGGTCGATCCAAAGGGCATGAGCCAATGCCGCGACCTGCTCTGGGGTTGGAGCTGATCTTGGCGGCGATGGGGCCTTCGCGCCGCTGCGAGAGGTCTTTTTGGATTTCATTCCTTTCACCGTATCACGCCGGGCACTATCCGCCATGGGGCGCTGTCCGGCCTGGAGCATCGGCCAAATCTGCACGCGACAGCCTACTCCGGGATGGTTTTGTTCGCCTCGCCGAAATCATCCGGCCCATGTCCTACCTCTCGGGCGCGCGTCCCGCGCCTTCACCGGTCCACCCCGCCCCGACGCGGCGCTGTTTCATTCCAGTATATCACCACGTTTTTTGTCGACCGACCCGCAGCAATGATTTCAGGCCGCCCGTCCCCATCCAGATCAGCCAGCTTCAGGTCTTCACACGCCATCTTGTTGTCATCGACCACCGCGTGCATCCGCCACGTCTCACCGGTGGAATCAGCGGGTGCATAGAGGCGAATTCCAACTTTCGAACCGGGAGGACCCCCGCGCCAGCCCGCGACGATCTGGTCGCCGCCGGTTCCGAGAACATCCCCCGTCACGAGACCGTGACCCTGGATGAGAGTATCATCTATAACGGACCGACGTGCGGTCCAGTCCGCCCCGCTGGAAAACCGCGTCACGGGCGCCCGGTAGACGACGAGTTCGTTGCCATGCATCGGCTCAATCGTCACCGCAAAAGGCGAGCCTCCGGCCAGCGCACCCGCCCTCACTTCACCCGCATTGATCGTGGTCACCCGGGTCGGGACCGCGCGGTTCATCGGCGCATCCACGGCATACAATCCTTCCTTGGCGGCCACCAGCAGCGTTTCCGCCGCCTGGGGAGTTCCGCCGGGCAGCACGTCGAAATTATGGGCCAAGTGAAGCGGCGGGAGCGATGACATCAGAGGCTCCGGCGTGCTGGCCGGGTGCCACGGCCACTCGTATCCGAGAAACTGTACGCCCTCCCCGGCCCCGTTGCGATTGCCGCGGCCATGGAGGGGAAGCACGGCGAGATGAAAGCGACGATCCCCGGAACGAAACCACAGCATCCGATGCGTCGTAGGCACATGCGGCAGGCGCCGCGCAGTCCAGCGCTGCGTGGGGTCCGCCGGCGGATCGAGCAGAAAGACTGCTCCACTGTTGACCGTGTCGGCGGGATTCCATTCCGCTCCGACGGCGACTTCCGCGCGTCCATCGCCGTCCAGATCGCGGGCCGCAATGGCGACGTTATCCCGAGCGGTGAGATTTTCCGCCATGATGAATTTCTGCCACGTGGGGTTGCGGTACCAGACGATCTGTTTCGCATCCGCCAACAGGATATCAGGCTTACCGTCGCCATCCACATCGGCCACCGCCAAACCATAGCCGATCTGAATCGCCGCATCAATAGTTTGCGGCCGCAGGTGCAGGTCCGGCAATCCGGCGGCCGCGGTCACCGGGCCCGGGGCAAAAACGGCGAGAGTAAGGATAAAAAAAAGGTAGAGGCGAAACATGGAACAAGGGGTAATGGCACGCAAGGTATACGACGAGGCGGAAAAATGTCGGGTATAAAATCGAGAGCGTTTCCAAAGCATGAAAGAAAATTCCGGAACGCGCCACCCCAACTATCAGCTTTGGGCCTATGCGGGACACCGGGTTGGGCTCGATGGTAATTAAATCCGACCAACCTTATAATAAGTTATGAAAGCCATCGAGTTGATGCTGCGCAGCCATCCGCGGGCCGAGGCCCAGCACGCGACCCACTACGCGGAAGCCCTAAAGACCCTTTCCACCTGCGCCGAAGTCTGCACGGCCTGCGCCGATGCTTGCGTCGGTGAGCCGGAGCAGGTCGATCGCCTGCGGCGTTGTATTACGTCTAATCTGACTTGCGCTGATATCTGCAATGCCACCTCGCGGGTCCTCATCCGCCAGACCGAGCCGCCCAACGATGTGATTCACGCCCAGCTGCATGCGTGCGTTCTCGCCTGTCAGACATGCGCGGACGAATGCGAAACCCACCGCGAAGATCACGATCATTGCCGCATTTGCGCGGAAACCTGCCGCTATTGCCAGGAACGATGCAACTTCCTTCTGGGTGAAATCAGCTCGTCGGGTACCGCCGAAGCGAGCACCGGTGAGGACAGCCCTCCCCTCGCCCGTTAAGCTCAACGGATCACGTTTGACCGGCGGCCGGCCAACATCGCGCAGCCACCCGGCGCACGGTTTCCGGCGCGGACATCGTGGCGAAACTCGTCATCAGGGCATTTGCATTAGCGCTTGGGAGTCGGCGCATCCCGACGCAGCCCTGCGGGCGTGAGCGCGAAAAATAATTCGCCGACCGCTTCCAATCATTTGCGGAAGCACCGGAACCACCGGGCCCACCCGGCGAGTGCGCAAACCCGTGGGTTCAAACGCGCCTGCGTATACTCAATGCGCACGGGCAGGTTTCACGCGTGATAGAGTGGAAATTTTCGCTCCCGGCCGATTGCAAATTGATGGTTGTAGGGAAACGTCCGGTGTGTCGCTTAGGACTTATGCCGATGTTTTCTCTCCGCTGGATTTACGCCCTCGCCGCGCTCTTTCTGATCAGTCTCGGCGCTGATATCCACCTCTCCCGTTCCGCGGCGCGGAGCGGTGGCGGCGCGGGTGAAAGGATTGAAGTGGCGGACTTCCTCGCGGCCGCCGAAGCAGGTACTCTCAGCGGGGGGCGAGTGGCATTCCGCACGAATTCCACCGGCCTTGCGGATTTGACGGCGACGCGGACCGGGACCGACGCCGCTTCAACCACCGTCACGACCACCGCACGCTTGGGAGAAGCCGACCTCGCCCTCCTCCGGCAAGCCCGCTTTATCGAAGACGATGCCGCCGCGCTGGCCAAAGCCAATCCGGTTGGCGCGCGCGAGCAACTCGCCGCAATCGCTCATATCACGATGCCGATCACCGGCATCCTGCTGATTATCGGATGCATCATCGTGATCGCTCAACGCCACTCCGGTCGCCTCGCCGGTTTCTCATCGAAGGCCATGCGGCCCGCGACCTCGGTCGTGAAATTCGAAAGCGTTGCCGGCTGCGATGAAGCGAAGGACGAGGTGCACGAGGTGGTCGAGTTCCTCAGGGATCCAACGCGCTTCCACAAAACCGGCGGCCGCATGCCTAAAGGCGTTCTTCTCGTCGGTCCTCCCGGCACCGGCAAGACCATGCTCGCCAAAGCCGTCGCCGGCGAAGCCAAGGCCCACTTCTACAATCTGAGCGGTTCCGATTTTGTCGAACTCTACGTGGGCGTCGGCGCCTCGCGGGTTCGTTCGCTTTTCAGGAAGGCCCGCGAGACGGCGCCAAGTATCATCTTCATCGACGAAATTGACGCGATCGGCCGCGCCCGCTCGTCCGGCGAGGGCGGCGGTGGCGCGCAACAGGAACACGACCAGACGCTGAATGCGCTGCTCGTGGCGATGGATGGCTTTAACTCGGATGATGCCGTCGTGGTCTTCGGCGCCACTAATCGCCCCGATACGATGGACAAGGCGCTGCTGCGACCCGGTCGTTTTGACCGACAGGTCTCGGTAGCCCTGCCTGACCTTCGGGGTCGGGTCGCGATTTTGCTGGTTCACGCCAATGCGGTGAAACTCGACTCCGGCGTAAGCCTCGAAGCGGTGGCCAAGGCGACCCCTGGCTATTCCGGAGCCGATCTCGCGAACTTACTCAACGAAGGTGCGATTCACGCCGCGCGCCATCGCCGGGCCACCATCACGATGGCCGACCTCGACGAAGCCCGGGACAAGATCAACTGGGGACGGGAGACCCGCCGCGTGATGACCGATCGCGACAAGCAGGTCATTGCGTATCACGAAGCTGGACACGCGCTGATGCAGGTCCTTTCCGGCGAGGACGAACTAAAGCTGCAAAAGGTCACGATTATCCCGCGGGGGCGATCCCTCGGCAGTACGCATTTCACCCCCGAGCGTGACCTATTGAATTATTCGCGCGAACTCCTGATCGCACGGCTCCAATGCCTCATGGCCGGCCGCGTGGCGGAGGAACTCGCGATCGGCACGATTACGAGCGGCGCCTCGGGTGACATTCAAGAGGCGACGCGAACTGCGCGCCAGATGGTGTTTGAGTTCGGCATGTCCCCCATGGGCTTCATGGCACTCGCGCGCTCCGATGGTGACCAGGCACTCGCAAGCCAACAGACATTTCACGAGGCCGAGCACCATGTGCGCTCGCTGCTCGAGCAGAACTACGCGGCCACGACGCGCGCGCTCGAAGGAAATCGCGCCGCGCTCGATGCCATCGCTTCCGAACTCATCGCTCGCGAAACCCTGTCAGGCGACGAGGTCCGCCGGATTGTGGCCGGGTTGCGACAAGCAGCGTGATCCGCAGTTCGCTTGCGCGCAACGGGTGACGCAGCCTTGAGTTACCCTCTCGATTGAGACCGCCCATCCCGGATGGATTCGTGCGGGAAGCGGGATCGTGAGGACTCATTATACAAACGTCCCTCACCCTCGGAGCGGCCGCAGGGAGAGGAACCTTGGGCGAGGAGCCCCGCTCAACGCTGCGCCGCGTTCGCATCGCTCACGCAACAATCGCGCAACGAATCCAGGATTCGCGTCAGGGCGTCGAGCCCCTGTGGTTTCTCGATAAACGCGCACGCCCCGGCCTCGAGGGCGTCCTGGCGGTCGTTGGGAATGTTGGATGACGTGATAATCGCGATCGGAATTCGCCGGGTGTTGGGATCACGCTTCAATTCGCGAATCAACTCGAGTCCATCCATCCGCGGCATGCTGAGATCGCTGACAATCAAATCGGGATAATCCGCGCGATCGCGTTTCCTCAGCAGATTCAAAGCCGATTCCCCGTCCTCTGCCACGTCAATTCTCCCGAAGTTCCCGCAACGCCCTGCGGCCGCCTCCATCAGGTACCGGATTTCAGGATCATCATCGGCAATCAGAAGAGTTAATTTGCCGCGCTCGGACATGGGTTAGCCTAGCGCTCCGACGCGGATTCGCCAATCCCAAGATACCCGAATTAAAGGATGGGAAATGTCCACGTCCCGAGGCCGGTTATATTCGTAATGGCGGATCCCAGTTCGACGGAGGCCACGTGAGTAAGCCGCAGTCCCGCCAAGCGCATGGTCGTTCGCACCCTGAGCATTCCGCACGGATTTCGCTTCGCGTCGCCTCCCGTTCACCCGGGCGTAACACCGTGAATCCGAGCAGCTCAAACCGGCCGAGCCGGCAGCGCCGCCCCGGCCCTAGCCCGGATATTTCACCCTCTGGTTTGTCATCGCGAGCCCGAGGAACGAGGGCGTAACGATCCAGCTAGATGGATTGCTTCGTCTCTGCTCAATGACAAAGGTAATAATAGACGTACACAGCGTGTAGAGCGTTCACGCCAGAGTGCAAAATAGTCCGGCTAGGCGAGGAAACGGATGCCGGGAACCTGTCCGAGGTCCCGCAGGGTTTTCAACTGATACAACCGGCCGGAATCCGCGGGCAAATGCTCCACGCGTTCCGCGGCCCAGGTGAGATGATAGGGCACGTAAGCACCCGCTCCACCGAGGGCGAGTACGGGAAGGATGTCCGATTTCAGCGAATTCCCCACCATGAGAAAGCCCGCCGCTGGAATCGCATGGCGGCGAAGAATGGACGCATACGTCGCCTCGTTCTTTTCCGAAACGATTTCGACGTGATCGAAATGCTCCCCCAGACCCGACTTCATTAACTTTCGCTCCTGATCGCGTAAATCGCCTTTCGTGATCACCAGGAGCCGGTGCTGCTGCGCCAGCATGGCCAGGGTCTCCGCCACGCCATCGAGCAGCACCACGGGATGGGCCAACATCTCACGCCCCAACTCAACCAACTGCTGAATCTCCTCCGCGCGAATCTTGCCGTCCGTCAGCTGGATTGCCGTTTCGATCGCCGACAACGTGAAACCTTTTACCCCGTACCCGTAAAGGTCGAGGTTGCGCATCTCAGTCGCGAACAGGGTGCGATCCACGATCTCCGCAGGATGGTAGCGCGCGAGCAGGGCGCGATAGCGTTCGTGCGTCGCCTCAAAAATGCTTTCGTTGTGCCAGAGGGTGTCATCGGCATCGAAGCCGATGACCAATTCAGGTCGTGACATGCCCCAACCTCGCCGCATTTTTCTCAACGGCGCAAGGCGGGTTTCGCGGCTCGTAACTCAGGTGGACGCCAGGTGCCAATGCCCGCAAAGCGGACACAGGTAAGCGTGCCGGCGCCGCTCCATGCCAACGAGGAGGGCGGCATCGAGTGCATCGCCCTGCGAGCGATAGCGGCGCTTGCGTACACACATCCGTTGACGCTCCTCACGAGTCGGTTTCTTCATAACGGGATAAGCAGTAGAGCGGTGAAAATCCCAGGAAACTGCATCGTGCTGCCGCGTCGGCGCAAGCCACCACTTCTCAAAGATTCGGCCATACCGCCCACGCGCTCTGTCGGCGCCCGGTTGAAGTCGTGCCCTTGAGCATAAGCCACGCACCGGGTTTTGCCGGACATGCCGCAGTCACGGCTTGCAACATACATGGTTCGCGGCTGACTCGCCTCCGCCGGTGCTTTTCCGGCGCACCCACCCCACCTCGTTTGCATGGATCCTTTCTTGCTGCTGTTCATCGGCGTTGCCATCGTCGTTGGAGGTATTGTGGGGCTCCGGCTCCACGCTTTCATCGCCCTTTTCGCAGCGGCTATCGTCGTTGCGGTCCTGACCCCCAAGCAGAACATCGAGAGTTCCGTCCTGGCCCAAGGGCGGTCTCAGCAAGAGGCAACAACCCGGGCCAACGAGTCTCTCGGCGTAAAGCTCTCCAACAAGTTTGGCGGGACCGCCACCAATCTCGGCGTGCTGATCGCCATGGCCTCGATTGTCGGTGCATGCCTGCTCTGGAGCGGCGCCGCCGAGCGCATCGTCCGATCCACGTTGAGCCTGTTTGGAGAGAAGCGTTCGCCGCTCGTCTTTGCCACGAGCGGGCTCGTGCTGGGAGTACCCGTGTTTTTCGATACGGTATTCCTTCTCCTGATACCGCTGGCCCGGGCGATGGCGAACCGAACGCAACGCAACTATCTGCTTTACGTTCTCGCCATCGCCGTCGGCACGACGATGACGCACTCGCTCGTGCCACCCACGCCTGGGCCTTTGTTCGTGGCCAACGCGCTCAAGGTGGATATTGGCGTCATGATTATTGCGGGCCTCATCCTCAGCGTGTTCGCGGCCACGTTCGGGCTGATGTATGCTTGGTGGGCGGACCGGCGCTGGCCCAAGATCCCCGTGGCCGTCGCTGACGGCGACCGGGAACCGATCGTGCCACAAAAAGCCGATCACGAATTGCCCCCGCTGTGGCTCGCCCTCGCACCCATCGTCATTCCGGTGCTGCTGATCGCCGGGGCCACGGGCCGGGCGCTTTTTGCGTTTCCGCCCGACGTCGCCAACGCCCTCGCTACGCTCGGTCACCCGAACATCGCACTCAGCATTGCGGCCGTGATCGCACTCGGAACCCTCGCCTGGCAACAGCGCGGAAATCGAACTGTGCTCCGCACCGTCACGCAGTCTGCCATCGTGGACGCAGGGTCGATTATCCTGATCACGGCCGCCGGCGGGGTGTTCGGCGGCGTCTTGCAGGAAACGGGCGTGGGCGAACGCATCCAGGGCCTCGCCCGCGAGTACCACATCGGCGTACTCCCGCTCGCTTTCCTCGTCACCGCCTTGATCCGTACCGCGCAAGGCTCCGCCACCGTGGCAATGGTCACGAGCGTGGGAATTCTCGCGGCCTTCACCACATCGGGAACCCTCGGTTTCCATCCCGTTTACCTCGCTCTCACCATCGGCTGCGCATCGAAAGTGGTGCCGTGGATGAACGACAGCGGCTTCTGGGTGCTTTCCAAGACGAGTGGCCTGACCGAGCGCGAAACGCTGCGCAGTATGTCGGTCATGTTTACGCTCATGGGCGTGGTCGGCTCCATTCTGGTCATGATCGCGGCTAAGTTGTTTCCGATGGTCTAGCCGGGCCGCTCAGGCGTGAAGTGACCGCCAGAGAACGCAGCGCGTTATCCACGGAGGTTCCTTTCCGCCGAGCGCGGCGCGCCGCGAACTCCTCCCGCCGAAAACCCTCCAAAGCGTGGTTCCCGCCAAGGCGATCCGCGAAATTAGCCCGGAACCGCGGCTTTCTGCTCCGCGCTTTCGCGAGCGGCTGCCTCTTGACGCGCAACTTCTTCCCGCAAGATCCGCGCGTCGACCACAAACGGTCCGGCGGGCAACACACTCGCGACCAGCACCAGCCCCGTTCGCCGCCAGGTCCAATCGCGTTCCAGCGCAGCGTGCAAGGCAGCGATGACATACAGCACGAACAGAATGCCGTGGGCCATTCCGACGACCTTCACGCCCATCGGCCAGTCGGCCATATACTTCAAAGGCATGGCGACACCG
>Ga0163144_10005434_pt1 | contig 28278 bp, 31 predicted proteins | sample OliLak19BULKMAT1_FD_123175 | JGI IMG/M metagenome (GOLD analysis project Ga0163144, IMG submission 123175) | Freshwater microbial mat bacterial communities from Lake Vanda, McMurdo Dry Valleys, Antarctica - Oligotrophic Lake LV.19.BULKMAT1 | ecosystem: Environmental > Aquatic > Freshwater >... | reverse complement strand
GCAATGCCTTGCAGTTGGCCGATGGTATTCCATCGTTCCAGTTTCTTTATTAAAACATGCAAGTTCATCAGCATTAGTAATTTCATCGTAATATTTAAAGCCGTTTTTTGTCAATGCCTTTGTATGCGTATCATGACACTGATATCCGGCCATTTCGCCGGAAAGCAAGGCTTCGTTAATCATGAGGCCCTGCAAGATTTCTTTATTGATAAGGTCGAACTCATTACTCAACGTCAAGACCTTGCCGTTGCTACCAATCCAGTCGTAGTCGAATGCGTGATGCGTAACCAACGTCAAGTTCGGATCGGTTGCGGTCTGGGCTAATTGCTGTTGAACGTCGGCGATGTCGCTCGGGCCTGCCGGGCGCTCTGCGTCTCCGACCTTGACAACTCTGATCGGAAGGATCAAGCGCTCTGCGACGATCCATTGAGCGGTCATGAGCTTGTCTTTGTACGTCAGGGTTTTGAAGAGCCTGCGGATAATGGACGTTCCGTAGACGCCGTATGGATACGGGTTGTATTTCAAGTGCGATACATTATTGATGTCTAGCGGAATCGGTTTGCCGGACAGGATCAATTGACGAATATGCGGCGGAAGTCTGTCGTACAGAGCCTTCGGGCGCTTGTGCCAAACAACTCTCTTCAAGTCGTCGTCCGGAAGCAAAGTAATGACTGGGTCAGGCGCGAACTGATTGGCCTGAACGTCGATCCAATCCGGGTTGAGAACAACAAGCCGGCTGAAAGTACCGCCCTTATGGTCGCAGAGCTTTCCGCGCTTATCGAGGTTGGAGCCATGGCAAGATTCGCATTCGATTTCCAAGAACGGGAAAACGTCCCCGATCATGTAATACTCGCGCGAGATCATTTTGCACCAATGGTCCAGATTGAGCTTTTTGTTCAAGCTGTCGTAGAAACGTTTGATCTTGCTGTCGTTACATTGCGTTTCGAATCCATTCATCGGAAAGGACGAATAGAAGTCGAGTGCCGCGGCGACCTTCGGTTCGTTCTCTGAGAAATAGCGCAGCCATTGATAGACCTCACGTCGCTTGGACGGAATCTGCCAATTTTGGGGAGTATGAAGAGGGCTGTAGAATTGAGGCTGAGTATATGTTACTTGGCTCTGGGCGTAACGAAAACCGCTGAGAGCACCGACAGACGTCGGTGCTGGAGCGGTAACTGGAGGTAAACTTGTGCCTTGGCTATTACGATAACCACTGCCTCTGCGAACTCGTTCGAGAGCGTGGTCGAGATTTCCGATGAAACTTATCATATCATTTTTCCCCGGTCATATATGGAGGCTGCCGGGGTCTTGAGTCGGCCCATTCAAAACCAGCTTGAAACCAGCTTGCCTCTATGCGATCAATAAATGGCCGAACAACGTTCAATAGTCAGATTCAGTGTTATTATACTAAAACTTATGGAGTGCAGTCCGTAAAGTAGATATTACCAGAGGCGTCGACGCAAATACCGCCTACTTCGCCTGCCGAAGCTGGGATAGCTCCAACCGTAAAGACGTTTCCGTTCGGGTCGATGCGGCGGATCAAATTGTTACCACTATCGATGACGAAAAGATTTCCGGAGTTGTCTACGCAAATCGCGTCGGGAGCATTGAAAGTACCTGCTGCGCCCTGTCCGTCAGCGCTTCCGGAAACGCCATAGCTGCCTGCAAGAATCCTTGAAGCGGTTGCCCCCTTCTGGTACTTGTAGATTACGTGTTTCGTAAAATCGGTAACGTAGAGCGTTTCGCTATGATCGATGCAGCATCCGCCAAGATCGTCGGCCCCAGTAAGAGGCAGGACGTTTGTCTTGTTGAAGGCAGCGCCGGCATCTGGAGTGCTGGTAGCAGCGGTTACTGGATTAAATCTTACGAGTCTGTTTGCCATCTAAACCTCCGAATTATTTAATGTCTGCGCCGCAATGCGGGCACTTTAGGATGGAGATATCACAGACGTCTTTGTTTGGGCAACTCTTGATGAACTTCTTCCCGCAACCGCAAACGACGATCTTCTCTGCTCTCTTCTCTTCAATGGCATTCTTGACAACTGGGCCGTTCTTTTCTGACCGAGTTGAATTGACTCCGAATTTCTTAAGCATTTTTCACTCCTAATTGTTTTCGGGGCCTGCAAGGAGCAGGCCCCGAATCGTTCTTTACTCTTTACTCGTCTTAGTTCTTTTCCAAGATGTACAAGAAGCCGGAATGATCAACGCAGATATCGCCAACCGTTGAGCCGGCTGGGACATTGTAGCTACAGAAGGTCGAAGTCTGTCCGCTTGTCATAACTTTGCGGATTGCAGCATTTCCTACGTCCATGACATAGAAGAAATTATTGCTTGGGTCCATGCAGATGCGGCTTGGGCTAGAGAACGTAGCAGTTAGTCCATCTCCGCTCAAGAAACTTGCTACGCCAAGTCCTGCTACTGTCGAAACAACGCCTGATTCGCCAACCTTGCGGATGCGATGATTAGTTGTATCGGCAATGTAGCAATTGCCCTGATGATCTACGCAAAGATCTCTTGGATCGTTAAACCAAGCTCCATTTCCGGGAGTATTGGAATACCCTGCTGTTCCGCCGCCTGCAATTGTTGTTGCTTTGCCGCTTGACCAAATCTTCTTGATTTTGTTATTGCCCGTATCAGCAATGTAAACAGAACCAGCCGAATCAACGCTAATACCCATTCCTGTTGCGGTTGGACTAAAGCGAGCAACTGTGTTATCGTTGCCGTTTGTCGTTGCATTAACAACGTCGCCTGCAAAGGCGTAATTACCGGAGAAGTATGAAATGACTCCGCTTGAACTCATCTTACGAAGCTGGTATCCAGTACCGTTACCATCGCCAACATAGACGTTTCCGCTGCTGTCAACGCAAAGGCTGTGCGGAGTATTCGTCCGTGCATCCTGTCCGTCTGTTGCGATTCCGTCAGAATTTACGTTGCCGGCCGTATTCAACGTACCAACAACCGCTCCGTTGACCCTGCCGCTCTCGAATACCTTGATGATGACATCGCGGCCGGCATCGGCTACATAGAGTGTTCCGTCGCTGGTTACGTCCATCGCCCTTGCATCCGTAGCACCGAGATCTGTCAAGGCTACGACGTGAACCGTATCACGAGTCCCGATATTGATCTTTCTGATTTGCATTGCCATGACTTACTCTCCTTGCCTTGGATGCGCCCCTGAACTAATGGCCTGCTCCACAATTGCTTTATGTTCGTCCGGATGCATTCCCGCTGCTGCGGTTTCGAGTTCCTTGTCAAGGTCGTTCGCACTTACATGCGCCTGTCCATCATCTTCCGGAACCTGCCAGCCCGAAGGCGGGACAACTTCTGGAGGATAAAATTCTGACGGCCCTTGGCTTTCCATCGGAACAGGTGACGTCTTACCTACAGACACGCCATCTTCCATCTGGATCTTCGGCAATCCGCCCATCTCTGGGCTTACTACCGGAGGTTGAAACTCGTTACCTACCGGAACTTCTTCTTGAATTGGATTCTGAGTTGCTTGTGGGATTTCCTTCATTCCTTCGTCGCTCCGACGAAAGTTCATCAAGCCGGCTGCCTCGTCAGCAACCGAACGAGAACCTGTATCCGCCAAGCCACGAGCCAACTTCTCAAGAGCCTGCTCTTCAGTATCTCCGAAGGCAGTTACTCCATTTTTGCTCGCGCGATAAATATCATTGGCAACGACGATCTCGGCATCTGCTGTTGCCTTGATAAGGCCGGCATTGTCGATAGCTCCGCTGTCGCCGGTCGCTTGATTCTGATTGAGAGTCTGCGTTGGAGTCGGCGGATGAGGATTGCCATTGGCCATCATCTTGACATCGCACATCTTTACGCCGGGACCGAAAGTCTTGCCGCAAAGGCTGCATTTCGTACCAACCTTGCCAACATTTCCTTCGCCCATACCCAAAGACTTATCCCCGCCGTAGTCCGGCTTTAAAGGAGACGTCGGGGCATGAAGTCCCCAAGCTGTTTTGGTCAAATTGGATGAACTTGCCATCGTACCTGCACGCGGTTTCTCTAATGCTTTGTAGGTCTGGTCGAGTTCGCGGTCTTCCTGTACTTCCTGCTTCTCGCGTTCGCGGTGTAAGCCTGTCAGTTCCCAGTCGTCGTAGCTCTGGGACTCATAGTCTCGTTCTTTGACTGGAAGAGGAACAAAGCCTTGGCCTTCGGCCCAAGAATTGTACTGTCCAACAGCTTCAGCTTGAGTCGTTCCGCTAAAGCTCGTATCTTGGAACGACGGATTGTCTCTGGAGATGTAGGTTACATCGATGTACGGGAAATAGACCTTTTCTCCTTCGGCATCGCGACCATGATATTCCCAATCCATCTCGACATTCTTGATGCCGGGTTCGCGGGAATTTACATCGTCGACGCTAGGAGTGAAGACAGCTTGCTTGCGACGCTTCAGATTGAAACTCTTCTTGTCTTCCTTAGCCCAAGGAATCTCATTGTCCGGAGGTGGCCACTTAGTCTTTTTTTTAGGAGGCGTAGATTTGGCGTCCTTGAGGTCCTCATCGGAAGGCTCTTCCTTGCCTTCGTTCGGCTGCGGCTTGGCCCATGGAACCTTATCGAATCCATCGCCGCTACCGGCCGTTTTAACGAACATTGAATCAATTTGCGCGATCTTGTCTTTCTTCTTCTCGCAAAGCTGCGGGTTCTTAGGACCCTTCTTGATGTCGTGCTGATCGAAATTGTAAAGATCTTTCGGGCCGTCTCCCGGAGTTTCGCTATAGCCGCGGTCCTTGCTCTCTGTCTTGCGCATTTCGGCTAGACGCTTTTCAATCGACCATGCATCTTCGTGGATCGGATTTGCGCGTTCGCCGGGCTTGATCAAAGCAGGATGTCCACCATCATCATGATGAATCTCGAAGCGTTTTTCCAAATACCCGCCGACCCACTTGCCATCAGCATCGCGGTGCTCGACCGAGAACTTGTCCATAACGGCCTGACGCCAAATGGCTTCGCCGCAAAGGGTCTGATGATCGTCAACATTGAGTCCGTCAAGGCAATGGTAACGGCAAATGAAAGTAGAGACTGGCTGTCTAATCTTCGGACACATCCGGTTTTCACCGGAGCCGTAGCCTGCGTAGGCTGGATATCCTGCCCCTGCGCCGCCGACGCTTCCGCCAGCTATCTTCTCTAACTTATCGGTCTTCGTATTGAGACCGGAGGTCAAAGGAGGAAGGAAGAGGCCGGCTTGAATCGTGCCGGGTTCGTCCTTCTTGTCATGCAAATTCGGATGTTGGCTCATTAGCTTCTCCACTGTCTCCGCATCGATCGGGCTTGCTATTCCTACGTCAACCAGCATGTTGTAAAGCGTAAAAAGAGCCGCTGCCAAGCCTTGGAAAAAGCTCGAAAGCGCCTCTTTGGCGTCGTCTTCCCTGTCCGGACCTACGAGGGTCATGATCTTTTCGTAGGTCTCGGGCGCAGGCCCCATCGCGACAAGCTCATCGCGCAATTGCGCGACTGATTCATACTGACCTACGCCTAACGGCCCTTGTTGCGGCTGGGCAGGCGGGGCATCGAACTGTGCTACAATCTTTTTGCCGCTCGCCGCGGCTACTTGTTGCGCTGCCATCGGCTGAACTCCCGGAGTTTGAGCATCCTTGTATTGATCAATCAACTTCCCAACGATGGTTTGAAATCTTCCACCCAACGTCTTCCAAAGCTGCTGTCCTGCTCCCTTGCCGCCATTGCTGTAGCCGCCATCCAAAGGTTCGTCGCAGTAAAGGAGAGCTTCGGGCCTTTGTCTTTCAACGTCCTGCGGATCGTACATATTCTTCAGGGTATTGAATAACCCTTGGAATATGCCCGTCTGCGCCCTGATGGTATTCGGGGCGGCTCCGCCGGTGCTTACAGCCGTAACAAAGTCGGCATCCGTCAATTTATTCTGAGCCTTAAATGCTTCGATCTGACTCAGGACTATTCTTTGGTACTCTGCCGGTGGAACGTTGTAATCGTTCGCCAACTTTTGAAATCTTTCAGCCAAAAAATTAAGGATGGCAAGCGTCCCCAAGCGCGTAGAGAAGTTAGGCGGTAAAGCCTGCCCTTCCTGCTCCGCGTTCGGGGTCGCGACATCCGCTTCTGCGCTTTCGTCACCTACTCCATCAACGCCCTGCGCAGTTTTTATTGACCATCTGGCTTTGGTGGGCATGTAAATGCATCCATGAGCCTCTTGGACAACTCTGCGGTGGAAAGAGGCTTCTCTAGCTTCTCCCACGAACGGTCTTTCTCTGTCTTCTTACCTTGGATCTGAGCCTTGCGCTCGATGTTACCTGCGCGGATCTTCTCTCCGTTGTCGTCGATGCGGGTAAAGAGGCTGGCCAGCTTGTCTTTCATTTCTTCGGCTGTCAGCTTCTCAGTTCCCTGAAGGTCGGTCATGGAGATCTTGTTCGATGGGGCGCGCTGTTGGAAGACATCGCGGTCTTCTCCACCAGAGCGCTGTACTGTTCCATGCTTCATCGGAGCAGGGCCTAGATCTCCCGGCGCGAGGTCTGCTTTCTTCTCCGCGATGCGTGCTTTGGCAGCTTCGCGCTTGTCCAAAATTGCCTTGTCGTGCGCGTTTTCGGCAGCGGCAAAGCGATCGAGTTTGAACGGATCGAACATGCTGGCAGAGTTCGCTGGCATCTGGCGGTGGTGATCGACAACGTCGTCGCTCGCTCCACCAGCAGACATGATGCGACCTGCGCCCATGGTTTCAGGATCGTACTTGGATGAGAGGCGCTGAGCCGGCTGGAGCGCGCTCTTCTCCCAAGAGGACGAAGCCTGCTTCTCGTACTCCAACGCCGCTGCGGTAGCAATCTGGCCTACCCAACGAGCGTCGGATGCGCCTTCCCATTCTTCTTTTGTAATGGGGCGCTGAACTCCGTTTGCTTCCCGAATGAGAATGTTGAGAGCGATTGGATCGATCCCAGCGTCCGCGAGCTTGGCGCGGATCTCATTTGAGGCAGCAAACTTATTATCGTGCGCGGTCTTGTCCGCTATTTCTTTCGATGCGCGAACAAGAGCTTCATGCTTGTTCTCTGCTTTCGCAGGAAGGCCGAAGGCGATCTGGGCGGTCGATTCGAGAGCATTCTCGACGTAGTCCGCTTCGTTCTGCTCATCGAGGTTCTTCGATGCAACTTTCTTCTGGGATTCAAGGGCTTTGACCCAGTCCATGTTCCCGTAGCTTGCTTTTCTGATCATGATTTTATTTTCCCTTATAGGCCCATGGACTTCAGGAATCCGGCCGGATACTTCGTCTTGAGTTCCTTCGCTGTTTGCGCAGGAGACATCGCGACCTTGACCTGAACGTTGGAGACTGCCGCAGCGGCGGCCATGTCAGCCGGAGCTTGAGAAGGCATCTTTGAAACATTTGAAGAAGGTGATGGAGATGCGCCAGCCGGCGTTGTATCCATCATGTCATTAACTTCCGGCTTAGCCTGAAGCATCGGCTGCTGTCCTTGCTGCTGTTGCATGGCCTGCTCCATAGCCTTCTGCTTTGCCTGTTCGGCGCGGCTTGGGATTTTGAAGGTAATGGTCATGCTGCCGTCTTGTCCTTGCTTGTAGTCGTGCTCAAGCATGTCTACCGGGGTCTGATTGATCAACTCAACGACCTTGTGAACCGGATGCTTGGCCTGTGCTTCTGGAGACTGATCCGCGAATTTCCGGAGCGTCTTCTTAGCAAGCTCATTTATGTCCATCTGTAACCTCCAAGTGCTCATCGGCCTGAATAAAAAAGGCGCTACCGCGATAATGCGGCCATAGCCCGCCCTTCGCAGTAGCGCCCAAAATTTTAGGAACTACTGTATTAGTAGTCGCCCAACAGCGCCGTGACGTAGTCTTCGCCATAGATCTTCTTGAAGAAATCGCGCAGGAAAGACTGCTCCTGAGAGGTCAACTTCGCGATCTTCTTGTAGGCCGGGGCGGCTACCTTCTGTTCCTTCTTAGCTGACGCGGTCTTTATCATTGAGCCAGCTTCGTTGGCGGCGACGCGGAGGAGTTCGCAGTATGCCTTACCATCGCTTGCCTTGCCGGCAACGTTGGTCATGCACTGCTGAACCGTTCCATGCTGCTTCCAAGCATCGACAACCGCCTGAGCTTCCCAATTGCGGAAGTCCAGTTCGGATGCGAGCTTGACTACATGCTTCGTTGAGGCCGTCGTAGCAGGCTTTGCAGCCGGCTTTGCGACAGGAGCAGTCTTCGGTGCAGACATCTCTGTCGCGACCTTGACAGTCACATTAGAAGCAGCGACTTTGACTTCTGGCTTTACTTCCGGCTTTTCGGCCTTCGGTTCTGCCTTCGGAGCTTCAACGGATGCGGTCTTAACTGCCGCCGCTGCTGCCGCAGTTTTCATCTGCTTGCCGCTGGCGATAATCTCCTCCAGCGTGCGGATTGGCTTCTTGTCCTGCGCTGCCTTTACCGCATCTTCCATTGAGATCGCCTTAGTTACGATCCGGGAATTGAAAAAATTCATGGCTTCTCTCCTAAAATATTTCTCGGCTGCCTGCCCAAGATTTACGGCTTACAATAAATTACTTCGATTCTTCGCTGCTGATTCCTTTACGACATCAATAATTTACGGAGTTACTGCTGCCGGCGCTGGCGTAGCAGGAGCCGCGGCTGCTGGTGCTCCACCTGAAGCCGGGGCTGTAAACGCCTTGCCAGTTGGTGAAACACCCTTTTGGGTCATCAATTTGACGGCGTCTGGAGTTTTGTACCATTTTGAATACTCGGCAAACATTTGAGTCAAAAGATCGAATTGCTTGTCTGTTGGCATTGTCGGGAACGTTTGCTTGAATTGGGCTGCGATGTCTGGCGCTGCCGTTGGCGAATCTGCCGGAAGCGCTCCTACAGCTTGGTCTTCCGGAGACGTTTCCGGTGGAGTTGACGCTCCCGGAGACAAAGCTAGAGGATCTGTCCCCGGAGCTTCGTTCTTGTCTTGAGGCAAATACCCTGCGGCCGGGCCTTCAAGCCCTTCCGAATTGCTGTAGATGTCCTTATCAATTCTTTCTGCAACTTCCGGATGGATGAAGGCAAAGGCGCTTTGCAGGCTGTTTACAAATCCTGACATTTTGTTCGGATCGATGCTTCCATCTGGACCGGCTACGGATGCTGGGTCTTGAAGAGTCGGGATTCCCTTGCGCTTGACGTAACGAGCACGATCCATGAACTCAGTAATCAAATCGTAGTACTGCCCGATGCTATTGTAGATCTCACTTGCCGGAGTCGGAGTTGATTGCGCCCGGTAATAAAGGCTTGAAAGATCATTGATTATCTTGCGCTTAACCCCGTCCGTCAAAACTTTCGGAATGGAAGTTGTTGGATTGCCATAGTTAAATCCGAGATTTCTCAAGAGCTTGCCGAACCAGCCTGCCGCAGTCTTCTTCAAGGCTTTAGCTTTGTCGGAAATGACAACAAGTCCGTTCTCTGTAGATTCCGCTTCGATTTGGTCCAACGCATCGAAAACAGATGCTCCGACCGTGCGGAAATGCTGCCCATTCGCAAGTTCGTCGATAGATTCGTAAAGCGCAACGCCGGGCGACGACCCCTTTTGAATGCGGGAAGAAATTTTGTTCATCAGGATCGAGGATGCGGCACGATCTGTATGGGTATAGTCCTTGCCTGCGTACTTGCTGATAAAATCGGCCTGATTGGTCAAAAGGCTCTTCTGGTATTCTTCGAGGATCTCGAACCAGACTTCATGAGCAGAGCGGAAGTCTTCAGGCTTGTCCTTGCCCTTCATGCGCTTCTGCTTGTACGCCATTTCAAAAGCACGGCCGTTAGCAATCCAGTAATTTTGGAAGCCTTCGTACTGGGCGACCTTAATTGTCCTCATCGCTGGCAGGACCGCGGCAAGCCGATCTGATGCAGAAAGCATGCCCGCCTCGTCAGTAATATCTGCGAGATCCAATATCGAAGCAACAATAACATCGAAGGTTTCATCCTTCAACGATGCGCCAGTCGACATCTGAGGCTTCTTTCTCCATAATGGGGCTGGAGATGTTGGGCTAATCTTTTCGTTCTTAGTAAGAACTTCTGGTTTTGGAATAGGAGGCATTCTGTCCGAGAATGTTTGAGCCATCTCTGGCTCCAAAGTTTCTTCAGGCCCCGGAACTGGAACACCTGTTGGATTATCTTCTTTCTTGACCCACGGCGCGCTTTCGAGCCGGTCCCAAGTAGATTCCGTACTTTGTATGGTCTGGGATACAGGTTCGCGCATTCCATTGACGACTTCTTCAACGAAAGCAATGGCGCTTTGATTTGTGTCCAGATGAACTTCGCGCAAATACTCGTGCAGCATGTCGCGAAGATGTCCGAGGCTGTCTTCGACCGCTGGATTCTCGGTATTAAGAACATCGGGGCCGCCAACTTGTCGTTGCGTATCGATGCTCTGAGCAATGCTGATAAATGTCGGCTTGAGAGCAAGCGGGGCGCGCTTGAGCAACCCCATCAATGCGGTCTTCTCTCGTTGATGTCGGAATGCGAACTTAACCATTCTTCTGCTCCAATTTCGCCGCCCTGATTCGATTGACGATAAATCCTCGCCAATCCCCTCTGAGTTCGCACCATGCGATCAGAACCCAGTTACCAGTCGTCTGCGCCGGGAGGTAGTAATCCGGCCGGACGGTGCGTTCGGTGGTATTTCCCTTTAACGTAGTATAGATAATCCGAAGTGGATATCCCTCTGCCAACGAGGTATCTATTTTTTGCTCGATGTTTAACGTTTGGTTTAATCGGTCCAGTTCTGTCTGGTCTTCTGTAATTTCCTCGAACTCATCTTGAGGAGACGGCTTCTCTTCCTCTTCTGGTTTTGCCTCAGGTTGCGGAGGCTGCTCCGGAGTAATCTCGTCGTACTCTGACGGATTCATTCCTTCCGGCAAAGGCTCTTGATCGGCCGGCGGAAGATTCGGCGCGGGAGGATTGGCTATCTGGTGGACCGGAGTCCCTTGCGCCTCTCCAATTGGAACTAGATCCTCTTCCTCATCGACAATAGGAATACTTTGGCTTGCCGCCATCCCTTCAGGGACGCTCTGCGGAAGCGCGCCGGCCGGAGGTTTGAATCCCGGCTTTGGAGGAGCAATCTTCGGCTCCCCTTCTGGGGTTGTTGCGGCAATGATCTTAATCATCAAAAGTCACTCTATTGTTTTCGTAATCGACAGTAACCTTCTTGCCTACGCATCCACCAGCCTTTTCAAGAGTTCCTGCTGGAACTTCAAGGGCCATGACGCAAGGACGTCCGCTCGTGACGCTCCGCAACGAAAGCGGAACCATGCGCTCTGTCTTGACAATCATGTTATGGTGATCGATGAAAGCGATGTCTAAGGGAACGTAGGTATCCTGCATCCAGAAGCTCAATACTTTTGGCGACTGGTACTTGAATAGCATTCCCGTAAATTCGGGAAGAGTATAGATATGCTTCAGTCCGTGGGCTTGATCAATGATGTTATCGGCAACGCTGATCAAATTGATAGGGTTAGGCATGACAGATCCTCTAAGATTGATATAGCACCGTCTTTATCAATCTACGGGAGAATGGTCACTTTCCCTTTAATGTTTGGGGATGAGCGGCCTTACTTTGGGTAGTTTTGGATTGGCCTTCGCCAGTTTTGGCTTGGATTTAGGCATCTTCGGGACATTAGATCCATCACCAACATCCTCTTCGTCGGATTCGTAATCGTAGCCAGCGGATGCTAATGCCTCGAAGAAATCGTCCTTATCGTCATCGTCAATCTCAATGCTGATACCGTTGTAGACGATGTCTCTTGTAAATTTAAAAGCCGGGAAGCGAGTCTTGAATGTCTCAAGATGCTTCTTCGCCGGCTTTCCGATTTTGTTTGTAATGTGTATGTTCATAAGGACATCATACGGTTATTCTTCGCCGCGGAGTCTTTGGAGAGACCGTCTCTTCAAGTTGAACGATTTGATCTCAGGGTCTTTAGACGCCTGTTTCTTAACCAGCGCTTGGATCGGTCGTTTGTTAACCTTGGCTTTGACGATGGAATACGGTAACTCCTTGGCTTGCTTGTCCAAGGAATTTGGTTCGTGGGTTACCATCTCTACGATGACTTTGATACCCTTTTCCGTAAGTTCGATTCCTGTACCGAACCCTGCCAAATACCCCTTCGTCTTTAAAGCGCTGACCAGCTTGCGATCAGTCTCGGGCGGCATGGCGAACTGCTTGGAGCCGACAGGAGACAACTTCCACATGTTGTAGATGACGCTGGCTTCTTGATCAGACAGGCCGGCCTGCGTTCTCATTTCTTTCGGGAAGATGAGATCGAAGAGAGATTGAGCCGTAGAATCAGGCGTATCGTTCTCTGTCGTTTTGTCCATTTTAATAATCCCTATCCATCGGATCGTAATCCGGTTCTGGCCTCTCATAAGGCGAGTTTCCTGAAAGCTCGCACTTTACGGTAACGTCGTACCAGTCGCCGGTACGAGTTGCAGAAATAACAGTAAAATTGCTAACCGACTCTTCCCACATGTGATTTACGTCAGTTACGACGCTCGGCTGGTCTTCATTGAATCCCATCAAGAGATTTTCATTCAAGCCGCCGATTTCTGCGTAAGACGGATTTGCAGCGAGAGCGTCGGGCCAATAGATCTTGGCTCCGATGACCAGATCTACGGCATGGTCGTTGTATGCCCCGGTAGTTTCCGTAAAATGCCCAGTATTCGGGCTGAATCTGTCCTCTTCGATCGATTGAACGTCGGAACTATCTTTTTGATCGAGTACCTTGAAAGAATGAAAGCTCTTGTAGTACATGTCTTCCATCTTGGCCATTGGGTCTTGGGGTTGCTGCGCCGGTACGGCTGCTGGCGGGGGTCCGACCGGAGGCAACTCCATTGCGAATTTGCAATTCTTCGCGACCCAGTCCTTTGCCTGCTTCTCATTCATACGAGCACTCCCTAATTTGCAGTTTGCATCGACCCAAGCAGCCGCAGACATCCCGCCGTCAGAGCCGCAAGAGTCTGAACTGCCGGAGTCAGATGAATCCGAAATTGAATCTGAGACATTGCCTAACCCGTTAGAAAAATCAAAAGCATGGTTGCAAGACGGGCACGATGTCAATCCATGACTAACCCAAGAACTGCAATTCTTGCACTTCTTATGCTTTTTCTTCTTATGCTTCTTGGCGAAATTATTCATCGGCTTCCATCTCCCCTTGCTCGATAAGACTTGGAGCTTCTAAGTACGTAATACCGAGCGCCTCGATCATCCCCTTTGCCTTGGGATATTTCGACAAGACGAAAGCCTCGATCGCGAGTCTTTCGCGGGAGAGCTTGTTTTCCAACTTCTTCCCGTTTGCCTTCATCGCCTTCCAGAGAGCAGGATCTATCTGAAAGTCGTATTTGCAAGCCATCCTGATCGCTCTTGTAATCATCAGAGGATCGTTTTCAACAGAAACATCCGGCGGAATGATGGCAACAACCTTCTTGGCCTGAATGTCCGAAATCCCTCGGCCGGTAACGTCCAAAAGCTCGTTGCTCCCAAGTTTAATCGCAAGGGCGTTCATTGTAAAATCGCGGTCGAAAATGTTCATGGCCAACGGGGTCTCTTCAATCCCCCAAAGCCTTACATACGGAGCGACATGTTGGTGAACCTCAGATCCTTGGAAGTCAACCTCTACATTCCCCAGAGTTATTGTTACAGTCGTTGTCCTGTGATGTTGATGCATGTCGCTGGCTTTACCCGCCTCCGCGACAAAACCAGCAAGCTCCTTGGCTCTGCCCGGACGACCGCTGGCGACATCAAGATCATGGACATCGGAGAGTGGAAGACCCATGGCCAAAGACCGCGGATATCCACCGACAATGTAGGCGTCGTCAACGCCGACTTTGTGGGCAACCTCGGTCATCAGAGCAATCGTCTGATGTATTTCTTGAGGGGTCGGCATTTAGGCCCCTATGATTTTGTTGATGTAAAGGAACGTCGCCGTTCTGATCCAACTTCTGAACTGCGCGGCCTCGATGTTATGATCGGTTCCGATATGCTTCATCATGTCTAACATGACTTCTCGCAATGCCAAAGCGTATTGTTGGCTTCCCTTGAGTGGCGGGCCTTCGTAATGCTGAAGAGCCAAAGGCTGTTGGACATACGGAGCAAGATTTCTTTCAAGCTCCTTCAGGCGAGTATGTTCGTCGCGGTTGTCGTCGATGCTGTTCGCATAGAACTGTCCGATAAGGAACAGGGCTTCTTTCGTCCTATCATCCGTTGGCTTCGGGATCGGACGCGGCCGGCCGCGTTCGTCGGTAATGGAGCGAGGCATTGATCCATGTCCATATAGCGACTGAGTTATGCTTTCGATGTTCTGTCTGAACTTCGGATTCTTCATCGTCTGCGGCCTTGCTCCATCCATGACGATGTTGCCGGCCTTGTCGCGAACAGGGACGTAAGGCTGGATCAAATGAAGATTCTTCTCGATGCCCTGCATGATTTCAGGATCGTCATTGAACTCTGACAAGAACGTTTCCGGAGCATCCTCGATGATGGTCTTCTTTCGCTCTTGCGTAAGAGGGCCTGCATCCTGCATCTTGGGCAGGAGATGTCCATCTTCGGTGCTGGGTTCATACCCGCGGCCTTCGCCGACGTCCTGATCTTGAGTATCTACAGACTGGTTCGGGCCGGAATTCAGCGCGGACCACATCTGTGACAACATGTCTGCGGATGCTCGCTCTGTAAACATCGTTCCGGTCAGGTAAAGAGGATTCTTCGGATCGTTGAACTCAGGAGCGCCTAGCATCTTCCTGAATTGATTAAACTCTGTTTCCGATTCGACGCGAGTACCGACTTGAAGCGGGTCCATTGATTTGATTTCAATGAATCTAGGAACTGTTCTCATTACGTCTTTCAACATCTTATCGAAGTTCTTCTTAACCTTTGGATCTGTCTTGGCTCTTTCAATGAGGGGCTGGAGCTTCGCCTTAACCTCTTCGATTTGCCCTGCATACAGACCGTCTACTCTTTGCTGGAAAACTGCTTTCGCAGTTTCAATGCGCGTCTTTCCGGTTTGAGGATCAAGTTGATCGTTCCAAGTATTTCTCTTGAACTGGCTCCAAGCTGCTTGCTCGGGCTTCATCTGTCCATTATCAACCTTCTCCAATAGATCTGGAGCAATTTTGTCGGTATGATCGCGAACGCCAATCATGAGCGGTTTCAAGTACGCTTGGTATTCAGTAAATCGATCACTTTCCGGCCCTGTCTTGCTCTTGGTCATATCACGCTTGCCCCAGAGCTTCATCTGATCATCGAGCCAACCAATGATGTTTTCGACAGGCTTCAATTCCCTGCCTCGATTTGACAGATTCTCGGGATTGTTTCTGTACTCTTGATCAATGCCGTTCCAAATCAAAATCCTTGCCTGCTGCTCTGCTTCGTCGCGAGACTGCGGATGATACTTTGTATATGTGTGAGCCAGCCAAGATCCTACAGTGCCGTTACCCATCGGATAATTGTAGATCTCTTCGATGAGGTCGTTCTTTTTTTGCGGGTCACTGGCACCTTGATAATCTTGCGTCAACTTATTGATGCCAGAGAAGAACGGATCACCGGCCTTTGGGGGCTGTGGAATGACTGGAGCCGGAGTTTCTTCCTGTACAACCTGCTCTGGCGGGTTTTGATCAGGCGGAAACAAAGCAGAAATAATGATAATGCCCATAATTTTATCCCATCCCTCCTACTCAGATACGTTCGCGAGCGGGGATTTCCTTTGGTTAGCCCCTCATCAACGGCGCACGCATTGGGTAATTGCCTTCGCCCTTCTCTACGTCAGACCATAAGGTCGGATCATTTGAGTGCCATAGATCGAACTCGCTGGAGATCCCGTCCTTCGAAGATGGATGGTATCTGTCAAGCCTTCTGATCGTATCTGCGTCGATGTTACTTCCATCACCCGGCGGTTCGTCGTCATCGATCCACGGGAGAACTCTTTCCGGCTCTTGTATATTTGAGTACGGGCCGGGGATCGTTTTGTCGTAGTTGTATTCCGCTGTCTTCTGAATTGCCTGAGACGAGGCTGAGCGCTGATTGGAATTCATCGCATCGAACTTCTTGACCAGCCGGAGCTTCAAAACGCTATTCCTGACGAGACGGGAATACATCCTCGCCTTCAAATTGTCCGATTGATCGTTCTCTTTGAATTGCTCAAGAAAGTATTTGATGTCGCCTTTGAGTTGCGTTACGAGTTCCGGGGCTGTCTTGACGTCAATGCCTTCTGCGTCGGAGACAGCATAGCGGCCGTCACGCTGCATCCAGATGCCTTGACATCCAAGTTCTCGCTCGATCATTTTGTACCACTGCTGCTCATCCGGCTTCGCTTCCATGACTGGCGCTGCATGACTGTTGTCTTGCATCTCCGGAGCCGGCTTGTCCATCCCGAGCGCCTGAGCGTACTTTGAAAATTCTCTAGTAGATCCGCTTGTTGGGATCGCTTCTATGTCGGAGACGATAGGATCATCGCCGTTGAATCCAATGGATATCTCAAGCTCGATGAGACTTTCCGGGTTCTGCAATGCCCCTTCGAAAGCCTGACACGCCGAGAATGCTTTCGCCTTGGCAGCAGCCAATCTCTCCGAGGCGTTGCTAGGACATGCAGCCTGCATGAATTCCGCGGCCGGCCAAGAAACGTTCCCGCTTCTGGCGTGCTCAGCGGAGCATGTCCAATCCATGCCCTTCTGCATTTGGAAACGAAGGTTGAACGGCCGGCCGCCTAGAGAGATACTTCCGGCGTCATTCTTGACAATGAAGGATTCGTTGTGATCCTCAAGCATTTTCGAAAGAGATTTTTCATCGACGACTTGATGAGTAGTATTCGCTCCGAACTGCTTTGAGACCAAGGCTGAACTGCCATGACCTTGAATCATGATGTTTCGGCTGGCCGACTTGACCCATCTTGTCCCGCTTGCGATAAGAGTCTTAGTAGCGCCGTCGAGAGTTGTCTGATCAAAGACTGCGACATCCAGTCCAAGGATCTTAGCCAGCGCTGGTTTATCACATGCCAGTTTGATTGCTTCGGATGAATTCGCATTGACACAACCGATAGCTTCGAGCGAGGCAACTGCATCGGCCGCATTATCGAAGGACTGGCGGAGCCATACATTTTTGGGGATAAAAACAGGAATGTCGATAAACGCGACCTTTTCTTCTAGGTGCGGCCCAACAGCTACAAAGCGCGTAACTGTCTTGGATGACAAATCAATGTCGGACCAGTCAGCCAAAATTAAGGTTGTATTCTTTTGCGATAGTTTTTCGGAGAGCGTCCAATAATCAGCCCATTTCTCGACAGGCGCAACAACAAGAGAGGCTTCTGCCAATGGGACTGCATCTGGAGAGTCACTTTCAACCATGCGCTTGTTCTCTCCGCCGAGGGCGTCGATCATGAGCATGCTGAAGCCTGCCGCGCAGTTGCCAGCGGACGATACGACATTGTCGCACCGTACTGACGGGGAGTTGACTAGCTTGCCGCCCTTGGCCCATTCTTTGGGAATATTGGCAGGGACAAACTTGTCCTTGAGCAGGCCGGAGAGATGAAGAACCTCGACACCAAAGGCGTAGCCGCCAACAGCCTTTTCTTCGGCATCGGCCCGCTTTGCGAGGACTTTACTTACGACGGGATCGCCGCCGTCATCCAAAAAGATGACGCCGTTGTAAATGCCAAGATCTGTTACTTTGCTGAAGTAGAGATCGGCTTGGAACTCTGTCCCGATCTCTTTCTCATCGTTCTCATCGAATGTAGGCGGAGTATGGCAGATGTCTACGCCGTAGCCGTATTCCTTGAGATGAGTAGTAATTTTGTAGGCAGCAGGCCGCGAATCGTCGAGATAAGCGACAAGCAATACCTTGTGGATTTCGTTTGCCATGCCGTACTTTGGCGGCTATCGCCCGGCCTCGGCATAGCCGCGCTCTCCATTTAGGTTAGGCTTTCTCGGCAGTCTTGATGACGTTGCCTTCGATCGTTGTAATGCTGGCTGTCCGGGAAATAGGCTTCGTAAAGAGAGCCGATTTCGAAACAAGGTAGTTACTGCCTTCCGCGGCTACGATGGCGTGATCGGACAAGATCTGCTTGACCTTGCCTTCCATGGTCTTGCCGGCGGCCGTCCAGTAAACTTTGCTATGAACGCAGATCTTTGCCATGCTATGCCCTCTTCAAAATGTAAAGCGGAAGGACTGCGCCCAGTCCCTTGCTTGCCAATAATCGTTCGAGACGGGATTTCTCCAGTTCGAAATTGTCGATATCTAACCCATGAGACGAAATCGTCCCGCTGTATGACTTGCCAGACGTTCTGTCTGTAATTAAGAATTGCCCTTGAGGGCGGTGCTCGACACCATAACGCCCGCCCATCCTCCGCATCGACTTCGAACCTGCCGCGCAGAGCCATGAGGTAATGACATTTGGATTTACAGCACCAACCTTGTCGGTCCCATCGGATTCCGAACTTACGGTCAAGAACGAAGCATCTTTGTCATCCAAGACAAAGCAACGTTCGCCCTTCTCTTGAGATTCGGGAAGTTCGAGCCAAACCCTTTTATCGGCATGCGTTACTTTGGCAGGAATGACGCGCTTGCTCTTCGGCCAAATGGTCATAACGATCCTGCCGTCCTCAAGCGGCTTGGCCGCTAGATCGACAGGCAGATCCGAGCTTCCATTGGTCAAAGAAAGATCTGCAAACTTGTTATAGGATATTGAATCGTCCTTCTCCCCGAACGAGATCTCCTCATCAGGGAGAAGAGCGATAGATTTTGAATCAAACGCTTTTTCAGCGATTTTCAAAATGGCCGATGAGTCTTGCGCCGGGAATTCCTTCTTCAACATCTCCCAGAACATCTCCCCGGCCTCATGCTTAAGCATCACGAAGCCATCAGAGATCTCCGCCATACCGGCAGCAGCGAAGCGTTCAAGCCTAGCTTGATGCTCCGCTCCAGCAGGGACGTAGGCCCATTTGCTTCCATCTGAAACTCGAATAGCGTTCGCCATTTTATTTCTTCTTTGGTTGCTTTGCGCTGAAGACATCAGAGAAGTCGAAATCCGCATCTGGATTCGGTTCTGTATCGATGACGTCCTCGATTATTAACGGAGCGGCCCGAGGAGCTTTACGTTGGGAAGTCGACTTAGGAACATGAACTTTTGACTCTTTGTAGAGATCTGAAGTATCTGCCTCTTCATCGACCTCTCCAGTGGACGAAACCCGCTTCGCCTTGATTTGGCTCTGGGCTGCCTTCGGGGTTGGCCGAACGGCAGGTACGCCTCCCGGAAGAATCGTAGCTGGCAGGACTGTAGCAGTACGCTGAGGAGATGTATCGATATCGCTCGTTGTCAATTCATCAAGATGCAACGGAGCGCCGGTATAAATCGTTGGATTAAGCTCTGGATTGTCTTCATTAAGAAGCCAGCCGGCCGCAATCGCGTTGCGAACCTCAGGTTCGTCGAGCTTCGAAATAGGAATCCTGACCAGCATCCCCGGATCTGCATAATCCTTAATGCATTCAAAGCACAACTTTGAATCAAAATTGTTACGGAAGCGAACTGTCTTTTCCGGACCTGCCGCGGCGACTACAGCGGGAAGTACAGGAGGTTCTCCGACAATGGCGCAAAAGCCTAACCTAATGGCTCCTTGAATCTCGTTCTCCGCCCAAAACTTGTCCTCGATCTCGATCCTGCTACCGCGTGAAATTGTCGCTTTCGCGCAATCAAATGTTACTTTGCTCTCATCCTGAATCAAACTTTCGATAATCATGCTACATCACTCCTTTAGGTTCAATAATGGCTCCGGGAATCTTTCTCATCAGTTCCAACGCAGCCTCGTATCCATCTACAATAACGTACACTGATTTGCCGTCCGTTTGTCCTCCGTCTCCGAATATGCCCAATGCCTTGTCTTCCGAAGGCTCATCCTCTTCCGTAAGCGTCTTGCGGACTACAAATTTCGGCCCCTTAATCTTGCTGAGCAGGTCGTTGACTCGCTGCTTTTGAGCATTGGGATCGTTGTCGTCTCCGTTGCCCTTACCACTCTTCTGTTTGTCACTGTCGTCATTGATATGCTGATCTCCGCTTCCGGGGAAGTCGCGACGCCAACGGCCGCCGAACTCAGGTCCCGGATTATTAACGAGTGGAGATGTCTTGTAAGGATTATAGTCATTGCCGACAGGGAAGAACGTATCGCCGTTGCCATGGATGGCGACTTTTGTCTCTTTCGACGACTGCGCCGTTCGAACGGAGTAGAAAAAGTGATGCATATCCTTTTCCGACATTCCGTCGAGATCCGATGGCCTTATGCCAGCGCAATCATCAGAAAGCGACCGCAATCGTTGCAGCGGTCGCCGTGATCTTTTAGCTCTTTTTAGATTGAAAGACATCTTAGCCGTTGATGAGCAGTGCGCTCTTCCGGTCCTTTAAGGCGGCGATCTTTGCGAGATCGTCGTGGGTAAGCTCGCGGCCGTCATCCAAGGCGGCCTGCATAATGCCGGTCATAATAGAATCCAGTTCCTTGACTTCTGCAAATTTGTCGAGGCCGGCTGTTTTGACATTGCCTGCCGTCTCGGACTTGTAAGCGATATAGTCGGAGCATGACTTTCGGATCTCGACCTTCTTCGCTAACTTCTGGCGCTTGAGATTGAAGGATGCGCCCTTGGCCTTGCCCATCCAACCAAGCATCTCCTGACCTCCGTCAAGGAGCGCGCCACCGACCTTCTTGGCTTCGCTAAGCCAGTCCCATTCTGGGTTTTGCCGAGAATAGTCCCTCTGTTGGTCGGTTAAGGAATTCCATGCTTCTTGATCTTGCGGAGACTGCGCTTGCTGCGGCTTGTTGCCTAGCGGAGTTCCCGCAGGTTGGATCTGTGTGCCCGGCGTAGCGACTTCTGGCAGTGGAAGCGTCTTGTTCATCTGAGCCGTCTTGTTGGTTAACTGCGAACCAACGTCTTTGTCGACGCTGCGCTTAGGTCCTGATGTATTGGCCTTCTCGTAGCGTTCTCGCTTGGCTTCGTCGCTTGCGTTGCCCATTTCTTCGCGGAGTGCGTTGACAGGGCGCTTCTCGTCCGTCCGCTTCCAAGCCTTGTCGTTGCGATGAGGGAATGCGTCCTTGGATGCTTCGTTGAGACGCTGTTCCGTTACTCCTTCGCCCTTGATGTTCGGGGTTGCGGCGCGGGAAGCCTTACGGCTTTTCTCCAACTGGCCCTCGAACGTTTCCGTCTTAGGTTCGTCTTTGTGCTCAAGCTGGGTTTCTGTAATGTTGTCGGCTTCTGCCTCTTGACCCTTGTCCTTGCGGTCTTCTTCCAACTGCTTTTCCATCTCGGGAAGATGCTCTACCTCTGCCTTTTTCGGCAACCGCTTGGCAAGCTCTTCCATGAACAGGTCGTTCGCGCGTCCGCTCTTCTGAATCTGCATTTTTATCTCCTCTTAGACTTCTTCTTAGTTACGTTTGTCTGCTTCTTTTCCCTTTGCGGCGATCTTGATCATCGCAATCTCCATGGCAGCTTGGGAGCCGGCCTCAGAGTAGAATTCGATAGCTCCATCTACGTCATGTACCATGTAATCGTTGCCTTCTTTGATGAGAATGGCTCCATCAGGAAGAACGTAGGTTGCCAAAACGGTTCTGCCGCGAGCCGATGCCATAGCACCGCCCGGAGGAGCACCGCCGCCCCCGCCTTGCCCCTGCGGCTGGGGGAGAGGGAATTGCTCTGGGTGATTCCTGAATTGGGCTGCGAGATCATCCGCTGTTTTTACGGCTTCATGAAAGACTTCTTTCAAGTAGCGTGGTCTAAACTGCTTCAAATACGACCAATGGTCGACGTCGCCAATTTGCGCCAAAGCGTCCTTGGGATCTTTCAAATTGTTCTCGACCATGATGCGCTTGAGCGCCATGACATCCTCTTGCATGCTTTGTTGCCGAGGCTTTGTCCGGAACATGACATCTTCGGCCTTGAAGTCCAGCGGGATCTGCTGTTGATGATGGCGTGCGAAGTTATACATTCCTACCTCCTACCCATGTAAACGACGCCAGATTTTGGAAGCTGCTTGATTACCATGCTATGCAGAGATTGATAAGCAGCGCCGGCCAACGCATCGACTACATCGTCCGATGGGAATTCGCTCTTTGGATCGAAGAACTTCTTGAATCCACGATTAAGAATCTTGTGCAGCAACTCTTTCATTTCGCCGATAAGCTGGACATTCGGGAAAATGACAAGATCATTGTTGTTGACAAGATTTCTAAGTTCGCCGTAGATCTCTGTAACGTAAGCTGTCCTGAACGACGTCTTGAAAGCGTTGATGCCTGCCATCCTGAGGTTCTGAATTGTCTGCTCCGATTGGAAGTCGTCAAAGGTTACAGCCGCTACCCGGAAGCGCTGGCAGAGATTCTTGATTGTCATCTCTACCTCCTTAATATTGACTGGACCTCGCTCGTCAGGTTTCCAGAACTTGACGTAATCTACGAAGACCTTGCGCTTCATCTCGCCGCGGGAATTTGCATATGTAACCGCATGTACCATGCACATCGCATAGTTGTGAGAAGTAGTCGCCGGATCGAGATGAATGAAATACGTAGTATGAGGATCTCCGCGTTCGACCTCGCGTAGCCTGATATCGATACATTGATCAACCTTGACTGGATCGAAGAACTTCATGCCTTCCGCGCCCATGAAGCGAGCGCCATAGGACGTAAGGAATGCTACCGGATCTTTGGCTCGTTCTGTAGCCTCAAGTGATTCTCTTGTAAATTCTGGCTGAGGATTCATACGCCATGTTGGAAGTTGGATGCCTAAATACTCATCGTGCGGCCGTTTGATCGTTCCATCTGCCCTGACGTCGCGTTTTTGAGACAACTGGAAGATCTTCCAGAACATACCTTCCTTGCCTCGCGGGTCGGAAAGAATAATTACCTTGCCTTCTTTGCCAAACTGCTTCATCGACGGCGTCAAAGCGTTATAGACTTCGTCTCCGGAGCTTCGGCCAGAGGTCGAAACGAAATGAGCGAACTCGTCGAAGAGCACGCATTTAGTAGCATGTCCGCGGAGAGACCCTGAGTTGCTATGTCCGGACATCAGGATAATAGATCCGGCTTGAACGCTCTTACCCATGCCCATTGCTTCGCGGCGGGTATTTTCGCGCTTGTCGGCGGCGGTAAGAATATAGAGTTTGCCCTTGATGCTGGCGTTATGGTTAACCTTATCAAGAAAATAAGGTGCTCTGAAGATTCTGGCCTCGATTTCGGCGAACAGCGGGTCCAATGCCTGAGCCTCGCTGGGAGCGCAATTGATGATATGGATCGACTTGTCCGGGGCGATGCCGTACTTCTTCTGTGGATTGCCTTCCGGCGCTTCGCAGAGCTTGTACGCCTCGTAGGCAGCAATGATAGATACCATCATCGTCTTGGATGAGCGGCGGCCCATGATGAGGAGCAAATGAGTGAACTCTACTTCCCTGCGCCTGTACTTGTCGACAATCTGCCGGAACCCGCCCAAGCCTTCTTCGTAGTCAAGTTCTTCGGTCTCATTGATATTTTCAAGAATGGCGATCTCTTGGTCTGTCAAAAAGATTTGCTCATTACCTTCGCTTCCGCGGTAAAACATCTTAAGCACGATGCGCTGCATCGTCCAAAGCTTGATCGCCGGGTCTTGTCCTTTGAAGTTGAGATACCTTGGGTCTTCGCAGAAAGTAATGATGTCGACTATACTGTGACCATCTTCTTTGGACGTAGCGTTAGCAATCAGGCGATCAATAGTCGCCGATATATTGTCAAGTTTCTTTGCCATACATTTTCCTTATGGTGCTCTCAAGTCAAATAGGCCGTAACTAATATCACGAGCCGACCAACTCCGGGGCTGAGTCAGCCAAGCAGAGGGCTTGTTGAAGTACAACAAATTGCCAGAAGAGTCGTGAAATAGGTGATACCCGGCGAAGCGTTCTCCTCGCTGGGTCAAAAGAACCGCCGTCGCAGGGAACTCGTTAGAGGGCCGCGGTGCTGGCGGAACGCCGAAAGAGTTATCCGTTGGCGTCGAACGGTTGAAAGATCCGATAATTACAGGCATAAAATGGAGTTATCCTTTATTGTTTCATTCGTGTTCTTCAATGCGTAATCCTGCACGTATAATATAAGCAAGGGAGGTTGCTATGTTTACAGGAAGCACAAGAATTGAAATTGGTATCACCAAAAAAGATAAAAATGGAAGGTATCGTAAATTACGAGATAAGAGAATCGCTATGTACAAGTGCGATAACTGCTTAAAGGACTATGAGATAACTTGGGTTACACGGAAGAAACAAATCGCCTCCTTGGAGAAAATGCTAAACTTAAAAATGCCTTGATTTCATGCGGCTGGTCTTTGTTGTCAATCAAGGCTTATATCGATGCATATTGAAAAGACAGTGCTTCAGAGCGTCCAACCAAGGCCGAATTGGCTTATTGACTGTTTGGCTATATTTTCTTGTTGATAGCACGGAATACTTGGGAACCGGAGCCTTGAAGAACTTCTGGCTGTCGGGGTTAACTGCAAAAACCTTGGTTTTCAATCCGGACAAGGTCAAGGTTGCCTCTGCAAACGATTGCCGGCTGGCTGCGTCCGAATTAGCTATGTGAAAAATGCCTTTTGCCTCTGTAACCATGAGATCCAAAGTAGCCTCGATAAGGTCGACAGAGTAGGTCGGAGACATCAATGTATCGTCCAGAACAGCGATCTCCTCTCCTCGTTCGGCTTGAGCGATCCAAGATGGGATGCAAGACGGGGATTCATATGAGAAGAGCATGCCGGGGCGGATGATAAGATAATCGTCTAAGGCGTCCTTGATTGCCTGTTCTCCGCTGATCTTGGACTGCCCGAGGATATTGACAGGCTTCGTAGTGTGTCTTTCTCCGTATGGCGTGCAAGATTTGCCGTCGAAGACCTCGCAAGACGAGAAGTGGACGAGCTTTGCTCCGTACTTCTTGCAGGCTTCGGCGAGTAGCTGGGGGCCTCGGCTGTTGACTGAGAATGCGCCAGCCTTGGCTTCTTGGCAAAGATCCTCATCGTTGACGGCAGCGCAATTGATGACTATGGTCGGCCGCACGTACTCCATGATGGGGTGGATTTGAGCTTGATCGGTAATATCGATCCTTTGATGATCGAAAGCGAATACCCTGTAGGCGTAGAGCGGTCCTTCGAGCTTGTCCAAGAAGGCTTCGCCCAGAATGCCTCCTGATCCGAAAATCAGGTAGACCGGCAGCTTATCCATAGATTTTTCCTCGTTACACTGATTATACAGCAGCAAATGGTCGTACTGTATAATTTCGGAGTAAGTTAGGGCTGAACCCTTTGAGTGAAATGAAAATGAGCCGATTGAAATTGTGTTTTGGAATAAAAGTAGATGCAGGTGAATGGGGTACTGCTCTCGGAATAAAGCAGGGGGAGAAAAGAGCTAAAATCTGCTCTTTCTGCGCAAACGGCAATCCATCTGAGAATAACTTCTGCGGCAACTGCGGGTCTGATCTCCGGCAAACGGCTGTCGATATGAAGCCAATTGACGTAGTCGAACTGACTTTGGGGCGTCTAGGCGGCCCTCCATCCCCGATCCAACTCATTCCCGGCAAGAAAGATAATATTTACATGTGTCAGGTTTTGGCATCAGGCGACAATGGTTTTGTCGCCTTCCAGAAGCCTATGGAACGCTTCCCTTGGCCCGCTATTGAAAAGGCGATAAGGGCTTATGCTGATCTACCTGACATGGAAGAAGTACGTCCCTATCTATTCGCCATAGATGAGGACAGAGAGGAGAAGTGAAATGCCAGAGGCCCCGAAGAGCACTTACAAACATCTTGTCATCGATACTCAGCATAACATGTTGCTGTGTAACAATAGTCTGGTCGGTATTGGAGAACTTGTCGAAATCTTCGCGCCCGACGACGATACTCCGCGAAACGCTTGCGGTAAAACGCTCCGCAAAACAAAAGATCCAAATGTCTATGCCTTGCACTCAAATTATGAAAACGCAGATGAGACATTATACGAGCTTGGCGGACGATGCATCCTCAGAGTCGTAGCGAGAAACCGATCAGGTACGCTGCGCCGCAAGTCATCGGACGAAGAGAAACAGATAGTCAATCTTGAAAAGAATGAAAAATTCCGGGAGAAGCGCGTTGTCCGGGCCAAGACTGGATCTGTACGAAAGCACGGAAAAACTAAAAAGTAAATCGATTGCTACCGAGAAAAGGACCAGTTATTGGTCCTTTTCTTTTGTCATCGTAATGTTTCGCTCCTCCAACTGCTTTCTGATGCTTGAAAGCATCTCGGCAATTCCATCGCAAGCTGCTTGATCATTTAAAACCAATTTGAAGCAAGTAGGCAATACCAACTCCCCTTGCTCGTACTTCAACAGACTCAGGCAGGCATCGTAGATCAAGTCGGCGGAGATCGGCTTGTTGTTCTTGGTCTTGTCAGTAACATCTTTCAGCTTTGATACGAGGATATCGTCCGCAACATCGTTCGGGTTATGTCCATCGTTCAGTTTGTTCTTCCATTTCAATTCAAACTTCACGAACAGGTCGCGGCCATTGACGGATTCGAACTTTTCTGTAAATGATTTAGCCTCTGTCAATAGATTGACGAATCGAGTCTTCGGAGTTTCTTCCGCTTTGATTGCGGTCATCGACATCAGCACCATTAACATCAAGTTCACGATCTTCATCAGTGAAGCCTCCAATTCCAAAACTGTAGAGTTTAAGTACATTCTCCAAATTGGCAAGGCAAAAATATAGTTTTCAAACAAAGCGACCCCGTCTTAGGGGGTCGTTGGCGTGCATATGTTGGTAGAGAAAGAGTTTAGCCGAATGCTTTTACAGCCGAATTCTTTGCCTTGTATCGCCCCGTTGCGGTCCTGTAGACTTGCGGTTCCGCTGAAAGGACGCTATTGTACAAGGACGATTGGACAAGCTGGTTGAGATAGCCTGCTGTCCTACCGCGCGGAATCCGCAGGATGTTTTTCTCTATGCCAAAATCCGCGATCTGGCGAGGACTTTTGCCATTGTTGCCTGTAAGGGCCATGATCCTGATCGAGGCATCTAAGATCGTATGCCCCGGCAACCTGACTGCTGAACTTCTCTTTTTCGAAGCCATTGAATTTCTCCTTTAAAGGCTCCCATACTCAATTCACTACACAGTAAGAATTATACATTTAACCCCTTCCGTTCATGTGTTCAATGTTTGCGTTGTGCCTGCTCCATGGTATAGTTTGTTTGTGATTGGAGACGGACATAAGTACAACAGGATTGGGGGTTTGTATGAACAGGATTGCGCATTACTTCAAGAAGGGCAAACCGAACATCCCCGCGGGCAAGCTGCCTGTCATCGAGATGCCGGTCAAACACATTCCAGAGCCGGCAGACAAGTCCCCGTTGACGATGCCTGAGAACGCCCCGGATTTCTGCGCGTTCTGCTTGGAGCCGCTCGCCGGCAAAGAGTTCCGGGCCTTCTCGAAGGTCAAACAGCCCAACGCTTCTGCAATCTGTTGCAATTGCGTTGACAGCTTTGCTCTCATGAGCAAGTTCTCCCGCGAGACATTCGATATCTACTTCAACGGCTGCGATTACGCGCCGCTCCGTTCCAAGATCATGAAGCGCTTCTTGACCGAACAACTAGGCGCTGTTCCCTTGAAGAAGGCTGTAGCAGATCTTGCCATTCGCATGCTGAAGCGCGGCTCCGCTGTTCTGGCTCAAGAAGTCGGGACCTGCCGCAAAACTGGCGTCGACCTGAAGCCGATCCGAGTCGCTTTCGTAGGTCAGGACGCTGCTGATTGCGCAGCGCTCTTGAAGGTAGCCTGTGCCGAGATTGCAATGGCGTTCATGCAGACGGACATGGCCAGTCTCCAGAGTGGAGAGGCGTACAAGCAACTGGCAAAAGCTGGCGGAAACTCGGAAAATCAATGGGCGGATCTTGGAGTTTTGTTCTGCGTCGGGTATGCTGTTCCTAACGCCAATTGCAGCGTAATCTACGCCTGCAACAGCGAGGCGGCCCTTCCTCAGGACGTCGAAGTCATCAAGGCTTAATGGAGTAGGCAAATCGGAGAGGGCTTCGGTCTAGGCGTTTGGCTTGGGCCAAACGCGATAAGACAACTTCACTACTTAGCCGTTCCTCAAAACTTATACAAATCTATACCTGATAGACTTGCTGTTTGATTCTCGCTTCAGAGGTTGCTTACTGCCGTAGCCTCCTGTCTTTTCAAGCAGGCAATCTTTCTGTCTTCGGTCATTGATGACCAGAGATAGTCGGAGAAGGATCATAGATCCAATGCCGATGATCCCGATCATCAATGATTTGGTTTGGACGTCAGGG
>Ga0163144_10005432_pt1 | contig 28279 bp, 17 predicted proteins | sample OliLak19BULKMAT1_FD_123175 | JGI IMG/M metagenome (GOLD analysis project Ga0163144, IMG submission 123175) | Freshwater microbial mat bacterial communities from Lake Vanda, McMurdo Dry Valleys, Antarctica - Oligotrophic Lake LV.19.BULKMAT1 | ecosystem: Environmental > Aquatic > Freshwater >... | reverse complement strand
CTCGGTGAACAGTTCCGGGACAAATGCCCGGTCGCGAAGCGACTCGTCCACGTGGGAACAGTGCAGTTGACAGTTCATGTCAACTTACGTAAAAGTCGGGTCGTCTGATCGCCGATGAACGGTATGACAGACGAATTTCCTGTCTCCGAATGTTTGCGGAGGCACCGGGTAGGGAAACCGTCTTTTTGTGGACGTCCTGCACCGTTGAAGAAGGGTTTACCTTTTTCAGCCGGCTGCGGGCGGCAAAGCGGGCGAGTTTCCATGTCCCAGGCAAGTCCCGGCGCGTCGGGATCGGCTGTTCGCGCGGAAGCCATTCAGACGCTCCGTCGCCAGATCAAGTCGACTCGTGAGGCCCGGTCGCGACAGCAGTGCGTGCCGACGGGCATCGAAGCGATCGACTCGCAGCTGCCGAACGGAGGTCTTCCGACGGCGTCTGTGATTGAGTGGATCAGCGAAGAAGCCGGCTTGTCCGCGGGCTCGATGGCGCTGCGAGCAGTGATCCCGATGCTGGTTCAGCCGGGCTGTCTGGCGGTCATTGATGAACGTCACGAATTCAACGCCGATGCCGCACAGTCGCTGGGAATTCCTTTGTCGAGAATTCTGCTGGTCAGGCCTCTGCCGAGTGCTCGAAGTCTCTCCGCAACTCGTGGGTCGTCTGCGGACCACAATGAAGCACTCTGGGCACTGGAGCAGGCGGCTCGCTGTCCAGGTGTGCGAGTTGCCCTGAGCTGGCTGGACCGATCGTCAACTGCCGTCATGCGGCGTCTGCAACTGGCCGTTGAACGCAGCGGAGTCACCGTCATTCTGATCCGCCCTGCCAGCGTCCTCCGGCAACCCTCATTTGCCGATCTGAGGCTGCACGTTCAGACTGGTGGCTGCGATGGATCGAACTGTTCTGTTCTGACTTGAATGCTGTCCCACGATTGCCGAAGCCGGTCTTTGCTGCCGGCAGGCAGCTTAAGTAGATCCTGCCTGCCGGGCAGGATTTTCGCCGCAAGGCGAACCTGCGCGTAGTGTTATTAGCCGTGCCGGCAGGCAGCTTAAGTAGATCCTGCCTGCCGGGCAGGATTTTCGCCGCAAGGCGAACCTGCGCGAAGTGTTATTAGCCGTGCCGGCTGATTTTTGCGGACCTCATGCACACATGTCGCGGCAAGCCGCGAAATCCTGCCCGGCAGGCAGGACCTACATGAAATCCTGCCCGGCAGGCAGGACCTACATGAAATCCTGCCCGGCAGGCAGGACGTGAATGAATTGCTCCTTTCCAAGTGACAAGGCTGGTCGCGATCTGGTAGTCTGGCGGTCCCCGACAACGGCGATTGTCCACGTCCTGCCTTTGATCCTGCCTGTTGAGTCCATCTGCGATGCCTCGAGCGTCTCAATCCTTCCTGTTCGCTTTATTCTGCGCTGCCATTGCGCTGGCAGAGCCGGGGAGAGCGGCGGACGAGCCGACCGTCGTCGACTTTGAAAATGAGCTTCAGCCAATGCTGACTCGATTCGGCTGCAACAGCGGGTCATGTCACGGGAAGGCTCGCGGACAGGGCGGATTTCAGCTGTCGCTGCTTGGGTTTGATCCGCAGCAGGATTTTGACGCGATCGTGAAAGAAGGCCGGGGCCGACGAGTATTCGCGGGGGCTCCGGAAAACAGTCTGTTGCTCTCCAAGCCAACCGCCAAAGTTCCTCATGGCGGCGGAAAACGGCTGGAGTCCGATGGTGCGGAGTATCAGGCTCTGCTGAACTGGGTTCGCCAGGGATTGCCGCGAAAGGCTCCCAATGCGGCAGCACTCGAGTCCATCACGGTCATTCCTGCGGCAGCAGTGCTCGCCCCGGAACAGACTCAGACGCTGATGGTCACCGCGAAATACTCCGACGGAAGTGTACGAGACGTAACTCGGCTGACCGCGTTCCAGTCGAATGAAGCTCCGATTGCGGCGGTTGATGAGTTCGGACAAGTGACAGCAGGCCGGATCACCGGCGATGCCGCGATCATGGCGCGATTCATGGGACAGATCACTGTCTGCGAGATCACGATTCCCCGAACGGAAGTCATCGCCGGAGATGTGTATGCAAGCTTGCCCCGGAACAATTTCATTGACGAACTGGTCTGGCAGAAACTGCAGCGACTGAACATCACTCCGTCCGCGGTGTGTGATGATCACACGTTTTTGCGGCGAGTCACCACGGACATCTGCGGTCGCATTCCGGCACCCGAAGAAGTGGTCGCCTTCCTGGCCGACACGACGCTCGACAAACGCGCGAGGGCGGTGGACCGGCTGCTGCTGGAATCCGAGTTTGCCGACCACTGGGCGAACAAGTGGGTGGATTTGCTGCGCCCGAATCCGTATCGAGTCGGCATCAAGGCTGTTTTCAACTACGACCACTGGATCAGGCAATCGTTTCATGATCGCAAGCCGTGGGACCAGTTCGTGCGCGAGCTTGTGTCAGCTCAGGGCAGCACGTTTCACAACGGCGCGGTGACATTGTTTCGAGACCGGCGTTCGCCCGATGAAGTCGCGACGATGGTCAGCCAGCTGTTCGTCGGCGTTCGTCTGGACTGTGCGAAGTGTCACCATCATCCATTCGAAAAATGGGCACAGGACGACTTCTACAGCTTTGCAGCGTACTTCGCTGAAATCGGTCACAAGGGTAATGGCGTGTCTCCACCGATCTCCGGTTCAGAGGAATTCTTCTTCAACAGCGACAAAGGCAAAGTTCGCCATCCGGTCACCGATGAGGTCATGACAGCTCGCCCGCTGTTCGGCGAGGCGACTGCGGCGAGTGCCGAACCGGACCTCAGAGTGGTGCTGGCCCACTGGCTCACGTCGACGCAAAATCCGCTCTTCGCACAGGTGATGGCGAATCGAGTCTGGGCCGACCTGATGTCGGGAGGACTCGTCGAACCGGTCGATGATCTGCGCGCGACCAATCCGCCAACGAATGGACCGCTGCTGAAGGCTCTGGGAGAGTCGTTTCGGGATTCCGGATACTCGCTGACCGAATTGGTGCGAGTCATCACAAACTCACATGTGTATCAGCTCAGCTCACTGCCCAATGAAACGAACGCCGGCGACACCCGCAACTATTCGCGGCACTATCGTCATCGACTGCGGGCGGAAGTTCTGCTGGACGCTGTCGCTCAGGTGACTGGCATCCCGCAGGACTTCGAGGCCATGCCGCCTGATTCGAATGCCAAGCAGATGTGGACTCATCGCTCGGATTCATTGTTCCTGGATACTTTCGGCCGACCAGACCCGAATCAGGATCCGCCCTGTGAAAGAACGAGTGATTCGACGGTTGTCCAGAGTCTGCATCTGATGAATTCCGAAAAACTGGCTGGGGATATTGCGAACGAAAAAGGACGAGCGACTCAGATGGCCGAAAGTCAGAAGAGTCATGATGAAATCGCAGCGGAGTTGTATCGCACTGTTTTCGGCCGCGATCCGGTTGCGGATGAGATTGCTCTGGTCAATGAACTGCTGTTGGCCGAAGGAGCCGTCCGGCGACAGGTGATCGAAGACCTGATGTGGGCGATGATGAATTCAGCGGAGTTTGTGTTTCAGGACTGAAAACTTGTTCCCAGGCTCCAGCCTGGGAACACACATCGTGATTTGTGAGTTGTTAGCGGCGATGTTTGAAGAATGAGGTTTACTCAATGATCATCCGAAAACGATGCGACGGCGTCACTCGTCGTGATTCGCTGCAGCTCGGTCTGGGAGCATTGCTCGGGACCGGTTTGGTGGATGGGCTGCGTGCGCTGGGTGAGTCCCGGCCTGAAGGATCCAGTCCGGTCGCGAAGGCTCAGCGATGCATCCTGATCTGGATGGATGGCGGGCCGACGCACTTTGAGACTTTCGATCCGAAACCGGATGCTCCCCTCGAATTCCGCGGCGAGTTCTCTGCGATCGATACGGCAGTTTCCGGAGTCCAGTTTTCGGAACATATGGTCAAACTGGCGGCGAGTCTGAACGACTTCTCGATGATCCGCTCGATCCGTCATGATCAGGGAAATCACGGGGCCGGCAATCACTACATGATGACCGGCGCACCGCCTCGAATTCCCGTAGGCTGTGGAGCCTTCGTCAGCTTTCATCCGAGCATGGGCTCGGTCGTGGCGAAGGAGCTTGGTCGTGACAACGGGCTGCCGCCGTACTTCAGCATGCCGGAAATGTCTCGATCGGGCGGTCCCAGCTTTCTGGGCGCGAAATACGCACCGTTTGTGGTCGGAGATGATCCGAATCGGGAAAACTTCAAAGTCCGCGATGTCGCATTGCCGCGAGATCTGACCGATGCTCGATTTGGTTCGCGGACGGAACTGCGGGCTCGAGTCGATCGCATGATCCGACTGAATGACGAAGCGGCAGCCGACCCGGTCGCGGCCTTCGATGAGTACTTCCAGCAGGGCTATAACCTGGTGACATCCCCGGACGCGCAGAAGGCGTTTGACATCGGTCAGGAATCGGACGAGACACGAGCACGCTACGGACGAAACGGATTCGGCCAGCGCTGCCTGCTGGCTCGACGACTGGTGGAAGCAGGCGTGCCGTTTGTCACGGTTTACGACGGCGGATGGGACCATCACAGGGATCTTTTCGCATCGCTCCGAAAGCGCCTGCCGGATTGGGACAATACCGTTGCCACGCTGATTCAGGATCTGAAGGAACGAGGTCTCCTGGAGTCAACTTTGGTAGTAGCGCTTGGCGAATTTGGACGCACGCCGAAGATTTCGACGCTGTCCGGAGAAGACAAACCTGGCCGCGATCACTGGGCGAACGCGATGTCCGTCCTGATGGCCGGCGGCGGCACTCCCGGCGGCACAGTCGTCGGCGCGACGGATCGTAAAGGCTTCTCTGCAGTGGACCGAGTCCTTTCGCCGGAGAACTTCGTCTCGACAATCTATCACAAGCTCGGAATCGACCCTGGCAAGGTCGTCTACACACCGCAGGGGCGGCCCACTCATCTGGTCAGCGACCCGATGCCGATAGCGGAACTGATCTGACTGGTCTACCGGTCGTTGGATTATCAGCGGAATGGCGCTAGCCACCGTTGTCGGTTCCTGGACGCTCGCAACAACACCGGCGGCTGGCGCCGTACCGCTCACGGTGTCCAGACAAGCCAGAGTTTTCCCATCCATGCGTCTCTCCAAACGAAGCCACCACTTGTACCGACTATTACTGACTCCCTCGCTGCGCCACACATTGAACACCTGGTGCGCGCTGATCGTACTGTCTGTTGCCGTGTTCGCTGGTGCCGATCAGCCACCTTCGATCGAGCGACTTGTGCCGACGGGCGGCCAAAGAGGAACTTCGGTTGACGTGAAGTTCATTGGCAAGGCGGGCGACGGCCAGCTGAAGATACTGACGGAAGCGGATTCCTTGAGTTTCGCGGTTGCAGAAAACAAGGAGTCGGCGGTCGTAATGATTTCGCCCGAAGCCCGGCCCGGAGTTTACTGGCTGCGGTTTTGCAATGAGTTCGGAGCAACGGAGTTGAAGCCCTTCGTTGTCGGCCTGATCCCGGAATCGACGGAGACGGAGCCCAACGCGCGCATTGTGGAAGCGCAGACGGTGGTGCTTCCGTCCGTGACGATCAATGGGGTCCTCGAAAAAGCCGGCGATGTCGACACATTCGCCGTGGCGCTCAGCAAGGGGCAGACGCTGGTCGCTTCGATGCTGGCTCATCGCAGCCTCGCATCACCGATGGACGGCGTGCTGCAGATCTTGAACCACAAGGGAACCGTGATCGCTCAGAACGACGATGACTCCGGCCCCGATCCCCTGATTGCGTTTCACGCGCCTGCGGACGGGATCTGGTACGTCCGCACGTTTGCGTTTCCGGCAACACCGAACAGCACGATCGGATTTGCCGGAGGAGCCGACTTTCTATACCGGCTGACGCTCACGACCGAGCCGGTGATCGAGCATTCCTCGCCGTTGGTCCGATACGCGCGTGATGCAGACACCGCTCTGACACTACACGGCTGGAATCTCACCGCGACGGCTCTCTCCGTTCCGATCGGAGCGGAGGTCCTTGCCGACGGCTTCGCACTGCCGCATCCACTGCGCAGCGTTGATATTCCTTCCGTGACCGAGGAACAGCTCACCCAAGAACGATCGTTGACAATTCCGGTGGCGATGACGGGACACATCCTGGCGGCCGGGGAGCTGGATCAGTTCATCGTCCATGCGAAAAAAGATCAAAAGCTCAGCTTCAGCGTCGAGGCTGTGTCATCAGGATCGATGCTCGACCCGGTCCTTTCCGTGCATGACCGTGACGGCAGGCAGATTGAGGAAAACGATGACATCAGCGACGAGAATCGGGATGCGGAACTGCACCTGACGCTTCCGGAGGACGGGGCCTTTCGAGTGACGGTACGGGATCGGTTTGCACACTTTGGTGATCGCTGGTTTTATCTGCTTCGCTGTGAAGAAACGCGACCCTCCTTTTCCGCATCGCTCAAGTCCACCGCATTTGCATTAACGGGGGACAAGCCGCTGGAAATCCCGGTGGCGATTGATCGGGATCGTGGGTTTGCTGAGGCCATCGAATTTCGGATCGAAGGACTGTCGGAAGGCGTGACGGTCGAGTGCCCGCGATCTGAGAAGGACGGCGAGTCTTCGAAAGCCGTGATCCTCAAACTGACGGTCTCCGAGCCTGTGGCGTCTCAGGGACCGATTCGGGTCATGACGGAGACCGTCGATTCGAAGTTGCAGCAACCGGTGACGTTTGAGACCGCGGACGGGGCTGAGATTCGGGAGGTGTGGCTGACAGTTCGGTGAGACGAAACCGCAACTCGGGGGGCTTACGCCGCCCCGCTCGCCGGCGCGCCAGTCGGAGGTGACCGCGGCTCAGCGTTGAAACGACGCGGGGAGAGCCTGAGTGGACTGGTTCTGAGCCAGGCGGCGGCATTCGCGACGCTTTTCTTCCAGTTTGGTATCGCCGGGTTCCTGTTCGTAACACCAGGCGAAGAGAGTCTCGGCTTCTGGGTAGTTTTTCTGTTCGAACAAGAGCAGTCCCAGTGCGTGACGCGGCCAGTACGAAGTTCCATCGCAGGTGATTGCGATCCGCAGCAAATCTTCGCTCCGTTCGAAGAGCTGAAAGTCGTAGGCTGTCCGGGCAGCTTCCGTCAGCAGTTTGATGTGTCGTTCACGTCCGGCAGGAGTAGCCGCGGCGTCTGGCGCTGCAACTCGCGCCGGTTCTTCCGGGCGAGTTTTTTCCGCGATCAGGAACAGGATTTTTTCCACTTCCGGCCGGCGACCAAATTTGCTGTATTCGGCGAGGACTTCATCCAGTTCTTCGGCAGACGGCTGGAAATGCGTCAGGATGAAATCCACGCTGGTCGTTCCACCAATCCTCTGGCAGAACGATCGTCGCATTTGAGCGTTTGAGTGAAATACCACGGCCCACTGCTCGATGGCTTCCCCTGGTTTTCCGTCCGCCAGCAGCGCAAATCCCGCCGTGAAGCGCACGGTCGGCGAATACTGACCGAGCCGCATGGCCTGCACCAGCATGGCCTCACGCTGCCGGTCCTGTGGATCGCGTATGAATCCTGTCGAGATCAGCATTTCATAGGCTTCTTCCTGAACCGGGCACAGCATCAGCGAACGACGGGCCATCTGATCGGCCAGTACAATCAGTTTCACCCTCGCGCCGAAGGCCCGCTTCAGCCATGTTTGCATCTCCGCGGTGGTCCGGAATTTTGAGACCAGCACAGTGTCGCGGATGTTGACGATGTCGAGCGGGTTGTCGCTCTTCTTCTGAAGAGTCCGAAACAAATCCAGGCTGCGGCCTGCCAAATGCATCGCAGCCAGCGGCTGGTTCGGATTCGCTTTCAGCGAAGCCATCAGCAGGCTGATCCGCCGGTTCATCGATTTCGCGACTGCATTGTCATTCGTCGCAGTAACGGTCTCTCCGTAAGTGGCAAGATTGTTGGTGGGCCTGCCGGATGGTGTTTCCTGAGCGACAGAATCCTCGTCTGGGGAACTGTCCGTCTCTTCTTCTTCGCGTTTCGAAGTCACCCGCTCGGTCATCGCCCGACTTTCGTCAAACTGGGCATTGAGGTACTGGAACCAGAGTCGTTCTCCGGCGACGCGACCGCCCAGGTCCGGCTGGACGCGGCACAGTACCAGCAGACAGCCCAGGCCCGCGGCCATCCAGCAGATGCGCGGCATGAAGATTCCCTGTTCAGGAGTGAAGCCGCTGCACAGCCGCAGCCCGATCACTCCCAGCATGATGGTTGACACCACAATCGCCGGCACATACCAGATAAAATCGCCCGCCGCGTGAACAATTCCTCCGACGATTCCTGCCAGCACTGCGGCCAGAGCGGCGACACGCCCGGCGTCGTGGCTCTTGAGCAGATTCCAGACGATGCGGCCGAGGACAAACAGCAGCCCCAGCCCCAATAGCCCGAGTCCTGCCAGTCCGGTCTCCAGCGCCAGATGAACGTAGGAGCTTTCAGCATGGGAAAACGAGACGCCCTGAAAGTCGGCCAGCTCTTCCATGTAAATCGGATAGACATGGCGATGACTGCCGACACCGGTACCGACCAGCGGAAACGCTTTAATCACGCCGACGTCGGCCTTCCAGATCGTCCTGCGGGCATTCATCTGATCGATCTTGTCCGCGTCCATGGAGGCCAGCTGATTGACTCGTTCTTCCACTTTCTCCTGCCCAAACACCATCAGCCCGCCGATGGCAATAACTCCCAAAGCGACCATGATCAGCGCCAGCGACGCCTGCACTTTTCCGCTCTTCCAGAGCCCGGCGAGGCAGATGGAACATGCCAGGCTGGCCGCCACCATGCCGCCACGAGACAGCGAGAGCATGATCGCAACCAGCACTCCGCCGATCGCGCAGAGAAGGATCAGCATGGTCGGATCGATGATGTTGCCGAATCGGGACTGATTGCCGTGAGCCGGTCCAAGCCCCTTGCGCTGCATGACGACAGGTTCGGCAGTCTGCGTCCTCCCGACCAGCATCCACCAGATGAGCGGACCCACCGAAAGCGCTAAGAACTGAGCGAAGTGATTTCGGTTCGTGAACGCGCCTTTGAGAATCTCTCGTGTGCCTGTGTAGGGCTGACGATAGAACCAGAAGAAACGGTCGTTCGAAGTGGCTAACTGAATCACGGCAAAAGCCGCCATCAGAATTCCTGAGAGGCCGACCAGCTTCAGCAGTTTATGACAGTCATCTTCACTTGAGAGCCTTTGAGCCACCACGATCGCGATGATGCCATACGACAGCAGCATCAGGAGCGCGTGCTCCGTTTCCGACGGCAACAGACTGGCGGTTGACCACGACTGCGGCGCTGTGTCGCCCTTTGCGGAAACCTGAGTGTCAGCCCAGGATGGCAGCAGTCGCTCGTATTCTCCCGAGAGTTTTCCCAGCACCGCAGGCGTCAGCGGAATCGTCTGAAACCAGACCAGCAGCAGTCCGGCAATGATCAGGGGCTCGACGGAGGTCAGCATCAGTCGCCCCCCCGTGCAGACTCGATGCAGGCACCAGACGCAGCCCAGCGCCAGCGACAGTGTGATCAGCGTCCGATGTCCCCACGCTTCCCGACCACCCATGATGAACGGCAGCACCAGCACCAGCGCCGCCAGAATCGCATCCGTCAGCAATAATAGTACAGGACCCGATGGCATCGTGAATCGAGCCGGACCGAAGAAGCGAGTCAGCTCCGGAGAACGGGTTCGGGATTTGGATGACGGTTCAGACATGGTGGAGAGAATACTGCTTCCAATACGACCGGTATTAGCCATACCACTTATGCGTGGCCTTTGGCCACCGCTGTGTTACTAAGAACCTGTCTAACATTAAGCCCGGGATTTCGTGAGCCGCAAGGCACTAGCCGCGGGCCGTCTCGCCGCCACCCGCGGCTAGCGCCTTGCGGCTCACAATCCCGGAATAGTTCTTGGACAGGTTCTGAAGTACGATTTACGCAGCCCTTGAATGTTCACGAACCGCGGGTTCCGGAACCGTTCCGCTGCCCAGAATCGACAAGCCTCGGGCGACATCCTGTTCGTTGCCTTCCGGCTGTTCGTGACCATGGCCATAACCGTAGCCATAGCCGTAACCATAGCCGTAACCATAGCCGCTGTTGTCCGTGCTGGTGAGGTGATTCACGACGACGCCCAGCAGGGAGCAACCCAAAGTCCGCAGCGTCTCGGCCGCGCGGATGACCATGCGGCGGCGGTCTTTGTCAGGTCGAACGACGAGGATCACCGCATCGACAAAGCGACCGACAATCGCGGGGTCGCTCACGGCCAGCACCGGCGGAGCGTCAATGACAATCTGATCGTATTTGGTTTCAGCCCACGCCAGGATGTTTGCGAAGCGTTCTGAGGCCAGCAGCTCGGCAGGATTCATCGGGCGCGGCCCGCACGAGATCACATCCAGTCCGTTGACAATCGACGTTCGCAGATTCTTCTCGATGCTGCCTTCCAGATCATCAGTCGCCCTCAGTATCTTCGACAGCCCTGTGTCGTCCCGCAGACCCAGCAGGGTCGACAGCCCCGGACGCCGCATATCAGCATCGATCAGCAGAGTCCGCTTGCCGGACTGTGCAAACGCCACGGCCAGATTCGAAGACACCGTCGTTTTGCCATCGCCTGGTTCGGTACTGGTGCAGACCAGCCGTCCGGTTTCCTGTGGCGAGAATTCGATACTCGTCCGCAGAGCCCGGAAGGCTTCGACTTCCTTCGAGTTCGGTTTCGCGTGGCACATCACCGCTTCAAAGCCCTCGCCTTCCAGTTCCTCCATCCGCGGAATCATGGACAACACCTGTGTATCCAGCTGCAGCTTCAGTTCTTCCGGAGTCCGGAAGCGGTCATCCATGATGTCCAGTACCCAGATGATCAGCAGCCCGCCGACGGTTCCCATCATGAGTGAGAGTATTCCGGTAATCGCCAGCCGCGGAGAAACCGGTCGCGTCGAAATTGTTGGCCGAGTGGCGATCTCGGTGAGAATCCCGGTTTCTTTGTTGATATCAATTCCGTCCGCGCGGTCACGATACTCTTCGATTTTTGTGCGATGCCATTCGATCCCGCGTTCGATCTCATTCAGCCGCGTCAGCGTTGCAGACAACACCTGTGCGCGGGCCTGTTCGGCGTATAGTCGTTCACCGAGCGACTGTTCGTTCTGCAAATTGTTCTGGGTCTGCTGATTGATGTATTGAACCAGCATGGGTGCCAGTTCGCTGCGAGCCATCTCGGCCATTTTCTGCCGCTGCACGATCGGGTATTGCTGGATGTATGTTTCCTTCACTGCGATCTGACCCAGCAGAGCCCTGATCTTCGGATGATTCGCCCCCAATTTCCGCTGCTCATCCTCGTTCTCTGACTGCAGATCCAGCAGCTCCTGAGTGATTCTCTGGACGTGAAACGCATCCTGCGTGCTGAGTCCCATATACTGCTCGATGAGCTGCTTCCCGGCGGAGTCCAGCGTCTCCATTGCGAACTGCAGAATGTTCTCGTCACGTGCGATAGCCTGCTGAAGCGCCACTGCCTTGGCCTTGGAGTTTTCTGTCGCCCTTTGCGCCACGGTGTATTCTGTGGAGAGTTGCTTGATTCTCTCGGAGGACACACTGAGAGTGTTATCCTTGTCACCGGTATCAACCAGGTCGGGTGCAGAAGCCTTCAGCTTCAGCCGCTCGTCGACCATCGCATCGCGTTCCTGAATGTGCCGAGCCAGGGTCGCGCGCAGATGGACCAGATTCTCTTCCGACGAACCCCGATGCGACTTATTCTGAAACTGCACATAAGAGGCCAGTACGGCGGTGAGCATCGCCGCCGCCGCCTTGGGGTCGCGTGACTGATAGCTCAGGTCGAGGATATTTGTGCTGTAGGCCGACGAAACGGAAAGATTGTCCTGAATCAGTTTGATCCATTGCGTCTGCGGATAATCACCCAAATCGATCTTAAGAAACTTTTCCGGCAACCGCTTGATGGCGATTTGAATGATCTCGTCCTTTTTCGCCAGATGCACATACGTCGGCATGTCAACATTCGGACTGCCGCCGGCCTGCGTTGCATCTTCAGTGACACCCGATCCCTTGCGAACGATCAGCAGTGCAGCTTTTGATTCGTACATCCGGACAGCGGTGATGAAATAGGCCGCTCCGGCGATTCCGGCCACGATCAGCGACGCCACCAGGATTCCGCTGCGAAGGCGAACGGTCCGCAGAAAGCGGAAGATCAGATGCAGCATTGTCGCAGCAGCATTCTGTCCGTTATCCTGGATGCCCGTCAGTTGCTTTTCAGGACCTGACATTCTTACGGCCTCCCTGCCGTCGTCGATCACTCATTGATTGCGCAGCCCTGAACTCTAGGCGTTTTCAAAGATTCTGATCAAGACGGGCTTTGGGTGACAAGATCATCCGTCGAATGCAGACTATCGAAAGCGGACAGCCGCGAATCACAAAGTCCCCTCTCCCCCGTCGAACGACGCACCTCGTCAACACGCAATCTCACGGGGGAGAGGGTCGGGGGCGGCTCCGCCGACTGGAATTTGTTCGGGGCACATGGCCCCCAGTGTTCCGTCACGTCTGGATTGATGGATGGGAGGGCGATCCCGGCGCGCCGTGGACTGCCGAGCTGCTCGGCTGTCAGAACAACGCGGTCGACCCGGAGACACCGAAGCGGATGATGTTCAGGGCTTCCATGAATACCGTCCCAGGAGTTTGCTCGACCGAGACCACATCGCCTGGCTGCAGCATGATGTTGGAGTCGGCACTTCGTTTAGCATCCCGGTACTTGGCCTCAATTACGATTGGTTCCCGCGAGCCCGGCTGCTGACGAACAATGTAGATCTTGTTGGCCAGCTGATTGGACATGCCGCTCGCCAGTGAAATCGCATCCAGCAACCGCAGATCCTGACCGATTGGAAATTCGTATTTGCCTGCCGCCTTCACCAGCCCCTGAACATACACCGGAGCCGGATCGCTTTGTTCGACCATAATGACCCCGCCGTCCTGCACGAGGTACTGTCCGTCACCAGCTTTGGCTGCAGAGATCAGATCGATGCTGTACGAATCCATCGCTCCCGAATTTGAATCAGAGGTGTCCGCTGTGCTGCTGACATTGGTGTACGGTTTGTTCGGATCACCCGCTATTGCGGGGCGTTCTGTGCGACTGGTGACAGCCGGATTCCGGACTTCAACATGCTGACCAGCGTCGTCCGCAAGTCCCTGGGCCGCCGCAATGGCAGACACAACATCACTGGCATTGGGAGACAATTCGTACGTACCGGGTGCTTTGACGGCACCAATGACCCGAACTCTGTTCATCCGCTTGTCAACCACACTGACTGCCACGGTGGGGTTGATAAAATTCTTTGTCCGGATCGCTTCTGAGCGGATCAACGACTCTGCCCCCTGCGGCTCTGCCCCCGCGACAGGAATCACTCCGATGTCCGGCAGCGTGATCGTACCGTCGTTCTGGACGCGGGCCGACATCTTCGACTGATCATCTTCGCTCAGTCCGGCAGCGATCTGCACTTCCAGCAAATCGCCAATCCCGATCCTGTCGCTGCCGCCGGTTCCGCTAGCCAGTCGCGACAGATCAATCGTCTTGGTATTCGCGCGGGAGCTAGCACGCTGTTCGTCTGGCAGGCGATTGCCGAACATCGAGTGTTCTGCATAGTAATGATTCGCTCCCTGACATCCGACGAGGGTCGTCAGCATCAGAGCCAGCAGTCCGATCGCGCGCCGGTTTCCGCATCGTGATTTCTCAGTGCGCAGATCGGCGAGGGACTCTGCACATGGCAGAGACTTCGCTGCAGATGTTCGGCAGTCGTTGAGACGTCGAAGCATGAATCTCAGCTTGTTGACAGGCTCAGTCCGGCAGACACGCTCAGCGAACAGCAATCCCGGACGATTTAACGTCATCCGTAGCTGCACAGGCGGCAATGCCTCACACCCGAAGCGGACATGACGCTGCACTGAGAAAGTCTGGGAATCGAGCGGGATCGAGCACTCACGCCGCTGAAGGACTCGGCGATCGCGTCGACGGGAGGTGAGGATTTGAGAAGAGAGAGAGAGGACAGTCTGGAGTTCTACGGAAATCAGCTGAAACGGGTCAAGACGAATGTCAAATCCTATGAATTGCCATGCCAATCTCGCACGTCAACCACCGCCGTGATCGGCAGCGGGCCGTAAAGATGAGGGAACAGGTCGCCGCCGCGAGTGGGTTCCCATTTCAGATCCCGGCCGAGCCGCCGCGGGTCGACGGACAGCACAACCAGGTCAGATTGACCGGAAAAATGTTTTTGAACCGTACCTTCCACTTGATGCCCGGCAGAAAAATGGATGAATCCGTCCCGCCGGTCGTCAGGCGATCCAGCCCATTCAGCAGTTGGTCGAATCGATTCCCAGACAGCGCGAGAGCAGATTTTGTAGATGACGGAAACGGGAGCAACTTGTTGCATTGCGATATTCGCCAACGATAAGCACGACGCGCCAGCGAGTGGTTTGCCGGCGGCTTGCGAACGAACCACTCGCTGGCGCGTCGTGCTTGTTTGGATCAGCGTTTTCGGGATTTCTGTCGCCCGGACTGACTCTTCTTCGCCTGATCCACCGCGCGGATGATGTTCAAAATGTTGCCGGGCAGGTCCGTGCGAACCTTCGCCTTATCTGCGCTGCCAGCGTCCTGCAGCAGGTTTGAGATTGCTGACGGCAGCGTCGGAGCGACTTCTTCATGCTGAGCCGGAGCGATGCGTTTCGAGATTTCGCTCAGCAGTGAGGTTCCTTCCGGCAGCTGAAGCTGCGGTTGCGAAACAGTGCCGCGGACCCGCAGCTGCAGCGGCTCGCTCGAAAACTGAGCCAGAAGTGCCAGGACGGGCTGATTGGCCGTGACCACCTGGGGCACCGTGACCGTCAGGTGCAGGTCGAGACTTTCGTCGAGATGTACGACACCGGACGATTCAATCGTTAGATGCTCGGCAATCTGCGGCAGCAGAAACACCATGCCATCATGAGAAATGCCGTTTTCAGTCACGACGAAGTCGACTTGCGAGTTCTTCAGCATTTCAATCCGGTCGGGTAGCTCCGTGCCCGTCAGCTGACCGGTCAGCGCAGCGAGTTGCCGGGTCCACTCCTGCTTCAGGCGGGCTTCCAGCGAATGAAATTCCACCCGGCCGCGGATCGGAAACGGCGAGGCCGAACCGGGTGTTCCGTCGAGAGGAATCAGCAGCTGGTCGATCCAGACCGACGCCGAACCGCTGACTTTCGTCGACTGCGATAATATCGGAGCGACCAGGGCGAGATTCTGCTGAGTATGGGATTCAGACAGCCGCTCATGATCCAGAATCTGATTGGCGTCCACCGTGAGCATTCGATGGCCCGTTGCATCCGGGCCGATGCTTCCGGTGATTTTCAGGTCGTCCAGATCGACAATCGGAACCTGCCGCCACGGAACGGTTACCAGAATCGATCCGCCTTCAATCACATAACTGAGCCGGGCATCTGACGGAGTCCGTGTGCCGCATTCCGGCCACTTTCCGTCATCGCCGACATGAATTTCGACGCGCGGCTCAACCAGAGTGATGAGTCCAACGTTCGATGCATCCGTGAAGCAGCTGAGCAGGCCCTTTGACGTTCGAAGTTCACGCACGGTGCAGACAATCAGGCCATCGGCATCGGCGATTCTGACGTTGCTGAACACCAGCGGCGCAAACCATCCGCCTGTCGCCGTTTCCGATGTGGCTGTCAGAACATTGTTGTTCACAGCCGAACCCAGCAGGCGGTCCCGCAGTGACGTATTGATCAGGGCGACCGGCAGAACCACCGTGCCTGTCGCCAGCATGGCCACCACGACCGATGTCGTCACATACGCACGCCGCCAGCGAGCCGGCGATCGTGCTGGTGTCTGATGATTTGCAGTGTGTTCGCTGACTTCCATTGTCATAATTCCGACTCTCCTTCCGGACAGACCATACCATTGATCTGGAGGATCATAGTCTATTCGGTCATCAGTTGCGTCAGCGCTGAAATGTTGGCATCTGCGTCGAAGACCGCCCGGATGGGAATGACGAAGCCCTGAATGACGGTGCTGGCAATGTCGCCGGACGCGGATTTCAGCTTCAGATTGTATGTGCCCTCCGACGACAGCAAATACTGCTCGATCGTTTCCTCATCGGGATCGACGATCCAGTATTCCTGCACGCCATGAGCCGCGTAGTCGTCGAATTTGACGCCTCGATCACGGCTTTCAGTACTCTCTGACAGGATTTCGACGACGAAATCCGGCACCGGAAATTTGAGTGTGTCCCGGCGTATCAATGCCGCTTTCGCGGGGCCGAAGTAAACGATGTCGGGTTCGTAATCATTCCGGTCGAATATGCAGAGAGCTTTCTCAATCTGTACCAGCCCTCTTGTGTGGCGGGTGACCCAGCTGTGCAGCAACACAATCAAATGTTTCGATGCGTACAGATGCCAGTTTCTGGCGGGTGAATGCAGCACTACTTCGCCGTCGACGAATTCCATTTTCGATTCATCGGTCATCTCGGCATAGAACACATTCCGACGATCGCGCTCGGCCTTCAGACGCTGCTCGATGATCGATGCGTACTCCGGCAGACGATGCGATTGCAGGATTTCGGCGAGCGCAGCTGGAGTGTTCATGCCGCCAGTTTACGGTCGAATGCCGGACGGGGCAAGATCCTGCACGGCTGTCGCTCAGGGGATCTGCGTGAGTGACCGTTCCCCCCGGGAACGCCTGGACGGCGGCATTGATTTGCCGCCGGTTACAGGTCGCAGTGCCGCAGTCGCAGTCGTTGGACTGTCGTCCAGCGTTTCGCCGGTCAACAGTTTCATCATCCATGGACTGGCGTGAGGAATGACAATCACTTTTTTCTCTGAACCCGGAGTTTTGTCGTCGATCCAGATCGTGATTTCTGGCCCGGTGATCGACTCACCGGTCATCGGCGGAACACCAGCCAGCTTCGTGCCGCCCGGAACTAACGGCGCCGCATCCGGCAGCGATTCTTCTTCTTCGCTGAATGACACAGGATCTGCTGAGTCCGCTGACACTGAACTCCCTGGCGACGTTGGTTCATCGAACGCCGGCGTGTCGAGTTTTGCAATTCCCACCGCCGCCGGCACTTTCACAGGTTTCGGGCTCCCGGAATCGGGTCCCGCAGACTCGAAACCGCCGTTCGCTATCTCTTCAAAGGTCTCCGCAGCTTCTTCACCGCTGCCGGCCGAAGCCTTCAAAAGGATTGGCTGCAGCTTCAGATGACTGACGAGCCCAAGGATGGCTTCGTGAGCCATGTACAAGCCTTCCCGCCGCTTTCGATCCGCACAACTGCAGACACCGATCAGCTCACCGCCGGAGTTGAACAGACCTCCGCCCGAACGACCGCTTTTCGGGTCCGTCGAACAGACAAGATTGCTCGGTCCGTCATAGCGATTGATGTCGACCAGTTTCGTATCCAGCCGAGTCGGGTCCGCTCCGTCGTTGCAGCCGAAGCTCGCCAGAGCTTGGCCTTTCGCCGCTTTCGGGGCAAGCTGAGTCAATCGCACCGAAGGCAGGATCTTCGACGTCTGCACTTTCAGAATTGCGAGGTCCGAATTGTGATCGCCACCGACGAGTTTCGCCGTATGACGAATCCCCTTGCCTCCTTCGAAAACTTCAACTTCCACAACGGCATTCTCAATCGCGATGTTCAGAAACACATGCGCACACGTCAGGATCAGAGCCTGCTCCGTGGCGCTGTGGATGATGGTACCGGTGCCAACATCCTGCAGCAACTCGCCGTCTTTGGTGGATTTGCCTTTGACTCGCACTCGAACCGTCGCGGCTTCCGCCGCCTTCAGTCCGGCCAGCGGTCGCGCAGCGTCATCGTGACTCTGCGCGCGGAATTCCGGATAGTCGAACGCCCTCTGGCTGGCATCTTTGCCGAGCATCGAACTGTAGATGTCGCCTATCGACCGCCGCGGCGATTCCGCAAGCGATGCGTCTGCCATGCGTATGCCATCCGAGCCTGGTTTGACAAGAAGTGGAGCTGCAGCCTGCTGATGATCCGTTTCCGACAGTGCCGATTCAGCGCGGGCGTCAGACAGCTTGCGAGCTGCCCGGTTCATTTCATTCCGCAATTCGGCTTCGTCGGTCAGACCCACAAAGCGTTTGACCTCTTTGCCTTCAACCAGCAACACCAGTGTCGGCACTCGGTCCACAGAAAATTTGCTGGCCAGTTCGTGTTCTTCAGTGATATCGATCCGGCGGACAGGATACTTGTCGTGCTCCATTCTCTGAAGGATCGGGAGCATCTGCTGGCACGGTTGGCAGTAGCTGGCGGTAAAGTCGAGCAATTGCACATCAGGAGCGGGGACACTCGGCTCAGCGGCCATCATCAACAGCATGATCATCTTCATAGTCGGCTTCCTTGCCTGAAGAAAAATCCGGCGGGCAAAGTTTGCCGGCCGCGCTCATCGGGACTGAACCGAGAACGGTTCAGCTGGTCCTGTGGCCGACTTCAGAAGAATCCATTCGTCTGACTGTCGGACCTGTCGATCTTTGTCACTCTTACAACGGTCACACTTACAAGGCCGCGGAGAAATGCGGCATTTGTGGGGCCATGTCTGGCTGCGGCATAAGGTGATTCACGTTGTTGCACCAACTGTGCCAGTCCAGCAGAAACTGAAATCCATATTCCGTCTCCGGCAATTCCTGCCGCAGTCGGGGGCGGGAACCATACTACGGATCTGGAGTTTTGAGAAAGAGCAGAATCTGAACGGCAGGGACGGCATGTGATCCCAATCGGCGAGCGGAGGGTGTCAACCCTCCGAGGGAAACCGCATGATGTTTCGGACAAAGCTGCGGTAATTTCGCGGCGTGGCGAGCACTGCCGACTCGGTCTGGCTGAAGGTTGCGCGAATCCTCGGGGGCTTAACAGCCCCCGCTCGCCAGCAACCCCCGCCCGCCAATGCCTGTCTCATTCGTGACCGCGAGAAACCTAATGCCCGGCCGGCTTGCCGTGTTTTCTCGGATCACTACCACCGAGCAGCGTGCCATTCGTCAGTGTTGCGGCCTGAGCTGCGGCAAGTGCCGACGAGCGTTTCGTCTCATGGCCCCTCGCAGTCAGGGCATCGCCGGACGTCCGCATCAAAGCGGGTTCCAGCAGAAGTTCATTGGGAGACCATTGGTGATGAAACCTGGGAGCCGTGACAGCTGCTGCCGGTTCCATGCCGAAGACCGTGTGGTTGAGCAGGCTCTGCAGCGTTGCCGTGATGATGCGCGGGCCGCCGGAGGCGCCACAGGCGTATGTTGCTTTGCCGTGCTGAAGCACAATCGTGGGTGTCATGCTGCTGAGCGGTTTCTTACCCGGAGCGATCGCATTGGCCTCGCTCTGAATCAATCCGAAGGCGTTCGATTTCCCCGGTTCCGCCGCGAAATCATCCATCTGATTGTTGAGCACGATGCCGTATTCAGGCACGACGACGAAACTTCCGAATGTCAGATTGATCGTTTCCGTACACGCCACGGCATTGCCGGCGGCATCCATCACCGAGAAATGACTGGTACCGCCGTCCGACTGAGAAAAGAAGCGGCCATAGTTCTCCATCGGCAAGGTGTTGTCAGGCGAGATGCTCGCGGCGATCTGCTGAGCGTACTCTCGACTCAGCATTCGGGCGATCGGAACATCCGCGAAGTCCGTATCGCCGAGAAACTCGGCTCGATCCGCGAACGAATGCTTCAGTGCTTCCGCCACAACATGCACATAGTTCGCACTATTGTGCCCGAGTTCGTTGAGAGGCTGATGATGAAGCGATTCCCATGCTTCCAGGCTCTGCAGTGTTTGCAGCAGAACAACTCCGCCACTGGACGGAGGCGGCATTGTGATCAGTCGGCGACCGTGGAATTCCGCCGTGAGTGCCATACGTTCCGTCGGAACATAGCCATCGAGATCGGCCAGTGAAAGGACTCCGGATTCCGCTGCGGCCGCTGCTGTGATGGCCGTCGCAACTCTGCCCTCATAGAACCCGTCTGCTCCATGCTGAGCAATCAGCTCCAGCGTTTTCAGCTGCGGCGAATAGAACCGGTCACCTGTTTTCCAGGGCTTGCCACCGTTGAGATAACCTTTGAGCAGCTCTGCAAAGCGTGGCTGATAGCCGTCATGCTTCGCGAGTTTGACGAGTGTCGAATCCTGCACTTCCTGATCGTGTGCATCGATTTCAATGCCGTCCCGGCAGAGATCAATCGCCGGCTGTACAAGAGTCGCTATCGGCAGTGTTCCATATTTCTCTGCGGCGTAACACAGGCCTGCGACCGTTCCCGGAATTCCCGCCGCCAGGCCACCTCGTATGCTGCGAGGTTCCGGCAGGCCCGCATCCGCCGTTCCGCCGAAACGATCGCGAGTCGCGAATGCGGGCGATCGTTCGCGGTAGTCGAGTGCGACGGGTTTCTGTTCCTTCGCATTCCAGATCACCATGAATCCGCCGCCGCCGATTCCGCAACTGGCCGGTCGAACCACGGACAACGCAAAGGATGTTGCAACAGCGGCATCGACGACGTTGCCGCCCTGCCGGAGAATCTTCGCCCCGGCTTCGCTCGCCGCCACATGATCGGCCGCCACGACACCGCGAGAAAACGTGACTGCCGCGGAAGTCTGCTGAAATGCCGACGCTGTGCGAGCGATCACGGCGAAGACTACGGTCGTGAACAGCAGTGTCCGTCGCGAGATGGAGTGATCGAGTTGTTTCGAAGACATTTTGGCTCAACAGTGCGGGACGACCGACGGGTCTGCTGTTGACTGCCGGCGCGCTGAGACTCCGTCGGCCGGGATTCTACTTCATCGATGCAGAACCGCAAATCCCCCCGACGGAACGGCGGGACAAACGTAAGGTGCGGCCGCCACTCGGTCAGGTCATACTCCAACCGGGAGTCGATTACGGTCATCGCGATCGACACCGACCCGGCATGGCGGTACGGCAATCGTGATCAGTTGCCCATGGAGCGAGAAGCTCGCGTTGGCGGACATCGGGATCTGTGAACGATCCGCCGCCGCCGGGATCTCCGGGACGACTGCTTTCTGAGCAATCACGACGTCTTCGTCGGCCACTGGCACGTTGGCAACGACCACTTCGGCCTGACGCTCAGGCCGATTCCCGCCGCTCAGCGACCCTGTCAGCCATTCGTCGATCGATGCGAATGCCAGTGTCAGCTCCAACTCATCGGATGGCAGCTGCGGCGAACGATCAACTGCTGAAATCGTAAACGAAATCGTCACACTCTGAACTGATGCATTGCCGCCGCCGTCGAACGCAACAATCCACGCGCGATAGGCACCCGTGCTCAGATCTGCGGACGGAGTGAACGATGTCCCCGTCAGATTGCTCTCGGTGATGATCGGCAAAAGAGCCGCGTCGGCGATCACCAGCACATACCGAGTCGCGCCGGACACCGCCGTCCAGCTGAACAGAGGACGAGCCGACTGTCCATTGCCGATCGGAGTCAGCAGCCGCGGGGCTCGACCCACTTCAAAGTCAAACGATGCACTCCAGCTGTATGCCGCCCCGTTCACATCCTTAGCACGCACCCACGCGCGATATGATCCGGAGGTCAACGTCGACAGAGCGAGGCTGTTGCCGGCGACCGCCGGATTGCGAATCACCTGCGCAGTGCCGGTCGTGAGATTGTCGACCCAGACGTCGAAGACACTGGCCCCGCCAACGGAGCCCCAGTTCAGAGTCGGCGTGCCCGCCAGGCTCGCAGCGGTCACGTTCAGTCCGGTCGGAGCGAAATTGACATTAAGAGTGGCCTGAGGACTCCAGCTCGTCAGGTCGCCGGCTGTGTTTCTGGCACGAACCCAGACTCTATACTTGCCAATGGCAAAGTTGCTGACGACCAGCGACGAGCCGAGCACATTGGAATTCCGCAAGTATTGGGAAGTCGATGAAGTCAGACGATCCACCCAGACGTCGTACGATGAGGCACCAACAATCGGAGCCCATTCGATGGTAAACGACGGCGATGCTTCGGTCCGTCCCGAGTTCAATACCGTGGTCGTGGGACGCACTTTCCACACCGACACCGGACTCCAGATGCTGGCCAGACCCGATGCTGTGAAGCCTCGGACCCAGACATTGAAATTCCCGATCGGCAGATCAATCGGGGACGTCAGCGATGTTGTCGTAATGCCGGACTGACTAATCACGGCCGTCTCAGCGGTCGTCACGTTGTTGGCATAGATCTGGTACGTCGCTGCATTCGACACGCTCGTCCAGGTGAAGGTTGGTCGTGACGTGGTCACGATCTGTTCGACCGACGGCAAGAGCGGCCAGTTGCGGTCTGCGACCGTCAACGAAATACTGCCCGCGGTGTACAGGGCTGCAGTCCCCGTGATGCGGGCAGTCTGAGTCCCGTCGATGACCGTGTCGTTCACGGCAGTCACTGTAAACGTCACGGATGACTGTCCGGCAGGGATCGTCACGCTCAGCGGCACCGTGGCTTCCGTCGTGTCGTTAGAAGAAAGACTGACGACCGTCGCATTTCCCAGGTCGCCGTTTCGAGTCACCTGAACCGTGGATGTCGCGTTCGGCCCGGTCTCATTCAGGGCCGTTACCGTCGACGCCAGGGTCAAGGTCACGACAGACGGATCGGTGGAGTCAAAATCCACTTTCACGTTGTCGATACCAACCGTCGCCGTATTCGTTGACAACCGTTGCACTCCAGCCAGCGTGTAGCTGGCCGTCACGGAATAACTCCCGGCGGGAACGATGATTCCATAACCGCCCGAGGCGCCAATGGATTCCGAGAACACCGCCCCGGTTGTCAGATTCGTCGCCCTGACCGTTCCGCTGCGGACTGCCTCGCCGATGTCGTAAAAATTGTCGTTGTCGGAATCGGTGTAGACGACACCAGTGATAAACGGGTTGACGCTGCGAATCCCGAAACTGATGGAAACCATCGTCGCGTTGTAAGTCGTTCCCCCTGTCGTGTACTGCCCGTATCGGACTCCGGTACCGATCTCTTCATACGGGATGTGCATCATGTTGGTGCGGTGGCCCGTGCTGAGAAACAGACCTCGATGCCTGTCGAACACGGCCTGCACCTGGTCAACAACTCCCGTTGTCCCGCCCCAGGAAATGTTTTCACCCACGCTCGACGTCGGATAGCCGGCGTTTTGTGCCCGCTCAGGTGGCCCGTTAGCTGAACCCAGAGTCGTGTGGTCGAAATAGTCCCGGTTCAACATGTCCACGGCGTGCAGTCCAGCTGCCGTGATAAGACTCTGATGCGGAGCCAACGGCTGTTTTGCCGCCGCGGAGATCGTCCCGGCAGAAAGCCCGTCGTTCAGGCCAATCCCCTGACGAGTCGCCTCAGCCGTGGGATTCGCCCGAGCCCGATTGATCAGTTCGAGCATCAGTTGCTCGTTATCCGTCATCGTCACCGCAGACAGCAGCAGACGTGGCTCCAGGGCATCAAACGTTGCAAATTGGCGCCGGGTGCAAGCCCGACGGTGATTCCAGCCTGTCAGTTGCTTCCTGAGAACTTCCGCAATTCGCATGCGACACTCCCGCAGATCCATCAAACTCGACAATTCAACGGACAAACACCACAGACGATTCGGCACTCCAAGCACAACGCTGCCGACAATTCAATGCCAACGGAATTCTACCTCGTGCAGGAATCTGCGACAGTCAGGATTCACCGTTTCTCTTGTCGACGACTGAACACCGATCAGCTGTGGGGTCTGCGCAAGGTAGACCCGAATTCTCACGGCACCAAATGTATAGCGATTTCCAAACTCTGCTTCCCCCTTGACTGAAACCCGTTCCGATTGACAACGGACGCGTGACATGTCACCAGTTAGTGACATAAACAGTGACATAAACACGCAGTCCCAGAATGATGACCTTGTCTGGCGTGCGTTGGCCGATCCGGTACGCCGGAAGATTCTGGATGCGCTCGTCGACGCGCCGTTAAGAACCGGCGATTTGGTCGCACGTTTTTCGGAATTGTGTCGGACGGCCGTCATGAAGCACCTCGACGTTCTGGCAGCGGCTGATTTGGTGTTGGTCCGGCGTGACGGGCGATTTCGCTGGAACTCATTGAACTCCGTACCGATCGAACGAGTTTGCCAACGGTGGGTTCAGGCTCATGTGCGGCCGCTGGCTTCGGCGATGAATCGGCGCGAGCGAGCTACTCTGGTACACGGTACTGGCAATCTCCCCGGAAGTATCACTTGATCTGGCCGGCTACTGTACAGCAGATTTCGGCGGACCATCGACAACGATGCTGTCCATCAGTATTGCGACTGAGAAGACCGGCACACGATTGACGATCAGAGATGCTCTTTTCGGCCATGTGACCGACGGCCACGCAGAATCACTTCGCTCCGGCTGGAAGCAGCTGTTCACGGAGGGGCTGAAAAAAATTGTGGAAAAACAGGCATGACGCGTTGTTCGCCCCCGGCATGATCGAACGGAAAGTGGCGGGTTCTTGTGTTGACCAGCCGCTCCGCCGACTGAAACTTCATCAAGGCTGAACGGGCAATTCGAATTTGAAACTTCCAAGCATCGTATAGATGTGAATCAGAGCGTGATCCATCATTTCTTCTCCGGCACCGAGGCTGACCCAGCTGACAGCAGGATCAGCGCCGTAGCCTCCTTCGGCCGCTCCTTCAATCGTGGGAAAATACATGTGATGGCCGTTGCAGTAGCCAAAGAAGAAAGTTTCAATCGCACGTGAGCGTTGTTTCAAACGCATGCCGTGCTGACAAAAGAACTCGCCGGATCCGCCCACCAGCGCCAGTTCCTGATTGATCAGGATCGTCGTTACCCGAGGATGAATGATGTTCTCCCGAAGATCCGCTGACATGGATGCCGCGGCCAGTTCCGGAAAGAAGGCGGTGCTGAACATCACCTGAGTCATCGGATTTGCGAAAGGCATTCGCGTGGTGAACTCAAAGGTCTCTTCCATGCCCTTCAGCCGGGGTTCTGCGGGGACTTTGGCTTCGATGATTCCCGCAACTTCCGTGACATGCCCGGCAAGGGCTTTTCCGAATGCTTCTATTCCGCGAGTCTCCTCCGTTGCCATTGCCGACAAATCGCCTGATGCACCCTGCATGAAGATGCAGTGAGTGGAGAGCTGTTCCTCAACGGCGTTCATCATCTGCCCAGGCCATTCGGCAGAGAATCGCAGATCAGCACCATCCAGCATCGTGGGATGCGCTGCATAGTTCACGATCACAGCAATCGGTTTCCCGTCCGTATCGTCCAGGCGAATCACACCGAGTTCGGTGTCGACCGGTTTCGGTTCAAACTTCGAATGTCGATTCCGGTTCATGGCGACAGATTTCGTGCCCCAGCCGATTTTTGCCGCGCGAACATCAGCCGCAGCAGCGTTGATCGCCTGAATGATTTTGTCTTCGAGTTCAGAGGAGTACGCGACGGCATCGTCGAAAACACCCTGCCCTTTACCAGGCTCATCCAGCAGTTCAATGACCGGGCCGTGATGCGTGTGCGAACCGGACATCAGCAGGAACTCCACGCCGGATGTCGCTTTGATCGACTCACGGATCCGAATCATCATGTCTTCACGCGGCGATCGTCCCAGATCCAGTCCGACGATTGCCAGTTTTTCCCTGCCGACATCAATCACGACGGCCTTCGCATACAGAGGATCGCGGACACCTGTCGACAGCGCTGCATGTCTCGCACCGTAGCCCCACATCGGTGTCGCCTTTGCTGGCGTGATGTCCTGCTTCGCAAAGCCGACTTTGAAGGGTCGTGCTTCGACTCCGGCTGAAAACAGCATGACGAACAAAACTGCCACCAGGGAACCTCTGGAATTCATGATTTTGGCCTCATCGCAAACAACGACTGTCGGGAAACCGCGTCAATCGGAACTGACAGGATCCGAATCATGCGATCCTCTGTCACCTCCAGCAGGGCATTGCAGCCTTTCCGGCAGGCTCGGCACACCTTTCGGGCGAACGACGCTGTCGCAGTCCGCGAACCGCACGTCATACGCTGTCCGCGCTGGCAATTCAATTGTGCGAGAAAGTTTGCCGTACGCAGCCGTGCGGCTTCGGTCGAAACGATATCCTTCGCTCCCGTCCGAATCAGTCGTTCGGTTTCTGAAATGCTCCGTGCTGCGATCCGATTCCCCCTATGACTCCTGTACGCATCCTGATCACCGGCAGTTCCGGATTTTATGGTCGAGCCGTCGTCGGTGCGATTCGAAAACGATGGCCGGGCACCGAGATCATGGGACTGGATGTCGTCGCACCGAAATCGGACGCACCGGATCGGTTCGAGCAATGCGACATCACGAGCGGGATGGTCCGTGAGCATGTCGTTCAGTTTCGCCCGGACACAATCATCCATCTGGCGTTCGTCGTAAATCCGCTGCGAAACGAGACACGGATGCACGAAATCAATGTCGGCGGCACAAGGAATCTTCTCGCCGCGGCAGCCGAAATCAAACCGGCGCGTCTGCTGGTTTCGTCAAGTGCGACAGCGTACGGTGCGTGGCCCGACAATCCGGTTCCGATGACCGAGGATCAGCCGCTGAGGACTCGGTCTGAATACCGCTATGCGGATGACAAATTTCAGGTGGAAGCGCTTCTGGCAGAGTTCACCGGCCTCCATCCGCACATCGCAGTCAGCTGGACGCGCCCGTGTATGATTTACGGACCCGGCATGGCAAATTTCATGACCACGCTGTTCACAGTCCCGCCGATCCTGACTCTGCCTGGCGGTTCTAATCCGCAAATGCAGTTCGTGCATCTGGACGACGTGGCCGAGGCGACTTTGGCGATTCTGAACGCAGGTGCCCGAGGTCCGTTCAATGTGGCTCCGCCCGACTGGTTCACAATGAAAGACCTCGCGAAGATGAGCGGTCGCTTTGCCGTCAGTGTTCCGTTTGCGGCCTGCCGGGCATTGACCGCCGTGTGGTGGAGGCTGCACCTGCCGATCTTTCATTTCCCCTCGCCGCTGTGGTATTTCATCCGTTATCCGTGGGTGATCTCACCAGACCGGCTGATGACGGAGGTCGGTTTTGAGTTTCGGCACAGCAGCACGGAGGTCATCCGCCTGCTGCTGAAAGATGTGGGAAAGCTGAAAACCGAGACGTGATCGGCAGATTCTGCTGCGTAAAGCTGTTACGACCTTACGCATCGAACCTGTCGGAAGCTGCGATTTCCCGGAGGGAGCACTCACGGATCGGAGCGAGATGGACGATCGACTCGATACGGCAATGTGCCGCATACGTTGTCAGGTGTTGTCAAACTTGCGGCGGCGGCGCGACATCGATTGAGAGTTCTGTCGTGGACGATATCACACCGTTTCTGCCCGGAGACACCGTCGCCTTTCTGCGGATTGCCGACAATGATCGACCGTTCCCTTTTCGGCCTGTGTCGGCAGGACTGTTCCTGATCGGCCAGGGGGCTGGTTGCGATCTCCGGTTGGGCCATGACGAGATGCCGGCCCTGCACTCGGTGATTCAGCTCAGTGAAAATGCCGCGGATGTGAACTGCGTCGCTGAGCATCCCTCACTGTTCGTCAATGGTGAGCAGGTCCGGCGGGCTCACCTGGGTGATGGTGACCTGATCGAAATCGGGGATGTGCGGCTGGTGTTCCAGTTCTGCCGACCGCAGGCAACGGCAGCCGAACCGCAGTCAATTCTCAAGCCGGCCGCTGCTGTCGAATTTGTTGACGCGATGGAATCGGAACTGTCTCTGATCGATGCTTTGCAGCTCTCGGGAACTGAGGGAATTCATGAGCTCCTGAAGGCGGCGTATGACGCAGTCGAAGGCCTTGAATCCACGCGCACGATCAGATTCTCTGACTACTCAGCACCCGCCGAGGAGGAACCGTCCGCATCGGCAAATGTGGCCTGCGGGCCGCTGATTCTGACTCGGCTGCAGTCGCACGAATCGCGGCTGAATGATGTTTGCCATGTCCTGGAACAGGTCGTGAAACAGCAGCAACTGATTGCGTCAGCCCTGCAGTGCCTCGCAGAACGCATCGACGAATTGAAAGCCGGAACAGCACAAACCGGCAGCCGCCGCGCAAGTGCGTGACGCGGCGCAGCTGACCTGGTCGCCATTCCAGACCGCAATGCGACCGTCCGAGCCTGCGCCCCAGCCGTGGGCTCCGTGGAAAAATGAGACGGTATGGAAACCTGTCGACGAAATCGCCGACCAGCTGTCGCCGGAGTCCGTGGATGCATCTGTGCCCGACGGGCCGACGGCCACAAGCAGCAGCGTTCCGTCCGGTTTCCGTGTCGCCGCAATGGCGGAGCGATAGCCTTGCGGAGATGACGTCTTCGGGAGTCGCCATGTT